>Ga0315273_10011847_pt1 | contig 11164 bp, 16 predicted proteins | sample YL17G02_0_MG_FD_205753 | JGI IMG/M metagenome (GOLD analysis project Ga0315273, IMG submission 205753) | Sediment microbial communities from Yellowstone Lake, YNP, Wyoming, USA - YL17G02_0 | ecosystem: Environmental > Aquatic > Freshwater > Lake > Sediment | place: USA: Wyoming | collected...
TCGGCGTCGCTGAGGCCGACGAGGGCGGCGACAACTGGATTCCTGTTGGTGTCCATGTCCGGATTGTGCCCGACCATTGGGCCGAGAGCTTGGCCGACTCGTCGGCTTAGGGCGTCGAACAGTAGGCCGAACCGGCCCCTTGCGACGCGATGTTGAAGCATTTCAATCGTCACTGTCGTTTAGCACTGGATCAAAGGGATACGGAAGGGGATGATACGCAAATGGGGGATTCCAGTTGGCATCGCGCCTTGGCTCGCGATCCCCTGCTAACTTAACTGGAAGGGGCGTCTTGCGATCCAACCCCGTTATCCGCTTGATGGTCGCCGTCATACCACCCTCTAAGGGAGCGATAAATGAAAAGACTCATCGTGGCGATACTGTGTTTGATGTGGGTCAGCACCGCATCTGCGTTTCAACCACGGTCGGGCACTTGGGCGAACCTCGCAGAGTCGGGACGCGCTTTCAATATAGACATTCAGGACGGCGTATTGGTCCTGATCGTGTACGCCTATGATGGCGCAGGTAATGCTCAGTGGTATCTCGCTTCCGGCGCGATGACGAACTCGCAGCATAATTTTACCGGGACGCTGGATAAGTACCGGAATGGACAGTGCGTAAGCTGCAACTACGCGGGCAGCCCGACGTTAGTCGGGAATGACGGAACGGTGGCTATTGCCTTCGACTCAGAAACGTCGGCGACGATCACCCTACCCGGAGGGCATACGGCGGCGATTCAGCCGTACAATTTCGGCATCGGCGAGCCACCGCAGGGACTGCTTGGCGAATGGGTCTTCGTTTGGGACAACGTATCCACGTTCGCGATCAAATACAACTTGATCGCCGTGATCGGCTCAACCCCAACCGGGAACGGCGCGGTACGCGGGCTCGGCATTGTGGGAGACCCTTCAAGACTCACTGCTTGCGAGCTTCAAACAAGCGGCATACTTGCAGGACAGGTTCTCTGCGGCGACGGCGATGCCGCCGGCAACTTAAAAAATGCGTTCCTATTTCGGTTCGGCCTCGACGAAACGTTTAGCGGTTCTTGGGTATCGTTGTCAACCGGCGTCCAGTACCCGATGAAGGGATTCAAGATCAAATCGAGAAGCGGGTTTACGAGGTTCGCGTCGGCAGCGCCATCCATCGCGCCAATGGCGAACAGCACGCTTGAACAAGAAGCCGTTCCCGGCGTTACCGGCGCTCCTGACTCGGCAATGCTCGAACGAGCTCAAGCCATCATCGATGCAGTCCGCCGTGCCACGAGTCTGCAGTAGCTTACGCCCCGATAAGAAAAGACGATCTCGGCTTCTCCCGCCGCAGGCAATAACCGATCCTGCGCCAACACAGGCCCCGCTCCGGCGGGGCTTGCCTTTTGTGGCGTCGGGCAGCGCGATCAGCTATGAACCGGGGCGCCACGGACTGAAACCCGCTCCGGCTCGCGCACGGATCTCTGGTGATCCGAAAATCTCCCACACTGCATATCTCGCGGCAATTTCTGTGCGCTCGGCTTTGTACCGTGCACGCACCCACTTGCCCGTCACCGGATCACGGAACCGGAAGGAATGGAGCACCCGCGGGTCGGCGCTCGGTTGGAGGAAATCGCGTGGCATGGAGCGATGCTGCCCCCACAGCAATGAAGCGAGCAACCGCTTGCCGCCAGGTCGTGGCACAACCGTCACCCGGTTGCCCACCGCCTTGATCCGGCGCAAGGTAACGCCCATCGGAGTCGGCGCATGATTGCCCGACGATCCGCAGGAAGGGGAAGCTATGCGGTTTGCTGTGCCGCATTGAGCCAGTTCAAGGTGAATGGGAGGCGTATGAAAGCTTTGGCAAACGTTGCGGCTGCGATCCTCATCGGATTTGCCACTTCATCCGCATTGGCACTGGTATCGCTTGATCCAGCAGACTTCCCGGCGGGGAGTGATGTAAGCGCCGCTTTCGCTGACGTTCGGCTCTCTGGTGTCAGCGCAACCGCCAATGTCGTTGGCGTGAATGTCTTCAGTCCGCTGCGCGAAGTGGCTAGCATCCCGACGTCGATCTATGCATTTGGAAGCACGTTTTCCAACGACTCGACGGGGCCGCGCACGTGGTTCGCAGGGTCCGAAGGCATCGCTTTGCGAATCGACTTTGATGCCAATGCCGAGCAAATATCGGTGCTGTTCATTCCAAACGATATAGATACCGGGTTGTTGAGTGTCTTTGGTCCAGCCGATGAAGTTCTTGGCGATTTGGTCGCAATGTTGAGTGTTCCATTCACCCTGACGTTCGCAGCAAGTGGGACCCCCATTGCCTACGCGCTCGCATCGTATGGCGATACCGGATACATTGGGCGCATTCAATACGAGCCAACGCCGCAAGTCCCGGAACCCGCCACCCTCGCCCTTCTGGGCCTCGGCCTAGCCGGACTCGGCTTCTCGCGCCGCAAGCGGTAGCTGATCCCGCGCCAGCGCAGGCCCCGCTTTGGCGGGGCTGGCGAGCCGCAGCGCCTCGGGCTTCTAACCCGTTGAAAGCATGTGCCGTGTGGCGGATGCTCGATCTGCTATCGGCTCAAGTCGGTTTCGCCATGCGCCGCCCCGTTTCCTTGACATCGGGCTGTCCCGAGCGCATCATTTTCCTGCGCCGATTTGAGTTCCAGCTTGCGGGCGCGTTACAAATTCAGCTAAAGCGGCGGCAATTAGATGACCCGCCTTGGCGCAATGCTGGCGGGTTTTTTGTTGCCCCCGCCGGACTGCATCACGTCGCAATTTTGCCCTACTTGCCGCGACGAAAAACAACGAGCTAAACGGGGCGAACGCACAGCCGATAGGCGGTGCATATGTTCGAGGAGTAGGAAAATGTCCGAGATCGTTCTTGCCCATCCAGTCGAAACTTCTGCCCCGACTGTCCAACTTGCCGACTGCTCGCCCACGGAACAGGTCGAGTTGCGTTACATCAACACGGCAAACGCATTGCTCGACGATGCCGTTGAGCACGAGTCGCCACGCATCCTCGCCGACGTACTCACTTGGACGCTGGCACGGATGGTCGTTGGCTATGGCACGCCAGTGGTTGCGGGCGACATCCTTCGCCGTCTTGGGGAGCACATCGGAACGCTCGCCGAGCGGCGCCGCGCTCAGGAAGAAGCCGAGCAGGCGAAGGAGGAAGGCCACGCGCCGCACTAGCCATCCCGCGCCGGGGCAGAACCGCAGGAGTAAGCCTCAGGGGTACGGCACTGAACTCCAGCGCCGTGCCCCATATCGAACACCTCACCTGAATTTGGCCCACCGCCTTGATCCGGCGCAAGGTATCGCCCATCCGGGTCGGCGCATGATTGCCGGACGATCCGCAGGGAGGGGGAATCATGGCCAAACTCCGCAGCTTTGTTATGGTGCTCGCAATTGTGTCTTGCGGGCCAGCATTGGCAGTACTGCCACCAGACGCTTGCGTTCCACCTACCACGCTGCCGGAAGGGCCGACCGCCCAAGCCGTCGGGTCCGTTACCTTCGCCGCCTATAGTGAAAGGTATCAGTCCTCGACCCCGTTTACGGTTCAGTTCTGGCGCGAGCCTTGTCCCGGCGAACCGGGCAAGAGTTTGCTTTATTTGCGTCCGATACCCGGCTATGGCGCTTACGTGTGTGGTGGGTTTCGCATCATTCAAAATGGTGTTCAGTACGATCCCGATGTGAACGACCGACTCGGTGGATTAATTCTTTGTACAGATATCAACGTGGCAAAGACATACCTGATTGAACAGGACTATCGCGATCCACTCTTTTTCAACAGCGGTCCTGTAACTCTCCTGCACATTGGCAGCGTTAGCTCGTCAGCAGCGTTGCCCGCTTACACGGGAACAGCTCAGGGCAGCCCCTTGATTCCACAAAGCGGCCTTTGGGCGAATACGAACGAATTGGGCACCGGATATACGCTGGACTTCAAGCATGGGGTGCTGGTCGTGGCGATCTACGCCTACACGTCTGCTGGCGCTGCCCAGTGGTATCTCGCTTCTGGCCCGGTGGCAGGGACTACGTTCACGGCAACACTGGACAGGTACGTCGCAGGTCAGTGCATCTTCTGTGCGTTCACGGGCCAGCCAACGCTCACCGGAAACGACGGGACGATCACCATTAACTTCTCGTCTTCGACATCCGCGACAGTCTTTCTGCCCGGAGGTCGCGTCACTCAGATCCAGCCATTTCAATTCTAGCGAAGCGAACGTCTAAGCGGCGCTCATAGTACTGTTCACCTACTCGGCGCATGATCGCCCGCCGACGATCCCGCAGGAAGGGAAAGCTATGCGGTTGTCCGCGTTGCGCTTGACAACGGAGGCTCTTGGGCGTCAAGTAACCGGTAAGGGGCTGCTTTTGGTCCAGGTGAGGGGTGTCCATGAAAAATTCTCGCGTGTGGTTGGTCGTACTGTTCGTCGTCGGGGCAATGTTGGCGGTCGCCGTTAATGCGCAACAGCCGACACAGAAACATAATCCATACACCAACCAGTGGGAGACGGTGCAACCGGATTCGCAGCTCAAGTACAACCCATACACGAACCAATGGGGTTATGCCGCACCGGATGCACGGCCAAAATACAACCCATACGAGAACAATTGGGTCGTCGCTCCGCCAAGTTACTCTCCGAAGTACAACCCATACACGAACAAATGGGAGACTTCGAGCCCGGACGCACAACCGAAATACAACCCCTACAACAACACATATCGCTACGCGCCACCAAACGTTAACCCGGTCTATAACCCGTACACGAATCGATGGGAGTATCCAAAGTAAGACTGATCGCCATTCCTAAAGCGGGCCACAAGTCGTTGGCCCACTTTGATCCTGCATCCGGCGGCGAACGCTAGGCGTCGTTAGGTCCGGCCTTACGTAGTTTCGCCCCAGGCATCAATCAATGCCTCAAATTCCCGCGTCGCAATCACCTCGGCATTGCTGGGATCGTCTGCGCTGTCCTCTTCGAGTGCTTCCGATACGGCTTCTGCGGCCTCCATCGCCCAGTCGACGTGCTCGACAAATCGGGCGGCCATCGCATCGGGGCCGACACCGATCCGCTTGCAGAACCGTAGCCACCCGTCGCGTTTGCCGTGACGCAGGCGCATGAATGTCTTGAACGCCTCAATTGCCTTGCTTTCCGCCGAGTCATTCCCGTTGTCGTCGTTCACGAGCGCGACCACCAGCGCCGTGGACGCAAGCAGATCGATCTCCAGCCGCTGCAAGGCCGACGCCATGGCATAGACAGTGAACCGCGCCTTCCTGCGCGTGTAGGCGTAATCCTGGGCGTCGTATCGGAGGCGCGGACAGGTGGCCTCCAGCCGGTCAAGTTCCTGGCCGTCCTTGCGGCCCATGGCCTCGACCCATAGCCGAAACCGCTCATCTGCGGTCAGTTGCTCGTAGTGCTTGGACAGGTCTTTCATCGCTTGATCCGCCGGCTCAGAAGAACGCCCTCGACGGCCTCCAGACGCTTCTCGATCTCGCCGGATTCGATCAGCTTGCCGATCTGGCTCAGCACGTAGGCCAATCGCGTCCCGTCCTGCGTGTCGATCTTGCCTCCCCGCATGTCCCGGTAGACGCGGGCCATCTCGACCCGAACGTCGTCGATCGTCCTCAGGTCGATCCGCGGGGGGGTAGGTAGGACCGCCACGGTATGCCGATCAAGCCTTTCAGCCGATCTGCTGTCGGAGTCCACGGTGATCAATTCGGTAGTCACGGCGGCAGGTTTCCTTCGGGCGTGGCGTTGGGGATCAGTTCCGGCCACCGCTCGCGGTCCGTCCGGCGGTCGGGATCATCGGGCATCGGCGCGAATCCTTCGCATCGCTTCGGCACGTCCGGCACGGGGGAATAGTCTCGGCTGGCGATATACGGCAGTTCGCCGCGCCGTGCCGCCGCGCAACGCCGGAACCCATCGCGGCCCCGCTGGTGGTCAAGGTTCGCGCATTGCTGGCACGTTCGCCGGTCGTCGGTAGGTAGCGGCACAGGCCTCGAGATCACGGGTTCCGGCAGGACATCGGGAATCGGCTCCGCTGCGACTGCCATCGGGTAGAGCGCCAGAACCACGGAATGCGTCTGTTCCGGCGCAAAGATGACTTCCAGCGGTTCCCGGTCGGGGAAGTGAATCCACCAATGCCGGTGGGCTACGCCGGGGTCGTTAGCGGCCTCCTGGAGCGCCGCAACGATCCCGGGCTTGTTGTCCCGGATCACGGGGAGCCAGCGATTCACCGCCGCCCCGTCGCCACTTGCCTTGATCGTGCCGGTCGAGGTCAAGGCTAGATTTACGCCGCCCGCCCGCACCTGCTGAATGATCGCCGCCGGGGTCATATTTCGACCTCGAAAACTCCATCGGCGCCATAGGTGCCAACAGGTGCCGAACACTCTGGCTTGGCGTCTATGACGTTCTTGGCATCTATGGTGCCGGGGTTCAGGATTGTTTCTGCGCCGTTACCTCCGGGCACGCGCTCCATAGGCGCCAAGTCATCCATAGGCGCCAAGCTATTGTGTCCGGCGCTTTCGGCATCTATGGATTGCGCCGTGGCATCTATGGGCGAGTCGGCGGACAGGGACCAGTTGACGGTTGATCCTTTTCCGAAGCCGTGGCGAGTGGAAACCGCGCCGACCGTTTCACGCGCCCGCTGCACGGTTCGCCATGCGAAGCCGTTCCGCTCGCCCTCGCGCTTTATCTCGCCCGCCGGCACAGGCCCCGGCAAAAGCCGGTCACGCAGCCAGTCGGCGGCTTCTTCAGTCGCTCCACGTTCGTTGTTGTCGTCCGGGTCAGTCTCGACGGCGGCGAGCAGGTCCCGCGCCGTGCCTTGGATTGCCGATCCCCAGAGCACCCTGCTGCCGAATAAGCCGGGGCGCCCCGGCACAGCCACTTGCTCCAGGTCGTACTCAAAGCCGCCGCCATCGGGTCCGATATTCGACTTCGCCCGGACCAAGCGCCGCGGTTCCCCGGCCTCCGTCGGCTTGGCCGTGCCCATGACAATGCGGGCCAATGCACCAAACGCCAGCGAGCCGGTTACCCGTTCCAGCGGGTCGCGCCCGGCAGTGCCCTTGCTGTAGTGGGTGATTCCGATCAATGCGCAGCTGCGGAGCGCGGCGAGATCGACAAGAGGTTGCAGATTGCGACGAACCTCGCTGTTCTTGTGACTGTCGCCGGTGATCGCAGAAACAATCGGATCAACGATCAATAGGGCCACGCTCCCGCAGTCGGCGAACCGCTCCGAAAGCAGACGCACGTCGGTCGCGGGATCGAAGGCCCGTAGCCCGCGCTCGTCGTTCACATTGCCAACGAAATGAATATGCGACAGGTCTGCGCCCATCGCCAACAGTCTCGGGACCAATGTATCCGCGGGATCATCCTCGCCCGACCAGATCAACACGTCCCCGATCTGAGCGCGGGTTCCGTCCGGCCAGCGTCCGCCGGTTGTGATCGTCGCCCCCATCGCCAACGCGAGAGTGGTCTTGCCGGTTCCCGCCGCGCCCGCGAGGATGTGCAGCTTGCCGCGGGCGATCCAGTCAGACCACATCCAGCGGATTGCTTCTGGCGTGACGCCGTCGCCGCGCAGGATGCTGACAGTTTCCATCGCCAGATCGCCCGCTGCTGCGTTCGCGTCCCCTGGCCGACGCGCTACGATGTCCGGCGGCTTCGCGTTCGCTATGGCGCGTTCTGCGGCCCCGATCATCTTGTCGAGATAGTCGGCCCCCGCCTCTATGCTGCGCAGATGAGCGTCAATCATGGCGGGACTCCAGGACGGCTTGTGTAATGCGTTGCGATGCGAGCAGGAGCCGAGTCCGATCCGTGTCGGTCAACGTGCCTCCGTTGCCGAGGAACGATGCCGCCGTCGCCGCGATTAGCACCTCGCGCTCGACGGCGCGGAGCACGTCTTGCGCCGGGAACGGACGGCGCTCTGACTTGCCGCGGTGCGAGGGGCGCTCGGGGAAGAGGTCGGACAGTTCAAGTCCAATGGCCGCGACGATTTCGGCGACCGAGCATCCGGCGAAGTCGTGCAGCAGCAACCGCCCACCATCGAGTTCGCGGACGGCGAGACTTGGGTGCTGATCGTCGTGAGCAGGGCAGCGTGCTAACCAGCGATCAACCCCGATCCGCTTAACGCCGTCGAGCCGGTCAAGCAAGCTGGCGATCATGGTGCGATCCCAGCCAGTGCGGCGATAATTGCAATGTCGAGTTCATTTCGTGCCTTGGCGAGCCGCTTCCGCTGGCAGCCGGGCGGCTCGATTCACGTCAGGGGGGCTTTCGACCTTGGTCATGATTAAGCCCCGACCGAGTTAACAGTATTGCGATCAAGCCACGCCAGTACGTCCGCCTCCCGATACCGGATCAGGCGCCCAACTCGAACGTATGGAAGATTGTGGCGCCCCGTGCAGCGCCAGATTGCTAGGGTCTGCGGCTTGGCGTCGACGAGCGCCGCAGCTTCTTCGGTGGTAAGCAACGCGCGTTGCCGCGTTGTGCCGTATGCCGGTCTATCTCGTTCCATCGTTGCCTCACTCCTTTGACGACCGCCAAGCCTCGGCGGCAACGATCAAAGGATAGAAAGCCCGATGTGAGGTCTAGCGGAAACCTCCAGAGGCAAATTTATGAGGTTTACGGCAAACCTCTCAAGAAAAGTGCCGCCCGTGCCTACCCGCTCTTGATTTTCCGCCGTGCTCGCGCTTCGGTCATTCGCTTGGTGAAGGCGCTGAAGCTCACTTCCTTTTCCACGGAATCGTTGACCCAATACATAGTGTCTTCTCTTACCTCCTGAACTACTTCCGGTACGAGCTGAGGCAACTGATTCCATGCGTCCTTGGTTGACATCCCAGAATCGCCATCAAGGACGTCATCCAAGGCTTGGCTCAAGGCGTCGATACTTCCGATCCGCCGTCCGGGGGGAAACTTGGCACCCCGTTCGATCAATGGGCGCATGGCATTCATCTCATCTGCCATAGCCTTGGAAAGGTTCAAAGCCTCTTGGTGCCTTGCCAACTCCATTCGGCTGAACGCGAATACCGCGCCATCGGAGTCGCGGGCAGCCTCGGCCAGCGTCACAATTGCCCAGAAGAGCGGCAATGAGAGCGTCGTGACGACACGCGCCAAAGGTTCGTAGTTTTCATCGAGCAGGCGTGAAATTAGCGCCGGGAAGCTATCGAGCGCCTGCCCAGTCCAGCCGTATGCCGGAACATCTTCGTCCTCCACGTTTGACCATGGGTTTCCTAGTAGGCCCCATTGCTGCGTGCGATCAGGCGGGGTCCCGTGCTCGTATTTCCAAAGATCAAGAATCACCTCTGTAATGCTCCAAATTTCCCGACACACTTCTTCCGAAACTCCTGCCACCGCAAGCTGCACTTGAGCCGCCGATATCGGCGCATGCAGCGCAAACTTCATTGAAAACCCTGTGGTCCAGCTGTCTCTAATGTATGTGACGCCGTGGCCGGACTGAGTCATGTGCGCTCCCTAACCTACCCTGTAAGAAGGGGTGCTTGTTTGCCTTGAACGCGCCCAGCGGCAGGCGCTGATGCGTAGTCAAGTGCACGGGTACGCGATTCCTGATGTCGCCTATGCGTGCTTCTTGATTGGGAGCACGTCCGCCGCCGGGAGTTGCTTCGCGGCCCGCAACATGGCGGTTGTGGCGGTTTCCATCGCTGCGCGTATCGGGTCGAGATCGAGTCGCGCGTAAACGGCTGTCGCCTGTTGGCTCTTGTGCCCGAGGCTCTTGCCGATCACTACCATGCTCGCGCCCGTGCGAGCCTGCCAGCTTCCCATTGTCCGGCGTAGATCGTGGATGCGAAGATCGTCCAGCCGTGCGCTGTCCGTATCAATCTTCAACCGCTTGGCGGTACGACGAAGCCACTCTAATGTGTCCGCTGCGTGATCGTTGCCGTCACGGTTTGCGTTTCCACCGGCTGCTTCGATCCGCTGGCGCAATTGCGTGATTTCGTCGCGATCCAACAGGCGCAGCCATGCCTTGCGCTCGCCACTCATATGGCCGAGCGATGAGTCGGTGCGCGATGCGGGGAAAACGAAAGGCGTACCCTTGGTCGCGGCTTCCCGCCGTGCCTTGAGGATTACGACCGCCTCCGGTACCAATGGCACGTTTTGCGGCTGTCCGTTCTTTGTAAGAGGAATGCGCCACTCGTTCCGGTCCAGGTCCAGATTGACCCAACACATCGCTCGGACGTTTGCTCGGCGTGCGCCCGTCAGTAAAGCAAGGAGGAAGTAGTCGCGAAAGGTTACGTTCGATTCTTGCGCCAGGGCGGCAAAGACGCGAGGGAGTTCGTCGTGCTGCAGGAAGCGGTCGCGGCTCTTCTCGCGGTTATCGCGGATGCCCTTGGCGGGGTTGTTTTCCAGCAGCCCCCATTCGACCGCACGACCGAAGACAGAAGAGACCAAGTCCTTAACGCGATTTGCCACCGTAGGGTGTCCGTCGCGGCTAATTCGAGAATGAATACTGGCAAGGTCCTGTCGGGTGATACGCGAAATCTTTTTCTTGGCGAGCGAATTCTCCAGATAATCCCGGTATTTTTGTTGATCCTCGCGCCAGGTGCGCTTGCGGGGCTTCGCATGGCGTTCGATGTATTCCGCGAACAGCCCGGCAAAAGTCGGCTCTAGCTTGAGTGCCCGCCGGGCTGTGGCCGGATTGTCGCCATCTGCAAACGCTCCAAGCGCCTTTGTGGCCGCCTTCCGCGCCTGTTCGGGCGTCATATCAGGGAACACGCCGAGCCTATGCCAGACCATCTCCTTACCGACCCGCTTGATGACGTAAAAGGTGCGGGTGCCGGTCGAGGTGATCCGAACAGCCAGCTTGGGCACCTCGTTGTCGTAGTAGGGCTTTCGTTTCGGATAGGGCGGTAGTGGTAACGCGGCAATTGAGGTCTTGGTGAACTTGAAACGGTCGGGCACGGCGCGATCCTCCTTGGGCTATCACCGGGCTAGCATGGGCTATCAAATTCGGTGATAGTAAATGCTAGCCCGTCAAAGAGAGCATAGCGCAACCCACAGCAACAATAAAGAAGTATCAACCTCAATCAACCCGAGCATCTAAACACAAAATCCGAGAGTCTAGGACTCATAACCCGAAGGTCACAGGTTCAAATCCTGTCCCCGCAACCAAATGAAACAACGGCTTGCCTTCGGGCAGGCCGTTTTTGTTTGTTGTCGGGGTTACGCCAGGGTTACGCGCGGCATGAC
>Ga0315273_10011848_pt1 | contig 11164 bp, 10 predicted proteins | sample YL17G02_0_MG_FD_205753 | JGI IMG/M metagenome (GOLD analysis project Ga0315273, IMG submission 205753) | Sediment microbial communities from Yellowstone Lake, YNP, Wyoming, USA - YL17G02_0 | ecosystem: Environmental > Aquatic > Freshwater > Lake > Sediment | place: USA: Wyoming | collected...
CCAACCATAGGGGCAACATCTTTCGAAAAAACACTGGTGCCTTCTCCGGTGTAGACTGGATACCAAATCCACATTGGTTTATGAGGCAAGTATGAATTTCGCTGGGTAAGTGAGGTGGTTAATTTGGGCTTAATAGGCAAAATGCGTTGGTAATTTAAGACTTCGAGAGCAGATAAAAAGTCCACAGAAGTGCATTGGCTACCCGCCTTCTGGATAAACCCCGATGTCTTGATAAGGCAGGTTTACGCTGGCCAAATAGTCCCTCCAGATGATTGGTATGGGAAACTGAATTCGGGTAAGCCAAAAATACAAATAAACTGTCAGCGGCGTTGAGAATATGTTTCCAGGAATATCTTAAATTCCGGTGGGTATACCACCAGGATTTGCCCTGGTGAGTTCTTTGGGTTAATACCGGTCGATACCGCTCCTGCCAATCGCAAAATCTTTCCCACCAGTCCTGAGCCGAACCGGTAGACTTAATCTGAGTTAATTGGGCGGATAACTGAAGTAGATCCCTGCCTCCGGGAACCCGAGGATGACAAGTGAGCAAAGTTTGTACTTTCATCCGAATGTGGACCAGACACCTTTGGTGTCCGGCATCGGGAAAAAGCAGTTGGTGGGCCATGACCAAGCCCTTTTTACCATCAGTGGTAAACCCATTTACCAGCAACCTTTTTAAAGGTTCCAGATGCTCCAATGTGGTTTCCAAACACTCCCTCTCGTGAAAGGAAACCGCCAGTGGTTGTTTTACTCCGGTAGCTTTGGTGATCAATAAACATCCCCATCTTTTGAAATGAGTGGCATCCGTAATCAGCCAGCAAGGTTGAGGAATATTCAGAAGACTGGGAAGATCAGGAACCCGGTCAAATAGGCGGGCCAGATGGCGACGGATCGTGTCCGGATGAACCTGATAATTTTCGGCCAACTGTCGACAAGTATAACCGTCGACTAAGTACCTCTTGAGGAGTCCATAAGCAAGCCTGGTTTTTTCTCTGGATCTGGTCTTACCGCATACGGTACACCGCCATCTGGGAGTACCATTTCGATGTTTTCCCCAGCGAGCCAATTTACATCGTTTACAAGCCATCCACCCCTTTTACCAGACTGCAGGAGTTTGGGAGATAAAACTCCCGGACGGGATTAGGGCGTTACTTCCGGAAGATCATTCGTTTTTACCAACGCAAATTACGTATTAAGCCAATTTCTTCAATGTAGTGTTTATCAGTCTTCTTTGGAAGATAAAACAATTTTTAAACGAAAAGGAACTGTCCTGGCCATTTACTTTTCGTAAGCGTAAAGCTGCTAGCTGGTCGTACAAAAACCAGTCCTCAGTGTCAAAGTAAATATCTGTTTGCTTGATGGCTCTCTCGAGGACAAAGCCAAGTTTCTGTATCCGCTGGATTAACTCATCAACAGCCACTCCTTTTAATCTGATTTTGATTTCCCGTTCCCTAGCCACCTAATAATTATAACTTGTCGGAAGTTTCCTTACATAAACTCCTCAGTAATAATTGAATCTCCGTTATCTCCTTTACCAGGGGAACCATTTTCGCTATAGTGAGCTCGTAAAGCAAAACAGCTTAGGTTCTAAAACGAAGTGCAACACTTGAAGTAGAATGGTCCGGTTCGGAAAGGAGGTGATAAAGTTGCAATATAGCCATTTAAGCTTGGATGAACGGGTGGAATTGTATGCCGGTTTAAAGACCGGTTTGTCTTTGCGGGGTATGGCCGGAATGCTGGATAGATCTCCGGCCAGCTTGTGCCGGGAATTGAAACGGCACACCAGATACGGCCGGGTCTACAAACCCGTACTGGCTGATAAACGAGCAGCCAAGTGGGCAGCCAGACAAAGATATAAAGCCCCTCTCAAAAACCCCGAAACTTTAAGTTATGTTCTGGAAAAGATAAGGCTTGGATGGAGTCCGGAAATGATATCGGGACGGATGGGGATTGATAAACCAGGGCTTTCAATCTGCCAGGAGTCCGTCTACGCCTGGATTTACAGTAAAAGGTGGAGAAAAGATAAACTCTGGAAACACCTGGAATGCGGTCACCTGAAACGCCGCCAGAAACGCGGTCGGAAGGTTGCCTCTTACACTCAAGTACTGGACACCAAAAGCATCGATTTAAGGCCGGATACAGCGAATCTACGCTTGCAGATAGGTCATGGGGAAACAGACCTCATGGAAAGCGGCAGAGGCAGCTCTGCTGCCCTGTCTGTGACGGCAGACAGATTGACCAGAATGACTAGCCTGGCCAAAGTAGCTGATAAGACCGGCCGGAGCAAAGCTGCCGCTTTGACTAGTCCTGCCCCGGTCGGAGTCTGGTTGACCATCACCGCTGACCGGGGACCGGAGAATATGAAATATCAAGTCTGGGAAAACAAGTTGGGAGTATCTGTCTACTTCTGTCACGCTTACCACTCCTGGGAAAAAGGGACGGTGGAAAACACCATCAAACGAATCAGAAGATTCATTCCCAAAGGATCAGATATTTCCCGATATTCCTGGCAGGACATTCGAAAGATTGAGAACTGGTTAAACCACAAACCCATGAAGTGCTTGCAATATCTGACTCCTTACGAGAAGATGCTGCAGGTTAAACAAAACCTAGAATCGGAATACTAAAACTTCAAAGTGTTGCACTTCAACCTTGAATCTAGGTCATCAAGTAAACAGTTCACAATAGCCTTATAGTAATATCAATGCTAGAATAAACCACTATATGACACCGGATAATCAAGTAATTGACCATAAAAAGAAAGTGGGCAATTATTTTCTTAAAGGTATATTGTGCGTAGCTGGATGTGCAAACAGCCTGGTAATTTCAACCGTTCTTAATATAACATCGGATAAATTTCCAAAAGTCGAATCTGCCGCAACAGCTTTAGCTTCAGTAGGATTACTCTTAATCGGGCATATTTATTTAATGTGGGCTGCAGACGAAAAGTTTAAAGTGGATGTTCATCCTATAAGCGCCCGGTGACTACCAGCCGCTCCGAGTCCATAAAGCCGGTACAGGTATAGATAGTGAGAGTTGGCTCCGAAGTACTTTCCAAAATAGAGATGTCTGTGGGTTTTACTGTGGTGATTTTGGTGACCCGAAAAGTTAAACTCCGGCCGTCAACAGAAAATACCATTATCTCGCTATCTAACTTAATATTTTTGAGCTTTCCCAAAAGCCTTGCCCAATTGTGGCCGTAAAAAATACTGTTTCCGGGCTGGCCGGGAGAAACTGATTGCGCCAGGTGAGACACGCCTTGGGAACTGACAGACCAAACTCCGTTAACAATTTCCGCTTCAGCAACCGGCAGGTCAAATGCCAGAGAGGGAATAAGCAAGCGCGCCGGAGCGATACCGGTAACAACTTTGAGCCCGACCGGGGGAACCGAAGAAAAGTTGAGTCGCGCAGGATTGTAATATCTGCTCCACATAAACCATGCTCCCAATCCGAAGCTGGTTACGCAGATAAGAAGCAGCAGCACGCGCAAGCTTTTGAGTATTTTCACTGTTTTCACAGAGGCTAATTAACTTACTGACGCCTGCAAAGAGTATAAGCGATACAAAGCCGATTATAAAGAGATTAGCAATCTGGGAGCCGCTTCCGGTACCGGCTAAACCTTTGACGGTCGAAGCACCCAGGACTTCACCTGAAGTCGTCAGATCCGAAGGCATGCAATTATTAACGCTGCTGACCGCAAAGTAGTACTTTTGGCCAGGATCAAGGCTGCCAACGGTGAAAGTATTGGTTTTTCCGGTATTTACTACCCCAAATTCATATTGTCCGGGCTTGGTACCGTAAACAATCGAGTAATGAGTAGTGCTGGCACTTTCATTCCAGGATAGTTTGGCGGTGGCACCGGTGCGAATGACGGAAAAATTAGTCGGAGCCTGTGGTTTAAGGGAATCGCAGACCGGAACCGAAGATCCTCCGCAGCCGTTACAGGGCTGTGGAGCGCTGGATAATACGCCGGCCGGATGACAATTAAAGCCGGTATTTTGCACCGCGTAGTTGAAATTACCCAAGTTCCACTGGGTTCCGTCTATACCACTGTCGGATCTTAACCAGTTGGTTTGAATCCCCCGGCCGCCGTCACTTGGGCAAAAACACTGCAGGAAATTATTATCTGCCAGACTGTACACGTCATCACTTCCCGAGACCAATGACCCCCCTGCGATTTGGTGGGTTCCGCTGGTGAAATGAGCCCTGTCACCGGGTTGTGACAACAAAGTTTCGCAGGAAGGAAAATCGGTTGTATTTGCATAAACCCGCGGAACCAACATTAAACAACTAACCAGGAGAAGAAATGTTAAAATAAATCTGCTTACCATACAAATACTTAAGGCAGGCAAATAGATAATACTACAAGTCCACCTGCTTTCAAGTAGTGATATACTGACTAATACAGACATGCCCAAAGGTTGTAAAGACTGTCTTTTGAATAACGGCGAAAATCCTTGCTTAAGAAAACATATAATTAATTTTAGAGAGGCATCGGGAAATTGCCCCGACCAGACTGAAAATATATTTCTTTGGTTGTATTTCTTCGCTATATATAAGTTAAATTCGCTTCAAAAAGATCATAATAGGGCTGATTTTATAATCTAAAATCTATGAAAATTAAATTTTTAGGGGCTGCAGGGATGGTTACCGGTTCCGGATACCTGTTGACTGCCGATTCAGGCGATCAAATTCTTATTGATCTGGGCCTGTTCCAGGGACCCCCGGAAATAGATAAACTAAATAACCAGCCTTTGCAGGTAAACTGCAGTTTATTGAGCGGAGTTGTTCTTACCCATGCCCATTTGGACCATTGCGGCAGACTGCCCATCCTTGAAAAGTTGGGATTTAAAGGCCGGGTTTTTTTGACCGCACCGACTGCAGAATTGGCCGAATTTTCCCTTTTGGACAGTGCCAAAATCAACAAGGAGGATCATCCGGATAACCTTCTCTATGACGCTAACCAAGTATTATCTTTAGTAAAGCTTTTTCAGCTTGTCCATTATGATCAGCCTTTTAATATTGGAAGTTTCAAAATCACCCTTCGTGATTCCGGCCATATTATTGGCTCGGGAACTACCGAAATTGAGGTTGATTCCCAAAAAATAGTCTTCAGCGGCGATCTTGGCAATACTCCCGAAGATCTGACCGAGCCTACGGAAATGGTTAAATCTGCTGATATTGTGGTCTTGGAATCCACCTATGGAGACAAAATTCATCCGCCGGGGGAGGCCAGCGACATTATCCGGTCGGAAATACATACCATCGAACTATCAGCCGGAACTCTGCTTTTACCGGCTTTTTCCATAGATCGCACCCAGGAGCTATTGCACATTATTTCCCATCTCAAATCCGCCAATTTAGTTAAGCCGGAAACACCGGTCTATCTGGACAGTCCGATGGCTGAAAAAGCCACTCTTGTCTATGAAAAATACCGCTCCTTTCTTAATGACGAGATCAACAAAGATTTTCTGGACTCTGACCCGTTTTCCTTCCCCGGCTTGCAGGTTATCGAGGATCAAAAAGCCAGTTTTGCCCTCAACGAGACAACCGGTTCCAAAGTGATCATTGCCGGCAGCGGGATGATGACCGGGGGCAGGATTTTGGATCATGCCAGGCATTACCTGCCCCTTAGTTCTACCCGGCTGCTTATTACCGGCTATCAGGCGGAAGGTACTTTAGGCCGGCAAATTCTGGACGGAGACAAAGAAGTTTTCATAGGCCGGCAAAAAGTTCAAGTCAAAGCTCAGGTTACTGATATACAGGTCATGAGTTCTCATGCCGATCAGCCGCGGCTGTTAAATTGGCTCAGATCGATTCAGGGAGTCAAAAAAGTTATTCTTACCCATGGTGAAGATGTTCCCCGGGCAGCACTGGCCGCAAAAATCACTTCCGACCTGCATATTTCCGACATCACTCTACCTGTTTTAAACCAAGAATTGGATCAGTAGACTTATAGTAAGTAATAGGTTATAATCACAGCAGTATTAGACAAGAATCGTTTATAGAGAATGTTGAAACACTAATCGGAGAATCTCATGAGCAAGTTCAAAGAGGCATTCAACAACTAAATGCGCAAGATCCGACACCAGTGGAACAATTCGCCATCGGCCGCACCGGCCGAGCTCACAAAACCGGAATAGCCCTCACTTTGGTAGATTAACAGTGTCTGTTAAAGAATTATCCAGCTGGCGACCAAGCCGTAAATCACTACGCTGATAGTATCCTGAATCACCGTCGCAATCGGGCCTGCTCCTACCGCCGGATCGGTATGTTCCAGCTCCAAAATTTCTACTACGGTCAAAGCTACCAGCGGAGCCAAAGTTATCGTCGCCATTGTAGCCAAAGACACGGCCAAACCTAACATAAACCCCCCGGCTAACAAATCCACAAAGACAAATATCATTCCTCCGGAAATTGCCCCCATTATTGCCCCCAGCAAAGACTCTTTGATGACGTAATCTTTAAATTTTGCCTTTCCTGAGCGCAAATTTCTTACATATATGTTTTCTGTCTGTGTGCCTACAGCATCGGCGATGTAGACGATAAAAGGAATAAAATAAGCAACTTTGATGTTTTTCGATAAAACTTGCTCAAATCTGGAGGTAACATAGGATAAAACTACACCTAACACCAAACCAATTAATAGGGGAGGAATCCTGGCAACTAGTAAATAACCCAAAGTATTATTCTTATCATCGACATAAGTAATTCCCTTTCTCATTCTTACTTTAGTATATACTTCCAACGTGGGGAAAAAATATTTCTCGAATAGTCAAATTGCCGACCTGCTCCGGTCTGTGGCCGCAGCTTTGGAACTTTCTTCGGGTGACAACCGTTTTCGGGTGATTGCTTACGAGCGGGCGGCCGATTCGGTCGAACATTCCGGCTCGGAAATCAAAGATTTGTGGGATGATGGTAAATTATCCGATCTTCCGGGGATAGGTGAGGGGATTGCTTCATATTTGGAAGAATTATTCAAAACCGGTAAAGTCCGCCATTTTCGGGAAATCCTTAAGCCTTTCCCCCCGGCAATATTTGAATTAATTAAAATTCCCGGTATTGGCCCTAAAACCGCCCTTAAGCTCTGTAAGGCTCTGGGGATAACCAAAGCCCGGACTTCTGTATCTTTGCTGACAAAAGCCGCCAGGAAGGGCCGTATCGCCCGTATCGAGGGATTTGGCCCCGATTCTCAGTCGGCAGTCTTAACCAGTCTGGAACAATTTGCTTCCCGTGACCAACGCTTACTATTGCCTGTCGCCCAAGGCACAGCGGAAACTGTCATTTCCTGGATGAAAAAAAATCCCGCGGTCATTTCCATCGACCCGCTCGGCAGTCTTCGCCGCCAGGTTTCGACTATTGGAGATATTGATATCTCTCTGTCCACTGATAATCCTGCCTCGGCCATTTCCCATTTTTGTGCCTATCCCAAGGCTGCCAGGATAATCGAATCCGGGGACGCTAAAGCTTCCATAGTTCTTTCCAATGGACTTCAAATTGACCTCATGGTTGCTTCTCCATCGTCTTACGGATCGCTTCTTCAGCATTTTACCGGTAGTAAACATCACAATATCGCTTTGCGCGAATTAGCTTTAAAGAAAGGTTATTCACTTTCAGAATACGGTATCAAAACCCCCAAGCTGCACACTTTTTCTACCGAAATCGAATTATATAATTTTCTCGGTTTGGATTATATCCCTCCTGAGCTCCGTGAAAACACCGGTGAAATCGAATTATCAAAAATACATAATTTACCCAATTTAATCGAATACTCTGATATTAAAGGCGATTTACAAATTCATAGCAGCTTTGATACCCAGCCTAGCCATGATTTGGGGGAAAGTTCTCTTTCCCAAATTTATACCCGGGCTGTCCGGCTAGGTTATCAATATATTGGTCTTACTGAACACAATCCTGCCGTATCCACCCATTCGACATCTGAAGTTGAATCTATTCTTAAATCCAAGGGTCAAATGATCACTAAATTTAATCTGCAAAATGGGTCACCGTATATTTTCAATGGTCTGGAAATAGACATTCAGGCCGACGGATCACGATCGGTTCCTGACCAGGCACTTGATCTGCTCGATTATGCCTGTGTTTCTATTCACAGCAGTTTTCATCAAACGAAAATGAAAATGACCAACCGGATTATTAACGGTTTAAATCACCCCAAAGTTAAATTTTTGGCTCATCCTTCGGCTCGTCTGCTTCTGCAAAGAGAAGGTGTTGATATCGATTGGGATAAATTGTTTGATTTTTGCGTCAAGCAGGACAAATGGCTGGAAATCGACTCCTGGCCGAATAGGTTGGATTTGCCGGATAATCTAGTTAAAGAAGCGATAAATAATCACGTTAAAATTGTTATCAATACCGACAGCCATCATCATAGCCACCTGGATTATATGAAATTTGGTGTTTCCCAGGCCAGGCGCGGTTGGGCCGGACAATCAGATATTGTCAACTGTAGTAATATAGATAGAATTACCAAACTATTGAAAGGAGGTGAATAGTAATGCCGTTTCTTACAATTTTAGGTCTTATTGTCGTAGTAATACTTGCTTATTGTGTCAGCATCTTCAATTTTCTGTCTTCAGTCAGGACCAGGATTCAGGCGTCCATTCAGGAAATCGGCAATCAGTTAAAACGCCAGGCGGATTTGATTCCTAACCTGGAGGAATCCGCCAAAGCTTATTTAAAGCACGAAAAGGATATCTTTAAACTGCTGGCTGACGCGAGAAAAACAATCGACGCCGCCGTTAAATCCGCTGATTTGAGAAAATATGCTCAAGCCAGCGACCAAATCTCTCAAATTCTACCCAAGATTCAGGTGGTTATGGAAAGTAACCCCGAAATTAAAGGGGCTGATATCCTGACCAAACTTATGGATGAATTACGGGATACCTCGGACAAAGTCATGTACTCCCGGAGAACGCTTATAGATTTGACAGCTGACTATAATATAAAACTGGTTACTTTTCCCAGCAATTTAGTGGCCAATCTTTTCGGATTCAAAGCTGAACAGGGGCTTTCTACCCCGGTTTCCGGAGCTCATTTAACCGTCTCCGAAGATGATTTGATTACTCCAAAGGTCAGTTTGTAATATGCTCAACATTTACGAATCACTTGAGCAAAACAAGCGTAAAAGTACGCTCGTGGTAGTGCTATTTGCAGCCTTTGTGGCTGTGGTTGTCTATTTCCTTTCTCGAGCCCTATCCTTATATTTAACTGGCTCTTCATCCTTCCCTTTGAGTTTTCTGGGCATAGGTTTAATAATTTCCGGAATATCCACTTGGGTGTCGTATTATTTTAGTGATCGGATAATCACCACCATTTCTCAGGCTGTACCTGCCAACCGCCGTGATTATTTCGATTTTTATACCGGCGTGGAAAATCTTTGTTTGGCCTCAGGACTACCTATGCCCAGACTTTATTTAATCAAAGATACCGCCCTAAACGCCTTCGCTGCTGGCCGGGATCCTTCACATTCCATTCTTTGCGTTACATCCGGGCTTCTGTCCCAATTGAATCGAACTGAACTGGAAGGAGTGGTTGGTCACGAGCTATCTCATATCGGTAATTACGATACGCGTTTAATGTCTTTAGTCACGGTGATGGTAGGTATAATCACCTTATTGGCCGATTGGCTTTTTAGGATTAGCTGGTTTCACTCTGGTGAAAGAGACCGTGAAAATAATTCTTCTGGTGGATTAATTCTTATAGTGGGTTTTATCATGGCTTTAATTTCTCCCCTAATTGCCCGGTTGATTCAAATGGCTATTTCCCGCCGCCGGGAATTTTTTGCCGATGCTTCATCGGTAAAATTAACCCGCCAGCCATCCGGCCTGATTTCGGCGTTGAAGAAAATTTCCATTGATTCAGAACCCTTGGAAGCCGCCAATAAAGCCACCGCTCATCTGTACTTTTCCAACCCCTTTCATTTTGACAGAAATCCCCAAAATTTGCCAGGAAACCGGCGGATTAATAATCTCTCTAACTTGTTCAACACCCATCCTCCGATTGCTGAAAGAATCAAAGTTTTGCAGCAAATGTCATAGCCTATATATACACCTATTATTTTCCCTTTGACTACTATAGGTTCACAGTAAAGCCGCTTTTATTTTTTCTATTATTATTCCCAAATTAAGGCTTTTTAATTAACTTTTAGAGCTGCACAATAATATATTACAGGCTTAAAGGTAAACTAATTAATTAAAATATTATCTTTTTTTAACGAAAAATCCCTTAGATCGGGAGAATTAGAGATAAAATTATATATGGGCGTTATTAACCTCGGATATACAGGGATATTTGGTCTTATTGGGAATACCTGGCAATCAATAAATATAGCAAACTAACCAATAGACTGCCAATTAAATAAAAATAGGTAGAAAAATTCAAAAAGATCCTTCTATCAGAAAAATATAAGCTTTTTTAAACTAGGATATTTACTAAATTAAATTAAAAATCTTTCCTCTATTTCTAAAATTAAATTGTTAAAACATATTTGCCGTTTTACACTCAAAATTTTTATTTTTGTCAAATTATAAACATAAACCTGTAGTATAGCAACTAATATCCTTAGACAAGTTTTAATTGTGCTAAACTATTTCCAATGGACATCAAACAAATTGCGTCCTTAGCTAACCTCCAATTATCTCCGGAACAAGAGCAATTATTTTCTTCCCAGTTGGCGGATACTTTAAATAATATTTCTATTATTAATGAGTTGGATACCCAAAACGTTATCCCGACTTCTCAGGTAACCGGTTTGGAAAACATCACCCGTCCGGATGTTATTGACCGGACCCGGGTTCTCAATCAGGAGCAAGCCATCTCTCAGGCCAGGAGATCTCATCAGGGTTATATAGTGGTACCTTCAGTGATTTGATATGAAATTAAACCAACTATCTATTTCAGAAGCTAAAATCGGTCTGAAAAATAAGCAATTCTCTTCCCAAGAACTGGTAGAAGCCTGTTTTCAGCAGATTAACCGTTACAACCCTAAATTTAACGTTTTTCTAAAAATTAACGACCAGGCCTTAAAAGAAGCGGAAAAGTCCGATATTTCTCGCCCTTTTGGAGGTATCCCTATCGCTGTTAAGGATAACTTCCTAACCCTGGGATTGGCCACTACCGCTTCCGCCGATTTGTTATCCGGCTA
>Ga0315273_10011849_pt1 | contig 11164 bp, 9 predicted proteins | sample YL17G02_0_MG_FD_205753 | JGI IMG/M metagenome (GOLD analysis project Ga0315273, IMG submission 205753) | Sediment microbial communities from Yellowstone Lake, YNP, Wyoming, USA - YL17G02_0 | ecosystem: Environmental > Aquatic > Freshwater > Lake > Sediment | place: USA: Wyoming | collected...
TAAGCAGGCCAGGGACCTCCCGCGCGCCTTCGCAGGCTCTTTCGGCTTTGCCAAAACCGGACTGTCGCCCTACAATGAGCCGTTGGTCCGATCGAATCCCACCCGGGGCCACCCCCGGAGAAGAGCGTTCCCATGCCATCGAACATCATCCGCCGGATCAGCGCGGCCTCAGTCCTTTGCGCCTTGACACTCTCGCTGCTCTCCCCGCTAGGAGTCTCGGCCGCGCCGCCCAGCCCGGCACAACTCGCAGCTGCTACGGCGGGTGTACAACCGCCGGTCGTTCCCGGCGTCTTCCGGGGCGATGTGCGCGATCTGCCCTTCGTCCCGCAGGGGCCGCAGCGTCACGGGCGCCCGCGTGAGGCGCCGATCAGCAAGGGCCAGCCGCCCGCCCGGCCGGCTGCTGTCGAAGCGCCAGCAGCGCCGGCCGCCATGCCGGCGTTGTCAGCAAGCTTCGACGGGCTGGCATTCAGCGACGCCTGCACCGGCGGCAACTGTGGCAACGGCTGGCCGCCGGACCCGGTCGGCGACGTCGGGCCAAACCACTACGTGGAGGCGGTCAACACCTCGGTCGGCATCTTCTCGAAGACTGGGACGCGCCTGGCCGCGCTGACGTTCAACTCGCTGTGGAGCGCCGCCAACACGGGCACGGCCTGCGACAACGCTCACGATGGTGACCCGACGGTGATCTATGATCAGCTGGCCGACCGCTGGATCCTCGGTGATTTCGCCTTTGTCGATGAGAACAACCCGCCCTACTACGAGTGCGTCGCAGTTTCGCGCTCGGGTGACCCCGTCGCAGGGGGCTGGTATTTCTATCCGATACTTGCTAACGATTACTTCCCCGATTATCCCAAGATGGGCCTCTGGCCGGACGGCATATACATGTCGGCCAATATGTTCAACGGCAACACTTACGTGGGGGCGCGGGTTTGGGCGTTCAACCGCGCCGATCTGGAGAACGGCGCCCCGCTGCGGCAGGTTGTCAGCAACACCGGCGCCAGCTACTTTACCCTGCTGCCCGCTAACTTGCGCGGCGACCTCCCGCCTGCCGGAACGCCGGAGTACTTCGCCGGCAAATCGCTGACCATATACGGAATCGACGTCTTCAAGTTCTCAGTCGACTGGTCCAACATGGCCGCCTCAACATTCGGCAGCAACACGACGGTATCGCTCGACTCCTACTCGATTCCATACGGTCCGCCACCAACCTACACCCCCAATATCGTGCCGCAGCCGGGGACTACTACGGCCCTCGATTCCCTGGGCGATAGGCTCATCATGCAGGCGCAATACCGCAACATCGGGGGCGCCGAGTCTCTCTGGGTCGTGCACACCACTCGGGCTTCCACAAACGGCCGGACGCAAATTCAGTGGCTGCAGCTAAGCGTCACCGGCGGCACCATCGCCGCAACCCCGGCCCAACAGCAGATCTACGGTGACACTCCCCTGTACCGCTGGATGCCGAGCCTGGCGGTGGACCACGCCGGTAACATGGCGGTCGGTTTCAGCACGTCGAACGGGACCGCCCCGAACTATCCCTCGATCTCCTACGCCGGGAGGCTGGCGACCGACCCGGCCAGCACGCTGGGCCAGGGCGAGGCGCAGCTGTTCGCCGGGACCGCCTCGCAGATCGTCACTTGCGGCGGCACGGCCTGTCACCGTTGGGGCGATTACAGCGCGATGACCGTCGATCCCGTCGACGACTGCACCTTCTGGTATGTTAACGAGTATTATGCCTCGGGTGATACGCAGCATTGGCGCACACGCATCGGAGCGTTCGCTTTCCCGAGCTGCACCGCCGCGCCGGTCCAACCGCTGGGCATCTGGGACGGAGGCGGGGCCAATAACAACGGCGGCACCCCCGCCAACTGGACGCGCAACACGCTACCCGGTCCCATGGACAACGTCATCTTCAACACCACGTCGACGAAGGACTCGTCGCTGGACGCCAACCTCGCGGTTGCCAGCTGGACCATCACTTCCGGTTACACGGGGACGATCAGCCAGGGGACGAGCAACATCACCGTAACCAACGCCTTCTCGCAGACCGGCGGCGCCTATAATGGCGGGTCGGGCACGTTGGCGGTGCAGCGGGACTTCACTCACAACGGAGGGACGTTTGCCAGCCAGACCGGAACGGTTAGCTTCAACGGGACGGGCACCCAGAACATCACGGGCGATACGGCCTTCCAAAATGTGCGTGTGGGCAGTGGCGTGACGGTTACCACTCCTTCCACGCTAACGGTCGGCGGCCTGCTCACGAACCTTGGCTGGACGCGCGAGACGCGGGCGATCGGCAGCACGGGGAATCAGGCGTTCGGGCTGGCGGGGGTTACTGCCGCCGTTGTCGGGCAAGGCACGCTGGCCAGCCTGGCCGTGACCCGGCGCGATCAGAACGACCCCAACGCCGGACCCCCGGAGCAGACCGGCAAATACTGGCAATTCCAGCCGACCGGGACCGGTTATACCGTCACCCTGGCTCTGCCGCACGCGGCGCTCGCCGACCCTTCGGCCTGCCGGTACACCGGCAGCAACTGGGACTGTGCTCGCAGCGCCTTCGACTCGACCACAGTCACTCGCACGAATGTCACGGCCTTCTCTGATTGGGCGGTGGGTGACGCCGCCGTTGCGCCGGCCGTCGCCCCGACTGTGGAGATCACGAGCACGGAGAACGGCGCGGCGCTCGGCTGGGCGCCCATCCCAGCCGACAACGCCGGCTACCAGGCGTGGTGGAGCGGGGGCCCATACTTCAACCCCGGCGACCCCGGCTCGAATTTCGCTGTGATCCCGGTGGGCGGCAGTAGCTACACCTACACCGCTGCATCCGGCGCGCCCGCGTACTTCGTGGTGTTGGGCGTGAACAGCGTGACGGTGCGGTCGCCGAACTCCAACCGCACGGGGAAGTTCGAGTTTGATCTTGTGCCGGGGACACCGTAAGGGTAGGCGCAGCGCGCGGGTAGGGACGCGCGGCGGGACTGCGGAGAACGAAGTCGCGAAGCGACGCGAAGAGCACGAAGAGCCGTCGTCGCGCGGGCAGTGCCGGGTGCGCCGCCCGCTGGTAGGGGCGACCGGCCGGTCGCCCCTACACGAATGGGCGCGCACGTACCCTGCTTGCCCCTGCTCATTCCGCCTGTTCGCGCCCGAGGAGACGGCTGACCGCCGCACAGACCTGTTCGGCGGAGGCACCCTGCAGAAGTGTCTCGTTGGCCCCGGCCGCGCGGGCAGCAGCGCTCTGAGCCGGCTGTTGTAGCAAGACAAGATAGCGCGAGTGGGGGTAGACGAACTGAACTTGCCTGATCTGGTCGATCGCCTTGCTGTCCGGCCCCTCCAGCGAGAGCACGATCACATTCGGCGCGCGATCGAGGTCGATCAAGAGCAAGCTCTGGACTGACCCGGTGCAGGCAACCAGGCGCGTGCCTGGGATCGCCTTTATCACGACAGCCAGGCCGTTCTGCAGCCATGTCGGCACGACGATGGCGACGGCGTTGCCCTGTTGCGCGCTCGGGATCGATTGGAAATAGGCGGTCACAGCCAATGGTTGGTGGTCTTTCATAACGAATCTGGTACGGATTCTGTCACAAGCTTAGCACGCCGGGGTGCCGGGCGCATCGTCTGTAGCGCCTAACTCCCCCCTTCCAAAAACAGAAGGAGCGAGTGCAAAAATATGAAGCAATGCTAAGCAATTTGAATGAGGATCGTGGTCTGTGATAGGATGAGGAAAAGCACCTTCGAGAGACCAATCGATGCGGCTCCGATCTGTTCTCGCCCTCATTCTCTCGATCCTCGCTCTTGGCGCCGCCGGGACGGGCAAGATCGTCCGGGCCCAGGGCGAAGATCCCTCGCGGATCGCGCCGCCTCTCACGCTGATCGATGGCCAGGACCGCTACAGCCTCGCGCCGAATCTGGAAATCCTGCGCGATCCAACGCAGGCGCTCACGCTCGGGGACGTCACCTCGTCTGCGCTCGACGGCCGCTTCGTCCCGAATTCGCAGAGCACCCCCAACCTGGGAATGACCGGTGATGCGGTCTGGGTGCGCTGGCGCCTGCACAATGATTCGGAGACGAGCGAGTGGCGCCTGGCGCTGAACGAGGCGCGGCTGGGTCAGATCGCTCTCTATGTCCCTTCGTCGGGCACGGGCGAATACGTCGAGAAGCTGGCGGGCCGCGAGCTGCCATTCACGGCGCGTGAAGTGCCGCACCGCGACCCCGTGTTCCGGCTCGATATCCCGCGCGGGACCGAGAAACCGCTGTACCTGCGGCTCAAATCCTCCTCCCCATTGGTCTTTCCGCTGACCCTCCTGACCGCTGAGGCGCTGGCCCAACGGGAAGAGCAGGTCCTTCTGATCTTCGGGCTGTTTTATGGCGCCATGCTCATCATGGTCGGCTACAACCTTTTCCTGTTCATCTCCCTGCGCGACACCACCTACCTGTACCTCGCGCTCTTTGTCATCTTCTATTCGGTCGGATCTGCGGTCCGCGATGGCCTGGCGCAGCAGTATCTCTGGCCCGCGACAGCCGATCCGGTTTTCGTGCAGTCGTTTACTGCGCTTGCTCTCGTCTTCCAAATCAGGTTCACAGCGGGGATCCTGGACACGCGCGTTCGCGCTCCGAGACTGAACCGCCTCTTCAACTGGCTGATCGCCGTTTGTCTTCTGGTCGGGATGGTTTCCTTCTTCGTGAATGCCAACGCGGTGTTGAATCTCCTGACCGTGTTGACGCTGGTGACCGAGGGTGTGGCTGCCTTCAGCGTCTTGCGGCAGGGATATCGCGGTGCGCGTCTCTACATCGTGAGCTGGATATTGCTGCTCGCAGCGGGAATCGCCTTTGCCCTCAGCAACCTGAACACCTTGTCCGGCCTGGCGATCCCCGAAGGCACCGTCATGGCCGCCGTCGCGCTGGGGGTGTTGTTCTGGTCGCTCGCCATTGCCGACCGTGTCAATATGCTCAAGGCGGAAACCGAAGAGGCCAATCGCCTCCTGGAACGAAGCGAGCGCAAGTACCGCTCACTCTTCGAGAATTCGCGCGACGCGATCTTCATCACGTCGCGCGAAGGGCGCATCGTGGATCTGAACCACGCGGGCCAAGAGCTGTTCGGTTTTAGCCCGGATGACCTGAAGTCGGTCAACGTCCGCCAGGTTTACGCCGAGTCGGCGGAGCGCGAAGAGCTGGCCCGTACCATCGACTCGCAGGGCTTCATCCAGGACTTTCCGGTCCGCATGCGCCGCAAGGACGGCAGTCTGCTCGATGCCATCATCTCCTCCACGGTCTGGCGAGAGGACGAATGGAACGAGGCAGGGTACCAGGGGATCATTCGCGACGTGACCGAGCGCCGGCTCGTCGAGGCCGAGCTCGAACAGCACCGCCACCATCTGGAGGAACTGGTCCTCGTTCGCACCGCGCAAGCCGCGGCAGAGCTGGAAGAGCGGCAGCGCGCCCAAGAGGCGCTGCAGCGCCGGATCCGTGAGCTCACCACGATCAACGAGATCGCCAACACCGTGAGTGCCGTTACGGACATCCACCCGATGCTGCAACACGTCGCCGGGTCGGTTGCGGATCTGTTTTCCGCGCCGGCGGTGCTCATCACGACGCTGGATCGCGAGCGTGCCCGGGTCGAACTCCTTGCATTATGGGTCGATTCGCTGCATCCTGAGGCGGGAGGCGAGCGCTCGTTCCAGCTCGACGACGTGCCCGCCTTTCGACAGGTGGTGGATCAGAACAGGCCATTGATCGTGACCGGTGCGCAAACCAGCCCCCTGCTCGGAGGAATGCGCGATTTGCTGGAATCGTTGGCCACGAACTTGCTCGTGCTGATACCGCTGCGCGTTCACAGCGACGTCATCGGCGTCATGACGATCAACTGCGTTCAATCCGAATGCGGCTTCAGCCCGGAAGAAATCAGTCTTGCCGAGACCGTCGCCAGCGAGATTGCGACGGCGATTGAGAACGTGCGGCTCTACCAACAGGCACAGGCGCTGGCCGTCGAGCAAGAACGTCACAGACTGGCGCGCGAGCTGCACGATTCGGTGATTCAGACGCTCTACAGCACGGTGCTCCTGGCAAGCGGTTGGCGCATGATGGCCGAGCAGGGGCGGCTTGATCCGGCGCGCACCGCCGTTCACTTTCAGCAGGTGGCGGATCAAAGCGAGCAGGCGCTCAAGGAAATGCGCCTCCTGCTCTTCCAGCTGCGTCCGCCGGTTCTCGAGCAAGTTGGGCTGGTCAGCGCGCTCCAACAGCGCCTGGATGCGGTCGAACAGCGGGTGAGCATCGAGACCAGCCTGCTGACCACCGGCGAATGGGACTCGCTGCCGCCGCGCATCGAGGAAGAGCTGTATAATATTGCCCAGGAGGCGCTGAACAATGCGCTGCGTCACGCGCACGCCAGGTCCATCCTCGTGCGGCTCGATCGCGGCGAGCGGCTGCTCGAGCTCACCGTGCAGGACAACGGCAGCGGCTTTGATCGCGAAACGGCTTCAGGCGGCATGGGACTTCAAAACATGCTCGAACGCGCCGAGGAGATCGGCGCGGTGCTCACACTCACGACAGCGCCGCACCAGGGGACCAGCGTCCGCGTCCGGTTGCAGCTCCAGCCAACGGAGCACTCATAACTCGAGGAATCGGAGAGACCCGTGGAAGCACCCATCAGAATCCTGATTGCAGACGACCACCCGCTGATACGCCAGGGTCTGCGTGTGGTCATCGAAACGCAGCCGGATATGGAACTCATAGGCGAAGCCAGCGACGGCGAACGGGCCGTCCGCCAGGCGGCTGAGCTGCATCCCGATATCGTGATCATGGATCTCCGGATGCCCGTCAAGGACGGGCTCGCCGCCACGCGTGAGATTGCCCAAGCGGACCCACACGTGCAGATTCTCGTGCTGACCTCGTATCCCGACGACGACAACGTCTATTCTGCCATCAAGGCAGGCGCAATGGGGTTCCTGCTCAAGGACTCGTCGGCGGAATACCTCCTGGACGCGATTCGCACGGTGCATCGCGGAGAAAGCGTGCTTCATCCGACCATCGCGCGCAAACTGATGGTCGAGATCAAGCAGCCGCCCCTGCTCCCGCCCACCGCAGACCCGTTGACCCCGCGGGAGGTGGAAGTGCTGGGCTGCCTGGCGCAGGGGATGTCGAATCGCCAGATCGCCGATGAGCTGTCCGTCTCGGTTCGCACGGTTTCGGCCCACGTGCGAAACATCCTGGACAAACTGCACCTGGCAAATCGCACGCAGGCGGCGCTCTACGCGCTCCAGCAGGGGCTCGCGCCGAAGCCGCACTGAGGCAGGCCCTCACCCCCAGCCCCCTCGCCCAACTTTGGGCGAGGGGGCTTTGTCGGCAGCTTTCGGCATTCCCCCAGCCGAAGGTGGGAGGGCCGGGGGGGGCCACACGGTGCAGCTGCGAACACCATCACCCCCCCAAAGTTGCGAAGTGGCCGTCAGGCTAGGGGGGGTAGGGGGGGCCGCCCGGCAGTAGGACCCGTCAGGACGCGCTCAGCACCTGGATGGCATCCACCGGCTGCGGGAAGTCAGCCGCCGCGAACGCCTCGCGTATCATCCGGTTGCCATCGTAGAACACCTGCCAGTAGTCGTTATTGTTGCAGTACACTACGAGCGTGACGACCGGTCCGGCAGACTTGAACTCGGTGATCGAGGCGCTGGGCGCCGGGGCGGCAATCACGTTGGCGATCTTCTTGCCCAGATCTTCCAGCAGGGCGATGGCCTGCCGGTGATCCGCGCTGTTGGCGAGTTGGACGGGCATCAGAACGCGGCGATAGGGATTCGCGCTGAAATTCTGGATGGTGCCGTTGAAAATGGTGTTATTGCCAACCATCGTCAGCACGTTATCCGCCGTGTCGATCTTGGTGTGAAACAAGCCAAGCTCCGTCACGGTCCCGGTGACCCCGCCGGCAACGATAGAATCTCCGACCTTGAACGGCCGCAGCGTCAACATGATCAGGCCGGCTGCGAAGTGCGCCAGCAGCCCGCTGATTGCGACGCCGAGGGTCACGCCGATGGCGGCGAGAATCGCCGCGAAGCCGGTCGTCTGGACGCCGAAGACGCCGAACAATGCCAGGATCAAGATCAGGTTCAAGGCCATGCTGAGCGTCAAAAGGAGATAACGTGTAGCGGTGGGTTCTACATTGCGGGTCTCCATCCGTCGTTTGGCCTGCCTCAGCACGAGGCTGATCAGCAGGCGCCCGACAAGCCAGAGGAGAATCGCGGCGCCGACGTGCAGTAGTACCTGGATCACCAGGTCGACGAGGTTGGTGGGAGCAGGCATAGGATACCTCCAAATTGCAGGCTGAGTGCCGGCGCGGCACGGCGTGGGCCCAGTTAGGCTTGGACAATGTGGTAACACGAAGCGTATGCAGGACAAAAACTCTACGGAATCTACGGCGGGCCCTCCGAAAAACCTCATTTGTTCGGCTCCCTGCAAGCACTTCTAGGCGATTTGGCCTAGAAGTGCTTCCCTTCTTGGAGATGTCCGCTTCCCCGAGTGGCGACGACAATTCGGCCATATGAGCGATGACGCCGGGCGGGCAAAATGGTAGAGTCATGAGCGGGATTCACGCCCATCGAGTGAAGGAAGGGGAAGAGGCACAGCATGGACGATTCGGCATTGGAGTACGCCCTGGTCGTCTTTCCAGGGAACGAGTTTTCGGGCACGATCATCCCGGAGCTCATCGATTTGGCCGGGCGAGGTATCGTCCGTTACGTGGATATCGCCTTTGTCCGGAACGACGCGGACGGCAAGACCCTGACCGTGGAGCTCAACGATCTCGAGCCCGAGATGTACCGGCAGTTCGTCCCGGTCGGCAAGCAGCTCGAAAGCCTCTTCACGCAGGACGACCTCGAGTTCACGGCCTCCAAGCTGCCCGCGAACACTTCTGCCGTGCTGCTCCTGTGGGAGAACCTCTGGGCATCCAGGATCCGGGGGGCCATCGTCGCATCGGGCGGCCGGCTGGCGGAAGGCGGGCGGATTTCGGTCGAAGAAGTAAATCGTCTCAGGGCGGAACAAGCCGCATTGTAGGCTGCCAATACGGCCTGCGACCTTCGGGCGAACCCTATGAGCGGCCGTAACAACACTGGAGGATAAGATCATGAGTCCAATGAGAAGGCGCGGACCGGGCCTGTTCGTGACGGCCGCCGTAGTTGGAACCACGGCTTACGTGGCAACGAGCGCTGCCAGCAACAAATCGGCCCAGCAGCAGGCTTCTGCCCAGCAGCAGGCTGCCACCCAGCAGCAAATGACTGATCTGCAAACGCAACAGGCCGAGCTGGCCGCGCAGCAGCAAGCTTTGGCTCAGCAGGCGGCAGCCCTACCGGCCGCAGCCGCTGCGCCGGCCGGGGACAGCTTCGACGAGCAACTGGTCCAGATACAGAAGCTCTCGGCCATGAAGGATCAAGGCTTGATCACCGAAGACGAGTTCAACGCCAAGAAGGCACAGATTCTCGGCATCTGATGAGAATCCTGGGAATCGAATCAATCTGCGCCCAGGCGCAAACAGGGGGATAGAACATGCTACGCAAGGGTCGACAAGGACCGGGTGACGCGCAACCACAGGCTGGCCATAAGGGGGACGAGGGACACGGTGCAGATACCGGGCCCGATCGCTACAAGATGCGTGAGAAGCTCATCTCGATCGGCGATGACTTCTGGATCGAGACTCAGCGCGGACGGCGCGCTTATCATGTGGACGGCAAAGCGCTGCGCATCCGCGACATGCTGAAATTCGAGGACGCACAAGGACGCGAACTGTACGAGATTCAAGCCAAGCTGATTCCGATCAAGGAAACGATGGCGGTGACCAAAGGCAACCGCGAAGTGGCGGTGGTCAAAAAGGCGCTTCTAACTCCTCTGCGCGATCGCCTCACTGCCAACATGCCCGGGGGACCGGACATCGACATACACGGCAATCTGCTGGCGCACGAGTACGTGATGCAGCGGCATGGGAAGCGAGTCGCCGAAATATCGAAAAAGTGGCTGGCGATTGCCGACACATATACTATTGAGGTCGCGGCCGGCGAGGACGATGCACTTATTCTCGCCCTATGCGTCGTGGTCGACCACATCTGTCACGACTGAAGTCCGCTGAGGAGGACCCGATTTGGCCGATCCAGATCTGGTTCTCTTCGTCGCGTTACGATACGGCCCGTAGGGTCCCTTCTGTCAAAGAGGAACAATGTGAACGGAAGAAAGATCTCCGCAGTCATCGTAATGGTTTTGAGCGCAATCCTGACACTGGTGCTGCTGGGGGGAATCGTAGGCACGTGGGCCGTCCGCGCGCAGGCGAACCACGCAGTCACCGCGCTCTCTCAAGGGGTCGATCAAGGCCTGTCGATCGCGCTTGACCGGCTCAGCCGTCTCGACGGGCAGATCACCCAGGCGGAGGCCCGCGCCCAGACCCTTCAAGAGACCGCCTCCAAGGTCGGTGACAACGCCGAAGAGAACCAAGTTCTGCTGACGCGCATCCAGCAGACAGTGAGCGACGAGCTCGCGCCGGTCATCGAGCGCATCGACGAGAGTGTGAGCGCCGTAGCCGACCTAGTGAGATCGGCGAATCAAAGCGTGCAGGCGCTCAACGCACTGCCGTTCGTGCATATCGAAGTTCCGGGTGCGGAGCAATTTCGGAAGCTCACTGCGCGGTCCGACGAGTTGAAGGCGGCGGCGCAGGATCTGCGCGCCGAGGTCAAGCAGACAAGCGCGGCGGTGATGAAGAAGTCAGTCCAATCCATCATCGCTGGGGTGAGGCGGATCGCGAGCGTATTGGGAGAGGCCCACGCCGTCGTTGCGGAACTCACGAGTCGGCTCACGAACATTCAAGGAATCGTCCCTGTAGCAGTTAGCCGGGTCGAGTCGTTCGTCAACATTGGGGCATGGGTATTCACGCTGCTGATGCTGCTGCTCAGCCTGGGCCAGGTTAGCCTCTTCTTGCACGGCTACGCCCTCTACACCGGCAGGGATCCGCTGGCTCCTCGGGCCGAGGCGAAAAGCTAGAGCCAATCAGCCCTCACCGTCTTTTCACCGGTAGGGGCAGTGCCTTGTGCCTGCCCCGCACGGGCAACGCAGCCACGGGCGACCACGAAGGTGGCCCCAACAATGCCTGCCCCGCACGGGCAACGCAGCCACGGGCGACCACGAAGGTGGCCCCAACAATGCCTGC
>Ga0315273_10011850_pt1 | contig 11164 bp, 11 predicted proteins | sample YL17G02_0_MG_FD_205753 | JGI IMG/M metagenome (GOLD analysis project Ga0315273, IMG submission 205753) | Sediment microbial communities from Yellowstone Lake, YNP, Wyoming, USA - YL17G02_0 | ecosystem: Environmental > Aquatic > Freshwater > Lake > Sediment | place: USA: Wyoming | collected...
AGTCGATGGTGTCCCCGGACCCCCTCCCGCTGCGGCTCGACGATCACCTTCATGGATTCCTTCGCCTCGGCGACCAGCTTGAAACCGGCTCCGGTTTCGGCCAGTCCCAGCCGGTGCGTGATCATCCTGCGCACGTCGAGCCGGCCCGCAGCCAGCAGGGCGATGGCCACCTGGGCGTCGTAGGGGCTGTTGGCGTAGGACGGCATGACGGTGATGCCGTTTCGCCAGAACTCGTTGATGGGGATGGATAGCTCGACGCCCGGGTTCGTCGTGGCGAAGCAGAGCACCGTGCCGCCGCGGTCCACGCTGCGCAGGGCCTGTTGGAAGGCGCTAAGCGCCCCGGCGCAGACGATTACCAGATCGGCAGGCCGCCCGCCGTTGAGCGAACGGATGAGCGCCGGGATATCCTCCCTCGCGTTGAGCGCGGCGTCCGCGCCGAAATCGCGGGCCATACCGAGACGGTATTCGTTGACGTCGGTCGCGATCACGCGTCCCGCGCCCATCGAACGCGCGAGCATGAGGTGCAGCAGGCCCGAGATGCCGCTTCCGATCACGAGGACGGTCTGCCCCGGCGAAAATCCGGCAAGGCGCTGGCCGCGGATGACGCAGGCGAGCGGCTCGACGAAGGCCCCCTCCTCGAAGGAGACCTTCTCGGGCAGGATGAAGGTCCCGCGGTCCACGTTGATCGCCGGCACGCGGATGAACTCCGCGAAGCCGCCCGGATAAAAGTTGGTCGTATGAAGGGTCTCGCATACCGTGTGATGGCCGTGCAGGCAATACCAGCACTTGTTGCATGGAACGTGGTGGCCGACAAAGACGCGGTCGCCCGTCTTGAAGCCTTTGACGCCCTCGCCGACCTCGGCGATTTCGCCCGCGATCTCGTGGCCCAGCACGAGCGGGGCCTTCTTGATGCGGTACCACTCGAGGACGTCGCTGCCGCAGATGCCGCTGGCGATGACCCGGACCAGAATCTCGCCGGGGCCGATTTCGGGCCGCGGCATCTCCTGAAGTCTCACGTCGCTGTTTTTGTAGTACATGGCCACGCGCATGCGCGTCCCCTTCCGGGCGAACTCTATTTGGCGGTTGATTTTGCCCCGTTGAAGATCTCGAGGGCCTCCTGGGGCTTGGCGGCGGCGTGAATGATGGCGCGCAGCGCCTTCATCATGGCCACCGGATGCGGGTTCTTCCAGACGTTTCGCCCGAGGTTGATGCCCGTGGCCCCCCGCTGCATTCCGTCATAGACGAAGTTCATGACCTCGAGCTCCGTCTCGCAGACCGGCCCGCCCGCGATGACGACGGGGACGGGACAGCCGCTGACGACCTTGTCGAAGTCCTCGCACCAGTAGGTCTTGACGACGCGGGCGCCCAGCTCGGCGCAGATGCGCGAACAGAGGCCCAAGTAGCGGGCGTCGCGTTTTTCGAGCTCCCGGCCGACCGCGGTCACGGCCATCACCGGGATGCCGTATCGCTCGCAGTCGTTGACCATGTCCGCCAGATTGCGCAGCGTCTGGCGCTCGTATTCGGTTCCGATAAAAACGGAAAGGCCGACCGCGGAGGCGTTCAGGCGGATGATCTCCTCGACCGAGGTGGTCAGTTCCTCGTTCGCCAGGTCCTTGCCCACCATGCTGGTGCAGCCGGAGACCCGCAGAATGATCGGGACGCGGGCCGCCGCCTCCACGCAGTTGCGAAGCACCCCGCGCGTGACGAAAAGGCCGTCGGCATAGGGCAGAAGAGGCTCGACCGTGCAGCCCGGCTTTTCAAGGCCCGACGTGGGGCCCTGGAAATAGCCGTGGTCGATGGGCATCAGGAAACAATGCCCGTCCGGCTGGATGATCCGCGAAAGCCTGTTCTTCATTCCCCATTCCATGAGTCGAGTCTCCTTTCCGGGACTAGCGAGCGGGTCTGACGACCAAGTACCCCTTTTCAATCAACCAGTGGTGGAACTGGTACGTCGTGTGGATGCAGAGGTTTTTGCACATCCCCCGCACCTCTTCGCTTTCGGGTGAGCCGTCTTCCCGGTCATCCAAAAGCGCCTGCATGGGACATTTAATGTCCTTGCAGTATTCCCGTCTCTGGTACTCCACATATCCTTCCATTAAACCCTCCTTCAACTCACAAACCCAGCGGTTCCTCCATTTTACAGGCCAATCCAAATACTCCAAATTATTTTTGGGGCCTTTTTGCATGTTTAGGAAACAACGGAATTGCTTTTGGCATTGCCATAAACCAGGCACGATGTCCTTGAAAAAATAGATTCCCAGCGCAAAATAGCTCAAATTGGCCGCCCTGCGCGCAGGCCAGACATTCCTGTCTGGCGCTTGACAGGCAAGAATGCCTGTCCTACGATTTGAAAGATTCTTCGCAGGCGCTCACGGAATTATGTCCGCCTCTCACGGCCGATGTCTTCGCCAAAGATGCCATTGTCACCGGATTTCAGACTGAATCCGATCCGCAAAATATGCAAATATTTGCGTTTTGTAACACCATAAACGTATTGATGTTACGCATATTTTATCACGAACAGGAAGATTTTATCTTGACTTGGCCTATTCAGTAATTTATAATCTCAATCGAGATACTTATAAAGAGGTTTTTGATGATCTCGCAGAAGTGCAGATATGCATTACGGGCCGTTTTCGAACTGGCCAAAAGATATGGCGGCGGCCCTGTAAAAATCAATGAGATCGCCGAAATTCAGGCGATTCCGCCCCGATTCCTCGAAATCATACTGAATCAGCTCAGGCAAGCTGGTTTCGTGTCATCCAGAAGGGGCGCAGCAGGCGGCTACGAATTGGTCAAAAATCCGGCAACTTTGACCGCGGGCGAGATCATCCGGTTTATCGAGGGGCCGATCGGACCCGTTGCCTGTGGGACAAAGGATTCCTCTGAAAACTGTCCCCTTTACGGCGACTGCGCCTTCATCGGCATGTGGGAAAAGGCCCAAAAAGCGGTTGCGGCGGTATATGACGGGACAACCTTTCAAGACTTGATAAATGAAGAAAGGAGCAAAAAAACGCACTACGTTGAATGTTACTCAATTTAAAAACAGATATTTTTTTTTCTGACATATACCCGTAGCCGATTGACAGGGTATTTTTAGAGCTTCGCCAGAATTGATACGGGCGAATTAGGAAAGGAAACAAGTATGTCACTTACAGCAACAAAAGAAAATGTCGGTTCTCTTGCAGAAAGCCTTAATTTCGCCGAAAAGGTGGCGCGCTCCCTGGACTTGATAAAAGAGGCATGGCAAGTCCATGGGGACGGTCTGGTTGTGGCCAACAGCCTGGGCAAGGATTCATGCGCGGTTTGGCATCTGGCAAAGCGGATCAGCCCGAAGATTCGCGGATTTATTGTCACAACACGTTTCAAACCGCGCGAAACCGTGCAGTTCATGGGACAGGAAGTTGCGCGCCATCCCGAGCTGAAAATATATCGCAATGACCAGGCCATACCGGAGGAGCTCTATCTGAAAGACCCCGATCGTTGCTGCGACATCCTGAAGGTTGAGCCGACGCGGCGCGCCATCGAAGAAATGGGGGTCACCTGCTGGGTGACGGGTCTGCGGTGCACCGAGGGGCGAACGCGCGTGGACTTCCAGGAGGTGGAAGAGCGCGACGAGGGGCTGATCAAGCTGAATCCCATCCTCATCTGGCAAGAGCGGGAAGTCTGGCAGTATCTGGCAATACATCAGGTGCCGGTCAATCCCCTTTATGAAAAGGGATTCCGCTCCCTTGGATGCGCGCCATGCACCCGCATTGCGACCGGGCGCGACGAAAGGGCGGGCCGGTGGATCGGCACGAGCAAGTGCGGCGGCGAGTGCGGCATTCACACCAGGCCGCTGAAAATTTCAAAGGAAGCGCCCAAACACGGAGACTGAACGTGGAAACACATTCTCGGAGCATCGCAAAAACGCTGACATGGCGCGCGGTGTCGCTGGTCTTAATCATCGCGATAACCTGGGCGTTTACGAGAAGGCTGTCGGTGGCCGCGTCGGTGGGAATAGCGGACCTGCTGCTGAAGTCGGGCTTATATTACGCCCACGAGCGGGTCTGGGGGCGCATCAATTTCGGCCGGAGTCCGGCCGAGGATTACGAAATTTGATTGGGGATCCTTTTTTAGAAAAGGCAAGAAGCATGAAAATAGCGAATGACATCACTCAACTGATCGGCAACACCCCGCTTGTGTGGTTGAAACGCATCGACGAAAACCTTCCGGCGCGGATCGCCGCCAAGCTGGAGTTCTTCAATCCGCTTTCGAGCGTCAAGGACCGCATCGGCCTGGCCATGATCGAGGCCGCGGAGCGGGAAGGACTCATCAAGGGGGATACGGTTATCCTCGAGCCCACCTCGGGCAACACGGGCATCGCCCTGGCCTTCGTGTGCGCGGCAAAAGGCTACAAACTGACCCTGGTCATGCCCGAAAGCATGTCCATTGAAAGACGGAAAATTCTAACCGCCTTGGGCGCCGAAATCATACTCACCCCCGCCGGCGAGGGCATGCGAGGCGCCGTGGAACGCTCCCGGCAACTGGCGGCGCAGAACGAACGCTACTACATGCCGCAGCAGTTCGAAAACCCCGCGAACCCCGAAATCCACCGGCGAACGACGGCCGAGGAAATCTGGAACGACACCGATGGCCAGGTGGACATTTTGATCTCCGGCATCGGCACCGGTGGAACCATCACGGGCGTCGCGGAGGTCATCAAGCCCAGAAAACCCTCCTTCAAAGCCATCGGGGTTGAACCCGCGGAATCCGCCATCCTTTCGGGCGAAAAACCGGGGCCCCACGGAATCCAGGGTATCGGAGCGGGGTTTGTCCCGAAAGTGCTGAACCGCGGCATTGTCGATGAAATCATCCGCGTCGCCACAAGCGACGCCATGAAAGCCGCGCGGAACCTCGCGCGGCGCGAGGGTATCTTGGCCGGCATCTCCTCGGGGGCCGCGCTTCACGCCGCCTTGGAGGTCGCCCATCGGGAAGAAAACAAAGGCATGTTGATCGTGGTGGTTCTGCCCGATACCGGCGAACGCTACCTGACGACGGACCTCTACAAGTGAAAAAGGCATCATCGGAAGGACACTCAGCCGTGTTACTCAAGAGTGACAAACGCCAAAACGCTCCCAAGGTTGTGGACCTGACCCGCACCCACTGCCCGATGACCTATGTCCGGGCCATGCCGGCCATGGAAAAGGTCGCGCAGGAGCAACTGATCGAATTGGTCCTTATGACGCCGGAGCAGATTCGGGACATTCCCCCCGCCTTGAAAGCGGAGGGCCACCGCATAGAAAGCGTCCTTCGTGACCGCGACCGTTATCACCTTCTTGTGCGCAAGGGGGCGTAAGATGGCGCTGGAAGAGTTTTCGCGCGAACAGATCGAACGCTACAGCCGGCACATCCGGCTTGCGGGGTTCGGGCCGGGCGGGCAGCGCAAACTGCTCGAATCGAGCGTGCTGATGGTGGGGGCTGGCGGACTGGGATCGGCCGCGCTTCCGTACCTCGCCGCGGCGGGCGTCGGAAAGATCGGCATCGCGGATGACGACTGGGTGGAGCTTCCCAATCTGCACCGCCAAGTGATTTACTTCAGCGCGGATATCGGCCGACGCAAGACCGCCTCCGCCGCCGAAACGTTGAGGGCGCTCAATCCGGACTGCCGGGTAACGACCCATCCAGTTCGCCTGTCGGCCTCAAATATTCAGGAAATTGTTCGAGGCTACGATCTCGTGCTCGACGGCAGCGACAATTTCCCGACGCGGTTTCTCGTCGCGGACTGCTGCTGGTTCGAAAAAATCCCGCTCGTATCGGCGGCGGCCGTCGGCTTCGAGGGGCAGTTGTTCACCGTTTTACCCGGCCCCCGCGCCCCCTGCCACCGATGCCTGATGCCGGAGCCGCCCGAGGCCGACCGCGCGGCAAGTTGCCGTTTAAACGGAATCCTCGGCCCAGTCGCGGGGGTGATGGGAACGCTCCAGGCCGTTGAGGCTCTGAAGGTCTTGCTGGGAATCGGCAGCGACATGGCGGAAAGATTCCTTCAATACAACGCGCTTGAAGGGAGCTTCCGAACGCTCAAGCGAACGCAAGATCCCGATTGTCCGCTGTGCGGTGAGCAGCCTTCGATCACTTCCCTGAGCGCGCATTCGATCCGCCGCTGCGCCGACGGACAATCGGAATCATGCCATCACGGGGATCTTCGAACCGGTTGATCGAAGCTCTTTCTCCAAGGGAAAAAGGAAAATAACGATGTCTTTTGAGAGCGATATTGAAAACGGAAAGGCGGACCCCCGGGAGCAAACCCCGGCCGGGCCGGCCAAGACCGGGCTCGACCTGAAAGCCCTGAAGACGGGGGGAATCATCAAACAGCGCCAGAAGGACCTTTTCACGGTCCGGCTGAAATGCCCCGGCGGCCGCGTTCCGCTCGAGCGGCTGTCAAAGATCCGCGAGGTTGCACAGCGGTACGGCCGTGGTTACGTTCACATTTCCGTGCGGCAGTCAATAGAGATACCTTACATCCGCTCGGGCGATCTGGAAAAAGTACGGGAGGAACTGGGGCAGGCCGGCCAGGAAATCGCCAGCGCCGGCGCGCGCGTCCGAGTTCCCGTAGCCTGCGGCGGCTGCGAATACAACCCCAAAGGACTCATGGACACCCAGGCGGCGGCCCAGGAGGTTTCTCGCAGGTTCTTCGGCGCCGGCCCGTTCGGCCACAAGTTCAAGATGGCCTTCGCCGGTTGCCCGATGGATTGCGTTCACTCGAGCTTGAACGACCTGGGCTTCCAGGGCGCCGTCATGCCGGCCTGGGAGCAATCCAAGTGCAAGGCCTGCGGCCTCTGCGCCAAAGCGTGTCAGGAGGGGGCCATCGTTGAGGAGAAGGAAACTCGCAGGCCGCGTTACCTGGCCGAAAGGTGCGTGCACTGCGGCGACTGCATCCGCGCCTGCCCCTTTGACGCGTGGCGCGCCAGAGAGACCGGCTGGATCGTCCGGGCCGGCGGCAAATACGGTCGCCATCCCATCTGTGGCAGCACCATTGCCATGTTTTTGCCCGCGGAAAAGGCGCCGGAGGTCATTGAGGCCGTCATCTCCTGGTACGAGCGGATGGGAAAAGGGAAAGGAAGAGTGCGCCTTGGAGCGCTCCTCCTTGAAAAGGAACTGTGGAAAACATTCCTGTCCGACATGGCCGGCGTTCTCGGCGAATGGGCGGTGCGCAAAGCGCCTGCGCCCCAACCCATTGAAGCCCATCACTATCATAGAGCGCATGAAACCTTGGTTTGACAGACACTTGCGAGCGAGCCAACAGAGATGAAAGCTTTATAGTTTTTAAACTCGGTCACGATCATTTTGTTCGTGTTCCTATTTGAAGGAGGAAAAACGGACAACGCCAAACAACTGAGGAAAGAGAACGTTTAAAACCCGGGAGCGTTCCGGGCCCTTCCCGGAACGCTCCCATTTGAAAAGCCAAAAAGAAATAAAGGAGAAAGAAAAATGTCGGACAACGCACCCAACTACAAACTCGGCACGCTGGCGCTGCACGCGGGCCAGACGCCCGACCCCACGACCACCGCCCGCGCGGTGCCCATTTACGCGACCACAAGCTACGTGTTCAAGGACACGGAGCACGCCGCGAACCTTTTCGCCTTGAAGGAGTTCGGCAATATCTACACGCGGCTGATGAACCCAACGAACGACGTGCTCGAAAAACGCCTGGCGGCCCTCGACGGCGGCGCGGCGGGGCTGGCCTTCGCCAGCGGCCAGGCGGCAATCACCGCGGCGATTCTGACGATCACCCACGCGGGGCAGAACTTCATCTCGGCCAACAGCCTCTACGGCGGCACCTGGACGCTGTTCACCCAGACCTTTTCCAAACTCGGCATCGAAGTGCGGTTCTTCGACCCGAGCAAACCTGAAAGCCTCAGCGCCCTTGTGGACAAAAACACCCGCGCCGTTTACCTCGAAACGCCCGGAAACCCGAAGAACGACGTGCCGGACTACAGGAAACTCACCGAAATCGCGCACAGCCACGGCCTGCCGACGATCATCGACAACACGGCGCTGACGCCGGCGCTGTTTCGCCCGATCGAGCACGGCTTCGATATTGTGGTGTACTCGACGACCAAGTTCATCGGCGGCCACGGGGTGCACATCGGCGGCGCGATCGTGGACAGCGCCAAATTCCCGTGGGCGAAGGACCCGAAGAAGTGGCCCGAGTTCACCGCGCCCGACCCCGCCTACCATGGACTGATCTTCGAGGAGGCGCTTCGGCCGATCGGCAACATCGCTTACATCATTCACATCCGCACCCACTGGCTGCGCGACACGGGCGGCTGCCAGAGCCCGTTCGGCTCGTTCCTGACGCTGCTGGGGCTGGAGACGCTGCACCTTCGGCTGGAACGGCACTCCAGAAACGCCCTTGCCGTGGCGGAGTTTCTGTCGAAACATCCCGCCGTCCTCTGGGTGAACTATCCGGGCTTGCCCAGCCATCCGGACTACGCCAGCGCGAAGAAGTATTTGCCCGACGGCCAGGGGGCGATCGTCGGCTTCGGCATCAAAGGGGGCAAGGCGGCGGGCGCCAAGCTGATCAACAGCGTCAAGCTGTTCAGCCACTTGGCGAATATCGGCGACGCCAAGTCGCTGATCATCCACCCCGCCACGACGACGCACTCGCAGCTTACGCCCGAAGAACAGGAACTGACCGGCGTGACGCCCGAGTACGTGCGTCTTTCCGTGGGCATCGAGGACGTGCGCGACATCATCGCCGACCTGGCCCAGGCGCTGCAAGCCTCGCAGCGATAGTCCAAAGCGGCCCCTTCCTTCTCGCCAGGCGTACGCGAAAATCCCTTGCAAGAGCGCGGCCACGATATACATTTGCGGGGGATTTTCGCGGCTGTTTCGCTTGTCGATAGAGGGAAAGGAAAAAACAGTGGCCAGGATCACCGCCAGGCATTGGATCAATGACCGTTTCGTCGTGGCCTTTCGCAACTACGGCTGGCCTGACCCGCATTTTCCCGACGAACGGTGGGTCGCGGACGCGGCAAAACTCGGCGCGCGCGTGGTCTGCGTGGATGCTCACTCGCAGTTTCGGGCCAACTACGACACGCGGATCAGCCGGAAGAACGAACTGCTGGGCGAGCGCGACCTTGTCCGGGAGCTGCTCGACGCCTGCCGCAAGCGAGACCTTAAGTTCATGGCCTACATACCCGCGGGCCATTTCATCAACTATCTCGACGCCCATCCGGAACACGCGTGCGTCGATTCCAGCGGCGAAAAACCCTACTCTTTCAAGGGCCGATCCGACCTGCCCGATTCCTTCTGCCCCTGCCACGCCAGCCCCTTCAAGGAGTTCTTCGCGCAGGTGCTCGAAGAGGTGGCGCGGCTGGGGGTGGACGCGTTTTACTTCGACGGCCCCTTTTTGCCGACGGGAGCGGACGGCGCCATCACGTGCTACTGCGACACCTGCCGGGAGCTTTTCCGGCGACAGACCGGATTCGACCTCCCCCCCCATTCGCCCGGGGCGCCGGGGGGTGACACGCCCGAGTGGCGAGCCTTCATCGATTTTCGCTACCGGAACCTTGGCGAGATGATGCAACTGGGCTGCGACCGGGCGCGCGCGGTGAACCCGAAACTTATTTTTGTGCTGAACTCCTACGATGGCAGGATGAAATGGCAGGGCGCGCAGAGCTACGAGTGCAACGCCGCCGTTGACATCCTTCAAACCGAGGCCGATCAGAACGAGGAGGGCGGCGACGTGGGCGTTCAGCGCCACCTGAGCCCCGTCCAGAACCTGCTGCGCGAGATTCTGCTGCTGGAAGCCGGCTCGGAACGCGGACGGCGCGCCAGCGCTTATGTCAGCTCCCCCACCGTCCCCCCCCACGAGTTGGTCTTTCGCACCCTGGCGACGCTCGCAACCGGCGCCGCGCCCTACATTTACACGCCCAATGCCCGGGTGGAAGCCCAGCGGCAGGCTTACCGCGAGGCCGGCAAACGCGCTCGATTTGTGTCCCAAGGCGAAAGATTCCCCTACGCGGCCATCTGGATGAGCCGGCCCACGCGCGACTTTTACTGGCGCGAGTCAACGGCTTTCCAGGGCGAGCACGGCTGGCTGCGCGCGCTGGCGGAGGAGCACCTGCCCGTCAGCTTCGTCAACGACCGCGCGGACTTTGCCCGGCTGCGGCCTTTTCGCGTGGTCATCCTCGCCGCCGCCGCCTGCCTTTCAGATTCCTCGCTCCAGATACTGCGCCGCTACGTGGAAGCAGGCGGAAATCTCCTCGCCTGCTGGCGCAGCGGCCAGTACGACGAACAGGGCCGCGCCCGTCCGGATGACCCCCTTCAAGAGCTTTTCGGGCGCAGGGCACTCACACCGCCCAGCCGCCTTATTCCCTCCTGGGGGGAGCGGGATTCGTTCAATGTCGATCTGGCCGACGGGCGGCTCGTTCCCCTGGAAACCTGCGGCGAGTACGGAACAAACCTTACCGTGGCGCGGGCGCCTCGCATCGACGCCGCCCCGGCCGACGGCGCCGAAGTTCTTGCCGGTTACAGGGTTCCCCCGCCGAGAGAGCAAAGCGGCCCCTTCGTCATCGAAAGGAAAATCGGCCGCGGCCGCGTCTGGTACACGCCGGTGGACCTGGGGGCAAACCAGCTCGAGACGCATACCGCGTGGATCCTCGAACGGCGCGTCATGGCGGGCATTGTCAAACGTCTGGGCGGGAAACTCCCGGTCGAAATCGAGGCGCCGGCCTGCGTCCTGGCCACCTTTTACCGCCTCGCAGAGCCAAAAGCGCTGGCGGTCCACCTCATGAACGGCCTTTTTGTCGAAGGCGCCCGCGTTCACTGGTACCTTGATTACATCCGCGAAAAGCCGTTTCCCGTGCCCGGCATCAAAGTTTACCTGAAGAACGATGGACTGAAACGCGTCGTCCTCCAGCCCGGCGGCCGAAAACTGAAGATAAAGCGCGACGGCGCAACGCGTTGGGTCGATTTGCCCCGGCTTGAAAGCCATTTTATTCTGACGATCCAGACGTAGCGGGGGAAATCCCGCGCCGGTCTCGCCCTAAAAAAACCCGTAGCAGACGGACTGGATTGTCATCCTGGGCGTAGGCCAGACATTCCTGTCTGGCTGTTCATTGACAGGCAAGAATGCCTGTCCTGCGATTTGAAAGATCCTTCGCTGGCGCTCAGAATGACC
>Ga0315273_10011851_pt1 | contig 11163 bp, 12 predicted proteins | sample YL17G02_0_MG_FD_205753 | JGI IMG/M metagenome (GOLD analysis project Ga0315273, IMG submission 205753) | Sediment microbial communities from Yellowstone Lake, YNP, Wyoming, USA - YL17G02_0 | ecosystem: Environmental > Aquatic > Freshwater > Lake > Sediment | place: USA: Wyoming | collected...
CTCAAACGCACCACGTATTTCTTGTTCATGCCGATTCTCCTTCCCCGTTCGCGGCACCTCCGTGTGCCGCAAAGGAGATCGGCAATACCACACAACCAACAACATCAAATGTGAAGGACTACTAGAAGTGGTTCCAAAACCTTATGGACACGGATTGCGAGCAATCCGTGGCACCCCGAATGAAGGTTTTTACCCCACCAGAGGGTGCCACCGTTTGCTTGCAAACGGTGCGCGACGGTTTTGAAACCACTTTTAGTCTTCGATGCCGCCGCGGCGGGCGAGGATCTCGAACGGAATGCCGCGAACCAGGGCCGCATCCTTGCATGCCGTCTGCGCGAAGCCCTTGGCCTTGATGGACCGGATCTCGGGCGAGAAGAGCCCCGTCTCGGATTCGCGGTGCACGATCGTGATGTTGCCCTTGTAGAGGCTGACGCGGTACTCGCCGGAGACGAACCGCTGGCTGGCCGCGACGAAAGCGTCGAGTTCGCGCTTGAGCGGGTGGTACCACATCCCGTGGTACACGAGGTACGCCCACTTGCGGTCCACGACGGCCTTGAACTCCAGTTCGTCCTTCGTCAGGCACCATTGCTCGAGGTCGCGATGGAGGCGGAGGATGACGTGGGCGGCGGGGGCCTCGTAGATTTCGCGGCTCTTGAGGTCCATGATGCCGTCCTCGAACATGTCGATGCGTCCGACGCCGTTCGCGCCCGCGACACGGTTGAGTTCCGGGATGAGTTTCCCCAGCGCCATCTTTTTGCCGTCGAGGTGGGTCGGAATGCCCTCGGTGAAGCGGACGGTGATCTCCGTGGGTTTGTCGGGCGCCTTTTCGGGCGGGACGAGCCACATCCAGATGTCGTCCGGCAGTTCCTGGTCCAGGCCGACGGCGCCCGAGGCGATGGATCGGCACCACATGGTCTTGTCGTCGCCGCCCTCGATCTGCTCGTCCACCGGGACGCCCCACGCCTCGCAGAGGGCCTTCTCTTCGCCGCGCGTCAGGTCGAAGTCTCGGACCGGGACGAGGATCTGGCACTTCGGGGCGAACATCTTGAAGACGTTGTGCATGCGGTACTGGTCGTTGCCCTTGCCGGTCGAGCCTTCCATCAGGGCGTCGCATCCGAGTTCCTTGCCCTTGAGCGCCACCTCCCTCGCCACCAGTTGCCGCGTCATCGACGTCGAGACCGGATAGCCCTCGTAGTCGGAGTTGGCGCGGATGGCCTTGGCCAGCCAGTTTTCCGTGAACTCCTTCGTCACGTCGAGCATGATGGGCTTGACGCGGAGGACCTTGGCCTTGGCCTTGGAGACGGCGACTTCCTCGTCGCCCTGGCCGACGTCGCAGGTGATGGCGACGATGTCCCGGACCTTGTAGGCGCGGCGCAGGAGTTCAATGGCCAGGCTCGAGTCGAGGCCTCCGCTATAGGCCAGCGCGACTTTTTTGACCTTCGGCACCGGCGTGGCGAAAATCCTGGCTTCGATTGCTTTCACGTCCATCGGGTCGTATCCTTTCGGTTCGGCCCGGATCGGGCCTTACAGGCGGGTTCTTGTAGCGTCCCGCGGGTCGGCTGTCAATGGGGTTGTGGCGTGAGAGCGGACGGCGAAACGGCTTCTCTTCCCGTTCTGGACGTCCGCGCGGAGGCGCGGTTCATGGCCGGCCACGCCCCCGGCGCGGTCAGTATCCCGCTCGACGAACTCGCCCGGCGCGCCCACGAACTGCCGCCCAAGGGCTCTGCGGTCCGCCTCTACGACGACGATCCGCAGCGCTGGAAAGCCGCCGCCGAGGCCCTTCGCCTCCGGGGATACGCGGTTCAGCCGGCGGCGCTTGCCGCGGACGACCTGCGGGAGTGCGGACCTTCGCGGGCGGCCCTCTGGCAACCCAGCCCGTTTCTCGTCGAAGCGCTGGAGTGCATCGCTACGGTCGCCGGACCCGCTTCGCTCGGCGGCCGCGCGCTCGACATCGCCTGCGGCACGGGGCGCGATGCTGTGCACCTGGCGATGCGCGGCTACGAGGTCGATGCCGTGGACCGTCTCCCGGACGCTCTAGAGCGCGCGCAGGACCTCGCGCGGCGCTCGGGCGTGCGCCTGAACACGATCCAGGCGGACCTGCGGCGCGAGCCGGTCCTCCCGGCGGAAAGGTACGACCTCGTGACGGTGCTGCGGTTCCTGCATCGGCCCCTTCTGCCGGCCATTCGCGAATGTGTCGCGCCGGGAGGGTTCATCGTTTACGAAACCTTCAACCGGCAGGACGCGGGACGGGAAGGCCGGCCGGTCGAGACCAGCCATACCGTCGCGGACGGCGAGTTGGCGGCGGCGTTCGCGGGGTTCGAGCCGATCCTCGCGCGCGACGGCATCGCCCGTGGCGGGAGGATGTTTTCCCGGTTGCTCGCCCGCCGATCCCGATGAGGGCCGGCCGAGAAGGGCGCTGCGCCGGTTGCGAGGCACGACCTTGACAGGACAGAGAGGTTGGCTCATAATCCAGTCGCGTGGGATGGGAATCCAAGGGGGCTGCCTTCGGGCGGCCCCACTATCGGGGCGTAGCGCAGTTTGGTTAGCGCGCCTGCATGGGGTGCAGGAGATCGCTGGTTCGAATCCAGTCGCCCCGACCAGGAATGACATGGGCCTCGGGAAATCCGGGGCCCTTTGTCCGGGCGGGGTCGCTGCCCGCCGAAGGCGGGTAAAGTTCGAATCTTGGCCGCCGCAGGCGGCCCAGTCGCCCCGACCCTTGTCAGTTCGGAGCCCTTCGGCGAAAACGTCGAAGGGCTTTCTCTTTGAAACAAAAGCCCTTGCGCCAGCAGAAAGTTTCAAAGCGACTCCGGGCTTGAATTGGTGGACATTAGGTTGCGGGTGGCCAAGTCGCGGGCTATAATGTTTTGGCGGGCGGATGAAAGGAACCAAGCCATGGTCGCTAAGGAAGCCGCAAGGCACGTCATCGACGCCATGCCCGACGATGCCAGCATGGACGACATCATTCATGCCCTCTACGTCCGCGCGAAGTTTGAGCACGGCGAGGGCGAGATACGTCAAGGCCAAGGCGTGCCGCACGAGGAAGTCCGGCAGAGGCTTCAGAAATGGCTCAAGTAATGTGGGCGCCGGCGGCGCTTGCAGACGTTGAAGCCATTGCCCAGTACATTGCCCGGGACTCCGCGGACAATGCGGCCCTTTTTGTCGCCCGGCTTATAGAAGCCACCGACCGCCTCGCCCGCTTTCCGGAATCCGGCCGCATCATTCCCGAGATCGGCAACGCAGCATGCCGCGAGGTTATGGTCGCCCCTTATCGCATCATGTACCGCCTCGAAACCGACCAGGTTTGGATAACAGGCATCGTTCACGGTGCGCGGAACTGGAGGCCGGAATAGCGCGGCTTCCGGCCGACCTAGACGTGAAGACCGGACCTGCGGGCCGGAGCAACAGGCACATTTCCATGGGTCCTCGTTGGTCTGGTACTGCTCCCCCGGGTATTTTCGGCGGAACGGTATGACTGGCGGGCGCGCCGGCCGGCCGGTACACTCGGTTCATGCGCTGCATCCGAATGACGGTTCAGTACGACGGGACGGCCTACCACGGCTGGCAGGAGCAGCCGGGCCTCGTGACCGTCCAGGGGACGCTGGCGGAGCGGCTGGCAACGATCCTCGGGGAGCGCCCCGCCGTCGAGGGCGCGAGCCGGACCGACGCCGGCCGAGGTCCGTTTGAAGTGGTTTATAAGGAGCCTCATCCCGACCACAAGTCCGCGCGGAACCGCGAGAAGTTCCTGAAGTCCGGCTTGGGTCGCGAGTGACTGAGAAAGACCTTGGGAGAAAGGTCGCTGCCCGCCGAAGGCGGGTAAAGTTCGAATCTTGGCCGCCGCAGGCGGCCCAGTCGCCCCGACCAGCAAACACCGGGCGGCTCGCAGAAGGCGGTCAATCGTCGTCGCACCAGAGATGCTTTGGCCCCGTGCCTCACTGAGCAGGGAGATGAAGATGAGAATAGTGATCGCGGCGCTGGTTGTTCTTGCTCCGTTTCTTCTGGCCTCCTGCGTGCCTACAGGGATGCCTCCAACCTTCCTGCGAACAGAATCAGCAGCCTGGACGAGGTGGCTGGACCAGGAAACCCACTACGGGAGTTTCTCGGGTCTTACGGTGCGCGAGATCATGAGGGATCTGTCGGGCCCCGCAGAACTGAGCACGGACGAGGTACCGGCCCTTGACCGGCGTATCGTCCATGTCAACGTCGCCGGCCTCACTGTGAGAGAGGCCCTTTGGAAAGTATCGAGGGACTACGGAATCACGATTGAGTGGGCCAGCACGCATGAGCCCAGGACGTTCATGGGCGTTCTTGAGACCGAACAGCGAGAAGCGCCAACGGGCGTCAGGACCATGACCGAAGTCATGCAGAGCGATTACGGAGACTATCTGAAGATGAAGGACGAGAAGAGGATTCATCGGGAAGAAGTTCAGGACGGCATTCTATACTACGCGATTCAGGAGGATCGCGACGTAGGTTTCTCTAATGGCACCTCGGCCTGGTACATTGAGATCGAACGCTACAAGACGCCATTGCCAGCGGCAAACCGGCCTTCCCCGTAGTGCTTCTCGCTCTGACCGACTAGATTGAGGTATCACGGCACGGCAGCGGTTTCGTGCTGCAAACCAGCACACAGGGCGGTAAACTTCTGAGCATGCGATGCATCCGGATGCGGGTCGAGTACGACGGGACGGCCTACCACGGCTGGCAGGAACAGCCGGGCCTCGTGACCGTCCAGGGGACGCTGGCGGAGCGGCTGGCGACGATCCTCGGGGAGCGCCCCGCCGTCGAGGGCGCGAGCCGGACCGACGCCGGCGTCCATGCCCTGGGGCAGGTGGCGGCCGTCCGGACGGAGCGCGACATCACGCCGGCTCGCCTCCAAGCCGCGCTCAACAGCCGCCTGCCCGATGACATCGCGGTGGCCGACGTGGCCGAGGCGGCGCCGGACTTCTCCCCCTCGCGCGACGCCGTCCGCAAACACTACCGCTACCGCCTCTACCGCGGCCGGGCCAAACCCATCTTCGAGGCACGATACGTCTGGCACTGGTACCGGCCGATCGAGGTGGAACCGATGCGGGATGCGGCGCGGCTCCTGGTGGGCCGGCACGATTTCAAGAGTTTCGAGGGCCGCGGGACCGGCCGCGAGAACACGGTCCGCGAGGTCTTCCGCCTCGACCTGACGGAAGCCGGCCGCGAAATCCATTTCGACGTCGAGGGCGACGGTTTTCTCTATCGGATGGTGCGGAACCTGGTGGGAACGCTGGTGGAGGTCGGGCGCGGGCATCGGACGGCCGAGTGGGTGGCCGAGGCTCTTGCGGCCGGGAGCCGGGAAGCGGCCGGCCCCACCGCCCCGCCCCAGGGCCTCTGCCTGATGGCCGTGCGCTACGCCGGCGACTCGGCCGGGTAAACCCCGCCGCCGGCCCCATTTCCCGGGGAACCGGCGCCCTGCTCCGAGCGTCTAAATGTATTGAATCGGGCGCGCGGCTATGTTATCATGACGGCCGAAAAAGAGATCCCGGCCGCAAGGAAAGGACTCACCCCAATGCTTGCAAGCGACGCCGGCGGCTCCAGAGCCGCCCTGGTCCTGGCTGCAGTGCTGCTCATGGTCGTGGCCCTTCCCGGTGCGGGGCGTGCGGAGACGGCGGGCGCGGCGAGCCCTCCTGCGCCACCGGCTGTTTACACGACATACCGCGTCGCCGTGACGAAGATCCAGGGCGATTCCTTCCAGTTCGAGTGGGAGGGGCGGACGATAACGATCCGCCTCCGGGACGCCGATTCGAGCGACCTGGACCCCCCGCGCCGCCAGAGCGCCGTGTTCCTCGCTGCGCAACTGCTCGAGGCGGAACCGTTCTGGATCTTTCCCTGCGCGCCGCTGAAGGCCGGCGCGCCGGGAGAGATCCGGGCCCGCGTGTGGACGCAGAAGGGCTGGCTCTCGGAAATCCTGATCAAGTCGAACCTGGCGAAGCGGCGCAGCGACGTGGCCGCGGTAACGTTCACTCCGGCGGAGGCCCCGTCCGCCGCGGCGCCGGCGGACATCCCGCCGCCTCCGCCGCCCGCCTTTGCCGCCCCCATCCAGCAGATCGTTGCAGGCGACACGTTCGAAGTTCAGCGCGAGGGCAAGACCGTGCGGCTCCGCCTCTACGACGCGGCATGCGAGGGGGACGCGGACCGTGCCAAGGAACTGGCCGCCCAGACCCTGGGAACCGGACTGGTCTGGATCTTCCCGTCGAGCCAGCGGAAACTCGACGCCAGCGACGACCTGCCCGTGCGCATCTGGACGGCGCGGGGTTGGCTGGCTGACGTCCTGGTCGCCGCCTCGGCCGCCCGGTACCACCCGGACCCCGACAAGGCCCTGGAAGAACGCCTGCCGGCGCCCCCGCCGCAAGAGAGGGCGAAGCCGGCCTCTGCCACCGAACCGAAGTCGGGCGGTCCGATGATAGCGAAGTTCGTCTGGCATAGGGTCAGCGTGACGGCGGCCAAGTCGAGCACCCACGGTATTGAAACCGAGGCCTTCATGATTCCCTCCTCGGAATTGCGCATCTCCTGGGACCTGGCGCGGGTCATGAAACGCTTACCCATCCAAGTCAACGTCTTCTACGTGGACCCGGAGTTCTCCGAGGTGCACCGGTCAACAAAGCCCATGGGAACTTTCAAGGCCGACCGAGGCAGCACCATCATCCACCACAGGCCGGGCCAGTACTATTTGTACATCGCCGGGGCGAAGGAACTGAACGTGAAGGTGGAGTACTCGCAAAAGGAATAATCCTCGGCGCCCTGAAGGCGGCCGAGGCGGCCACCCCATAAGGCCGCGGGGGCGCCCGGCCGCACCCGCTGGAACCCTCTGCCGCGCGACGCCTTGTATCGCGCCCCTCCTCCCGCTATAATGCCGCTCCGCGGCCCGTTTTACGGAACCGCCGCGGACGCGCGCCGGAGCCCGATGAGACGATGACCGCCGTGGCGGGCAAGATCCGAGAGGTCCGGGAGGCCGTGCGGGAAGCGCGCCGGCGGGGCGAACGGGTCGGACTCGTGCCGACCCTGGGCGCGCTGCACGACGGCCACGTGAGCCTCCTGCGGGCCGCCCGCGCGGAAAACGGGTTCGTCGCCGTCAGCATCTTCGTGAACCCGACGCAGTTCGAGCCGGGCGAGGATTACGAGTCGTATCCCAGGCCGACGGAAAAGGACCTCACGATTTGCCGGCAAGAGGGCGTGGCCCTCGTCTTCGCCCCGCCGCCGGAGGAGATGTACCCCGCGGGCTTCGCGACGACGGTCCACGTGGCGGGCCTGACCGAAAAAATGTGCGGGGCGTCCAGGCCGGGACATTTTGACGGCGTGTGCACGGTGGTGGCGAAACTGTTCGGAATCGTTCGGCCGGACGCGGCCTACTTCGGCGAGAAGGACGCCCAGCAACTGGCGGTCGTCCGGCGGATGGTTCGGGACCTGAACCTGGCGGTCGAAATCCGGGCGTGCCCGCTCGTGCGGGACGCCGACGGCCTGGCGACGAGCAGCCGAAACCAATACCTCTCGGCCCGCCAGCGCGCGAGCGCACTGGTGCTGGGCCGGGCGCTCGCCCAGGCGCGCGAACGGATCGAAGCAGGCGAGCGCGATGCGGCGAGCGTGGCCGACGGCGTCCGCCGGCTCGTCGGCAACGGGCCGGGCGTCGCGCTCGAGTACGTGGCTGTCGTCGACCCGGACACGCTGGCGGACCTGGAGCGGATCGAGGACCGGGCGCTCGTGGCCCTGGCGGCGCGGGTCGGCCGGACGCGCCTCATCGACAACGTGCTCCTGCGGAACCTCAGGGGCTGAGAACGGAGGACGGATAGAGCAATGCAGATCAAGGTGCTCCGTGCAAAAATCCATCTGGCGACCGTGACCGAGACGCGCCTCGACTACGAGGGGAGCATCACCCTCGACGAGGACCTGATGGAGGCGGTGGGCCTCGTGCCGGGCGAAGCGGTCCTCGTGTCGAACCTGGCGAACGGCTCGCGCCAGGTGACGTACGTCATTCCGGGCGATCGCGGCAGCGGGGCCGTCTGGCTCAACGGCGCCTCGGCCCGTCTGGCGGCGGTCGGCGACCGCCTGATCATCATGGCCTTTGCGTACCTCGGGCCCGAGGAACTGGCCGGCCACGTCGCGCGAACCATCGTGCTGGGCGAGAACAATTCCATCGTCCGCGGCCCGTAGCCGGCCGCTCTCAGGAGAACGCGGTGCGCCCGATTCTTTTCCGCCTGGCGCTGCCCGGCACGGAACGCGCCCTGACAATCTACGGGTACGGGGCGATGATGTGCCTCGGGTTTCTGTCGGCCATCCTGGTGGCCGCCTGGCGGGCGCGGAGCCGGAGGCAATCCCCCGACGTCATTTACAACGCGGGGCTCATCGCGTTCGTCTGCAGCGTGTTCGGCGCGAGGCTCTTCTACATCATGCAGTACCGCGAGCACTTCCGATCGGCTCTGGACCTCGTCGCCATCTGGGAGGGCGGCCTGACGTACTACGGGGGCCTCCTGCTGGGCACCGCGGGCGTCGTCGCGTACCTTTGGCTGTCGCGCCGGCCGGTGCTTTACTGGCTCGACATCATCGCCCCGAGCCTGGCGTTGGGGCTGGCGTTCGGCCGGATGGGGTGCTTCCTGAACGGGTGCTGCTATGGCGACGAATCTCCCCTGCCCTGGGCGTTCGCCTGGCCCGTCGGGTCCCTCCCCTGGGAGCACTACGCGAACGCGTTCCTCGCGTCCGCGGGGCTGGAGAGGGCCATTCTTTCCGCCGAGGGCTTCGGCCCGGCCCTCGGAGCGGTCACGGGTTCCCTGGCGGGGACGCGCCAGGCCTGGACGATCCACCCGTCGCAACTGTACTCGCTGGTGAACGCGGCCGGGCTGTTCGCCGTCCTCCACCTCGGGTTCCAGTGGAAGCGTCGGCACGGCCAGATCTTTTTTTTCTTCATCCTCCTCTATGCCGTCAGCCGATTCCTCTTGGAGTACACGCGGGCGGACGAGGCGGAGACGTATTTCCTGGGGCTGCCGACGCTCCTGAGATGGATGGGCCACGGCGCGGCGGCGGGGAACCTGGGCGGCCTGACGATCAGCCAGAACGTGGGGGCGGTGATGGCGGCCGCGGCCGTCGCGGCTCTGGTGTGGCTGAACCGGAGCACCCATCCGCATCGGGGCGCCGACTACGAACCGCCTCCCGACGAACCGAGCCCCGCCGCGGGCTCCAAACAACGAAAAGGAAAACGCCGATGAAAACCCGCCTGACAGCCTGTGCCGTGCTCGCCTGCGCCGCCGCCCTCGTGCCGGCGACGATCGCACGCGGACAACCCTACACCCTGCGCTACATCGCCCAGCCGGGCGACCAATACGTCTTCGAGCAAACCCTGCGGACCGAAACCGTCCTGCGCCAGGGGGAGAACAGCCGGCGGACCGTCACCGAACAGTCCGGCACCCGCGAGGAGTTGACGGTCGAGGCGAAGACGGAACCGCCGTCCGTGCGGGTCATCATCTTCGAACCGCCGCAGGAGGAACGCCTCGTCTCGCTCGAGGAGAACGGCAAGGACCGCCTCCCGGACGTGCCGGAAAACGCACGCCGGCAGACCAGCCCGCCCCAGATCAACCTCGACGAGCGCGGCCTGCGGGGCGAACCCGCCGAACCCATCAAGCCGGTCGAGAATCCGACGGTCGCCCTCTCCCTGTTTTTCGGGGCCACGCGATACCTGCCCGAGCAGGCGGTCAGCCCCGGCGACGCGTGGTCGCACGATGCGAATTTCGGCGCCGTCCGCGGAACCGTCAAGACGAAGTTCGTCGAGGTCAAGGCGGTCGGCGGCCTTGCGTGCGCGGTGCTGGACGTGACGGCCACGGCCGCACTCGCCGGAGAGATCGCCGGACGCATCTCCGTCGAAAAAATCGAGTCACGCATGTCCGTCGCGCTGGACGGGAGCGGGTTGCAGGACATGGCGGCCACGAACGTCCTCTCGGAGAAGAACGAGTCGGCCGACCAGAGGGTCACCCGGACGTTCGCAGCGAAACGCGTCAAGACCGCACGGCTCGCAGGCGACGACCTGGCCAAAGCCCGGGCCGACGCCGAACGCCTCCACCGCGCCTTCGAGCAGGTCCAGAGCGACGACCTCGCGGCCGCCGTCGAAACCCTCCAGGCCTACATCCAGGAGATGCCCGACGCCCGGTGGACCCCCGCCGTGAAGACCCTTCACGCGAACGTGCTCCAGCGCCGCCTCCTGACGAAACCGCTGCCTCAGAACGACCTGCGCGTCGTCCTGAGGGACCTGAGGCGCGCCCACGACCAGGCCAACGCGCAAGGCAACCCCGCGGCTCTGGCGGCCGTCCGCAACGCCGCCGGACAGGTCGCCGCCGCCAATCTCCAGGCCATTCTCAAGGATTCGTCGGACGAGGACCCGGTCATACGCGAGTTGGCGCTGTTCGGCCTGACGTTTTCCGCGGACGCGTCGGCCCGGCAGCGGCTGGTGGAAATGACGAAGGACACCAGCCGAAGCGTGCGCGCCGCCGCTGCCATCGGACTGGCCATCCAGCAGAAACCCGTCGAGTCGGACCTCCTGCTTCGGCTCCTTAAGGACCCCGAGGAACAGGCCCGCGGGGCCGCCGCCATCCTGGCCTACCGGACGCTCAAGCGCGAGAACGCGGAGGCCGCCAAGGTGCTGCCGATCCTCGTCGAGAACCTGGCGATGAAAAACTTGTGGGCGCGGGCGCAAACCGTCGGGGCGATCGGCCTCCTGGCCCCCACCGGCTCCACCCAGGCCGTCGGCGCCGTCCTGGGCGCCTTCAAGGCCGAGACCGCCGAGGATCTCAAGCCCATTTATCTGAACGCCCTCGAGCAGATCACAGGCGTCAAGGGCGAGGACATCAGCGTTTATGAGGCCTGGCAGGCGAAACAGGCGGCGCCAGAGAAAACCGAACCGAAAGCCGGCAAAACAGACGAACCCAAGGAGCCGAAGCCCACACCCAAGGACACCCCGAAAGGCTAGTGCTCCGTCACAGTTGAATTTGTGGGTGCCATGCTTTCGCGCCGTTGCGAAAGCATGGTCGTCGGCGGGTCGGAAACATGCTTTCGCAAGCGAAAGCATGGCACCCGAACCCACACGTTCAAGATTGACGCTCTACTAGTAGTCCTTCACATTTGAATCTGTGGGTATAGCCGCTTCAGTTTGATGCG
>Ga0315273_10011852_pt1 | contig 11163 bp, 11 predicted proteins | sample YL17G02_0_MG_FD_205753 | JGI IMG/M metagenome (GOLD analysis project Ga0315273, IMG submission 205753) | Sediment microbial communities from Yellowstone Lake, YNP, Wyoming, USA - YL17G02_0 | ecosystem: Environmental > Aquatic > Freshwater > Lake > Sediment | place: USA: Wyoming | collected...
TTGAACACACAAATCCGGCATTCCAAATCCCCGATATGGTTGATTATAATCAGGCTGATTTTGATTTTACTTTAGATGCGGAAGACCCTCCGTATAATTATGATCCGGATCAGGGTGAGCATGGCTTTTATATTCTCGCGACAGATATTTCAAGTGTAAAAAATGATACCGGCGCAGCCGCAGGCACAACCTATACGGGCCCCGGTCCTAAAGCGTATGACGACGATTCAAGCTGTAACACAGATCGTCCGTGTTATCATTTCTTCCCGAACACAGCTACTTCACCTCAGGTAGCCCATGTTTTATTTGATGAAACATCGGGAGATTTTAATGACGGAACTCTGATTATCCGCACCGGTTTAGGACTTGGCGGCTTAGCATCAGGCGACTACTCAATGACATATTCAGTTAATTTAAACACAGCCCCTTAAAAAGGGCGGCAACCCAAAGGTATGCAAACACCAATACAAATAACAATCAGATCTTTCGCTCTTACGGTAATATCCGTAACAATTGTTCTTGCCATTAATTTCATTCCCGCGGGCGAGCTAAAAACTTTTGTTCTCGCGCTTGATGACGACACTTCTAATACAACGCAGATTGAATACACCGGCATCCCGGGCGAAGTTGTAAAAGGTCAGATCGTAATACAAAATCCTTCTTCAAAACCAAAAAAAATTCAGATAACTCTCGACAATCTTGACGAGGATGGCGTTAAGCAAAACGGCCTGGATTCAGCCGCCAATCTTTATGAATGCTGCAAAGAATGGATGGTTCTTCCTAAAGGAGAATTTTATACAACTCAACCAAACCAAAAAGCCGTAATTCCTTACGAAATGCACATACCCGAGGATGCTGAGGCAAAAGAATATTACGGCGCGTTTTATGTGCGTGAGATAGACGGGCAAACCAACGCACCCCCAACCGGCACGCATCACTGCAATATAGTTAAATTAAGAATCTTTGAAGGTCTTAGCCCTAATCTTGGCATGCTCATGGGCCGGGACACAGCAGAGCACGGCGCAAGTGAAATAAACCTCTACTCCCCTGTCTTCGCGGTGCTTGCAGCGTTAATGCTGGCGATAGGCATCGCCCTATTCGGCAGATGGTGTATTAAAAAATTTAAATAAAAAATTATGCCTGTAACGATAATCATTTTAATAATTCTCATCTGCTTTTCAGCTTTTTTCTCCGCGAGCGAAACAGCTATTATTTCGCTTTCAGACGCCAAAATAAGAAGTCTTGTTCATAAAGAAGTTCACGGCGCCAAAGATCTTCACGCGTTACGAAAAAACGCGCATAAACTTTTAATAACAATTTTAATAGGCAATAATCTTGTTAATATAAGCGCTTCAGTAATCGCGGCTGACCTTTTTACAAAGCTCTTCGGCTCAGCCGGTCTCGGAATTGCAACGGGAGTTATGACTTTTTTTATTCTTGTATTCGGCGAAATAAGTCCTAAATCATTCGCCACAAGATACTCCACGCAAATCGCGCTTTTCTCGGCAAAACCCGTTTTGATTATACAAATCATTTTTACCCCCTTTATCTGGTTCCTGGATAAAATTGTTAAACAGTTAATCGACAGGCTTGGCGGTAAGATGCACGAAGAAAAAGTAAGCGAAGAAGAAATAAAAGCGTTTATAGATATAAGCGCCGAGGCGGGAACAATAGAAAAACGCGAAAGAGAACTATTAAAAAACGTACTTCAGTTTAACGATATAGAAGTTGAAGAAGTAATGACCCCCCGCGTAAGCATAGACGCGCTTCCCTTTGATTCAACCCTTCAGCAGGTAATGGATTTTGTAATCCAAAAATCACGCTCAAGAGTACCAATATATAAAGATACAATCGATAACATAATAGGAATAATAACAATAAAAGACGTACTTTCGCTTTTAAAAGAATACAATATAAATAAAAAAATTGAGAACATCGAACTCAAACAACCGTTAATGGTTCCCGTTTCAAAAAAAATAGACTCACTCTTTAAAGAATTTCAAAAAGCAAGAATGCATATAGCGGTTGTAATAGATGAATACGGCGGAACAGCGGGAATAGTAACGCTCGAAGATCTGTTGGAAGAAATATTTGGCGAAATAGTCGACGAGGCGGATGTCGAAGAAGTGCAGATAATAGATGTAAATGAAAACGAAATAATAGTGTACGGCACAACAAGGCTGGATACAATAAACGCGCATCTCGGCATAAAACTAAAAGGCGACGAAATGGAACCAATAAACGCGCTCATACTCGATAACCTGCACCGATTCCCCGTAGAAGGAGAAAAAATCCAGTTCCCTCAGGCAACAATTGAAGTACTAAAAATGAACAGAAACAAAATATTAAGAGTTAAAGTTACAAAATAGAAGTTTAGAATTTTTTTAAAAATCTTTAAGAATTCTATAATAACTGTCTGTTATCATTGACACGAATAATTTACATATGCCATAATATTAGTATGAGGAAAAAGTAATACTTATTAATAATACTAAAATTATGGCTGAAAATATCAAATCGCGGATATCAATAACCATAGCGCCGATGATAAACGATATGCTGAGCAAAGTAAGCAAAAGGGCAAATATAAGCAAAAGCCTGCTTATCGAAAAAGTTTTAAAAGACTTTTTAAAGAGCCAGCTTGAAACAGACGCAAAAACCCTGTCAAAACTCACCTTTAATGATCTTCCAGATGAAGATGAATGGCTGAGCTTACAACCTAAACTAGACTAAAATGAAACAAATAAAACAGGGAGAAATATATCTCGCAGATCTCAACCCTATAAAAGGCCACGAACAGGGAGGCTACCGCCCTGTTCTTATTTTACAGAACAATATCCTCAACAAACATTTAAATACGGTTATTGTCGCCCCAATAACAACCAATCTCAAAGCAAAAGGGTTGCTCACAACTTATTTCATCAAACAAAAAAATCTAAAAAAAGACAGTATCGTTCTTTTATATCAGCTGCGCACATTAGACAAAACCAGATTAAAAAAACAACTCACCTCATTATCAAAATACGATCTCTCAAGCATCCGCGAACAACTGTCTTTGATATTTTAATTCCCCGGGGAATCGTTCGCATGCTAAAGGTAAAAGAACTTCTTACCTGCAACTCACAAATAATTCCCTGGGATTTAAAACAAACGTTAAAGGTAAAAAACCTCTAAACCCCTATGCCACAAAATAGCGGAATAAATATAATTCTCAGATCAGATAAAACAGTGTTTTCGTTTAAGGAAATACTCGCTCTTTGGGGCGAAACAAGCGCAAAAACGAATACAAACACAAACGCAAGTTCAACCCAAACCCAGGCAAGCCCCAAGGCTAAGGCAAACGCCAAGGCAAAACTCAATTATTACATTAAAACAGGCCGTTTATACCATATAAGAAAGGGAATTTACGCAAAAGACAAAAACTACAATAAACTCGAACTTGCCGACAAAATCTTTAAACCGTCTTACATAAGCCTCGAAACTGTTCTCTCGCAGGAAGGCCTGATTCCCCGTCAAAACAAAAACATCTCGGCCATTACATACCAGACAAGAACCATCCTCTGCGACAAGCAAGCCTACGAATTCAAAAAAATAAAAAATTCCATATTAACAAACCCTCTCGGAATAATACAAAAAAACAATTACGCCATTGCCTCAAAAGAAAAAGCATTGCTGGACGCTCTTTATCTAAACAAAGACTATCACTTCGATAATCTTAATTCCGTTGACTGGGAAAAATGCTTTGATATGGCGGAGATTTATAAAAACAAAAGCCTGGGTAAAAGACTCTATGACATATATGAATCATTTAAATATAATTAAAACATTCACGATTTTCGCAAAACTTTTAAGTATCTTTAAAACATTATAGTTAACCATACTTTACTAAAAGTTTTCATTCGTAGTGAAAACTTTCATCCAATTCTTTTCAGCCCCATTGAAAACCTTTTTACCCCCTACTCTCTTGCATTTTAGTATAATCCAGATTATACTAATCGTGATTATACTATTTTAATATTTAAAATATGGCTTTTTATAACAGAAAATCGGAGCTTAAAACTCTTAACGCCTGGTGGGGAAATGCCGCTCCTTCCGTTTTAACCGTTATTTATGGGAAAAGACGAGTGGGCAAAACCTCACTTTCGCTGGAATTTGTCAAAGACAAGCCGCATATATATTTTCTGGCAGACAAACTTGATATTAAGCTTCAGTTAAAAAAACTTTCAAAACAGGTTGGGGAATTTTACAAAGATAAATATGTGGGAGAATTTGGATTTGATGATTGGGAACAGCTTTTTGCGTACATGGAAAGTAAAAACCAAAAGGTTGTGCTGATTATTGACGAGTTTCCTTATCTTGTTGAAGCTGAGCCAGCAATTCCTTCCGTTTTTCAGAAGGGTTGGGACCTCCACTTGAATAAATCACCAGTTTATATGGTGCTTTGCGGTTCTTCAATCGGGATGATGGAAAAACACATATTGTCTTATAAGGCCCCTTTGTTTGGAAGAAGAACTGGGCAAATCTTGGTCAAACCGTTCTCTTTCTTTGAACATTACGAAATATTTCCAAATCTTTCCTTTGAGGATAAATTATTGATTTACAGTATAGCGGGAGGGGTAATCAGCTATTTAAAAACCTTCATAGGTTCAAAGGATATTTTACAGACCGTAAAAGAAAAAATACTCACCAAAGAGGAGTTTTTGTATGAAGAAGTGGAATTTATATTAAAAGAAAAGCTCAGAGAACCGCGAAACTATTTTTCGATTTTAAAAAGCCTTGCGGACGGAAAAAGAAAACTTTCTGAAATTATAAACGATACGGGTTTCGATAAAAGCACAGCAATGTCGTATCTTGGAACATTAAACGGTCTTTTAATAACCGAAAGGGAAATCCCTGTAACCGAAAAAACTCCTTCTAAAAGCCGCAAAGGTCTTTACAGAATAACCGATCCTTTTGTTAATTTCTGGTTCAATTATGTTTTTAAAAATAAAAATAAAATTGAAGAAGGAAAAAGCGATTTTGTGCTTAAACAGATAAAAGAAGGTATGTCTGTTCTTTTGGCGAAATATTATGAGGAATTCGCAACCACTTTTGTAAAAGAAAAACTTAACATGAATTTTGAAGCTGTTGGTAGATGGTGGGATAAAAATGAAGAAATGGATTTAGTGGCAATAAATTCAGATACAAAAGAAATACTCTTCGGAGAAGTAAAGTGGTCGAACAAACCGGTTGGAACAAATATTTTAAACGATCTACTCGCGAAAGCAAAAAAAGTTGAGTGGCATAACAAAGAAAGAAAGGAAAAATACATACTCTTTAGCAAAAGCGGATTTACTCCAGATTTAATCAAAGAAGCAAAGCAAAAAAATATAATATTGGTGGAACAGGATAAATTAATCACCTGATTTTTCGTATTTGACTCTCCCCGAATAATTTGTTTAATTCAACGATTGTTGTTAAACTTTCATTAATAAATTCCTTCTGATGAAAAAATCTTCCAGTAAAGCCGCAGCTCCCGGCCGCACATCACCCACAGCAAGAACATCCTCCCGCTCCTTTCCTCTCCTCGAAATCGCGGTTTTTATCTCAGGTGCAATGGTTATGGCTTTTGAACTTGTCGGCTCACGTATGCTCGGTCCGTTTCTCGGCACTTCAATGTATGTGTGGACCGCGGTAATTGGAATTATCCTCGGCGCTATGAGTCTTGGCTACTGGTACGGCGGAAAAATCGCTGATAAAAATCACTCAATTAAGCAATTCGCATTCCTCATTTTTGCAGGCGCTGTCGCAATCGGAATAACTCTTATTATTAAAGATCTTCTCCTTGCGTTCCTGCAAAGCTCAATTCCAAGCCTCAAACTCAATTCCATTATCGCGTCGCTGATACTCTTTGCGCCAACTTCTTTTATTCTCGGAATGATTTCGCCTTACGCGGTTAAGCTCAAAATGGCTGATCTCTCCAAATCCGGCCGCACTGTAGGAAATTTATATGCTATTTCAACGGCGGGTAGTATTTTTGGTACTTTCATCACCGGTTTCTATCTTATTCCATATCTCGGCACTGCAAAAACAACGCTTTTAATCTGTATAATCCTCACCATTCTTGCAATCGTTCTCGCATTTGAACATTTAAAATTCGTACAGGCCACTAAAATTATCGCGCTCGTAACATTCGCTTCTTTACTATTTACAAATACCGGCTCAAGCTATTTCTATAAGCCTTTCGGTCTGATAGCAGATGTTGATACTGAATATAACCGCGTTTGGATTAAGCACGACATTGCTCAGCCTGCCAACCGTCCTATCCGCATGATGATGTTTGATCCATTCGGTATTCAGTCCGCAATGTTTGAAGATGGGGATAATGACCTCTTAATTCAATACACAAAATACTTCCGTTTAGGTGATCATTTTGTACCAAACCTAAAAAAAGCTTTAATGATAGGTGGAGCCGCATATTCATATCCAAAAGATTTTCTCGCAAAACACGATACCGCAACTCTCGGTGTTGTTGAAATCGATCCAGGCCTCACCACCCTTGCTAAGCAGTATTTCAATCTCAAGGATGACCCCCGCCTTACAATTTATCACGAAGACGGGCGTGCTTTTTTAAATACCACAAAAAATAAATACGACACAATTTACATAGACGCATTCAATTCCCTTTTTGTTCCATACCAGCTAACAACAAAAGAAGCTGTTCAAAAAATGTACGACTTATTAAATCCTGACGGCGCGGTTTTAGTTAATATCGTTGCATCTTTCGAAGGTGAAAAAAGCGACTTTCTTCGCGCAGAACTCGCAACATACAAAAGTATTTTTCCACAGGTTTATCTGTTTGATGTTCGAAGCTTAGACGATGATACAACCGTCACAAGTATTTCTCTTGTTGCACTAAAATCAAACACAATCCCCGAATTCGCAAGCACAGACCCCGAAACCCAGACCGCCCTCAACACTCTCTATAAAAAATCAATCACACAAGATCTTCCGGTCCTCACCGACGATCTCGCCCCTATTGATAGGTATCTTGAAAAGGTCGTTCAGGCCGTAGCAGAAAAAATTTAAGGCAAAAATTTCTTTTACCTACAGCTCATAAATAATTCCCCGGGGATTCGTTTGTAAGTTAAAGGTAAGAATTCCACTACTAACACAGCAACCAGTTTTGTTATTTTGAGCAGTACAGCCCCAATCTGATAAATAAAGATAGTTTCTATTACTTGATTTTCCACAACAAAATATGATATTATGTTTCCAAAGAGTACTAAAAAACGTACCTTTCGGAAACAAAGCCATCTCTATGCAATTTTACAAACTCAAAGAACAGCTTAAAAATTTTATAGTCTTTTCGCTTGGAGATATTAAAACAATCGCTCCAACTTTCCGCCGCGCGCTTTTGAACGATTGGCAGAAAAAAAACTATATTAAAAAAATCCGCCGCGGTTTTTACATGTTTTCAGATACAGATATCAACGACTCCTCTCTCTATTTGATTGCAAACAAAATCTACCAGCCCTCCTATATTTCTTTTGAAATGGCTCTTTCTTATTACGGCCTTATTCCCGAATCAGTATATGGCATCACCTCAGCAACAACACAAAAAACCATAAATTTTAAAACTACATTCGGCACATTCATTTATCACAGCATCAAACCAAATCTTATGTTCGGCTACAAACTTATTAAATATCAGAATCAAAATTTCAAAATGGCTGAGATTGAAAAATGCCTGCTTGATTATTTTTATATAAATCCACATCTTAAAATGTCTGAAGATTTTGAAGAAATGCGCATCAACATCGACAATTTTAAAGAACAGGTTGATCTTGAAAAATTTAAGATTTTTTTAGAAGTTTTTAATAATAAAAGTTTAGAATCAAGAATGAACAAATTAATAAAATACATTTATGCTCACTCTTAGCCAAATACAGGAACATTATCCGGAAAACATCAAAGGATTTAAAAAAAACATTTTAAGAGAATACCTTCAGTACAAAATTCTTGAAATCATTTTTAATTCAAAATATGCCAACAAACTTTGCTTTCTGGGTGGTACAGCACTTCGAATAATTTACAACAGCCAGAGATTCTCAGAGGATCTTGATTTTGACAACTTTGGCATAACGCCAAAAGAATTCGCCGATCTTTCACAAAAAATACGGGAAAAATTGAGTAAAGAAGGATACGAAACCCAAATAACAAATGTATATAAAGGAGCTTTTAGATGCAATATCAAACTGCCAAAAATCCTTTATGATAATGACCTTTCCGGGATCAAAGATGAAAAAATGCTTATTCAAATAGATACGGCTCCCCACCATTTTACGTATACGCCCGAAAAAAGAACCCTGAACAAATTTGAAGTATTCAAACAAATATTTGTTACCCCAGCTGATATTTTGCTTTCCCAAAAAATAAATGCCGTTTTTAATAGAAAAAGACAAAAAGGCCGCGACTTTTTTGATATAGTCTATTTGTTTTCTTTTACAAAACCAGATTACAAATACCTGGTTCAAAAACTAAAAATTTAAAAATCAGGCAGAATTAAAAAAGAGCCTTCTTGCAAAAACAGCACATATGAATATGAAACAATTGGCGCTTGATGTCCGCCCCTTTCTCTTTAATCCCGAAGAAGCAAAAAGGGTAGAACTGTTTAGAGAATTTATAAAAAACAGTATTTGACATTATTTTCTATCTAATGTAAGCTAAAGGTAAGAATAATTCTTACTTACAGCCTACAGCTGCCTCCCCGGGACACAACTTGTAAGCCAAAGGTAAAAAACTAAATTATAAATAAGTTAAAAATTGTCACACCAAAAAGGATTAGACACAATTCTTAGATCCGATAAAACAGTATTTTCGTTCAGGGAAATACTCATTCTTTGGGGTGAAACAAACGCAAAACTCGCAAAAGCAAAAATCAATTATTATGTTAAAACCGGCCAATTATATCCCTTAAGAAAGGGAATTTATGCAAAAGACAAAAATTATGAAAAACTTGAATTTGCCGGTAAAATTTTTAAACCTTCCTATATAAGCCTCGAAACCGTTCTCGCACTTGAGGGATTGATTTCCCATCAAAATAAAAACATTTCTCTTGTAACGTATCAGACAAGACACTTCCTCTGCGACAAGCAAAATTACGAATTCAAAAAAATAAAAAATTCCGTTCTCACAAATTCCCTCGGAATAATCCAAAAAAACAATTATGTGATTGCCTCAAAAGAAAGGGCCTTGTTGGACACTCTGTATCTTTATAAAGACTATCATTTCGATAATCTTAATTCCATTGACTGGGAAAAATGCTTTGATATGTCTTATATATATAAAAACAAAAATCTCGAAAAAAGGTTGTATACGACATATGAATCATTTAAATATAATTAAAAGTATTATTTTAAGATTAATTTAAGAATTTTTTAAAACCTGCTGCTATTGTTTTGTATATTTAATAAAATATATGATTACAAGACAGCAGCTGGAACTGATAAACCATAAAACTTTAAAATACCCGCTGCAGCTTGCAGAAAAAGATTATTTTTTAACACTTGCACTTAAAGCAATCGCTGAATCTAACATCGGCAAAAAGCTTATTTTTAAAGGAGGAACCGCACTGCACCATTGTTATCTTGAGCAGTATAGATTTTCCGAAGATTTGGATTTTTCGGCTGATAAAAACATCCTTAATCCCAACGATGTCAAAAATATTTTTTCTGATGATCCTCTTTTTATTATAAAAAAATCGTTTTTATCGCCAGCAACAATAAAAATTGAAAAACTTCAGTTTACCGGTCCTTTGATTCAACCCAATTCACTTAAGATCGAAATTGACCGCTTACAGAATGTTTTATTAAAGCCCCAAACTGTAAACTATAATAATGTTTGGGGAATCGAGTTTAACGTTACAGTTATGGATATTATGGAAATCTGCGCCGAAAAAATCCGAGCAGCAAGCGACAGGGCGAGGTATCGCGATTTTTACGATTTATATCTGATTATAAATAGATATAAACCGAATTTAAAAGAAATATGCTCTTTTATTAAACATAAGGAGATTCATAAAACAATTTCAAAAAAAACAATTATGCAGAACTGGAAAATTGCCGGAATGTTAAAAGGGGCTGAACTCAACCAGATTTACTATTCGCGTGAAATCGCGGATTTTAAAATCGAATCCATGATTAACAGCTTTTCGTTTACTAAAATTTCGAAATAGTGTATTCTGTATTAAGATAGTAATAAATTCTTGTTACTTTCACAACATGAATCACACAAAACCCCGCCACAAAATAACCATTTTATCGCTAAAAGAAGCCGATTTGCTCGAAAAGCTGATTGTTAAACATGGTGCAATGATCACGTTTAATAATATATTTACAATAACAAAGCCCAATTTAACCCGTCAGGAAACAAAAAATCTGGCTGCAAAGCTTGTAAAAAACGGATGGCTGATGAGGATTAAACGGGGCTTATATTCAATTTCAGAACTAAGCTCTCGTGGATTTATGAGCGTTTCTCCGTATGTAATATCAAACAAAATAATTTCTGACTCCTATATTTCTTTCGCGTGGGCGCTACAACATTACGGCTTTTTTGACCAGATGGCAAAAAACATAGTTTCCGTTTCTTTAAAAGCCCACAAAAGCCTATTACTAGAAAATATTGAATATAAATATGTTAAAACCAAACCCGCTCTATTTTTTGGATGGAACGAAGTTCAAATAGAAAATTACACTGTACGTATCGCAACCCCCGAAAAAGCATTAATAGACATGATAAACTTTCATAAAAGTATTTCCTCTATCGATCTTGTAATTGAAAAACTTGCAGCATATAAAAACGACTTAAATATAAAACAAATGACTGAGTATCTAAAAAAATTCCCCATAACAACAATAAAAATCTTCGGATTCATCTTTGATTTGCTTAAAATAGATTCCACCAGCCTGCATTCAATGATCAAAAATAAAACTTCCACCCACAGAATGCTCAAAACTAGCACAAGATTTAATTCAAAGTGGCGATTATATTACGATAAGCATTTTGACACATAAGTATTACGTAGTTTCATGAATCTCAAGTGCACTTCGGGCACAAAAAAGAAGGGTGTAGAATAGAAATATCTACTCTCTAACCTACACCCCGATGAAATTGTACCACCCT
>Ga0315273_10011853_pt1 | contig 11163 bp, 23 predicted proteins | sample YL17G02_0_MG_FD_205753 | JGI IMG/M metagenome (GOLD analysis project Ga0315273, IMG submission 205753) | Sediment microbial communities from Yellowstone Lake, YNP, Wyoming, USA - YL17G02_0 | ecosystem: Environmental > Aquatic > Freshwater > Lake > Sediment | place: USA: Wyoming | collected...
CAGCCTCGGTTGTACGCCGGGCGAGATTATCATTCATACGCTCATACTGACCGATCTGCGCTGACAATGTAGCCTCAAAATCAATCAGTCGCTTTCCGAGCGCATTGACCGCATTATGCAAGTCCTGATTATTCTGATTGACCTTATCCTCAAGTCCGCGAACGTAGTTATGAAGATCCGATTCTAGACTCTCAAGGTCCGCGATTCGATTCTTCTCGTCCTTAATCGGTTCGTAGAATCCGTTTCCGTCGCCCTGGCACTGTGTCTGAGTGTCGCACCTATCGCAAGTCATCATACTTACATTCTCAGAGAATGCTTCGTACGAGTCATCCCACCACCAACTATGTTTGTTACCGCACTCTGGGCAGTCCCACTGGACGTTATACTTTGTGGGTCCGGTTCTTAAAGCGATCATGTCATTCAATCCCAGTGGCGGTAGGCGCTAACTCCGGGGTCCGGATCCAGCCATTTTGTGTATTCAAAATCCTCCATAGCGACATCGCATTGCATGGAGTTATCGAAGAGGTAGATGTCACGGTAGCGGTTCGACCACTCGTGCAGCTTCTGAAGTCTATAGTCCGGTTTGCCGTTCCCGAGTGTACCCGCGATAGTGTATCGGTACGGGTAGCGCTCGAGAATCACTTCGACCTTACGGCGTGGTCGTCCGTCCTTCCTCTCGATGGTTTCAATCATTGTTGTCTCCTTCGAGCTCACGCGCGATAGTGAGGATGTCGTCAATGTGGATCACCAGACTGTCGCATCCGTCACCAAAAACGTCATACGCGTTTTCCTCTGCCAAAGCACGAAGTGCGGCGGCTAGTGCCATCCGATCATTGACAAATGACTGTTCCTTTCCCAGACAGACCCGCCAGAAAGCATCGGCGATTCGACGAGCAGGAGGGGAGAGCGGATCATTAGCATTAGTCATCAAGCTACCACTAACTCGCGAATACCGAGATACTCAAGCACATCCTCGTCGTCAGCATCGGGAAGACCGAAGTAGACGGCGGTGAAGCCCTTAGCGATGTCGATGTTGCCGAATTGCACTTCGAGAATCGGGCAGCCGTTCGGGGAGTAACCCGCGAAACGAGCGTTCTGAATCATCGACTCGTCATCAACAAGCAACTCCTGCACGATCTGGGCAAAGCCCTCCCACAGGGAGCCGTCGCCATTCATATCGTATCGGACGGTGAGATTATCGTTAGTCATTGGTTGTTTTCTTTTGATGTTTCTACTATACAGGACTTTGAGGGCCCGCGGGGAGTTTAGTGGACAGTTGTCCAAGTGGCCTCAGACCGAGGTGAAGGGGACGATCCGATCAAAGATCTCTGGCGCTACATCCCAGTATTCCTCCTCATCAAGGTTCGGATACTCCTCGATGAGCACATCGTTACATACCTCATGAAGTAGGTCGTAGTGATTATCGATCAACCAATCATTGAGGCGATCAACAGCTAGACCGGCGATGCGCTTCATCTCGGTCTCATTCAATACGGCTTTCGTTTCCATATCTATCAACCAAGGACGAGACGATCAGCGGAAGTTCCGACGCGAAAAGCGCCATTCCAGAGGTATGCTCCCCAGAAGAACTCGCCCTCGGTGTCATAGAATTCAGCGGTCACGGATCCGAGTTCCTGACGATCAGTTTCGAACTCGAGATGCTTTAGGTTGCGGACCCCGAAGTGTTGCTTCAGTAGCTTCAGCTCACTGAAGACTTGTCCATTCACTTTGAACCCGACGAAACGGTTGGGGTCGATCAGGAGGTTCCGGCGCTTGTAGCCCGCCTGGACGACCTGCCCGGAGGTGAGGGTGGAGACGGTGGTTTTGGTTTTGTTCATATAGACATCATACAGCATCTTGAGGGGCTCTGGGGAGTTTAGTGGACAGTTGCTCAAGTGTCCCTAGTATATTCGTATTACTGTCCAGTCCTAACGGTCCGTTCAAACTTATAGATCGCCGAGTAGTTGAGACCCGGAGCTATATTGACTTCCAACCATTTGCCCATACCACACTCGTCCGTCTCGCCCCACATAGCAAGGATCTTGATAGGGTCTCCGAAGCCGTTCTTCACACTCTCTGACTCGGTCCTCCGCTCGCAATCTGCTCTCGTGGCTTCAAGAAGGATGCGGAGATCATACGCGTCGATCCTTACGCTGATCTCCCGATTCTTCACCGCTCGATCAGGAAGTCCCCTCAGGAACTCCGTCACCTCGTTGTAGGTCATCCCGGGCTTGTTCGGCCGCTTCAACGTCACCGGAACGGATCGTTTCCAAAACCTCATGACAGCGTTCAACATGATAATGATAAGCTTTGAGAGAATACATCCCGAGTTGCCCAAGCTCTCCGCACCCGACAAGTGCCCCACAGTAGGGGCACGTGAACCTCTTCAACCTTTTTAGTATCTCACGCCGTCGGAGGTGTTTCATGTGTTCCGAGTATGAGGCGCCGGACGATTCGAGGAGTTGATGTCCACTTCTCGATTGTAAAAATAGCGTAAGCTAAACGATAGGAAATATCCCGGTCATTTAGCCCCTCCGACCGCATCTTCAGGGCTTCCTCGACTGTATCAGTGACAAAGTCCCGTTGCTGCGGATCTAACGAGAGCATAAACATCGTCTCGGGTCCGACGTAACCGGTCATAAGTATCAGGCGAAGGTGAGAGCCATGTCGATAGCGCGGCGGGCAACCCGAGCGCCAGTACCGAAGTTCGCGTAGCCGAAGCGAGCTTCAGCGGTTTTGCCGGACGCGTGAGTGTTAAAATCTGTGAGAGCATTGAAGGCATCCCAGAGAGTAGCGCCTTCGTTACCAGCTCCGGAGAAGAAGCGGTTGACGATCTCATCGCGATTGCGTACGGTCTCGTTCTCTTTCTTGCCATAAGCGGAGAGGATAATTTGATCAACCTGACCGACAGTGGCTTTGGTGGACTTAAGGACCTCTGCGGCTTCGGCGAACTTACGCATCCGATCATTGACGAAGTCGAGAGTCTCGGTGATCTTGAGCGCTTGCTCATTGATCCCGAGTTTATGCTGCAGACGGGTCGACATATCCTCCATCGCCATCGCGAAAGTGTTCTGACAGATGACCCGGGTGTCGGTGATACCAGCGGCGAGAGGTGAAGTGCCGTCGTGGCTGTTCATCAAGGTGAGCATCGCTTTGTGAGTCTCACCGGCGATCTCGTATTCCTGATTGAGCTGCGCTTGGATAAACACCTTTGAACCGGTGCCAATATAGCCTTGGTTGACAATCTCGAGCAGACCTTCAGACACCAGAGGCTGCACCAAACCCGTGATTACGCTGTTCTGCACGATCTCGTAACGGTTACCGACAACCCCGACTTGATCGAAGTTGTCATCACGAACGAGAACCTTGCGAGTGGTGACTTCGCGCGAAGTACCGTCGGGGAGCTGCACACTCATGGGGCAGGCGAGGACGTTCCAGTCGAGGGAGGCTTGAGTGGCGATTTGCATTTGAAGGGTCTTTCTTTGAGTTGATGGTCTTATCATACAGCACTCGGAAGGCTCAAGCCGCCTCGAGTGGACACTTTTAGAAGTGGTCCCCCTCGTCTTTCGCGTCGTCGCCATATCCCCTCGTTATAAGCACGGTCCCGTCAGGCTGTAGATCCCAATTGACCCACTCCCAGTCGTCCATACCGACCGCCTCAGCGATCTCATCAGGGAAAGTAAGGAAGAAGTCCGCAGAGATAGGATCTTCCTCGATAGTCGTCATTCCGGTGATTGGATCAGACATCTGATGTTGCGGCTACATCGAGGAACGAGCTATTCGCAGCAACAAGTTCTTCCTCAGTTGGAAGAGTGAAAGGGACTGTAGGAGTCTGAACTTCTGTGGTGAAATACTTTTGGAGTACTTCCCAGTCTCCACCTTCCGGGTACGTAGTCAAATTAAGTTTGTCAAGAATGATCTTGACATCATCCAGGGATTCGATAGTGTCGACATTGAGTTGGTAGCCAGTGCGGACGTTCATGCTTTTACGAGTGATTTTAGTTTGAGGTTCTGACCTATTTTCTGTAAGCGCTTCGAAAGTGCATTAAATTCGAGTGAATCAAACGCGTTTTGAACATCGTCGATGATGCCATTACCGAGCGCGTAACTCGAGAAGTTTGTTGATTCGAGTTCAGTTACGTAGGTTGGTTTGATTAAAACCATGTTGGCTTCGACGATCGCTTTGTGGTTCTCGACTTTCGGGTGCTTTAGCACTTTGTCAAGAACACCGTATGAGTCGATAACAATCTGTGACGCGGTTTTCGGGCCGATGCCACGGATTCCTGCGATATTATCCGAAGAGTCGCCACTAAGTGACTTTACGATAGCGATATGTGCCGGAAGAACACCCCACTTATCTTGAACTTCGGTAACTCCCATCATGCTAATCTTTTTCGCGGAGTTGAATAACAGTACTTTGATCCGATCAGTTACGCATTGCAAAATGTCTTGATCACATGTCAGAATAACGACTTCGTCGAATCCGACAGCGTCTTTACTTAGAGTGTATATGGCGTCATCGGCTTCGTACCCCTTAATTCCTACAGTTTCAATTCCCATTGCAGGCAAAATTTCATCGAGAACAAGCCTTGCTTCGAAATTGAATTTTTCTGCCTCTTCGCTAACAGGTCGAACGCGATTTGCCTTGTAGGAATCTGATACTGCTTTTCTCCAGTTCCCGCCCGCGTCATAGCAAACTACGACATGGGACGGATGCTCTAGATCGATAACCGACAAAAGGTTATTTGTAAATCCGTATGTGCCTGTGGTCGGACGACCGTCAGAAGTTGTTAGCCCACCCGTCGCCTTTAACAAAGCATTTCGACTACGGTGAAGCAGCGCATAAAAGTCGACGATAAGTAGCTTGTCGCCTTTCAAATCAGATCCTCCATCATACGAAATACATTGTAATTCAGGCTGAAGTCTTCTTTATTCTGAACCTCTTTGACAAAGAGAGGCTCGCCGGTTTTAGATGAAAAAGTCATAATGCCGTGGCCGCCTTGCTGGTTTTCACCATCACAATGTACATAACGTATGCGATCTGACAGCTTAACGGCACGCAAAGAACCTACGGCTTCGGAGGTCACAGTACGGGCCTCGGGGGTTGTGGACGCGGTTGTCATTTTGAATTTTTCGGAGTTGATATTTCTGGAGCTCGGAGAGTATGAACTCACGGACTTTTGGTTCAGGATTCTTTCCAAGCGCCGTCTGTAGGCGTCGGATGTATTCATCTTGTGTTGGGAGGCTGCCGATGTTCTCACGACTCGTATTGCCGAGATCGCGAAGGTTGCTTCCGGCTTTACATTTCGATTTGCCGAAATTACCGGTAACAGCTCCCTTCGTACGAAGGAGCTCAGAAGTTTTGATGCGGTTTAGTGATGTGGTTGTTTCCATAGATACATCATACTAAAAATCCAGGCGTTTGACCTGGACCTTATGACACTTTATAAACTGTCATATCTGTCTTAAAATAGTTTGACGATTAAGACATTTCGCCTTTAATCGCTCTAGTATTAAATCTAAGGCCGCGTCCGGATTTGTGTGATCACCGCATGTATAAATATCGAGCGCGGCTTTATTAAGTTCGGGCCATGTATGTATCGAAATATGACTTTCTGAAAGCAGCAAAAAAGCCGTGACCCCGTGCGGGCTAAATCTATGATAAGCTGTTTTGAGAATTGTTGCATTTGCAACTTTCGCGGCAAGCGTCAACGATTCTAGAATTGTCTCTGAGTCATCGAACAAACCGGGGTTTTCTGAAATTATATCGGCGATTATATGGCGGGAAGTTGTCAATTCGTGTTACTCATAGACCTTTTGAACTTTAGTTTTACCTCTGTCGGGTAAAAACATTTGAGCGTAAATGAACTAAATGAAAATTAGTAGCGATGGGCTAAAACTTGTCAAAGAATTTGAAGGGTGTAAGCTCACTGCTTACACGTGCGCCGCTGGAGTTCTTACGATCGGATACGGCTCCACTGGATCTCACGTAGTACCGGGCAAAACGATTACTCAGGCAGAAGCGGAAGCTCTTCTTATAAAAGATCTTGGTCGCTTTGAGACTGCTGTAGATAAATATGTTAAAGTGCCTGTAACACAGGCGATGTTTGATGCTTTAGTGAGTTTTGCTTTTAATTGCGGTGAAGGGGCTTTAGCCGAGTCTACGCTATTACGCTTACTGAATCAAAAAGATTATACTGGGGCAGCCGCACAGTTCGACCGTTGGGTCAAAGGACCGAATGGAGCTTTGCCCGGGCTAGTACGTCGTCGGGATGCCGAAGAAGCTCTATTTAGAAAAGATGGACTTACGCCTGGCGACAGCAGTGTTCCTGCGATAGCCCATAAATCTTTTAAGATTAAGGCGAAAAATGCCACGCTTCTTAAGAAAGCCCCGGTAGCCGGGTCTGAATTAGCTGATGATCAAAAAGTAGCAGTCGAAATTGATAAAGAATACGGAGTTATTTGGCGCGGTAAAGAAGACGGCGGTCACGTTAAAGTCAGTTTTGATTATGGTCTTGGCAACTGGTATATCTTTGCCGGGCATTGGGACGGATTGACCGAGTCTGCGCCGCCTACAAATGCAGCCCTTGTTGTTAGTGCAAATGGCAAAAAGGTATTAGACACACCATACTTCTCTCAGCGAGACAATATTCCAAGCGGGAACGACATGCCGTATCGTACCTGTTTTAGTTCTAGTTGTGCAATGCTAGCTGTGACTGTCAAACCCGGGTGCGTCTCTGGCGATGATGCTTATATTAAAAAGCGCCAACCTTTTGGTGATTCTACAGACTCAGGGGCTCAGGTTAAGTGCCTTAATTCACTCGGGATTAAGGCTCGATTCGTTACTAACGGCAACAATGACTTCATCAAGAAACAGATCGACCGGGGCATTCCTGTACCGTGCGGGATTCTTCATCATGGCCCTGCCGGTGCTCCTTCAGGAGGTGGTCATTGGATATGCGTTGTGGGCTACGATTCTACTGGCTTCATCGTAAACGACCCGTGGGGCGAAATCAATCACGCGTCAGGATCATACTCGAAAACAAATGGTAAGCAAGTGAATTATAGCTACAAGTTATTTGACTCGCGCTGGACCGTGTCAGGAAGCAGCGACGGCTGGGCTATAGCAGTAGAATGAAAATGAAACCGCCTAAAATCTGTGCAACTTTCCAACAACTGGTTTGTTTAATAGCAATGGGTTGGAGCGCTGCGATGCTTACAATGGGCTATATCGGGATCGCTAAGCCTGATTCGGCTTTTGTAGCGAGTGTTCTTGGGTCTGCTATTGGCGCAGCGGGCATTACGCTTAAAGACGATAAGTCAAAACAAGCCAGTCTACGCTCTCCAAGAAAGCCTCGTACGGCGACTAAACCAGTAAAGCCAACATCACCTTAGCTGCGATATTCTGAACTTAATTGGCATATGCTGATTTGAGTCTAATTCCTTAAAATTCAATTTAGGAATCGGCAACTTCTCAAAGGCTTTTGCCACTTGCTTCTCTACCACGGCGCCTACAAACTCTTCCGGGTTGTCTAAAATTTTTTGTGCTTTTTGATAAGTTGTGTAGGCCCCATAGCATAGCGCTCCACTAACGCCTAAACTTAAAATCGATAAGGCTAACGCTAACTGTTTCATTGTTGAAGTTCGCAATAAATACTTTTGTAATTTAGTTGATACCGTGGTTAAGTTCAGCGCTGATTAACTGTTCAAGTTCTTCAAGCTTCTTTTTCTTTTCGGCTTGTTCGTACCGACCAATAAGTTTCCGCAACCGCTTTATCTCATGATGAAGTGCTTTTTCCATCGCTAAAAGTTCAGGAAGACCGATCTTAGCATTTTGAGCTAAACCGGCTTTGATCTGAAGTTCGTAAGCCTTGCGGGCGATCTCCTTCAGTATCTCATTTTTAAGATCGGGTGATTGCATCGGTCACACTGATAGATTTTGCATTTGCGTTATAGTGCGAAAAGCCCCTCAAACCGCCTTGCCACATTCGAGAGCAGTCGCGGGCTCGAGGATCGCCGTACGGCGTCATACCCGAAAAGAACTTAATGACGTCCGCCCACTGCTCGTATGAAGCATTGAGGTCATACTCGCACTTCCACAATAGACGATAGGAACGAAGACCGGGTTCGGTTCCGTCAGAGAAGGTTGGATAGGCCAGCCAAGGATGGAATCCCTCCTTGGCATAGGCAACGACCATATCCTCGGGTTGTACTGGGCAATGATCGAAATCGACACCGATCATCGTCTGCATTCGCCAACATAGCCGTTGTTGGCCCGTCTCCATCAGGTCAAGACCATTGAAAAGACAACCATAGAAGGCGGTGCCTTCCTGCGTCACTTTACGGACGAAGTCATAGTCAGGTAGTTGAACCCAGCCGCGTTGGATCATCTTGTCACGGAGTTTTCCCATCACGCGGATGTCAGTCGGTTTGCTGGTGAAACCGACGTCGTTGATTTGGCAGAGGACTGAGGGGAGCTTTTTCATATCCCCATTATACTGCTATGCGAATCCCACCGACGGCTTTGTTGTGCCAGTTCGTGAAGTGGCCTTTTTCTGAACCACGACGTGACTCATGCCAGACCCGCGTACGGTCATCCAGTGATTACGCAACTCCTCGTAATCATCCCACACGGTTTTACTACCATTTGACATGTGAAGTTCGTAGTAGCACTGGTCATACGGCTTTGTTGAAGTTACCGTGAAGACATTCATCAGAGTCCTTGGGCAGCGGATAATAGATATAGTAGCGTCGTACCGTCTTCGCAGAGTTGTTCGATAAGATTCACTAGTCCCGCGGCCATCTTTTCGTCTTTTACCGCGTCACGCATACGTAAGAGAGCTGCCATGTATGACGTCACGTGCCCTGTCAATAACCCAAGTAGAGGGACGTAGTTGTACGAAGGCAGGCTTCCACCAGGACCACTAAATTCGTCAAATGTTGCGGTATATCCCAAACCGCGGAGAACTTCGACTAGCGTATCAACTTTATCAGACGCCGTTTCGTAAATGCGCCCGAATAAAAGATGGGCTTCATAAAAGTTTGGGCCGCGAACATTCCAATGAGCAAGACGGGCGGAGATAATGACGTCGTTCTGCGCTTTTAGCAAATCTCGTGCTAGAGTCGAGTCGATCATTGAAGTTCAAATACATATTTAGTAATTTTACCCGCGTATAGCTAAAGCTTATAGATCAAAAATCTTGCATTCCAAAGCACCTGGGTTATCTTTACAATACTTTTGAAAATTGCAAAGCGTGTGGTCACATTCATTCTCGATAGGACAACCACATGGCTTGTGCTCACCCGTATAGAATTTTTTCTCTTTCTCTTGTGTCATTTTACAGTCTAGGATAAAATTTCCTGACCGCGAAGACGTGCTACATCGGGAAGGATCTCATTAGGAACCACTTCGATAAGTCGGTCCCACTCCTCGTTGTCGATGAGCGTACGAACCTCGGTAGAGCTGTAAAGTCGCTTGACAAGGTGGTAGTCCCAACCCAGCACTTTCTTCGCCGCTTCCGCCAGTTTTACCTGATCCTCACCAAGAACGAGGACGACTCGCTCGGCATTAACGAACTCAAAGAAAGCGAAAGGATTGGGAGCCTTCGCCGTCTCATAAGGGCCTCCGAAGTGCTCGTAGAGCACACCTTTCGTCCTCATCGCTTTCTCGATCACGGCAACCCGCTGGTCGATAGGAAGATTATTCGGTCCTGAGGATACGCCGATTAGGCAATTAGGAGCCAGATCAGCCATACGCTCGAACATGTCTACGTGACCGACGTGGAGAAGATTAAACCGTCCGAAGGTGACGGCGACGTCGTATTTGGCTTCTATCATGAAACCATTATACGGCATCCTAAGCCCGCATGACGAAACCGCGTGCCAGTTCTTAAAGTGTCTCGACCCGGAAGATTTCAATCGTCACTTGCCCGCTGCCAGCGCTAACAGCAACAAACTCCCGATCGGGGTCGTAGTTCGCGATAGTGTCGACAAGTTTGTCCCCGAACGGGGCGGGAAAACGGGATTTGTCGATTAAACCGAAGACTTGGTCCCATTGAAAAAATTCGCACCCGCGAGAATCATAAAAATGAACCCCGCGTATGCCGCGATGTTTAGCGAAACTATGTGTCAAGTGGGGGGCCATTGGCACACTTCAGCGCTTAAGAAATTTTGTTTTAAGTTTAGCGGCACCAAATAATAGGTTAGGCGCGGCCTTTTCTACTTTTTCCTCTAAGATGGTCGGCTTCTCTTGCAATACAGGCTCGGTCTCTTTCTTTTTCACCGCTTTCGGCTTAGAGACCTTACTTACGAAGACCGGGGTCGATTCAATAGACGGCGACTCTGCAATTTCGTCATCTTTTACCACTGTTGAAGCCTTAGCTTCTACCTCAAGAGCAGCAAGTTCCGCTTCGAGTTGCTCGAGTTCTTGTTCTTCAGTCATGAATGTTTATTGCCGGAGGCAATTATGCAGGGACGTCAAACATTATTTTCCCCAGGGTGCTATTTTACCCTGTTGCTACTGCACCCGGCAGTCTTTACGCAAATGAGTAAAAGTTTAGTATAGCCGGAAGCAAAAGAAATCGACACTCTAATCCTAACTTGCCTACAAGCACAGTTGATTACGGCAAGAATTCAAAAACAAAACCTTTCTGAATTTCTAAAGACCGAATTAGTTCAACAAATTCGAACGACCTTACCTAAAGAGTGCGTAATAAAGTAGTTATTTGTCATGTGCTTTTTTATATTGACCTTTCTTTTCTTCCTTCCATTCTTTTTTCAGTAAATTTAGATTTTTCTTGTCTAATTCTGCTGCAAAATATAACTGTAGTTCATATGTTGTGAGGTCCCTATTCAACAACTTTTTGCCTCTTATTAGTATCTGATGAATGATAGGTCTCATCTTTGCTACCATCCATTCCACCAAAGATTTGCCAAGCAGAGCCGCAGCAACAGAAGCAGTAGCAGTGGTGCCAGCAAGAATAACCTGTTCTCTTGGAGGTATTGGAACTTGCCCGATGAATGGTACTTCAATTACAGGAACTCCAAGATTAGTGTTTACTGGTAGTATCGCATCTTCACTTGATTTATTTTCTTGAGGTAATACTTGTTGAATTTGAGGAGGTAGTATTATAGGTGGGGCTGGACTATCAGGGAGACCTCTAG
>Ga0315273_10011854_pt1 | contig 11163 bp, 6 predicted proteins | sample YL17G02_0_MG_FD_205753 | JGI IMG/M metagenome (GOLD analysis project Ga0315273, IMG submission 205753) | Sediment microbial communities from Yellowstone Lake, YNP, Wyoming, USA - YL17G02_0 | ecosystem: Environmental > Aquatic > Freshwater > Lake > Sediment | place: USA: Wyoming | collected...
TGACGTCGACACCACGGTCGAGAAGCAAGCGAACGACGGCAGGAAAGCCGCGACCTGCCGCATAGATGATCGCCGCCTTCTCCGTCTTATCGATCGCCTTCGGGTTCGTGCCCTTGTCCATCAGAAACTCCACGATGGGCGCGCTGCCCATATAGGCGGCTGCCGAAAGCGGAGTAATCCCACTGCGGCCAGGGAGAGTCACGTCCGCTCCGTGCTCGACCAGCAAGCGGACGATGGGAAGCCGCCCCGCCTCGGCCGCCTGATAGAGCGCAGTGGAGCCATCGAGGTTTTGCGCATCGATCGGTGCGCCACGCTCGAGGAACAACGTGACGAGCTCGGCCTGACCGGCAGCAGCTGCGCGCGCGAGCGGCTTTGCTCCGAGACGATCGCGCGCATCGAGCGAGGCGCCCGCGCCGATAAGGAGCTTAGCCAGCCCCAGGCAGCCCTTATCGGCTGCGGAAAACAGCATGGCGTTGATCTCGATCGAACTCGCCCCTCGCGCGATCTGCTCGTAGCGCTGATCGAGGCTGCGGCACACTTTCACATTGGCAAGTGTGCCCGCCGGAAAAGATGAAAGACAGGAGACCGTGGCGGCGAGAGCTGCGGCAAGGCGAAGAGGGGGTTTGAGCATGACCGGTTTCTTAGTGGGTTATTTTGGCGGCGTCGAGCCCGCAGTGACAACGCATAGTCCTTGGCAGGAATTTCAGGCTCGTCAGGCTCAGGGGGTCAAAGGCCCTTTGGCCCCACGCCTGCATCCTATGCACAGCACGCGTTGCGGGAACAGGTGCACCGAGGAACGACACAACCATAGCTGCAGGGTCGATTCGCCCGAGCCCGACTTCCGGGACGTGCTGATTGTGTCCTCTAATGGGTAGGCGATTACAGTTCACGGCAGCGAAGTTTGAATCGAGTCTTCGCGAAGCGAGCGAGGCTAGGCGCGATCTTCCTTTGCCGTGGCTTCATCTGCGCGGGACAGCCGGTCCACCGCCCGCTGGAGAACGATCACTGCGTGGCTCCGCTCCTCTGCGGACATTGCCTCCGGATCAATATCGAGTTTCAGAGTCCCGTAATCTTCGTGAATGAGATCACGGCTTTTGTCGAGATTATCGTAAGTATCGATAACCTGGTAAATGGCCACAGGGCGAGAGATGCCCTTTACAGTGATGTGGTCACGCTCCTCACAGCAGACCTGGTCCCTGACATGTGCGTACGTCTCGTACGAGATGAGGATCTCACCCGGCGGAGCCATCTGTTCGAGCCGGCACGCGAGATTTACACCGCCGCCGATAATAGTGTAATCCATCCGATCCTCGCTGCCGAAGTTCCCGACGGTACAGAAACCCGTGTTGATGCCAATTCGGCACCGTAGCGGTCTTTCTAATCCCGAAGCGCGCCAGATGTTTCCCAGTTCGCGCATTCTCTCGCGCATGGCGATCGCCATTCTTACGCACGCAACGGCGTCCGCTTTGACACCTTGGGTCTCCGGATCGCCGAAGAAAATTAGGATCGCATCACCCACGTATTTGTCGATCGTCCCCCCATATTGAAGAGCGATCTTCGCCATCTCGGTCAGATAATGGTTGAGGAGCTGTGTCAGGTCCTCGGATTCGAGTCTTTCAGTCGTCTCCGTGAATCCTTCGAGGTCAGAGAAAAAAATCGTCAGCTTCTTGCGTCGGCTGGCGATCGTTACCTCGCTTCGACCTGTGAAGATCGACTCGTACACCTGTGGTGACAAATATTTCGAGAGCTGTCTCGAGAGTTGCTCCAGAGCGTTGGTCTTGACGGAAAGTTCCTCCTCGCGCTGTTTAAGCTCGGTAACGTCCGAGTAAACGGCGACCGTGCCGCCGTCGTCGGTCTTGCGCTCGCTCACAATGACCCAACGACCATCGCCGCGCCGCTGCACGAGCGCCGCGCTTGGGTCGCGGTGGCGCGCCAAGCGCTCCGAAACCCACTCCTCGATTCGGCCCTGTGCATCTACTATGTCGCCACGCTCGGCGGAGCCTCGGATTAAGGCCTCGAACGTCGTGCCGATGATCGATTCAGCGTCGGCGTCCGGGTAGAGGAGCGTCCGATACTTGCTGTTGCAGGCGATCAAGCGATCTTCGCTGTCGTAAAGCGAGAATGCCTCGGAGATACTCTCGATCGCTTCCGAGAGTCGACGGCGGGTTTCACGGATTTCCTTGAGGTTCGATTTCTGGACCTCTATCGCGGTGTCGCGAAACACGCCAAGCGCTTGCGCCATTCGGCCAAGCTCGTCACTGCGTTCTCGGCCCGGGATGTCAACCGACGTGTCGCCGGCTGCAAGATCCGTCATCGCTCCGGTAATGCTTTCCAAAGGCCGAATGATCCATGGCACGACGTAATACAGCATAACAATTACAGCGCCGACGATGCTCGCAACCGTGATGATCATCAGGAAGACCTTGCCACCGTTGATGGCCTGGGCCGACTGCGAGGCGGCGGCATCGGTCGCGGCCCGCGCGGCCTTGACCAATCCTGTGACCTCGTCGCCGAGTTGAACGGCGAGCATACGGCTGCTCTCCAACGCCGACTGAGCGGCAGCAATTTGTTGCAGTTCCGCGCGACGCAAAGCGAAAACGCCGTCGTCCCCCCTGCCCAGGTCGATGAACATCGACGCGGCCGTCTGCACCTGTCGGTCGTCCAGGGACGGCGGCAGCTCTCGGAGCATTTGCTCGATGTGCTCCTTGGCCGCGACGAAGTGCTCGCTCAGAGGCTCGAGCAGGCTCACGTCCAACGTGCCTGCTGCCTGGTCGAGCAGACTGACCGCCAGGTTGCCCTCCGCGCGCACCGTGAGCAGACGCTGCAATACATTGGCGCCTACATCAATGAGATCCGTGAGCTCCTTGCTGTTGTCTGCGGTGACCTTCTCAGTGGTAAGCACCAAATCGAAGGCAGCATCGTCTATCATCGGGGTCAGCGTAAGGAGGAGCGATTCGTGCGCGATCTTGAGCGCGGCCAATTGCTGCTGGTTCGCTTCCAGGGAGTGCCGGTCACCCGACGCCGCCCGCAGGGTGTGCGCTCGGACGTCGAACATGTTGTCGGGGCCCGCGCCGAGGGCGAGCAGGCCTTCGGCCCGCTCGCGCAAGGGTGTTGTGTCGGGCCCACCAGTGAGCTGACGAAGGCTCCTGTCGACCGTCGCAGCTGCGGCGAGGAACCGCTCGCGTATCGGTTGTATGAGCGCCGGATCACTCACATGTGCGGCTTCGGCGAGCAGGCCAGCAGCCAAATTTCCCTCGGCGTTGATGGTAGACAGCTGATCGATCCTACTTACGTTACCCTCGACGAGATCTGTGATCGCCCTGATGCTCTCCGCCGTGACGTCCTCACCCTTGGTCACCAGGTTGAAGACGGAGTCGTCGATTAAAGGTTCAAGGGCTATCAGGAAACTGGCGTGTGCTGTGGAGAGCCCTCTGACGGCCGCCTGCCGTTGCGCCTCGAGCCGTAGCCGCTTTTCTACTGCCACGTTCAATTCTTTGAGCTTTGCCGTAATCTCCCGCTCGATATTCGAAAGTGCGATTGTTCTTTCCTGGGGCACATTCGAGGCATTCAGATCGTCGATCAGAGCGACGAGTGCGCGCGCACCCTCCTCCAATTTTGCTTGCTCCAGAACTCGCTCCTCCTGACTGCCGACTGCCATTAGCGCCGGGGCAGCGGCGGCAATTTCCGCACTCTTTTCGGCCGAGCTCAGAGCGGTAATTATGCCGGGAACGCTTTCGACCGTGACGCGCGTCACCGCGCGGTCGATGTCACGGAAAACGTACCAGGCGACCCCACTCGCTACAGCGGTCAAGCCCGCGAGAGAGAAAAACGTAAGAAAAAGCTTGGCTTTAATGCCGAACCGGGAACGGCGCTGCGTATCGCCGGGGGTCGCCGTCTGCTTCAGGCGCGACTGCGTCGTGTTAGTCTCGATCGAGGACGTCTGGGCTGCTTCAACTGTCATTTCGTCGACTCGTCCCGTGGCTTAGGAACGTCGATGCCAGCCTGAGGCTCCTGCCATCTGGTGCCGGCGCTATTCAACCTATCCACTGCCTTAAAGCTCCCGTCCGGTTGAATCACGGTGAGATAGACCTTATCCATTCCTTGGTTGTCACCCGCTCCATAGGACAGCGTGATGCCGTCCAGGTCGAAGACGCCAACATCCCTGATGGTCGAGAGTAATCCGGCACGCGTCACGGAATTTCCCATGTGATTCAGCGCTTCAACCACCAGTCGACCGGCGATATAGCCTTCGAGCGAGATGAAACCTGACTCGGCGTTCGGATTGACCGACTTGAGGGCCCTCTGGTACCGGGCGACAAGGGGGATATTTACGTCATCGGGGAACGGGACCACTTGCGTGACCACGACGCCTTCGCCTGCGCGCCCGAGCTCCTCTGCCAGGGGCTCGCTGCCCACGAAGGAGATGTTCACGAACACGGCATTCAACTTGATCATCCGCGCAAGCTTGATGAATTCCGCGCTAGGCGCGTAAGCGCCGACCATTACCACTGCCTGCGGGTCACCTCTCCGAATCGCCAGCAAGGCTCGCTTCACGGCGGTCGTGCCACGCATGTAGGTGCCTTCTGCGACAAGCTCCAAGCCACGCTGCTCCAGCGCCTTTTTGACCCCCTCAAGGCCGGCGCGGCCGAACGAGTCGTCTTGGTACAGAATGGCTATCCGCGACAAGCCAAGATCGGTGGTCAGATGCTCGATCCAAGCTTCCGTTTCCTGGCCATAAGAGGCGCGGATATTGATAACGTTGGTCAGAGACGGATCGCGCAGAAAGTCGGCGCCCGTGAACGGCCCGATAAAGGGCACACCCTGCTCCATCGTAATCGGCTGGACAGCCATGGACGTCGGCGTCCCCACTTCGCCGATCAAGGCGAACACCTTGCCTTCTTCGATAAGCTGCTGCGTTTTGGCAATCGCTAGCTCCGGTTCGTAGTCATCATTGTATGAGATCAGATCGAGCTTCCGGCCATTAACACCGCCAGCGTCGTTCGCCTCATGGAATGCCGCCAGTATACCGTCCCGCATTCCAAGGCCGAGCGCGGCTGCGGGCCCCTTTAAGGCGGCGGATTGGCCAAAGACAATCCGGTCATCGAAGACGCCTGGATCGGCGCGGGCGGCCAGGATCCAAAGCAAATTCAGGATGATGACGATGGCTGGTGCGAGCACCGCCTTGAGAACCGAGATTCGCATGAATGATTTTCCTTCTCACGTGCGACCAAGCCCTTAGCCGCGCGGAGCCAGCCGTTACGCTGTCAGCGGAGCCTGGGATTTGTTCTAGCAGTGGCAGCCGACCACCACACGGGCCCGCTATGTTCCTGCCCCTTCCTTAATTGTGTCCGGCCTATTTTGTCACGCCGACAGCAATAAACTCGCTGGTGCCGACGATTGCAAGGGGTCGCGGCCTTGTCACCGCACTGGAGGTAAAGCGGCTCGTTCACTGCGGTGTTGATATGCGCCAGCGATCTGCTCGTAGCGCTGATCGAGGCTGCGACACACTTTCACATTCGCAAGTGTGCCCGCCGCAAAAGATGCAAGACAGGGAACCGTGGCGGCGAGAGCTGCGGCAAGACGAAGACGAGAGCTGCGGCAAGACGAAGAAGGGATTTGAGCATGACCGGTCTCTTAGTGGGTTATTTTGGCGGCGTCGCGCCCGCAGTGGCGAAGGCGTAGCCCGGGGCGGGGATTTCAGCGGGTCAAGGGCCCTTGGGCCACCTGCCAGGCTTGCATTCCGCCATGAATGTGGCGCGAGGTCGTAAGTCCCGCGGCCTGCGCCGCCTGGACCGCCATGGCCGACCGCTCGCCATAAGCGCAATAGAAGACGAGGCGTTTTCCCGCGGCTCTCGCCAGCTGCTGCAAGAGGCCGTCCGCCTTCAGGCTCTCCTCCACGTCAGGATAGGCAACATGCAGCGAGCCCGGAATAATCCCGTGCTTCTGCCGCTCCTGGTCCTCCCTGAGGTCGATCAAGGCGATGTCAGGCTGGCTCAACAGGCCTTTCGCCTCGTCGGCGGTGATGGCCCAGCCCTTGCCCCCGACAATCTGCTGGGCGAGCCCGATACGCATGTTGGCCGGCACAGCAACGTCCATCATTTTGGGGTTAGGCAGGTTAAGGTTGCTCATGAGGCCGACATACTCATCGACCGACCTCACCTGGAGCCGCGGATTGAAGGCCTTCTCCTCGCCGATGGTCGAGACGGTGTCGCCTTTATAGTCGTGCGCCGGATAGACCATCGTCTCGTCGGGAAGCTTGAGCAGGCGCCCGAACAGTGAATCGTATTGCGCCCGCGGGTCGCCATTCTGAAAGTCAGTGCGGCCGGTGCCCCTGATCAGGAGGGTGTCGCCGGTGAACGCCCGGTCGGCCATGATGTAGCTGTAAGAGTCGTCGGTGTGGCCCGGCGTATAGAGCGCCTCGAGACTAAGCCCCTCGATGCCGACGCGGTCGCCGTCGCCGACCCTTATGGAGACCACGTCGGCCTTGGTCTGCTCCCCCATCACCGTGATGCAGCGCGTGCGCTCGCGCAGCGCCTCGAGCCCCGTGATGTGGTCGGCGTGGAGATGCGTATCGATCGCCTTTACCAGCCGCAAGTCGAGCTCTTTCAAGAGCTGGATGTAGCGGTCGACCCGTTCGAGGACGGGGTCGATGATGAGCGCCTCCCCGCCATGACGGTTGGCGAGAAGATAAGTATAGGTGCTCGAAGTCGAGTCGAACAGCTGCCGGAAAATCATCTTGAACCTCGTCAACGCGAGATGAACTGCCTGGACGCGCGCGTGAGCCGGTGCATCGAAACCTTGGCGCAACTATAGCAGCAGGGCCGACACCGGCGACGCCGATCTGAGCACCCTGGAGGCAGAACGGAAAAACAGGGTAGACTTCAGCGCTCATCGGCGTACCCATCATGCTCACCATTATCGCGATATGCGCTCAGTTTCCATCGAGCCGCTGGGTGGCGACGCTGCTTTCGGGCGCGCCCCCTGACGGACCTAACAAAGCCTGAGACCGCCCTATGGCACAGAAACGCGATACGAAGAAAGCTGCAGGCGATAGTCGCACGCGGGGCGCGCGTCTGGTTATCGACCCTCGCCTTGGCGATATCGAGGATGACGCCTCCAGCACCAAGCGCCGCTCGATGCTGTCGCTGGCCGGCAGCCTGCTCGTCGAGATCAGCCTGCCTAAGCTGATCGTGGCGTGGACGCTTCTGCTTGTGCTCCCTGGCCTTCTGCTCGGCCTCGCGCCGATCGTCTTTGTCGAGTGGCTCACCATCGTCACCGACAAGCTCGCCTCTCTGGTGATCGGGCTTTGGTCGCTCCTGATCCTCGCTATTCTCATCACCATCGGCTGGTTCGGCTGGCGCGCGCTGTTCCGCGCGGCCGAGAAGAATTTCTGGGCGCTGAATTCCATCGTGGTCGAGCCAGCCTATGCTGCCTTTCGCGAAGCCTTCCGGCAATTGGCGGAGCGGCTCTTCGCCCGCAACGCCAGCGACGCCAATCGAGCGAAGCTGCGCGCCGCCTCGGCAGCAATCGCCGGTATGCTCGTCTGCGGTCTCGCCCTGCTCTTACTCTGGCTCGTCTGGCCGCACACGCATTTGTTCGGCAGCCTCTCGGAAATCGACTCCTGGAAGAGGGTGGCTGTGGTAGCGCTCGCCAACAGCGTCGCCGCCGTTTCGGCCTATCTCGCGGTCGCCGCGCTGATCTGGGGCTTCGCCGATGCCGCCATGGCGCAACCGCGCAACCTCGACAAATTTGATAAGGCGCCGAAAAAGGGCCGGACTTCGCGCATCGCCCATCTTTCCGACATTCATGTCGTTGGCGAACGTTACGGCCGTCGTATCGAAAGCGGCAGATCGGGCCCGAGCGGCAATCAGCGGCTGAAGCGTCTGCTCAAGCAACTCGAGGCGCTCGACGCCAAAGACCCGCTCGACACGATCCTCATCACCGGCGACATGACCGATGCCGGCCTTTCCAGCGAATGGGCCGAATTCCTCGACGCGCTCGCCGCTCACCCCTCTTTTTTCGGGCGCGTGCTGATGCTGCCCGGCAATCACGATCTCAACATCGTCGATCGCGCCAACCCCGCGCGCATGGATTTGCCGACGAGCCCGAACCGGCCCTTGCGTCAATTACGCGCGCTGTCGGCTATGGATGCCGTACAGGGCGCCCACGTCCGCGTCGTCGACCGCATCAAAGGCCGCTTGGGAGGCACTCTCGCGGAGTTCCTGAAGCCCCACCGCGTTGCCATGGCACGGTTCGCCGACCTAGCAAGGCCGATTCTTTCCCACACCATCCCCGAGATCTGGGCGAGGGCTTTTCCCATGGTTGTCCCTCCCGACAAAGAGGATGGACTTGGCATCATTCTCCTGAATTCCAACGCCGACACGCATTTCTCCTTCACCAATGCGCTTGGCATGGTCTCGGCCGAGCAGCTGCGCATGTTCGACATCGCACGCGCCGAGTACCCGCAGGCTTGCTGGGTGATCGCCCTGCACCACCATGTCGTCGAGTATCCCTGGGCCGCAAAGGCCCTCTCGATGCGCATCGGCACTGCGCTGATCAATGGCAACTGGTTCGTGCGCAGTTTGCAGCCGCTCGCGAGTCGCGTGATCCTGATGCACGGCCACCGGCATGTTGACTGGATCGGCCATTGCGCGGGCCTGCCGATCGTGTCGGCGCCATCGCCGGTGATGGAGGTCACCGACGACAAGGACACCGCCTTCTATATCCACACCCTGGCGGTCGATGCCGATGGCACGCTCAGGCTACTTGCGCCTGAGCGCATCGTCGTCCCCGGCGAACGAGCCGCGAAGAGCCGTTGCTAGGCTCTGAGCGTTAAGCCCTTGACGCGGAAGGCAAAGACGATCAGCGCCACGCCCTCGATCAGAAGCAGAATGCCGAACACAAGGGGCACGGCGAGCGCTGTCGTCATCGGCGCGCCGAGCAACAGAACGCCGATGATCAGGCTGACGATGCCGAGGATGAACGACCCTATGCCGCCGCCACTGAAGCCGCCGATGATCCCGACCACGCCCATCACCAGGCTGACCACGCCGAGATAGATGACGACCGTGGTGGGCAGCGCCAGTGCCGTCAGCATCGGATGGTTCAACACGACGATACCCGCGACGATGCCAAGGACGCCGATCAGGAGCGACCAGATCCAGGGTTGGGAGCGGTCGACGAAGACCCGCACCAACTCCAGAACGCCGACGAACAACAGGTAGAAACCCAAGAATATGGCAAGCGCCACAAGGGTCGCCGCGGGCGCGGTCAGGAGCAGGCCGCCGAATATGAGCGCCGCGATTCCCTCAAGCAGAAAGACCCACCATATGTTGGATTGATCCACACGTGCAGCCGCTTTAGCCATGACCTCTTCCTCCATTGCTATCCGTCTGACGCGAACGCGCTGCGGGGCTCTTACCGGCCCTTCTCCCGCGTGATCCACGTCCATAGTTGACAGAGGCCGAGTTTACACCCTTGAGAGGGAAGAGAAGTGTCGATTTCGGCCAAGAGCGCCTCGGCTTTGCGCAACCTGGGTAGGATTTGATGAGATTCGCCGTCACAGAGGACGCCATTTCCGTTCCCGCCGAATGGGAGCCGCAGAAGGCCATGTGGACGGCGTGGCCCGCCGACCCAGACGAATGGAATGGCGACTTGGCGAGTCCGCGCCGCGACGTGGCGGCGCTGGTGCGCGCGCTCAGCCGATCCAACCGGGTGCGGCTGCTGGTGGCGGGCGCCGAAGCCGAGGCCTCGGCCCGCGCGGAACTCGGCGGCGCGGCCGAGATCGTTCCCGCACGCTACGGCGACATCTGGCTCCGCGACACCGGTCCGATCTTTGCGCGAACGGAAGACGGCGCGGTCGCGCTCAGATTCAGGACCAATGGCTGGGGTGGCAAGTTAGATCTCCCCGACGACGCCACGGTCGGCGACGACATCGCGCGGCTTGCCGGCGCGCCGGTCCGCACGTTCGATTTCGTGCTGGAAGGCGGCGCCGTCGAACATGACGGCGAAGGCACGGTCCTCGCCACGCGAGAGACCCTGCTCAATGAAAATCGCAATGGCTGGACGGAGGCGGAAGCGGAAGCGGCGCTCGGCGAGGCCTTCGGCGCGAGGAAAATCGTATGGCTCGACCGAGGCCTCCGCAACGACCATACCGACGGCCATATCGACACGCTCGCCCGCTTCGTCGCCCCTGGCCGCGTCGTCTGCCAATCCCCTTCCGGCGTTGACGACCCTAACTTCGAGATCCTGGATGAGGTCGCGCGCACGCTCGAGACGGCACGGGACGCATTGGGACGCAGGCTTGAAGTCATCCGCATTCCTAGTCCCGGCCTGGTCCTGGACAGGCTGGGCGACGCGGCGCCGGCCTCGCACGCGAACTTCGTCATCGCCAACGGCGTGGTGGTCGTGCCTGTCTATGGCACGCCGACGGCGGATCGCGCGGTCGAAGCCTTGCAGGCGGCCTTTCCCGGCCGCAAGGTCGTGGACCTTCCTTCGCGCGGCCTGCTCGGCACTGGTCTCGCTGGCGGCGGGTCGTTCCATTGCATCACCCAGCAGGAGCCAGCGTGATGACCAAGCGCATGATCGCCGTCGCAGCCATTCAGACGTCTTACGGCCACGACATGAAGGCGAACATCGCCAAGACGGAAGACTTTGTCCGCGAGGCGGCGAAGCAGGGTGCGCAAGTGATTCTGCCGTCGGAACTGTTCCAGGGCATCTATTTCCCCACCCAGCAGGACCCGAAATGGTTCGCGACCGCCTACCCCGTCAAGGAGCACCCTTGCGTGCTCGCGCTGGCCAAGCTCGCGAAGGCGCTGAAATTGGCCATCCCCATCTGCTTCTTCGAGAAGGACGGCCCGCGCTACTACAATAGCGTGGCGGTGGCCGACGCCGACGGCGAGATCCTCGGCGTCTATCGCAAGAGCCACATCCCCGACGGCCCCGGCTATCAGGAGAAATACTACTTCCGCCCCGGCGACACGGGCTTCAAGGCGTGGAAGACGCGCGCCGGCACGATCGGCGTCGGCATCTGCTGGGATCAGTGGTACCCGGAAGCGGCGCGGGCCATGGTGCTCGAGGGCGCCGAAATCTTGCTCTACCCCACAGCCATCGGCTCCGAGCCGCAAGACCTTACGGTCGACACCCACCTTCAATGGCAGCGCG
>Ga0315273_10011856_pt1 | contig 11161 bp, 23 predicted proteins | sample YL17G02_0_MG_FD_205753 | JGI IMG/M metagenome (GOLD analysis project Ga0315273, IMG submission 205753) | Sediment microbial communities from Yellowstone Lake, YNP, Wyoming, USA - YL17G02_0 | ecosystem: Environmental > Aquatic > Freshwater > Lake > Sediment | place: USA: Wyoming | collected...
CCCGTTGCCGGAGCCAGTCTTTTGTTTCATCATTGAACCGCCCGGACACGATCCCGGAAATCAGCGGGCCCGCTTCGATCCCTTCCCGCTTGAGCGTGTCTAGTTCCTCGTCAATCCGATCATTGTACAACTCCAACAGCTTCGCCGCGCTATCCGCATGGGAAGCGGCATGGTAGACGTGATCGGACTTTTTGAAGTGCGGCACCCGGCGCACAAGAATTTTCACCGCATCGGAGCCATGCGCGGAAAGCGGAGACACCTGGACGTTGTACTTTGGAAATTTCTGGCGCGTGTTGTAGATCGGATCATCGACGCCGATAATCGCCCCGCCTTGGTAGCCGCCCGGATTGCGCGGCATTCCGGCAATGAACTTTTCAGGATGCTCCCGCCGTTCCTGTTGCAGCTTCGTATAGAAGGACTCTTGCACCGCCCCGCCCGGCCCAAAGAAGGCCGCTTCCGTGCGCGTCCCCGCCTTGCGGATCTTCGCCTTCTTCATCGACGCGGCCCACTTGAAGGCTTCCGGGCTTCCCTTGAAATACCTAGCCATCGGTGCGCCCTATCTGTTGGCCGACTTCAATGCCTTGCCGAAACGCATGAATCCAAAAATACAATTCCGTCTTTCCCATCCGCGGGCTCACGTCATGGCTTTCATTGTGGCTCACGAGCCGATAGCCCCCGTATGATCCATCGAGCGAATAGTCAATTGTGTCATGAGTTTCCCGCTTCAAAATATCCACTAAGTTACGAAGCCGGGCCATGGTAATTTTCTCAGCCATCGCTAGGCGTCCTCCTCGTCGGCGTCCTCGTCGGCATCCTTGTCGGCGTCCTCGTCACCGTCCTCATCACCGTCCTCATCACCGTCCTCGTCGCCGTCCTCGTCGCCGTCCTCGTCAAACTCCTCTAGGTCATCATCATCACAGGTATGTTTTTTCCGTCCCATCAATCACCCATCATGGTCTTCATGGCCTTCATCGCTGTAACAACTTGAACACACCACAAGCCCACACTCAGAGCAATACGCATCCACGTCTAGCGTTGTCTGACACTCCTCACATTCCGGGCCCATAGGAGAATCTTTAGCCGCTTCCGCCGTCGCCATCGTCTCCCGCTGTCGCTTGCCTTGCTGTCGCTTAGTCATAGAGCCACCCGAACAGATAGCAGACAATTCGCCCCCACGAGTCCCCGGTTACTGAACGGCAACGCCGAGGCCAAGAGGGGCGAGGGGAGGGAGCGTATTCAAGACCTTGCTCACTCGATTCGACCGCCCGGACTCGTTGCCGGAGAGATCGAACGCGGAAATTTCCCAACAGAGCGTTCCGTCAAACGGGGACAGATTCGCGTCCGTGAAGCTATTCACTTTTCCCACTTGTGCCGGAGCCCCATTCACCATCAACGGAGCCAACGGCCCGGACGCGGTACAGCTTTGATTGGCCCGGTAAAGCTTATACCCGGCAAGATCCGTTTCCGTGTTCGCTGTCCACGTCAAGACCGCATCCGCCGCCCATCCCGTTTCACAACACCACCCCAACAAAGTTGCGGCTAGAAAAAGACAACTCAACAGCGTTTTCATTTTCTCCCCCCTACCATCCGGGACAACATGGGCCCGAACAAAAAGAGGGCATAGGCCCCCACGCCAAACATTAAGATGGTGCCGATGTTGCCCGTGATCCCGGACAATCCGCCCCCGCCTAAGATCGAACCGGATTGCTCCAAGGCGACCGCTTGCGCGGGCGTCAAGATCCCGCGTTCCACTAAGGCCAACGTGTCCCGATGCTTCACCACTTGCGCCAAGTGCAAGGCCACGGCTCCCGCTACCGCAATCACCCCCGCACCGATAATCAACGGCGCAATGCCCAAATTCTGCGGAGCCCATGACGCGGGTACGACCATCCGAACTTTGTTTTCTAAGCTGGTTTGATCCTGAATCGACGTGGTGAGATCCGCAACCAATTGCGTGATCTTCATGCGATTCTCCGGCGTCATCATTTTCGATTCCACGAGCAACGCCCGCCCGTAGGCGTCTTGCAACACCCCGCGGGCGCGGAACAATTCAGCGACTTTTCCCTTGAGATAATCCAAGGCCCCTGTTGGCGTGTAGAACGTCATGGCCTACCGTTTCTTCATCAGCATCGGCACCACAAACAAAAGTGCCCCCCCGCCGATGATCCATGGGAGATAACTTGCCCAATCTATCCCGGCCAATCGGTAGCCCCATCCGGCTTGCTGCCCGGTCAACGGCATCCCCTTGTAGGTCGGATCAATGCCGAGCCGCCGCAACTTATCCACCGCCGATTCTAGTTGACCCGGAGACACCACGCCTTGAACCGCCTTGAGCGGATTGAATCGAATGCTTATATCTTGCAAGGCTTCCGGTCGATCCTTCCACAGCTGCACCGCCGACGTGACCGCCGTGACCGGATTCCACCAACTCGACGCGGGAGCCGTCACCATCGACGTAGCCGGGCCCGGCGTGTAGCTACTCGTCAAGGTCGGCACCTTGAACGCATCAAAGAGCCCGCCAAGCTGTTGACCCGGTTCAAGCGACATATCCACCGGAAGCGGGGTTCCCAACCACAACGCTTCTTCCGTTTCCGCCGCCGTGATCCCCGGTCGATCCATTTTCAAGGGCGCACTCCGACCAAACACCGCTACCGGCTTGGAGCCCACCGGAAACCCGCGCCGATTCTTCGGCTTCCGTCCCGGTTGCATCAAAAACTTTGCGGTACGCCGTGGAAACTTGCCCCGCGTCCATGTCTTCCGCCGTGTGATCGGCTTCACCTTGTCCGTGTCTGCGCCCATGTAATAGCTCATCGTGTCCCCTTTCCTATTTCTTCAAGAACAGCATTGCCACGACCGGCACCCCCACCAACAGCCCCAGCATAATCGGAGAGATTCCCCCTAGCATCGACGATCCGCCGCCCATGAATGCGGGAATCATCGACCCCTTCTGCATCGCCGTCGCCCGCGCCCGTGCCTCTTGCGCGGCAATCTCTGCCGCTTGTCGCTGTGCCGCCGCTTCCGCCGCCTTTTGCTTTTTCCTGGCTATGGCCTGTTGAGCCACCTGTAGCCCCGTGGTGAGAGCCAACGCAATCAACGGAAAGAATCCCACGTCATCCCCTAACGTCAATGACCGTGTGCTCCCGATTCGTCGCCGCGCTCCCCCGTTCGCGTAATACATAGTCTCCCTCTCCCCTTCGGCTATTTCTTTTTCATCAAGAGCATCAACACCACGGGCGCACCCACGAGGAGCCCCAACGTCAACGGCGACATGCCGCCCAACATGCCCCCTTCAGATCCTTCAGGTCCACCGGGCCCACCGCCCGCCCCCATCGGATCATCATACCCACCCGGAGCCGGGACAGAATAATCCCCCGCGCCGCCGCCTTTCGGCTTAAACATTGCCCCCATCCCCTTCAACACCTTCCCGGCACCCTGTCCAACTTTTTTCAATAACTTGCCGCCCTTCTTGAGTGCATCAGGTACAAGAAGAACGGGAAATGCAAACTTTGCCACCTTGAAGATTTTTTTGAACTTGAACCCACCCAGCCCGCCGTCATCTTCCCCTTCGTTCATCATCCAATAGGGTTGACGCCGCCGACGCAACGCCCCCACTCCTCGCACCACCCGGAGCGGGCTCCGTTGCCATTGCACGGGCCCACGGCCACGCATCCGAACCCGCTGGACGGGACTAACAAGGGACGCTCTCCGGGACGCTCGCACTTGTTCCACGGGCCCATTCAAATAGTACACGGTTACACCTTCAAGGAAATTCGACGCCGGGCGTCAAAGGGTTTCAGACCAAAGCTCACGGTCGGATCAATCGGCACTCCCGCCACTTCGGTATAGACATGGTGAATTCGATCTGTGCGGCCCGCGGCGTGAAAAATCGGTTGCATGCCTATCGACTTTGCCAAGGCCGCTACGTACATGCTCATATCGTCGCAATCCCCATAGACCTTCCGCCCTTCCGCAATCGCTTTAGCAATCGTCGCCGGGTTCGTCAAATGTTCATGCCGGAGCGGATCGGGAACGTACCGCATATGGCCCCGGACCCATTCCCCAATCGCCACCGCCGCCGCCTTCGGATTCCGCCGACCAACATGCTCCGTCGCTCTTGTCGCATGTTGACGAATCAGCGGGTCGGCTATGGCTTGGTTCGTCATCGTTCGCATCAAGCCCATAGTTTGCACAATCCCCGCCGTGCCGGGCAATTGCGGAACGGTTGCCGATCCCACGCCGATCTGTGAACCACGAACCAACCATAGAACAATGAGCCCCCCGATAATCCACGGCCACATGGTTAGACGTACCCCCGCCGTGCCAGCATAGGCCGGAGCACCAAAAGATACAAGACCCCAATCAACACAATAATCCCCGCCGCGCCCATGGTCGGCTCAATCGACACGGGCATCCACCGCCCGAACTTTTCCCAGTAGTCTTTCAGTTCCCGGATCGGTGCCGCGCTCAATTGAAAGTGTGGCCGGTCTGGATCGCTCCACCGCCCGCCCCATTCAAGGCCGAGGGATTCCCCTAGAAGCCCCACACGCGGCCACAGGGCCCCGCTAGGGTTCCAATCGACTTGCGCCTTATACTCTTGCGGGACCACATCGAAGGCGAGCCCGTGATTATGAAACGATAGTAGCGCGGAGGCTTTTGTTACCCCCGCGCCACTTTTCAGGAGAGCGTCTTGTTCAGAGGCGGAACGGTAGGCGGAAACGATTTCAAGATTGATTCCTTGCTCCCGTCCGAGTTCAACTAGCCTCGTCGCCAGGGGTTGCACCGCTGGTTGAAGGGTTTGAATCCGTGCCAGGTTGTATTGACCGAACGCCATGGCCTAGTTCTTCGTTCAAGGCTTCCAGCAACATACTGCGGAGCGTTTCCCACCACGCTTGTTGAGCGTAAATGGAAACATCCATCTTTGCCAGGTCTTCTAAGCAACCCGGCTTCATCAACCACGTTCGCAACCGATCATAGCCGAACGCCGGTACTTGGTCAAGAATCATATCGGCATACACGGACGGATCACCGTTGACACTCGCGGCCTTGACGAGAATCGGCAAATACCCCCGAAAGGTTTCTAGCAGCATGGCGTCCTCATTCTCCGGTTGTGGCGGCTCGACCGGCACCGCGGGCGGCTCCTGGACAATCGGCGCACCGGGCCCCGGAACTCCGGGCGGCTGTATCCGTTTCCCGCTTGGTGCGGGAGCCGGAGCCGGAGCCACGGGCCCCTTTGTCACCGCTACGTGAATCGTGTCTACCATTTTCATTAAGGGCTCTTTCAGTTGCGCCAAGGCAAAGAGCCACGGATTTCCGCCGCTCCCATCCCCGCCCCCTTGAATCAACGGCACAATCTTTTCCACGAGTGAAAACACTTGTTCCGTTGCTGCCGGTGCCGCGGGCGCGGGCTTAAACATTTCCAACATCATTCGCATTTCTTCCCGCGCTTCGCGCCGTGTCTCTGCCATGATCCGCAACATATCAAAGGCTGACACCGCTTGCGGCTGTGCCGCCGCGTCCGGGGATTGCGGCCCGGCGTACCGATAGGCTTCCGCTGGATCTTGTTCCGGTTCAGACACGGGCGGCTTGACGAAATTCTTTGGCTCCCCTTCAATGTCAAACTGGTATCGCTTATAGGTGCCGTCCTTCTTCTTCCACCGGCCAAAGTACCGGCCCCCGCCGAAGCGTTCCTGAATAATCAACTCATTGAAATCTTCACGGGCCAACCCGCTCAGAAACTTCGGACGCCCGCCGTAGTCGCTCGACGTGCGATACAGCTTGATCATCCGCTCCCCTTCAGCAAAGTCACGGGCGGCTTCTTCAATCGCCGTATCGTCGGCGTCCTTTTGTTCGTCAACCGGCTTCTCGTCAAAATCATCGGTAATAATCGTTTTCTTTGAACGGCTCATAAGGAATGCCCTTTCTCGTCCCATTTATAAAATCCACAAATCCGATCACAGTTCAAACAGGTCCACTCCCGCTTGACCGCGGTATTCCCCGAAGGGACATAGTGATGCTCGCACGTATCCCGCCCGCCAATATGGTAGCGGCTCCGCGGGTCCACGTCTTGCGGCACAGAAATCAATTTCTTCAACATCGACGCGCTCACTGTTGCCCCCGCTTGACCATGAACAGAAAAAATTCCACACACAGCAAGCCCACCCCACCCACGAACACGCCCGCAATGAAGTAGAACCATTCCATCACCGCCGCCCGCCCTGAATCACGCTTTGCCGTTGCGCCCGCTCCAAGTCTTCCCGGCCTATCCGTTGCGCCGTCAACACGATCAACGCCCGCCCCCACTCCCCCTGTAACACAAACGTACTGATCCCCTGCACGACTCCGAGGATCACGCTATCGTCGGCCTTGGCCCGTGCATTCAAACGCCCGTAGGCCGCTTCCACTTCCGGGCCTACGTCATCCGTCCCACAATGCACGGACTCGACAATATGGGAACTGAGCGGCACCCGCTCATCCCCGTTGCTCCCCTCTTTCAACTTATGCTCGCTCATAAATGGCTTCCCCTTTGCAATTGCACCCGTGGATCGTCACCCGCTAACATTTCCATCCTCGACCAACCCATGCAGAGCCAATACACTTTTCTCTGAAAGGCGGAATTGGCCGGGCCCCCTTCCGGGTTCCAAATCGGCAACACCGATTCAGACCGATCCGGGAGCCAACACCACCGGCCCGTGATAAACTTGAAGTCCCGGATCGTCGGCCCGGAAACACGCGGGCGGGTCATCGCTTTCCGCGCCCGCGCTTGACTCGTTTCAAAATCTTCCCGGTCCATTTCGCCCTATTTCTTGCGGATAATTTCCGGCGGCAACGCCACGCCCGGATCTTCTTTCAGGATAATGGCAGACTCGATTATAATTTTCATCGCATCGGTAGGGTCCACGTTCGACTGTATGCCGTACACCCCAATCACCGCCGTTTCCCGTAGCTCAACAAAACTCGCACAGACCACACAGGCCACATCAATCTCACACATCGCCTCAAGCAATCGTCTAACCAGATCCTTCGCAATCCGTTGCTGTGTCGCTTCGCCCTCTGTCATGGTTCCACCACACCAGAACTCCCTGGCGGGCTACAGTGAAAACATACTTGTGACCGTGGAAGCTTCCCCCGATTCTTCGCGTTCCGCGTCATTCGCGTCCGATGCCCACAGGCCAAAACAAGCACGTACTCATACGTCGAAACCCGTTCAATGCTCTGCATCACTTCTTCCCGCTTCAATCGCCATTGCCGCCCGAACAATGTCATATCCTGGACCCCCATACCCGCCCCCTTTCAATCCGGCTTCCGATGTTGCGGCCACAGCAACATCGCCGCCGCCGCTTCATAGGCCCCGGCTATCTTTTGGGGATTCACGCCCACGCTTTCCGCCCGCATTGCCCACGCAAGAACCGCCGAGGGTGCCGAAACGTCCCGGCCCCGTAAAATAAAAATCGGCTCTGCCCCTCCACCGCTCAACGATAACCGCTCCAAATACACCCGCCCATCTTCCACAGTCATACTCATTCCGTCCCCCTTCCCGGCTCAATGCCCCCGTCCCGGTGCCGTCGCATGCCTTGCAATAGTTCATCAGCATGATCCGCACAGATCCCATGCGTGATCGGTTCCCCGCTCGCTTCCAACGCTAAAATCTCCGGGGTCGGCGGGCACCACGCGCACACGCTTCGCAACGGTTTCATATAACTCCCCTTTCCCACAGGTCAACCCTTCACTCCCCTTGCACCGGGGACCGGCTGAGATCGACCCCCGGCGTAGCATTCAACCGTTCTAGCGTCCACCGCTCTAGCAATCTCTCAGCGGAACAATTCTCTTTCACCGCTAGATGCTTCAACCACCAACAGGCCCGAACCGGCAACTCTATCCTTATGACCACAATGCCAATATATTCCATTGTCTTTTCTCTGTCCCTTTCGCTGTGAAACAACGGGCGGCGGGAACCGACCCATTCACGACCCATCCCCGCCGCGCCGCCGCTGAACGTGACGGCTAAGAGCGTTCAGACTCCCCACCGCCATGTCCCCTGAGATCATCAGGGTTCAACTAGGCTCTTAATCTCAGGCATCAGACTCCCCCCCTTCACTCCCCTTGCACCGGGGACCGGCTGAGATCGACCCCCGGCGTAGCATTCAACCGTTCTAGCGTCCACCGCTCTAGCAATCTCTCAGCGGAACAATTCTCTTTCACCGCTAGATGCTTCAACCACCAACAGGCCCGAACCGGCAACTCTATTCTTACACCGTTCACAGACATTGCACCCCCTAATGATCTTTCGCCGTCAATTCTTCCAACCGCTTCAAGTCAATAATGGCATAGGACCGCCCTACCCCTTTCGCGTAGACCCGATCCGCCAACCGCCGTAACCGTACCGCCTTCCCGAACAATGTTGGCACACGAGCAAACGTATTCATCAACCACCCATCCGCCCACATTTTGAACGGCGTTTTGGCGTCATCCAACATCACCCCATGCAACAGCGGGCTATCCGCCTTGGCTATATGCTCCATTTGTTCAAAGATACAATGAAACGAGGCCCCGATTTCCAGCTTCACCAATACCGTTCCGTCTTCAGGAGCCGGAACCTGAACCTCTGCCAGCACTTCATCCCGTGACAGTTGTACTTCCGCTTCCCCGCTTCCCTTGATAACCAACTCCTTGCCCATACTGTCCCCCTTCCGCCTTCTCTTGAAAGTGTAAACTGATAATAATAACCGCCGCCCGATCATCGGACAGTCCGGCCCCTTTCGCAAACCGATGGAACTTCACATAGAGCGATAATGGTAAGGACACCATCACCCGATGCCGCTGAATCGCCCGCACCTTGCCCATACGTACCCCCTTTCTCCTTACAATATGATACAACGTGAAAACCCTGTCAAGCTTCCGGGGTTAAGGCCCGGCGCAACCTGTATTGCTGGATCAATGTCTTCATTTCACCATGCTTTGAGTAGCCACGGCACCCCGGACACAGGAACACACGAGGAGCAAAACGAAAGCATACCGCGTCACAGAAATGGGACGCCTTACACGCCCGGCATTCTTCGCCCAAATATACCGGCGTCCCGAAGCACTCCCATTGCTCTACAACTTTTGAATCAGCCATTGCTCCGCTTCCCGTTCCGTCAAGCCCATTCGCTTGACCACCAGATTGCCCGTTCCCCATTGCCCGGTTTGATTGACCCACAGCCCCCGCGCATACTCTTGCTTGAGTTGCCACCCGCCCGGCGCATCAGACGTAGGCAACGGATCACGGCACAAGACCGCATCGACCTGGACATGCACCCCCCCGGCCTGCTTGACTGTCTCCAAGAGCCGGAGCTTGACCCTAGACGTGATAAAATGCGACCAGATAGGATTGTGCAAGGGGTTCGGCAATTGCCGGACTCGATGCCCGTGCTTCCATCCATGCTGTTGTACTTCTGTCTCCCCATTCCACCGGCCCCAAAATGCCCGGCTGATTCGCTTATAACACCACGGAAAACATTTCTGGACTTGCTCAAAGACCCCGGCCAATCCGAGCCAATCCCGAAACCGGACCCCGAACAACAACGCCGGGCGGATCTTTAACGCCATGATTTCTTCACTCGTCAAAAGCCCTTCGTCTTCCGTGAACCATGGCGGGCGATTGCCCGGAGAAAAGCGCACAAGAAAAATACTTTTATCCGCGTCCAGATCATCGACACGCTTTCCGCTTTTTAAGTTCGGGAGCCCTTCACACGCCGACCAACGATACGCGGAGCACAGATCATAGTGATACATCTTTTCCTTAAAATCTCCCTTCTCTAACGCCATTGACCACGCACCCGCTTGAAACGGGCGAAACGGCGCAATCAAAGACTTTCGAGGCCAACGCATTTTGCATACTTGGTGAAAGATCGCCCCGAACGAAGACGGCGGCTTGAGCCCCACTCGATAGTTTGATTGCATAATATGCCAGAAATCCGCTTCATCTATTGGGCCCAATCCCTCAAGGCTCTTATACACCAACCCGCCCGCGGGTCGATACGTCTTCCACATACGCCGAAACTCCCACGCTTGGCCGCTGTAGCCGTGTTTTTCTATCATGCTTTTCATGCGGGGAGCCGGAAGGTAAATTGTTCCTTCCCCACAGGACTCGTGATAGTTGGCGGGCCAGCTTGACCGCTTTGACTTAATCGGTTGAAACTTGACCGGGTAAATAACACACCTGCATTTTCACAACCAACAGCGAACCGTCCCCGCTCTTACCTTCAGCATTCCGAGGAATCCGTTCACGCGCATGGTCGAAATACGTTCGCCAAAATTCGTCGGGCTCAAAATCCGTGTCCCATTCCAACTCAGACACGTCCCCCAATTCATCCGGGTCCACATCTTCATCCCGCGTCAACGCTTGAAAATCTTCCGCTGAAATCCACTTGAACGCAACACGCACCACGCCAGACTCAGCGGGAACGCGAGCCAATTGATTGCTAATCGAATCCCCAATCAAGTGCCGAATGTTGCTCCAAAAATGTTCAACGCGGGCCTCTGTCTCATCGGAATCAAACAAGACCCTACAGACCAATTCCCGCTTTTCGGGAATCTCTAATTCCTCACGGGCTTTTTTTGGAATCCGAAATTCAAGAAATTTCCGGTAGGACTTCCGCCACTTCTTGAGCCGCCGCGCCTCTTTCGCTTTCGCTTCCGCTTCCCGTTCACGCCGCGCTTCCCATGCTCGCCGGGCCCGTGCCGCTCGCGCTCGATGTTCCCGTACCGCTTCCGCTTCCGCTTCCCGCCGTCGCCGTGTCGCCCATCCCTTGAGAGCCGCACGAGAAAACACCGACACGGATTTCCGCTTCTTCCGCTTCGCCATTCGCGCACCCTAGACCTTCCACGCATCGAGCACAAGGTGATAAGCTGTGAATTTCTGTGCATAACCAAGAAATCACGAACCGTGCCAGACCCCACACGCCTTGTTGACTAAACCACTTGTGGAATAGAAAAGTTTTATTAGAAAAATCATGCACAGGTTATCCACAGAGACATTCCCACCCACAACACCCCAATCACGAACCGTGCCAGACTCACCGCTACAGCCACTAGAGCCGCGTTCAGGGCCCTAGCACCCTCGCACCACCGCGCCCCTACCCCATCGAGCACCACGGAGATCCACTCAACACAGGGAGGGAGG
>Ga0315273_10011857_pt1 | contig 11161 bp, 8 predicted proteins | sample YL17G02_0_MG_FD_205753 | JGI IMG/M metagenome (GOLD analysis project Ga0315273, IMG submission 205753) | Sediment microbial communities from Yellowstone Lake, YNP, Wyoming, USA - YL17G02_0 | ecosystem: Environmental > Aquatic > Freshwater > Lake > Sediment | place: USA: Wyoming | collected...
TATGCGGCTCTGGCGCCGCAAGGCGTTAACCCGCGATCGAGCGTGGCGGCATTCCCGCCACCGGTGTGCCTCTCGTTCGCGAGGGCACCACCCTACGACCGCGAGCCGGTCGTTCCATACTCTCTGAACGCCCGGCACCCGGGTCGCAAGGAGCGGGCGGCGCCGCGCGGCGCCGCCCGCGGTTTCCGCGGCCCTGTGGGCCGTTCCCGTCGCGCCGGCCGCGCAGGATGACCTGAATCACGGCGCCATGCCTTGCGACTCCTCCACTGTTGCCTTCTATCTCGGAAACCCGCTGGTCGGCGGGACGCTGCTCGACAGCGTGCGGGGGACACCCTTGGCGCGTTTGGCTCTGCGCCGGTGGCGATTCCGTGGCGCGCCACTCGGCGCCAGCACGGTCTGCGTCGTGGCCGATCCCTCCAGGTTAGTCGCCGAGCGTGACCGGACCAATAACGATACCTATGCGGACATCGTGACAAGCGCACTACCCGATCTCGTGGCCATGCCAGGCTCGGTTGAGGTCGAGGTCGCCTCAGGCCCAGCATTCATCCTGAGCGCCAGGGTTACCAACGTGGGCGCGGCCCATAGCCTCGCCGTGGGCGTGGAGTTCTTCCGTGGCGATGTCGTCTCCTGCTCGGTACAGGCCTCCGATGGGCGGAGGGGTGCCGGGCGCAGGCGAAGGACGTCGAGCGGGGGATGCTCGTGGTTCAGCAGACGAAGAGCGGTCGAGTGCGGGGGGTGCCGTTGCCGCCGGATCTCCTGGCCGAGGTTCGCGGCCACGTCGGTCGACTCGTGCCGTTCGCCGTCGAGTCTCCCGGCAGTTTCAATCGAGTCGTTCGCAGACTGTCAGGGATCTACTCATTCCACGCGCATCTTCTGCGCCACACGTTCGCGTCACGTTGGCTCGAAGAGGGCCGGTCACTCGCTGCTCTGCCGCTCGTCCTCGGCCATGCTTCGATCGTGACCACGCAGCGGTACGCGAAGCCCACCGACGAATCGGTGTGGCAGGAGATGCTGCGGGGACGAGTGGCTACCGGCACGGCTACCGTGATACGGTAACTCATTGTGGCCCCGTAGCTCAGACGGATAGAGCAGCGGTTTCCTAACTAATGGACGGCCGATTTCGGCCAGAGCAACAGGCCTCGCGTAAGTCCTTCGGAACACTCGCCAAAGCGAAGACCCGGCGGAAGATGGCGCCGCGGGGTCTTTGCCTTCATGTGGACACGAGTGGACAGGAGTGGACACGAGTGGACATTGAAGGGGTAGCCAAGGGGTAGCCAGATGTACGGTGGGGGAGAGCGGTCCTGCCGACCGGACGCTGTGCTAGATTGACCGGGCACAGCGACCCGGAGGCCGCCCCTTGCCCGACCTGTCGCAGCGCCTGCAGTCTGCCCTCGCCGACCGCTACCGGATCGAGCGCCCGCTCGGCCGGGGCGGGATGGCGACCGTGTACCTCGCCGAGGACCTCAAGCACCACCGCCGCGTGGCGGTCAAGGTGCTCGATCCCGAGGTGGCCGCCGCTATCGGCCCCGAGCGCTTCCTGCGCGAGATCGAGACCGTCGCCCGGCTCACCCACCCACACATCCTCCCGCTGCACGACTCCGGTGCAGCGGACGGGCTGCTCTACTACGTCATGCCCTACGTCGAGGGCGAGTCGCTTCGTGACCGGCTGGCCCGCGAGAAGCAGCTACCGCTGGACGACGCGCTGCGGATCGCCCGGGAGGTGGCGGACGCGCTGAGCTACGCCCACTGTCATGGACTGGTCCATCGGGACGTCAAGCCCGAGAACATCCTGCTCGAGAGCGGGCATGCGGTGGTGGCGGATTTCGGGATCGCCCGGGCCGTGGCCGCGGCGGGTGGGGCCACGTTGACGGGGACAGGGACCGCGGTGGGCACGCCGGCGTACATGAGCCCGGAGCAGGCGGCGGGGAACCGGGACGTGGATGGCCGGTCGGACCTCTACAGCCTGGGCTGCGTGCTGTACGAGATGCTGGCGGGAGTCCCCCCTTTCTCGGGCACAACCGCTGAGAGCCTAACGCACCAGCATCTGAACGTCACACCCCGACCAGTCACCCAACTGCGGCCCGCGGTGCCGGCGGGCGTGACCGCGGCGCTGCAGCGGGCGCTGGCAAAGACCCCGGCGGACCGGTTCACGACCATAGGGGAGTTCGCGGCGGTGCTGGGGACAGGCGCGGCGTCGCCGGCTGGGTCGACCGTGGCGCGCAATGTGCCTCGCGTTGCGTGGGTCGCTGGCGGGGTGCTCGCGGCCGTGGCCGTGCTGTGGGTGGGCATGATCGTCAGGCGTCACGCCATACAGCCCGCGACCTCGACCGGCTGGACGGCCTCCTTGGCCGTGCTTCCGCTGGAGAACCTGAGCGCGGACCCCACGCTCGACCTGTTCTGCGACGGAATGACGGAATACCTGTCCACGAGCCTCTCCGGACTGCCCCGGCTGAAGGTCATCGACAGCCGTTCGACGCGGAAGTTCAAACGCAGTGACCGGCCTCTTCGTGAGATTGGCCAAACGCTGGGCGCGACGTACCTGCTGCGGTGGGCGCTGCAGAAGGCGGGGGAGCGCGTCCGGGTCACGGCACAGTTGGTTCGGAGCCACGATGGTGTCCAGGAATGGGGAGCCGCATCGACCCGTCCGATGGCAGACGTGTTCACCCTGCAGGACAGCATTTCGGCCGAGATCGCCTCGCGAGTACTGGGGACCCTCACCAGCGAGGAGCAGGGACGTCTCGGACGGCAGCCGCTGAGTGGCGAGGCCGTTTCGCTGTTTGCCCGGGCCCAGGCCGTGCACGATCGGTACCTCACCCGCAATCGGGAGGAGGACTGGCAGGCCGCTGCGAGTCTGTACACGAGGGCCCTGGCTCTTGACCCGCATTACGCGCCCGCCTACGGAGCGTTTGCCCACCTGGCCCTGGAGCACATCCCCGACACATCGGCGGTGGCAGTGGCGCAGGCAGACAGTCTCGCAAGCGCAGCGCTTCGACTCGACCCCACCGAACCCCTTGCACTCGTCGTCAAGAGCCAGATGGCCACTGACCCCATGAAGGGGTACGAAGTGCTGAAGAGGGCGGTTGCGGCCAATCCCAACAACGTCGAGGCGCTCCTCCACATGGGCTACCGGCTGCGCAACTGTGGTCTGATCCACGAGTCACTGCCTTACTTCGAGCGGGTACAATCGCTCAATCCTTTGCACCGCTGGGGTTACGCTGGCCGGGGTGCTGCGCTCTCCGCGCTCGGGCGCGCTGAGGACGCCCGCCGCGATTACGAACGCGCGCTGGAGATCGAGCCGGAGGACAACGTCACCCTCCGGTTCTATTTCGACCTGCTCGTGTTCACCGGCAGACTCGACGAGGCCGAGCGAGTCCTGACGCGAATCAAGTCGATCGCGCTTCGCGACAAGCTCCATCCCGCGCCATGGGCTGGGCTCTACGATTCAGACGCCGTCGCGCCTTTCGAAGCAATGCTCTCGGCGGCCAAGGGTCTGCCTGTTGATACCCTGCAGCCACCCACGGCGAAGCTGGCCGTCTACATCTTGATGGGGCGCAGGGACGAGGCCATTGCGTACCTGATGGCCCGGCAGCGCAGTGCCATGGCGGACTCCACGAGTTCAAGCTACCTAGCGCTTCGGCACTCTCCGCGCTTTGCTACCCTTCGCTCGGACCCGCGTTTCGCGTCATTGCTGGAGGTGGGGAAGAGGAAGTACGAACGCCTGCCGAGGATTTACGGGATTCGCAGAGGGATGCACTGGTTCTGAGTCCCGCCAGGTGGCAGTATGCACCACGGCACACGGCGGGCAGCAGCAGGAGCAGTCAGTGGATTCAATCATGTCTGACATGACCCGCCGTCTGCAGGACGCCCTCGCGGACCGCTACCGGATCGAGCGCGAGCTCGGCCGCGGCGGCATGGCCACCGTCTTCCTCGCCGAGGACCTCAAACACCACCGCCGGGTCGCCATCAAGGTGCTCGACCCCGAGGTTGCCGCCGCCATCGGACCCGAGCGCTTCCTGCGCGAGATCGAGACCGTCGCCCGGCTCACCCACTCGAACATCCTGCCGCTGCACGACTCGGGCATCGCGAATGGCTTGCTCTTCTATGTCATGCCCTACGTCGAAGGCGAATCGCTGCGCAGCCGGCTGACCCGCGAGAAGCAACTGCCGCTCGCGGATGCGCAGCGCATCGCGGCCGAGTTGGCCGACGCGCTCGACTACGCGCACGAGCACGGCATCGTCCACCGCGACCTCAAGCCGGAGAACGTGCTCCTGCAGCACGGGCGGGCGCTGCTGGCCGACTTCGGGATCGCGCGCGCGGTGGCGGCAGCGGGGGCGCAGATGCTCACATCCACGAACGTCGCGGTGGGCACGCCGTCCTACATGAGCCCGGAGCAGGTGGCAGGCGGGACGGTGGATGCGCGCAGTGACGTCTACGGCCTGGGCTGCGTGGTGTACGAGATGCTGGCGGGGCAGCCACCCTTCACCGGGCCGACGGCGGAGAGCCTGGCGCACCAGCATCTGAACGTGCCGGCGCCGGAGGTCACGCGATTGCGACCGAGCGCCGGCACCGGCGTGACCGCGGCGCTGCAGCGGGCGCTGGCGAAGACGCCGGCCGACCGCTATGCGACGACGGGAGAGTTCGCGGCGGCGCTCGCAGCGAAGGACGAGCCCGCGCCACAACCCAAAGCCCGCAGCGCGCGTTGGATGGCCGTGGCCGCCGCCGGCGTGGTGCTCGCCCTCGTCGCGCTGGCGGCGTGGCAGGCATGGTGGCCGTTCGGTGGACGGACTGCCCCGCCACCGGCGAAGAAGGAATGGATCCTGGTCGCCGAGTTCGAGGGCCCCCGCGACGAACCGGATATCGCGCGCGCGGCGCAGGGGCTGACGGCGGCGGCGCTGGACCAGTCTGGCATCGTGATGACGGTGCCTCGGGACCAGCTGGGCCAGGCTCTGGAGCAGGCCGGCAAACCCGACACGCTGCGGGTGGACGGACCGCTGGCTCGCGAGTTGGCGTACCGGAACGGCATCCGGGCCGTGCTCGAGGGGCGCGTGAGCCGGGTGGGGACGGGCTACAGCGTGGTGCTACGACTGTCGGACTCCGGCAGCGACAGTACGCTGGTCACAGTCAACGGCTCTGCGCGCAATGGTGATGCGCTTATCGGCAAGATGGACCAGTTGGGGCGAAGACTGCGCAAGACGCTCGGGGAGAACCCTGCGGCGGTGCGCGCGACGCGCGACCTCAACGTCATCCTCACCCCCTCGTTCGAAGCCTATCGGGAACTTGAGCGGGCCACGAGGTACACGTATGAGACTCTTGACGTCGCAGGGGCCGAGCGAAGCTTCCGGGAGGCGCTCGACCTGGACCCGGACTGTGCGGCCGCCTATCTCATCATGGCCCGGTTCTTCCAGTCACAGGGAATGCCTGACTCGGCGGTGTGGGCGTGCAATCAAGCCCTCAGGCGGCCCGCTCGACTCACCGAGGAGCAGCGATTCTTCGCGGAGGCTAGCCGCGCCTACTATGTAGCTGATCTGGAAGGCGCTCTGCAGACGCTGAACCATCAGCTCGAGACCTTCCCATCTGGACCTTGTGCGGGGCGCTACCAACGGCGATCAGGCGCAACGAGCGAAGTCGCTCATGGACCGCCTGGGACTGGCCGACCGGGTGGACCACCTGCCCCGTGAGCTTTCCGTCGGCCAGCAGCAGCGAGTCGCCATCGCACGCGCGCTGAGCAACGACCCCGAGGTCATTCTGGCCGATGAGCCGACCGGCAATCTCGATCCAGCCCTGGCCGCAGAGATTCTGGCCGTGCTCCGGGGCCTGAACGAGAAGGAGGGGCGGACGGTGGTGTTGGTCACGCACAGTCCCGAGGCAGCGAAGGCTGGACGCCAGCACATACGCCTGACGGCGGGGCGATGCACGGCGGAGGATCCGGCGCCCGCCGCGTTCTGATCCTACGCAGGCGCTCACCTCTTCTGTTCCTCCTCGTCGCTACCGTAAGCAGCGGGCCACGAGACCGATGCTCATGGCACTCGATTCGCTCTGGAAACCGCTGCTCTGGAGGCTCGATTTCCTAAGCGCTCCGCGGCATTTTCGGGGCGAATCGAACAGATCACGCTAAGTCACTGCGGACAGCGCTCATCCCGAAGCCCTCGCGTCAGATGCCGGCGCGGGGGCTTCGAATTCGAGCGGACAGGAGAGGACACGAGCGGACATAGATTGACACGGTTCTCGTAGTCAAAGTCGTAGCCACTCGGGGCCACCGGGCCGTTGGGCAGGGAGGGTGCAACTAGGCGCGCTATCGAGCCAGCCGGGCCAGGAAGGGGCTCACTGCGATGCCCGCGACCAGGAAGAAGAGCAGGGTCACGGCCGCCATCCTCGCCGATTCGAGGACGGCCCGCCGGCGATCGGGGAAATGACGCCGGTATTCCTCATAAGTGATGAGGTAGGACATGAGGGCCGCAATCAGGCTGAAGGGCAGCCACAGAAGAAGGCCGACGCGCATGGCTGCGGGCTAGACTGGGGCGCCCGGACCAGCATGCGGCTCCTCCCGGACGCCGGCGACCAGCTCACCATGGATCTGTGTCACCTGCTGGATCTGCTGGTCGAGTTCGGCTAGACGAGCCTGCGCGGCGCCGTCGGCACTCAGCCTCTGGGCCCGGTCCATAGCCTCGCGGATGACGCCGATGATCGCGGTGAGTTGCTCACGCGCCGAGACCTGGAAGCGACGCACGGCGTCGTCGAGCCGCAGGATCCAGTCATAGCGCACGGCCTCCAGATTCTGGTTGGTGCGGCGCTCGAGCACCTCGTGCAGCAGATCCAGCGCGCAGGGCTCCGCCCAACGCTTCGGAAGCCAGAGTCGCCAGCTCGATCCCCGGAGCTGTCCTCCCGAGTAGTCCCAATCCTTGAAATAGAAGCGAGGTCGGTCCAGGGTGGGAGCAATCACCTGCGGCACGGCAGCGTGCATGCTCAGGAGCTGATTTGCCAGTGTCACCACCTCACCGACCGCCGCCTGAACCCGCTCGGCGTGCTCCCGGAAGGCGGCCGAGAGGCCCCCTAGTACGCGTCCCTCCGTGAGCGTGTAGTAGTCCTGCAACTCGGCGACCACCCACTTCCCGATCTCGCCCGAGAGCTCCTCGACGAGCCGGGCCGGCTTGCGATCGGATGCCGAGCGGACGGTCGCTTCCACCTTCGGCCATAGCGCCGTCGCAATGCGGGCACGCGTCTCGTCTGCCACCTGTTGTAACTCGAGGCTGTGGATGTCCTCGACTCGGCGTTTCAGCACGAACCCCGACTCTTCCAGCTTCCGCTGGATCTCCTTGGTTGCCGACTGGAACTGCCGGGCGGCCTGCGCGAGTTCTTCTGCCGCCAGACGCAGTGTCTGGCGCTCCGACTCCAGCCGCAGGGCAAGCAGGTCGGTGGCCTTCCGGGCTAGTGTCTCCGCGCGTTCGCACAGGATGTCCGACTTGCGTTCGATCAGCACGCGGCGGAGCGCGTTCTCGAAACGAAGGAAGTCGTCCGGTGGAGGCTCCTGCCGCGACCGCGACTCTAGGGCGCGGCGGGCGGACAGCGGGTACACGAACTCAGGCGGGCGCTCCTCGAGCGTTGCCAGGGTGTCCCGAACAAACCGAAGCGAGGCTTCGGCTTCATCCGCGGTCAGCACATCCACGCGATTGACGGCGAAGAGGATCCGGTCCGTGATCTCGTTGAGCGCTCGCAACAATGTGCGTTCCTCGGCGCTGAGAGGCTGGTCGGCAGCAAGCACGATCACCACGGCATCGGACTCCTCCAAGAACCGGTAGGTGACCTCCGAGTTATGCTCGAACACCGAACCGATGCCTGGCGTGTCCACGATGGTCACGCCCTCGCTGAGCAAACGGGCGGGGTAGCGGACCACCGCCCGCGCAACCCCCAACCGATTCTGCGGGTTCTCGGGTTCCGTCACGTAGGCGGGTAGCTCGTTGAGGGGAATCGAACGGGACCCGCCACGGACAAACTCGATACGGGCCTCAGGGGTGGCGCCATGCTGGACCTCCGTTACGATGGAGGTCAGGGGAACGACGGCCATCGGCAGGACCGGCTCGCCGAGCAAGGCGTTGATCAGCGTCGTCTTGCCCCGCTTGTACTCACCGAGGACAACCAGCTTGAAGACCGCCTCGCTCAAGCGGCGGTCTGCCGCCTCGAGATCGGACAGCACTTGCTGGTCCTCGCTCGGGCCGGCGAGCACGCGCAGCCTGGCTAGGATGCCTTGGAGTCGTTGATGAGTCGTACCGAGGATCTGGGTCATAAGCAGAAATGGCCTCTACCTGGGGGTAGAAGCCATCAACCCGGGGCCGGGTGGTTACGGCGAGCTTCATCGCCGATGTCTGCATGCATCGTAGCGACCATGAGGAGAGGCGTCAATGGAGGGCCATCGGGTCCGCAGCCCGGCAATCCCCAGCTGGCGGACGAGCTTGACGCAGGCTCGGAGCCACCCTAGTTTCCATCAGCAGCTATAAGGCGATGGAGTTCCGCCGCGAACCGCCCCGCACGAGGGCTGATGACTCCTACCGCACCCCGAACGGTGGGAGTCGTTTCATTCTCGCCACCGCTCACGCCCTGAGGAGGAGGGGGAATGACGCCGCTTGCTGTGGCAGCCCTGATCGCCGGGCTCGTCTGTCTTGCCAGTGTACTCGCCGTCGAGTGGGCCGTCTCCGTGGCTATCGTGGAGATTCTGGCCGGGGTCATCGCCGGCAACGTCTTCGGCATCCACGGTGCTCCCTGGCTCGACTACCTCGCCTCGTTTGGTGGCATCCTGCTGACGTTCCTTGCTGGCGCCGAGGTGGACCCGGGCCTGCTGCGAACGAAGCTCAAGCCGAGCCTGATGCTGGGTGGTGCCTCATTCGTCTTCCCGTTCCTGGCTGCGGCGGCGTTTGCGGCATTCGTTGCTCACTGGACGCCGAAGGCGTCCCTGATCGCCGGCGTGGCGCTTTCGACGACCTCCCTGGCGGTCGTCTATGCGGTCCTCGTGGAAACGGGACTCAACGCGACTGAGCTTGGCAAGCTCATCATGGCGGCGACGTTCGTCACCGACATCGGCACCGCGCTCGCCCTGTCGCTCCTGTTCGTGGACTTCAGTTGGGCCACGGCCGTCTTCTTCGGGGCTTCGGCGCTGATCATCCTGGTTGCGCCGTTCGTGCTTCCGCGCGTCTTCGAGCGCTACGGCCCGAGGGTGATCGAGCCCGAGATCAAGCTCCTCTTCGCCGTGCTCTTCGGCATCATGCTCCTGGCGAGCGTGGGGAAGAGCCACGCCGTGCTCCCGGTCTTCGTGCTCGGACTCGTTCTCGCACCCATGTTCCACCGTCGTCGTGACCTGCAGCACAAGCTCCGGGTCGTGGCCTTCGGCGCGGTTACCCCCTTCTTCTTCATCCGGGGCGGGATGAACGTGTCCCTCGGTGCCCTCGGCCCGCAGATCTGGGTGTTGCTCGGGTTCTTCGCGGTGAAGCTCATCGCCAAGTCGGCGGGAGTCTTCCCACTGGCGCGGCTCCACATGCCCGGGGCCGCGACTTACACCACGCTCCTCATGAGCACCGGTCTGACCTTCGGGACGATCTCGTCACTCTATGGGCTCCAGGCCGGCCTGATCGACCAGGTCCAGTTCTCGATCCTCATCAGCGTGGTCATCGCCTCGGCGGTCGTGCCCACGGTGATCGCCCAGCGCTGGTTCGCACCGAAGCTCTCACCTTCGGAGCAGGAAGAGGTACTGGCACGCGAAGAAGAGAGTATGTGAGCGTTCAATAGCTATGGAGGAGGGAACCATGAGCAAGATTGTGAGCGTGAAGGCAAGGGAGATTCTCGATTCTAGGGGCAACCCGACAGTCGAGGTCGATGTCGAGGTAGAGCGTGGCGTCATCGGCCGGTCGGCCGTCCCGTCGGGGGCGTCCACGGGAAGCCGCGAGGCGCTCGAGCTGCGCGACGGCGACAAGACTCGCTATGGCGGAAAAGGCGTCCTGCAGGCGGTCCGGAACGTTGTCGAGGTGATCGGTCCAGCCGTGAAGGGCATGGATGCCAGCCACCTGGCTGAGCTAGACGGGAAGATGTGCAGCCTCGACGGGACGGAGAACAAGGAACGCCTCGGGGCAAACGCCATCCTCGGCGTCTCCATGGCAGCCGCCCGGGCTGCCGCCCTCGCGGCAGATACGCCTCTCTTCCACTACCTCGCGCGCCTGACCGGCGAGCGACGGGAGCTCCTCCCGGTGCCGATGTTCAACATCCTGAATGGCGGCGCCCACGCAGACAACAGCGTCGACTTCCAGGAGTTTATGCTCGCGCCGGTCGGGGCGCCCTCGTTCCGCGACGGCTTGCGGATGGGGGCGGAGGTCTACCACGCGCTGAAGTCGACCCTCAAAGCCAAGGGCTACTCGACCGCGATCGGCGACGAGGGCGGCTTCGCGCCGAACCTCAAGGCCAACGTGGAGGCGATTGAAGTCATCCTGCAGGCGATTGAGAAGGCGGGGCTCAAGGCCGGGACCGACGCCGTCATTGCCCTCGATCCGGCCGCCAGCGAGTTCTTCGAGGACGGGTTGTACGTGCTCAAGAAGTCCGATGGCCGCCGCCTGTCGCCCGAGCAGATGATCGCGTTCTGGGAGGGCTGGGTCAGGCAGTTCCCGATCTGGTCCATCGAGGATGGGCTGGCGGAGCAGGACTGGACCGGCTGGAAGCTCATGACAGAGCGGCTGGGCGGGCGCATACAGCTCGTGGGCGACGACATCTTCGTCACGAACTCCAAGATCATCCGGCGGGCGATCCAGGAGAAGGTCGCCAACGCAGCCCTCATCAAGTTGAACCAGATCGGCACGGTCACCGAGACCCTCGAGGCCATGCAGACGGCGCGCGCTGCCGGCTACACGCTCGTGGTCAGTCACCGTTCCGGAGAGACCCCGGACGATTTCATCGCGGATTTTGTCGTAGCCACGAGCGCGGGACAGATCAAGACCGGTGCTCCTTGCCGTGGTGAGCGCGTTGCGAAGTACAACCAACTCGCGCGCATTGAGGAAGCGCTTGGCACCGCGGCCCGCTATGCCGGGGCCGCGTTCAGCGCGACGGGCGGATTTCGCCATTCGTAGCCGACGCCGGACTAGGAGAGACCCAAAAGGACGAGCGAGAGGGGAGACAAAGCACGGGATCG
>Ga0315273_10011860_pt1 | contig 11159 bp, 7 predicted proteins | sample YL17G02_0_MG_FD_205753 | JGI IMG/M metagenome (GOLD analysis project Ga0315273, IMG submission 205753) | Sediment microbial communities from Yellowstone Lake, YNP, Wyoming, USA - YL17G02_0 | ecosystem: Environmental > Aquatic > Freshwater > Lake > Sediment | place: USA: Wyoming | collected...
ACGGCGATCGGCGTCCTGAAGGCGTCGAGCCGAGACGGCTCGCCGGGCGGCTGCGTCGCAGCAATCGGGAGTACCGGCTGGATCCCGAAAGGCCGACCGTCGAGCGTCTCGAAGAGGACAGGACCCGCCGCAAGAGCGGCGGAGGTCGTCAGTCGGAGCGCGCTCACCGCGTCGGCGATTTCGGCGGATGCATCGGGAGGCGCAGCCCCGGCATCCAGCTCGCGTCGAAATTCGAGCACGCAGCACCGGTCCGGCTCCCGCCCGAAACCTCGCGGGAGCAGGCCTCGAGATTCAGGCCAGTGCGTCGACAGCTCACTCCCGGAGGATGGCCGTATGACGAGACCCGGTGCGAGCTCGGCGGGCTTGGAGAGCGAAAGCCCTGAGAGCGGTGCAATCGCCGAATAGCGGCGGTGCTCCCCGAAGAGCGACGACTCGAGCAGCGCATGGGCCCGCTCGAAGGACTCGTCGTCCCAGTCGAAGCCGCCGCAGGCCTCGGCGGTCGAAATCAGGAGTCCGAGGAGGACCGTGCGGAAGAGCGCCTCGTCTTCCGTGGCGCGGGGGCCCGCGTGCGCATGCGCGAAGATCGAGGCAGCCGGCTCACGGCGGAGCTCTTCGACGGCGAGCCTGGCGTCCTCGCGAGCGCGCAGGATCGACTCACGTTCCTCGATGAAGGCGCGGACGAGCGGGCGCAGTTCGTACAGCGCGGGCCCGCCACGCTGAACGTGCTCCTCGAAGGCGAAGGGGAGATCCCCACCTTCCTCGAGCTCGCGCCCCAGAACGACGAACGACCCGAGGACGAATCCGCGTAGCAATGGATACAGCTGTGGTGCGCGCACGGGCACACCTTCCGTTACGCGCCCAACCCCACCTCTCCTTCGTTCTGGGTCTACGGTCGCAGCACCGCGCGGCGCGGGCCGGCGAGAAACCCGACCTCGACGAGAAGCTCCATCGCGTCGGACTCGACGACCGGAACGCTGTCGAAGCGCTCGACTGCGAGACGCTTCGCTCCCCCGCCTCGCACGTGCTCGACGAGAGCCGCGAGGGCCGAGCGAAGCCACTCTGGATCGGGCTCTCTAAGCGGAACGAGCGAGCGACCGCCGCGTTCCACGAAGAGCACGGCCTCGCCACCGAGAAGAACCACCCACGCTCCGGCGACTCGCGCGGCGCGCGCCCCGGCGCGCCGTGGCCACGGAATCGCCGCGCCGTACGGCTGCGCGGGATCGGCTGCGGCAAGCACGAGCGCCTCTCGCTCCTGGTCTCGGAAGCTCGCAGACCGAAGCTCGCGCAGGCGCTCGACGGCGCCGGGCAGCGCAAACTGCGCTCCCCCGAGGCCTTCGACGAAGTATCCGCGCCTGCACACGCCGAGCGTCTCGAGCGCTCGCAGCTCCGCGTACACGGCTCCGTATCCCCCTCGAATGCCCTCGCCGCGAACGCCGTCGCGCGTGACGATTCCCTGCCGCTCGAGCAGGAGCTCTGCCAGCGCGCGGCGATCCGGCTCGCCGGTGAAGAGCGGTGCCGCCAGCGCCCACCTGCCCTGTGTCGGTGACGGGGCCGTCGCGCGGGAGCGGGCGAACCGCCGGGCGCGATGGTCGGGTCGGGGCGTGTCATAGCGCCGCGACGCGCGCAAAGGCGCCCACGAGTCGTTGTCGACCTCGCCCGCCCAGACGAGGTCCCAGAGGGCAGAAAGAGCCTCGGCGCCGTCGAGATCGGTCGCAGCAACGAGATCCGCCCAGAACAGCGCTCCCCGACCGAGCGCAGAGCGGATCGCCGCGTGCGTCACTCCCTCCGGCGGCGGCTCTGCAGCCGCACGGCCGAGCAGAGGCGCGTCCTCGCGGAAGTACAAAGCGACACGATCGAGCCCGGCGCCGACCCATACGACCTCGCCCGAAGCACACAGCGCGTCGAGATCGGCGGAGCGGTAGCCGGGAACGCGGCGCGGCAGCACGTCGCTCTCCCAAAGCGAGACCGGAAGCGCGACACCTTGCAATGGGACGAGCGCCTCACGCAGGGTCTGACGCCGCCCGATCCCGTGCCACGAGGGAAGGAACCTGCCGAACGCCGACTGCTCGGCAGGCTCGACCTCGCGCCGTAGCACCGCAAGCGTCGCGCGCCGGATGCGCCTAAGGACCTCGGGATCGCACCACTCCCGTTCGGAGCCTCCGGGACGAATCTCCCCACGAACGAGCTCGTCGTCGCGCTCGAGCGCTTCCAGCTCGGCCTCGATGACCCCGATGTCGAGCCCAAAACGCTGCGCCAGCTCGGCAGTCGTGAACGGGCCGTGTGTCTTGGCATAGCGACGCGCCACGCCTCGTAGCGGTCGCTCGACGGGGTCGAGAAACACCTGAGGGACGCCACCAGGCGGCACCGCGCCGAAGGCATCGCGGACGAGACCCGCATCCTCGACGGCAGCGAAGAGCTCGCTGTCGCCGAGGCGAACGCGAATGGCGCGGCGCTCGCGAACGAGCGTCTCGGCGAACCCCCGGTCGTACTCATCGTCGACGAGCGGCCCTGCGCGGCGGAGCAGGTCGTGCAGCTCGTCGGCGTTCCTCGGCGTGCGCCGAAGCGAAAGCTCAACCTCCGCGATGGCCCCGGCGTCGAGAAGGTCGCGAAGCTCCTCGATCCCCATCAGCTCGCGGAGGAGCTCGCGGTCGAGGGAGAGCGCCTGCGCGCGCCGTTCCTCCGGAGGCGTGTCGTCCTCGTACATGTACGTGGCGACGTACTCGAAGAGAAGGGATGCGGCGAAAGGCGACGCCGACGCCGTCTCGACCTCGACCAGATCGAGCTTCCGCGTCTGGAGCCCCTTCAAGATGCCGCGCAGCGCCGGGAGGTCGAAGACGTCCTGCAGGCACTCGCGATAGGTCTCGAGCACGATCGGGAACTGCGGATAGCGGCGCGCGACCTGAAGCAGGCTCTGCGCCTTCAGGCGCTGCTGCCAAAGGGGCGTCCGTTGGCCCGGTCGGCGGCGCGGGATGAGCAGGGCACGCGCCGCGTTCTCGCGGAACCGCGCCCCGTAGAGCGCGCTCTGCGCGAGCTCCACGAGCAGGAGATCCTCGATCTCCTCCGGGTCGAGGAGCATGTCTGCAACCGGAGGCGGCACGTCTGCGTCCGGGAAGTGAAGGGCAATCCCGTCGTCCGACCACAGGGACTGCACGTCGATGTCGAGCGAGTCGCGCAAGCGCGCACGCAGCGCCATCGCCCACGGCGCGTGCACCCGACCGCCGAACGGCGTGAGCACGCACACGCGCCAATCGCCGATCTCGTCGCGGAAACGCTCGACCACGATCGTCCGATCCGACGGCACGACCCCGGTCGCGGACTCCTGCTCGCGCAGATACGTGACGAGGTTCCGCGCCGCGCGCCGGTCGAGTGAGTACTCGCCTTCGAGAACCCGGGTTGCCGCATCGTCGGACAAGGCTGCGATCTCCCGCGCGGCACGACCTATCCTCTCACCCAGCTCTGCGGGCCGGCCGACGCCCTCGCCCTTCCAGAACGGCGCCACGCCCGGAACACCGGGAGCCGGAGAGACGAGCACGCGGTCGCGTGTGATCTCCTCGATCCGCCACGTCGAGGCGCCGAGCAGGAACGTCTGGCCGGCCCGGGCCTCGTACACCATCTCCTCGTCGAGCTCACCGACTCTCCCGCCGCCGTCGACGAGGAACACGCCGAACAGACCTCGATCCGGGATCGTGCCCGCGTTCGTGACGGCGAGGAGCCTCGCACCGGTTCGCCCTCGCACGACGCCCGCCGTGCGGTCCCAGACGATCCGTGGACGTAGCTCCGCGAACTCGTCGGAGGGGTAGCGCCCGGCGAGCATGTCGAGGACGTTCTCGAGCTGTGCACGCGAGAGGTCGGAAAACGGATACGCACGCCGGACGAGCTCGTGGAGCTCGTCCACCGAGACCTCCTCGTCGGCACAGATTGCAACGATCTGCTGCGAGAGCACGTCCAGCGGGTTGCGAGGGATCCGCGTCTCTTCGATCGCGCCCTCCCGCATGGCCTTGGCAACGACGGCAGACTCGAGGAGATCGGCTCTGTACTTGGGGAAGATTCGGCCCTTCGAGACCGAGTGCAGATCGTGCCCCGCCCGTCCCACGCGCTGAAGGCCGCGAGCGACCGATTTCGGGCTCTCGACCTGGATGACGAGGTCGACGGCGCCCATGTCGATCCCGAGCTCGAGCGAGGAGGTCGCGACCAGGCACGGGATCTGCCCGGCCTTCAACAGCTCCTCGACGACAAGCCGCTGTTCGCGCGCAAGTGAGCCGTGATGCGCGCGGGCGAGCTCCTCTCCCGCCAGCTCGTTCAGCCGAAGTGCCAGACGCTCGGCGAGGCGACGGCTGTTGACGAACACGATCGTCGAGCGATGAGCCCTGACGAGATCGAGGACCGCCGGATAGATCGAAGGCCAGATCGAACGGCTCGACCGCTCAACGCCGGAGCCCATCTCGACGCCGTCCGCGAGCGGCGGCACAGATAGATGAGCCGTCGATCCGAGCTCGCGCATGTCCTCGACGGGGACGACGACCTCGAGGTCGAGCTCCTTGCGCACCCCTGCGTCCACCAGCGTGATCTCACGTCCGGAACCGGCGACGAAGCGACCGATCTCCTCGAGCGGACGCTGAGTGGCCGAGAGACCGACGCGCTGGAACGGCGTATCGACGAGGCGCTCGAGACGCTCGAGGCTCAGGGCCAAATGAGAACCTCGCTTCGACCCCGCGACGGCGTGCACTTCGTCGAGGATCACCGCCTCGACGCCGCGGAGCGTCTCGCGCGCCTGCGAGGTGAGCAACAAGAAGAGGGATTCGGGGGTCGTGATCAGGATGTCCGGCGGTGTGCGGAGCATCCGGCGGCGCTCGTCGGCCGGGGTATCGCCGGTCCGAACCCCGACGGAAAGCTTCGAGTCGAGCCCTGCGAGCGGACTTCGCAGATTGCGCTCGATGTCGTAGTTGAGCGCCTTGAGCGGGGAGACATAGAGCAACCGCAGTCCCTCGCCCGGTCTCTCGTTGAGCCGGTCGATCCCGAAGAGAAACGCCGCGAGCGTTTTCCCGGAGCCCGTGGGCGCCTGGATCAGCACGTGCCCGCCGCCCGCGATCGCAGGCCAGCCGAGCTCCTGCGCCGGCGTCGGTGCCGCGAACGCGCGCTCGAACCACGCCCTCGTCGGCGGCGAGAAGACGTCGAGCGCATCCATCGAGCCAGCGTAACCCTTGTGCGGGTCTAACTCGCCACGGGCTGGGCCGAATCAACCCCACCTGAGCGGATGTGCGTTCATCGTGATCTAAACCGTCCGACTCGCGTGGAAGCTTTCGGGCGGCCGCGGACTCCCCACCGACTCGGGTCTTTGTCTGAGCAGCGCCGGTGTCTACGATGAAGCGGTGCCTGCCGCCCTCTACTTGACCGAGTCCGACGCAGCGAACGAGCTCCTCGCGCGCGAGCCCCTCGCGCTTCTCATCGGCTTCGCCCTCGATCAGCAGGTGACCGTGCCGACGGCCTTCGCCGGCCCGCAGAAGCTGAAGGAACGAATCGGCGGACTCGACGCGGGCGTGATCGCTTCCATGGATCCGGAAAGGCTCGAGGCGGCTTTTCGTGAGAAGCCCGCGATTCACCGGTTCCCGAGCTCGATGGCAAGACGCGTACAGGAGCTTTGCTCGGTGGTCGTGGAGGAATACGACGGGCACGCGGAACGCGTCTGGACCGAGGCTGAGAGCGCGGCCGACCTGAAGAGCCGAATCGGTGCGCTCCCCGGCTTCGGCGAGATGAAGGTCACGGGGCTCGGCTCCGTACTCGCGCTGCGATTCGGCGTCGAGGCTGCGCAGGAGCTCGTTCCGAACCACCCATGCCTGGGCGGGATCGACTCACCCGCTGCACTCGCCGAGTACCAGGCGGCCAAGCGGGCGAAGAAGGCTGCGCTCCGCGCAACCGCGCTTTCGGGGTAGACAGCGTTACTCAGGAGCCTCGGACGGTGCCGCAGGTCCGTCCGCCCTGAGCACGAGACTTACGAGCGCTCCCCGATCAGGACTTTTGACGCATGCTCTCGGTCGCCGCCTCCGACATCTCGCGCATGCGCGAGAAACTCTTCTTCGAGGGAGACGACCAGGCGCGGAAGCTCAGCGCCTTCTGGACGCTACTGCTCCTTGCCGCGGCAATCGCCTCGGCAGGGGTCGTCTCGGACTCGACGGCAACCGTGATCGGCGCGATGATCGTCGCGCCTCTGATGACGCCGATCGTGGGGATCGTCCTGGCGGTCACGATCGGCGACGGGCGCAACCTCGCGATGTCGGCGGCACTCGTTCTCACGGGCGCGCTCGCCGTGATCGGGGTCGGCTACGGCTTCGGCCTCCTCGCGGAGATTCCGGTCGACGCCGCCACAAGCTCGCAAGTGGCCGGCCGCGTGAACCCCGGCTTGATCGACCTCGCCGCAGCGATCGCCACAGGTGCGGTCGGCGCGTTCGCGGTGGTCCGGTCAGACGTCTCGGACACCCTTCCAGGCGTCGCGATCGCCATCTCTCTTGTTCCGCCACTCGCGGTCGCCGGCCTGACGCTCGAGGCCGGCCAGCGAGACGAAGCCGTCGGTGCCCTGCTCCTGTTCTTCACGAACGTCGGCGCCATTCTGGTCACCGGCGTGCTGGTGATGGCCCTCTACCGCGTCCGGACGGCGGCCCTCGAGTCCGCGGTGCAGCCGCCTCTCGGGCGCCGTGCCGCGATCGCGGTGATCGTCGCCTTCGTCGTCGTGATTGCCGTCCCGCTCGCGGGCTCGACGGCGCGCATCGTCGACGAGAGGCTGACGACCGCGTCGGTGACCGACGTCGCGACGTCGTGGGCCGAAGCTGCAGGTTGGGAGATCGTCACCGTGACGACCCGGCCCGAGGGAGTGGTCGTCCGTGCGTTAGGCCCGCTGCCGGCCCCTGACCCGGATGAGCTGCGGAAGGGCCTCGACGCCGAGGGACTCGCCAGCGTCGACGTGCGACTGCAGTTGGTGCCTGAGGACCATGTCGACCTCGAGGGCACTAGCGGCTAGGTGTCCTACCCACAGACGTTGTGAACGCGGCTGATCGGAGGCCGGCCTCCCAGCGAGCTGTGCGGTCTGCCGCGGTTGTAGTGCTCGAGCCAGTGTGGCAGGGCTGCGGCGCGGTCGTGGTGTGAGCGGTAGACGAGCCCGTACGCCCACTCGCGGGCCATCGTCTGGTGGAAGCGCTCGACCTTGCCGTTCGTGCGCGGGCGGTAGGGCTTCGTCCTCAGGTGCTTGATCTCGCGTTGAGCGAGAAGCTCGCGGAAGGCGCGGCCGCGCGTGTACGCCCAGGCGCTGTCGGTCATCAACCTGCGAACGGCGATCCCATGCGAGGCGTAGAAGGCAAGCGCGCGCTCGCAGAAGGCGGCGGCGGTTTTCGCCCGCGCATCTGGGTGGATCTCGGCGTAGGCCAAGCGGGAGTGGTCGTCGACGATCGCGTGCACGTAGTCGACGCCGTCGGGGACGCGGTCCTGCGAGCGCCGATCGCCGGTCATCCGATGACCGGGCCTCTTGAAGCGCACGTACTCAGAGACGTCCATGTGCAGGAGGTCGCCGGGGCACGGCCACTCGTAGCGGTTGGCCGGCTCTCGCGCGGCTCGCGGCGGCCGCGAGAGCCCCGCCCGCTTGAGCACCTTCCAGACGGTCGAGTGGGCGAAACCGGTCGCTCCGGCGACCAGCCTCGGTCCCCAGCCTGTCTGTCGGCGGCAGGCACAGATCGCTTCTTCGAGCTGCGGGGCGAGTTGGCGCGGCGAGCGGTGCGGACGGCTGGAGCGATCGCCGAGACACGACAGCGTCCGCCGCGCCTCCTCACCTGCCTCGCGCCAGCGGTGCCACCAGCGGTGCGCGGTTGCCGGTGACACGCTGAAGGTGGCCGCGGCCGCCTTCAGCGATAGACCATCCTCGATTGCGCAGACAAGCGCATAGCGGCCAGCAAGTCCGAGCTTGGCGTTACGGTGAAACGACATCCGAGCCCTCCTTCGAGTGTGAGTCGTGGCAGACCCACAGCCTCGAAGGAGGGCCGGACAGATCTCTCAGGCGTTCACAACCTGTGTGGGCGGGACAGGCTAGGGCCTGCGAGGCGCCGGGCTTCTCGACACCCGGACGTACCCTGTGGCGATGGTCGATGTGTCGACGATCGGCTTCGGCTCGCCATGACGGGCGTGCCGCCGGACGCGGAAGCGCGCCCACAAGGCGTCGCTCCGCGCCGCACAGTCAGCGTGACCAACGTCTCGGCCGCGCAGCGAACCATCGGCATCGAGACCCTGACGGACGGAGGCCAGCGCCCGGCCGACGTCGCCAGAGGGATCGCAGCGTTCCTCGCCCGAGCGCGAAGCTCCCTCGACATCGCCATGTACGACATCCGCTCGGAAACCGATGCCGGTGCGCTCGTCATCGCGTCGCTCCTCGCTTCGGCGCAACGCGGTGTCGACGTTCGGATGATCTACGACGTGTCCCACCCTGGTCCGATCCCGGTTCCTCCGCCGCCGGAGACGAAGCCGGAGGCCATCGAGGCCCTCCCCGTGCCGACACGTGGGATCGCCGGTATTCCCGACCTGATGCACCACAAATTCGTCGTTCGGGACAGCGGGGCGGTGTGGACGGGATCCACCAACTGGACGGACGACTCCTGGTCGCGACAGGAGAACGTCATCGTGACGGTCGAGTCGAAGCAGATCGCATATGCCTACACGCTTGCCTTCGAACAGCTCTGGGAGCGCGGTGACGTCGAGGGAACGGGCAAGGTCGACCCTCGCCCCGAGGACGTCGACGGTGCTCGCGTGCGAGCGTGGTTCTGCCCCGAGCATGGCGAGGCGCTCTCACACCGTGTCGCCAAGCACATCGGGAAAGCGCGCGAGCGCGTTCGTATAGCGTCGCCGGTACTGACTTCCGGTCCGATTCTGGCGACGCTCGTCGAGGTCGTGAACGAAGAGCGCTGCGACGTCGCCGGTGTCGTCGACGACACCCAGATCGACCAAGTGTTCGGTCAGTGGAAGACGAACGGCGTCAGCGCGTGGAAGATCCCGCTTCTTCGACGCGTGCTGGAAGGAGCGCCGTTCAGCGGCAAGACGACGACACCGTGGAGGCCGGGCTCCGTCCACGACTTCATGCACGCCAAGATCGTCGTAGCCGACGGAACGTCGTTCGTCGGCAGCTTCAACCTCTCCCGCTCCGGCGAGCGGAACGCCGAGAACGTCCTCGAGATCAGGGACAGCGCGATCGCCGACAGGCTCGCAGGGTTCGTCGACGAGATCCGCGCTCGCTATCCGCCCGCAACTCCGCCTGCGTGAGGTCTGAGCGTCACGCTCAGACCCCGGCACCTCGAGTCGGGTCTTGGCTCCCGGGGTCGGCCTTCAGCCAGACCCCAGGAGCCGCATGGCCCTACCGCTTCTGCGGGTTGTGCATCTGCTCGCGCAGCGCACCGCCCGGATTCACGTTCGTGTGCAGGTTGACGTAGTAGTTCCTCGTGTTGTCGAGGATCGCCTGCAGCGTCGCAGGCGACGTTCCCGCCACGACCGTCGTGATGTTGCCCTGGCCGTCCGCGTCGGTGAACGACACGACACCGGAGTTGACCACGACAGGCCCATTCGCCCCCTTCGCACCTTGATGGACGTGCAGGCCGGTGATGTTCGCCGAGCCCGGGAACGAGTAGTTGAAGTAGAAGACCACCTCGCCCGAGGTGATCACCCCGGCACTCGAGCGCTCGAGGTCGAAGGTGACGCTGCCGCGGGCATCGGCCTTGAGGCCCTTGATCGGCGGCACCTCCTGGCTCGGCTTGAGATTGAGCTTGAACACCGGCGTCGCCGAGAGTGCCGGCTTCTTCGCGGTGGCCCCGCCGATGACGACGAGTGCCATAACCCCGACGAGGATCGCCGGAACCACGAGTCGCATGCGTTGCATGTGCATCCCTCCCTCTACGCAGAGTTGCACAAAGAAAGATGCTCCGGCGAGCGATTTCTGGCGCGGCGACCGTACGAAATGCTTACTCGCCCGTCACAAATCGCTCAACAAAACCGAACGGCTCCGTGTCTGACTTCGCTTGGACTAGCGAATCAGAGGGAGGGACAAAACAGTGAGAGGGATCGGCTTGATCGGAATCGGGGGCCTCCTGCTCGCGCTCGCTGCCGTGCTCGGGCCCGCGGCGCTGGCGGGCGACAAGCCCAAGACTCAAGATGAGCGCGCCGCCATCTCGCGTGCCGATCTTCGTGGCGTGAACTTCGTCGAGAACTGCCGTTTCAGCCACCAGGCCCCGGACGACCCGATCGTCTTCCCGGGCAAGCCAGGTGCGTCGCATCAGCACACCTTCGTCGGCAACCGGACGACGAACGCATCCTCGACATTCGGATCGCTTCGCTCGGGCTCGACGACCTGCATGCGCACCGACGACACAGCCGCGTACTGGGTGCCGGCGCTGTATCAGGGAGCGAATCCCGTGCTGCCCCAAGGGGCCACGATCTACTACCGGCGCGGAACGCTTGCGTCGCTGAGCACGTTCCCGAACAACCTGCGGATGATCGCGGGCGACTCGAAGTCGACGACCCCGCAGGATCTGGGCGTGACTTTCTGGAACTGCGGGATCGAGGGCGGCGTCGAGCCGTCGAGCACGGTTCCGACCTGCCCGGACCAGCGGGGCTCGTTCCTGCGGCTGCATATCCGGTTCCCGAACTGCTGGGACGGCCGGCAGCTCGACAGCGCCGATCACAAGAGCCACATGACGTACTCGATGCGCGGCGCCTGCCCGTCGGCGTATCCCGTCGAGGTGCCTGCAGTCGAACAGATCTATCGCTACCCGACGCTCGGCGGCGAGGGCTTCTCGCTCGCCTCGGGCGGCGTCTACAGCGCGCACGCGGACTTCGTGAACGCCTGGAAGCCCGGCGCGCTCAAGAAGCTCGTGGACGACTGCCTCAACGAGCTCGTCCACTGCGGGCGCGGCTAGCGCGATACGAGGGAGCCGGGTGCGCCCGGTTCCCTCACAAACCGACACCGGCGAGCAGAAACGCGCGCGACTCGCGGAGCATCTCGCGGGCGATGACGAGGCGCTGGATCTCGTTCGTGCCCTCGTAGATCTGCGTGATCTTCGCGTCGCGCATCATGCGCTCGACCGGGTACTCGCTGACGTAGCCGTACCCGCCGAGGATCTGCACCGCCTCGATCGTGA
>Ga0315273_10011861_pt1 | contig 11159 bp, 10 predicted proteins | sample YL17G02_0_MG_FD_205753 | JGI IMG/M metagenome (GOLD analysis project Ga0315273, IMG submission 205753) | Sediment microbial communities from Yellowstone Lake, YNP, Wyoming, USA - YL17G02_0 | ecosystem: Environmental > Aquatic > Freshwater > Lake > Sediment | place: USA: Wyoming | collected...
TCCGGATTTTCCACCGCCAGATTGAGTTCGATGTTGCTGCCGCTCGTTTGCAGGCCGAGTCCCCGTGTGGTGAAGTTTGAACTGCCCAGGATGGCTGATTCGGTGTCGCCGTTGCTGACGTGGTATAGCCTGCCGTGAAGGAAGTTCGTTTGCTTGACCGATTTGATATCCACTTTCAAGCGGATCCAATCCGCGCATTGCCTGGCCACTCGTTTCTGCTGAAGTGCGTTTGCGAGTTTCAGGCCGTCGCCGTCTATGACAAACGCCTTCGTTTCGATCTTGGCCGGATCCATGGACTTCACGAACGTTGGTTCACCAAAGAGGAAGTCCATGTGTTCAATCTGGTCGAGGTAGTCCCTGAGAGCTTCGTAAGCGTAGATTGTGAAGTACGCGGAAACCACCGACAGACGCGAACCGTCTTTAAGATGTGGTTTCAGGTAATCGGCAACGCTGCCGCGAAAGTAATTATCCCGGATGCTGGAACTAACCGTCGAATCTGGCATATGTTGCGGCGAGTATGTCATGAAACGGCAAACTCCTTCAACCCGATTGGAATTCCTAGGTCGTTCGCGGGCATACTGGCCTGGTTATTCAGTCCGCGCCATCTCTCGATCTTCTGCAGCAAATACCGATGGCGTGTTCCCTATTCATTGCACGCGTTGATAACAAGCTTGATGTTTGCAGTTCGCAGTGGCGGACTGCCGTGAACTACGTCTGCGAGTTGACACCGCAAACCGTGGAGTGCGCCGGCTTGTGGAGCGGATTACACAGGGGAGCAGGTCCTTCTTCCGGATCCAATTTCAGGCAATACGGGCTTTCTTGGGTGGCGGGGGTTGAGGTAGACTGCAGCTCATGAAAGTCGCGCTGGGAAGTGATCATGCGGGATTTGAAATGAAGAAGGCCGTGGGGGAATTTCTCGCTGCCCATGGAATTGAAGTCGAAGATGTCGGAACGTTCACGTCCGACAGCGTGGATTATCCGGATTACGCCGAAAAGGTCGGACTTGCGGTGCGCAACGGGCGCGTGGAACGAGGCGTGCTGGTTTGCGGCACGGGGCTCGGAGTATGTATCGCCGCCAATAAGATCCACGGGATTCGGGCCGTATCGCCCTGGAGCACCGAAACCGCCCGCTTGAGCCGCCGGCACAACGATGCCAACGTGCTTTGCCTCTCCGGCCGGCATATGGAAGAGATCCTCGTGCTTGAATTGCTGAAGACATGGCTGGAGACGCCGTTCGAGGGCGGCAGGCACCAACGCCGCATCGACAAGATAACCAATCTGGAAAAGGAAAACTGAGGAATCCTATTTCGGATTGCAGAATGCGGATTTAAAAACATGCATTCGGTCATTCTTTTTAATCGGCAATCCGCAATCCGCATTCCGCAATAAGAAATCAGGAGCAGGCCATGAACGAATCTCTGATGAAGGTGGATCCTGAAATTGCAGACGCGATAAACAACGAAACGCGCAGGCAGAACGAAACGCTCGAGCTGATCGCATCGGAGAACTTCGTAAGTGAGGCGGTGCTTGAGGCGGCCGGGTCGGTCTTTACCAACAAGTATGCGGAAGGTTATCCCGGCAAACGCTACTACGGCGGTTGCGAGTACGTCGACGTCGTGGAGCGCCTGGTCCAGGAACGGGCAAAGAAACTGTTCGGAGCCGAACATGTGAACGCCCAACCCCACTCGGGCACCCAGGCGAACGTCGCCGTGTACATGACCGTGTGCAAGCCGGGCGACACAATCCTGGGCATGAGCCTGGCTCACGGCGGGCACCTGACGCACGGCCATCCGCTGAACTTCTCGGGAAAGATGTACCAGGTCCAGTCCTACGGGGTGAATCCCGATACCGAGCAGATCGATTACGATGAGCTTGCGCGGCTGGCGGAAGAGCACAAGCCCCGCCTGATCATTTGCGGCGCCAGCGCCTATCCGCGCATCATCGATTTCAAGCGCATCGCGGAAATCGCCCGCTCCGTAGGCGCGCTCAGCATGGCGGATATCGCTCATGTCGCGGGAATGGTGGCGACGGGACTGCATCCCAGCCCGTTTCCTCACATGGACTTCGTCACCACCACGACCCACAAAACCCTGCGCGGGCCGCGCGGCGGGATGACCATGTGCCGCGAGCCGTTTGCCAAGGATCTCGACAAGATCGTGTTCCCCGGGACGCAGGGCGGGCCGCTGGTTCACGTCATCGCCGCCAAGGCGGTTTGCCTGCATGAGGCATTGCAGCCTTCATTCAAGGAATATCAGCGCCAGATACTGGCCAATGCGCAGGTGATGGCGGAAACGCTTTCACGCGAGGGATTCCGGCTGGTCTCCGGCGGAACCGACAACCATCTCATGCTGGTGGATGTGTTCAGCAAGGGGGTGACCGGCAAGGAGGCCGAGCAGGTGCTGGAAAAGGCCAACATTACCGTCAACAAAAACGCCATTCCGTTTGATAAGAATCCGCCGATGATCGCCAGCGGCATCCGCGTCGGGACGCCGGCTGTCACCAGCCGCGGAATCAAAGAGCGGGAGATCGAAACCATCGGCTGGCTGATCGCAAGAGTCCTGCACGCGCCCGCGGATACAGAAGTGCAGCGTCAGGTTGGCTCGGCCGTCCTCGATCTTACGGCGAAGTTTCCGCTCTATCCCCAAAGGCTCGCATCGGTCACCAAATAGGAGAAAACGAATTGCGAATTGCGAATTGCGGATTGCGGATTGGCCATGCGATTGCCCGCGGCTTCGACGCATTATCAATCCGCAATCCGCAATCCGCAATCCGCAATTGATATGATTTCTGCCGAACAGCTCGAGCAATTGCTGGGCCCGAATGGGCCGATTGCCGCCACTCATCCGAACTACGAATTCCGGCCGGGACAGATTGAAATGGCACGTGCGGTCGCCGAGGCGATCGAGGGGCGGACCCACCTCTGCGTCGAAGCCGGCACCGGAACCGGCAAGACGCTCGCCTATCTCCTCCCCTGCATCTTCAGCAGGAAAAGGGTCATCATCTCCACGGGAACGAAGAACCTGCAGGAGCAGCTCTTCTTCAAAGACATTCCCTTCCTGCAGAAAGCGCTGGGGCGCGAGCTTTCCGTGACCTACCTCAAGGGGCGAAGCAACTACCTGTGCCTCAAGAAACTGGGCGCAATCGATCAGGAGGGTTACCTGTTCTCGCCGCACGATCCTCAATATCTCAAGCTGATCCGGCAGTGGGCGCCGGTAACCGAGACCGGGGACCGCGCTGAGCTCAAAGACCTGCCGGAGGAGATGCCCTTGTGGCATCACCTGGATGCGCGCAGAGACACCTGCACAGGACAAAAATGCCCCGACTTTGAGGCCTGCTTCGTCACCAGGGTTCGGCAGCGTGCCCTCGAGTCGGATCTGGTCATTGTGAATCATCACCTCTTTTTCGCCGATCTTGCGCTCCGGCAGGGAGATTTCGGGGCGGTTCTGCCGGAATATTCCGTGGTCGTCTTTGACGAGGCTCATGAGCTGGAGGATGTCGTCACACAGTATTTCGGCACTATGGTCAGCACCTATCGGATCGAGGAGCTGGTGAGGGACACCGAGAAAGCCCTGGCCGAAACCAAATCCGCGAGCACCTACCTTCCCGGCCAACTGGCAAAGCTCATGGCCGGGGCGAAGGATTTCTTCGCGCAATTTCGTTCGACGGATGGCCGGTTTCCGCTGCAGGAGCTGGGCAGCGGGCTGGCAGTGCGCCGCGGGCCGCGCAAGGACGACACGATCGGCGGTCTCTACGGAAAGATGGTGTCGCAGCTCCGGATTCTCGAATCGAGTCTGAAGAGCATCCCCGCGCAGAGCGATCTGGTCGATGCGCTGGTGCGCAGGGCCTCGGAGCTGCGCGCCGATCTGGCTGCGATCCTCGAATCCAAATCCTCCGAGCAGGTGTACTGGAGCGAAGTGCGGGGTCGCGGAGTCTTTCTCTGGGCGTCGCCGATCCAGGTGGCCTCCATTCTGAAGGAACGGCTCTATCCCGACCTGGATACCGCCGTGCTCACTTCCGCGACGTTGTCCACAGGAGGGAATTTTCACTTCATCCGCTCGCGTCTGGGTCTGGACGATGCCCGGGAGTTGATCCTCGGGTCTCATTTTGATTTTGCCCGCCAGGCGATTCTCTACATTCCTCGCGACATCCCGGAACCGCGGGAGGAGGGCTGGCTTCGGCAAGCCTGTGGGGAACTCGAGAAAATTCTGGAGGCAAGCCGCGGGAGGGCGTTCGTGCTCTTCACGAGCTATGCCCAGATGGAGCTGGTCCATGATGCGCTCCAGGAGCGAATTCCATACCCGCTCCTGCTGCAGGGGGAGATGAGCAAGAGCGGGCTTCTGGAAACATTCCGCAATACCCCGAACGCCGTGCTCTTCGGCACGAGCAGTTTCTGGCAAGGGGTGGATGTGCAGGGGGAGAAGCTGAGCTGCGTGGTGATTGACAAACTCCCGTTTTCAGTGCCCAGCGACCCCGTGGTAGCTGCAAGAATCCGGCATCTGAACGAGGCCGGCGGAAATGCGTTTTACGAGTATCAGATACCCGAAGCGGTCATCCTCCTCAAACAGGGATTTGGCAGATTGATTCGCAGCCGGACAGACCGCGGCATCCTGGCCCTGCTCGACAAAAGAGTGCTCACCAAAGGGTACGGCCGTACTTTTCTCCAGAGCCTTCCCTCCGCCCCCCTGACCCACAATCCGGCGGACCTGTGCAACTTTTTTGCCGGCAACGGATCACTCATTGAAGAGGATCCGGGATAGCGCCCCTTTTTGAAGGGGGCGATTGCTTTGGTTGACAGGCCGTCCGGACAGGTCATAGAATGGATGGCCGGTATCGTAGCGGCACATATCATACATATTTGCAGGTCCTGCAAGGAGGTAACATGCCCAGCCGATTTAGCAAGATAGCTCCCCTTATCCTGGCACTGATTTTGATCCTGTTAATTGGGATGCCGGTCATGGCTCAGAACCGCATCATCAAGGGGAAGGTCATCAACGACAAGGGGCAGCCCGTATCGGGCGCCGAAATCAAGATCCAGGGGACGGATGTCAAACGCGAGTATTCCGTCAAGACGGACAAAAAGGGCGAGTATTTCTACATGGGGATTCCCTATGGGCAATACCGCGTGGTCGTGAGGGCGAAAGATTACCAGCCCGATTTCGTCCAGGGTGTGCAGCCCAGCATATCGGAGGAAAGGGTAGTCGATTTCTCGCTGAAACCGGGGCCCGATCGCAAGCTTCCTTTCGAAATGTCCACCGCGGAAATGGAGAAACTGAAACAGGAATCCGCCAAAGCCGACAAACAGAAACAGTCGTCGGTTGAAGTCAAAGCTGAATTCGACGCCGGCCTGGCGCTGGTTCAGCAGGGAAAGGATGCCGAGGCTCAGGGCAAGGATTTGGAAGCCAACGGTAAAAAAGACGAAGCTCAGGGCAAATATAGCGAGGCTCAGAGCAAATACGCTGGGGGAGTCGAAGCGTTTAAGAAGGCCCTTGAGAAAGATACCGACCAGCCTTACGTTCAGGCGAACATGGCCGATGCCCTCTCCAAATTAAACAAGAACGAGGAGGCTCTGGCTGCCTACCAGAAAGCCATCGCGCTCAAGCCTGACGACGGCGCTATGTACACAAACATGGGCGTGCTGCTGGGGAAAATGGGAAAAACCGCAGAGTCGCAGGAGGCCTTCAAAAAGGCGGCGGCAGTGAATCCCGGGGCCGCGGGGCAGAATTTCTATAACCTCGGCGCCACCCTGGTAAACAGCGGGAAGGCAGCAGAGGCGGCCGATGCATTCCGGCAGGCGATCCAGTCGGACCCCAATTTTGCCGAGGCGTATTACCAGCTCGGCATCTGTCTCTCCGGAAATCAGGCGACGATGCCCGAGGCTATCAAATCGCTCCAGAAGTATATCGAGATCGGCCAGAAGGCGGATCAGGTTGAGGTCGCCAAACAGCTCATCACCGCCCTTGGTGCTCCGACGGGCGAGAGGGTGATCAAAGACGAGAAGAAGAAAAAACCATAAGTAAAAGCGACAACGGCATATAAAAAACCCCCGATAGAGCCACGTGCGGGAAAACCGCAATTGCTCTTCGGGGGTTTTTTATATGCCGTTGTCGCTTTTACAAAAGAGGCTTTCGGCGAGCCGGCAGCCGACGTCCGCCAGGCTCTGGAGCGCTTCCAGCGCCGCTTGAGCCACGGCGGAATTGCGATCATGGGTCAGTGCGCAGATTCTCTCGAGGGTGGATGCCGCTATCTCGTTGGGCCGGTGCCAGTAGGCTACGGACAGCTCCGAGAGGGCTTGGGCCTGGATTTCGGGATACTGGTGCCAGGTGAGCTCGAGCAAGGCATCCAGGGACCGGGCGCCGCCTTGCTGGGCGATCGCGCCGAGCGATTCGACGATCCAATGCGGCATTTTTCTGGACTTGCGCTCCAGCCCGGGCTCTTTGAGCATCGGAAGGAAGAATTCCACGGCCGCATCATCCCCGATGGCGCCGATTGCCTCAATAACGGCAACCAGCAGATTTTCCGCAGCGCTTCCCTTCATGTCTTGGGCGGATCGGAAGGCCTTTTTCAGCGGTTCCAGGAACTGCGGTTCTCTCATTGCGCCCATGGAGTAGGCCGCAAATTCGCGCTTTTTTGCATCCTTGTGGCTCAGAAGGTCGAGCAGGGGCTTGTAAAAGCGGGCATCGCGCAGGACGCCGATGCGGGGGATGATTTCGAACAGGTCTTCTATGCCTCCGGACTCGATGACATGGAGACATTCCCGAATCAATTCTTCGGAAAAACGAGATTTCTTTTTCAAGGTGGGTTTGCTCAATTCAGCCACTTCCGCGAGGGTTCTAAGGGCGAATCAATCACCATAACCATCGGAGGCAAGTAATTATAAGTGGTGCGGCTCCCTTTGCAAGCAGGAAAATTTCGCGCTCGGATCCAATTTGGACCAGCCCTGCCCATAATCCTGGTGATCGCAGCTGAATCCTGTGCATGGTTAAACCTTGGTATTCTTGGTGATCCCGGCGGTGTGTATTTGGTGTCCCCATCGTTGATGGTGGAAACCCCTCGCCTTCAGGCGAAGAATAGCATGGTGAAGTCGATGTAGTCGACGAGCCGGCTGCTTCAACCGCCTGAAATCGGGTGCGGCGGATCGGTCACCGCAGACGGCTCGAAAAAAATGGAACACGGGGACTGGATTACAAGCGGTGTGACAACTGTTTTGTCTGGGTGAAGGACTATATCCAAGCCCAGCAGATGCTCAACCAGCAACTGCGTGCCAACTGGCCCAAGCTACTGCGACAGATCGCCCGACAACTGAATCCGATTCACAAAGAGGTTTTTCACGCTCTGCCGGTCGACTACTACTGGTCAACTTTCCAGAGCGAGTGGGCCACCGACATTGTGTTCCGTCAGGCACTGGATTTGCGGCGACTCTATCCGTTCTGGATCCGCCACGGCATCACAACCTTTGCCAGCCCCGATGTCCTGCGGTTTCTGGGCAAAAAGATACCCGCCCATGGACAAGTATCCGGCAAGGTGCGCGCTGAGGTTACCAGCGATCTGAAGCGACGTGTCGAAGGAGTGCGCATTAAGCACCGGATGGGCCAGAACTCCCTTTGCTTTTTTCAAAAACAGGGAGTATCCGCGGCTTTGCGGTCCCCTTGAGGGGACACGGGGCGAACCCCTCCCCTGGAAGGCGAGGGTCGTTCTTTGGAGTACCCGTTATCCGGCGCTGTATTTCTGGCGGCATTCCTGGGAGCAGAAGTAGAGAGTATCCTTTTTATCTTTTATGGAGATTGCCAATCGAGGGTCCAGGTACATGCCGCAGATCGGATCCCGGACCATTTTATTGGCCTTGGGGTTGCCGGCAGCGGATGGTTCCGTCCGTGCCTGCTTCTTCGGCGCTCCGAAAAGGAAACCCAGGGCCCGCTGGATGAACCAGAGGGCTGAGATAAAGATCAAAAAACGCCAAATCAGTGCAAACATATCCCTTAGCTGCGGTATCAGCTTATTTTACTTCGGATTTCAGCTGGTTAATTTTCTGCTCGATTTCGGCCCGCTGAGGAAAGCTCGGATTCGAGCGCAATAGATTTTCCCACACGGCAATCGCCCCTTGGGGATCCTTCTTGCCCGCCTGCAGCACAATTCCCTTGTTGAATAAGGCCTGGGCGAATCCCGGGCTATATTGCAGAACTTTGTCGAGAATCTCGATGGCTTTATCGTGCTGCCCGAGATAGTGGTAGCAGGTGGCGAGATCGGTTTCGACCCCCGGGTTCTCCGGGCGCTGTTTCAAGCTCTGCTCGTAGGCTTCCGCGGCCTTCTGGTATTGGCCCGCGTCATAATGGGCGTTGCCGACCTGGGTCTTGATGTCGGCATTCTGCGGGTCGGCCTGGCTCATCTGTTCCAAAGAGGCGATCTTGTTGGCGGCATCTATGGGAGGGTGGCCCTCCGGAAGTTGAGCATTCTCCGCCGGAGCCGGACCGGCGCCTTCCGTGATCACCGGAAGGTTCTGGTTGAGATACATCGACACGGCCGCGGTTGCCGCCAAGAGAAGGACGGCGACTGCAAAAATTGTGTTGATTCGCGATTTTTGAGTGGTCATAACCTGGTAATGTTACGAAAGGAGGTGCGCGGGAATCAAGCTAGAGTTTCCGCTTTAAAAATCCAAGGATGTAGTTCAACACCTCTTCCGAAATCTTCTTTTGGGTATCCGCCATCTCTGCCATGCCCTCTCCTGAGGATTCGGTGAACAGATGCCCGAGGGTCGGGTAGATCTTCAAGTCGTGCTCCCTGTTATCGGACTCAGTCAGGGCTCTGTCCAAAGCTTCGGCGTCTTCGGGAGGGACTTGAGTGTCTTTGCCTCCCTGCATTACGGCCACGGGGCATTTGACCCGCCTGATGACAGCAAGCGGGTCGGACGCAAAAAAGGCGCGAAACCAGCGCAAATTCACCTTTTGAGCATCAATTTCGGCGACATCCTCATCGGACTTTTTGATGGCCTCAATGAAAGCCAGGCCCTTCTTTTCCTCGGCCTTGTAGTCTTCCTCTCTCAGATTCAGTCGCTCGAGGCTGCGCTTCTGCTGCCAGCGCATGATTTCCTCTCCATTCCGCGCCGGGCTTGCCAAGCTGACAAGAGCTTTGATCTCGGGCGAATCGGCCGCAATGCGGGCCCCGAGAAGAGCCCCTTCGTTGCATCCGAGTACGCCGACACGCCGAGGATCGATCTCGGGCCGCGAGCGGAGAAAGGTGATCGCCGCGCGAGCGTCACTCTCGAAGTCGGTCATATCCGCAGTGGGGAAACTGCCGCCGCTCTTCCCCACCCCCCGATCGTCATAGCGCAGAACTGCGATGCCATTGACGGACAGTTTCTCCGCGATGGCCCGGAAAATCCCCATTTTTAGTCCGCCCACACCGGGGGAGTCCCCATCACGATTCTGCGGACCGGTATCCGTGATCAGGATGACAGCAGGAAAAGGTGGGGTGTGTGACCTGGGCAGGGTCAGTGTTCCTGCCATGAAGTGGTCGCCGGATGAGTAGTTCACATCGATAGCGACGAGCGGCACCGGATTTGAAGCTGCCGGTTTGACCGCCGGCTCGATCTTCTCGAATCCTTCCAGGAATACTTCAATGCGCTGGAGCGGAATATCCATCTTGATAAGACGCTCGTGAGAATCGAGCCACAGATTTGAGCCGATCACTCCCCCGATGGACAGGAAGAGATGCCGCAGGTTGAGGGGATTTCCGCTTATCAGGAAATTGTCCTCTGCGCGCGTTTCCAGGGAGAGGGTGGTGCTCGGCAACGCAACAAACTCCTGCTTTCCCCCCTTCTTCCAGTCATATCGCCTGGCCAGCAGGAGGTTGTGATGGATGACATTGTTGGCCAGAACGACTGCGTTGGCCGGGAGGGAAAACTGCTGGGTGGAATCCTTCGGGCTCCCTTTGCTCGTTACCGTGAAGCTGTCCTCCGCGAAAGCATAAATGAAGGCTTGGTCCGGGCCGCCGGTGGAATACACAAGGTCGAAGGTGACCGGCTTGCCTTCCGAAGAGAGGACCAGGCGCGGTTTCTGTTTCAAATGGCTGCCTGTGGTCTGAATGTCGACCTCACCGGACCAGATATCCTGCTTGCCGTTCCGATGGTGTTCGTAGGTTTCCTTGCCGACCTGCTTCCCGGCGAGGAAAAGGAGGAACGTGCCGCTCTCGACGGGAACAGCCTCAGACGGAAGGGCGGCGCCCCGCAGGAGCAGGAGTCCCAGCCAGGCCAATGATACGATCTGCATGATTCGACGCCTCTCAGAAGTGATGCCGAAGATCGGAAAACCGCTCCAGTTCCATCATGAGGGGGTGCTGTACCGGTTCCTCGTGCTCGAGTGCCCAGGTGTGGGGGTGTGGGATATAGACCGCACGTATTCCGGCGGAGATGGCCGGATTGATGTCGGAGCGGGGGCTGTTGCCGATCATCCAGGTTCTGTCATGCTCCCATGAGTGCTTTTGCACCAACGCATGGAATGCGGCCGCGTTTTTTTCGGAGAGGATTTCAATCCCGCTGAAATAGGACCCGAGCCTCGACTCTTCGATCTTGCGCGACTGTTCATCCGGATTGCCCTTGGTGACCAGGAAAAGCTTGTGGCGCACGGAGAGGTATTCCAGCGTTTCCGGGACGCCGTCCAGGATCTCCATCGGATGATTCATGATGCCCAGCCCCAGTTCACGCACCTTCACTGTCTGGTCAGGAGCGGCGCCGGCAGGAAGAAACCCCTCGAAAGTCATGACCAGGGATCGAGTGAAATTCTCGGTGCCGTAGCCGTGCGTGACAATGTGCCGGCGCTCGGCCTGATCGAGGCGTGCCCGAAATTCCTCCGGCGTCGCGCCGATCGGCCGGAGCATTTTCTGAACGGCAGCGATGACCCGTTCGAAGTAGATGTTGTTTTCCCAAAGTGTGTCGTCGGCGTCGACGAGGAGATTCTGCGCATGATTGCCGGCCAAGAGTCATACTCCGATCCAGTTCAATGAGAGTACATGATACCGCGGAATTCCATATTCTCCAGATCTGATCCTTGGAGCCCGTCCGAGAATTAGGAGGGGTCGCGCGCATGGGGCTTGCGAGGCGAGCTCAAGGCGCGAGAAGGAGGCGATGTCGGTGCACATCGTCGCCGACGAGCAAGGCAGAGATCGCC
>Ga0315273_10011862_pt1 | contig 11159 bp, 13 predicted proteins | sample YL17G02_0_MG_FD_205753 | JGI IMG/M metagenome (GOLD analysis project Ga0315273, IMG submission 205753) | Sediment microbial communities from Yellowstone Lake, YNP, Wyoming, USA - YL17G02_0 | ecosystem: Environmental > Aquatic > Freshwater > Lake > Sediment | place: USA: Wyoming | collected...
CCAACCATGCAAGAAAAAGTTAAAAGACAGATGCATGTTTCTGAATTAATTCGTGCTGTTGATGTGAGTGATGTTGCAAGACTTGTGATTGAAAGACATTTTATTCGTGATATAAAAGGTAATTTTAACAAGTTCACACAACAGCAGTTCAGATGTGTCGAATGTAATGAAAAATATAGGAGACCTCCTCTTGCTGGAAAATGTATTCGTGTGCTAAATGACGGAAGTCTTTGTGGTGGAAAGATCCTTTTTACAATCACAGAAGGCTCGATTATAAAATATCTTGAACCTGCATTGATGTTATCAAAGAAATTTGATCTCTCTCCATATTTGAGACAAAGTTTAGACATTGTCAGGCAATCCATAGAAAGTGTCTTTGGGAAGGAAACTGAAAAGCAGCAAGAATTGAAGAAGTGGATATAAACTCTTTATGTGTTTTCTATAACAATAAAGATTAAAAAGCATTCTCCTCTACTTTATTTTTCATCGAGGTAAAAAAATAAAATGTCAGGAATAGTCGGGGTTGTTTCAGGCGAGGATTGTAAAGATGATATTTTCTATATGACAGATTATCATTCTCATCTGGGGACTAAATTTGGCGGTTTGGTTCTTTCTGATGATGAGAAATTGGTCGAACCCAGGATACACAGTATTGAGACAGCTCCTTTCAGGACTAAGTTTATCGAGGATAGAAAGTTTCGAGAGATGCATGGGAATAAAGCTATAGGAGTGATTAGCGATTGTGATGCTCAGCCTTTAGTAATGGGCTTAAAATTTGGGCAATATGCACTTTGTGGTGCAGGTTTTGTTGATAATTGTGGAGAACTCAGTGAAAAGTTAAGAAGTCAGGGGGTTGTATTTTCGCATACTTCAGAAAGAGGAGAAATTAATCAAATAGAGTTGGTTGGAAATCTAATTAATCAAGGTGCGGATTTAGAAGACGGTGTAGATTTTATGTTCAATCAAATTAGGGGTTCGATGTCTTTACTTTTACTTGGGAAAGAGGGACTATATGCTGTAAGAGACAAATATGGGAGAACACCTTTAGCTTTAGCTAGAAGAAAAAGAGGGAGTGCAAGATGTGTTGTTTCTGAAACGTGCTCTTTTAAAAATCTGGAGTTTGCAATTGAAAGGTTTCTTGGGCCTGGTGAGATGATCTTATTAACAGAAGGAAAAGAGCAGCAAATAAAGAGTTCTGGATTAGCTTCACAACTGTGCACTTTCCTTTATGTTTATACTGGGAATCCTGCTGCCGAATATCATGGAGTGAGTGTAAAAGATTTTAGACTGAGATCTGGGCGAGTAATGGCTAAAAGAGATAAAAAAGAGGGGATTAGCGGGCACTATGTTGCGGGAATTCCAGATTCTGGAAGTGATTACGCAAAAGGTCATTCAAATGAATCACACACTGCTTTAGAAGAACCAATTGTAAAATACACTGCAACTTGGCAAAGAAGTTACATGCCCCCTGACCAAAAAACAAGGGATGAGATTGCTTTATATAAATTAATAATTATTGATTCATTAATCCGAGGAAGAGTAGGAATTCTCACAGAAGATTCTATTGTCAGAGGAACTCAATTAAGAAAATTGTTGAAAAATAAAGTTTTACCCGCTAATCCTAAAGAGATACACATGAGGCCAGCTTGTCCGCCATTATTATTCAACTGCCCGTATTTACTTTCTACTCGGACTTTGGATGAATTATTCGCGAGAAGAGTTATTAAATCGGTTACTGGAGAAGATCTACGAGATGTTGAACCATATCTTGACCAGAATTCTAGAGAATTCAGAAGATTTTTGGATGCAGCAACTAGAAAATTGGGAGTCACCACCTTACGTTATCAGGAACTTGGAGATATGATTCGAGAGACGAGACAACCAGAAAATAGTTTGTGTACTTCTTGCTGGACCGGGCGTGCGATTCCTTCTAACTAACTGTAATCTCGGTTATACTAAATAATAAATTATAACGGGCAAGAGCAGCGAGCCCATCAAAAAGATTTTCTTTATTCCTATTAATGAACAGAAAATTCCCAGAGCTGTTGCTGTGGCTAAGACAAGAAGCCCCCACCAGTTTGAGATAATTGGTGTAAGAATGACAAGGAAAATAAGAATCGCAAAGCAAAGCCATTTGTAATTAACCTTTTTCATAATTTGAGAGAATTTTTTTGCTAGAAAAAGAGAGATGAAAAATGCAAAAATTCCAACAATTAAAGAGACTATTAGGAGAGTCCAAAGATTGCTTAGTGTTATGTCTGGAAGAAATTTTCCAACAAAAACAGCTGCACCCGACCTTGGCTTTTTAATTGCATAAAGAGCTACAAAACTTAGCAAAACAACAAGTGTGTTAATTGCACCAAGTAGGACAAGGAAGGATTTTTCTTTTATTTTTTTGAATACAGAAGCGATAACTGCTGCTTGTGCAGAGCCAACTCCTGGAAGAAAAGAGACTAAAGAACTGGAAAAAATGCCAATACCAAGAATTTTGAAAATTTCTTTCTTAGAGGTTTTTGTTTTTGTAATCTTCTGTTTTGGAATCTTTACATTTTGCATGAAACTGATAATTAGAAGAGGAGTTGCAAAAAGTCCTGTGAAGAGAGGGAAGAGCGCTTGCTTTAAGAGAGAGAAGTTTAATGCCCCGATTCCTAGAAGACCAGCTAAGATAAAAACAAAAAAAGCTGCAAATTTTCTTTTTTCTGTAAAGATTAGAATTAGTGAAAGAGAGATTAAGACAAAAGCCATTATTCTCTCTAGCAAGGGATAGAAAATTGGCGCAATTAATATAAACACGGGGGTTAAAATACAGGCTAGGATTAATCCAAAGAAACCGCCAATTGCCGTTAGTCTAACTGCTTCATACCCTTTTCCTTCAAGAAGCATTCTATGTCCGGGAAGTATGCTAAGAACAGTGTCTTCATTTGGTGCTCCTAAAAAAATTGAAGGGATAAAATCGATGAAAGTGTGGGCCGTGGTCATAGAAATAATAAAAATTGCCAAAATCAATGGATTCGTGAACCCAAGGAAAAAAGTAGAATTAATAAAAAGAAGTGTTGCTACAAGATTTATGTGAACTCCGGGAATCAAGCCTGTGATTGTGCCTGCAATAATCCCTAAAAGGGCGGCAATTATTATCTCTAAAATCATCTTGACGTATTATCAACAAATTATTTTTACTTTTGATGCTTCGATTTGAATTGCCCCTTTATAATCTGAGATTTTTCCTAAAATTTCTACTTGCTGATCTGCATTAAGAGCCATCCTATTCCTAAAAACTACTTCTATTGATCCAGAACCATCTGAAATTTTCATTAATTCCATGTACTTTGAGTTGTTGAGAAAGATTTCTTGGGTATCGATTAGATTGCCCTTTATTTTTACATAATCATCAAGATTCTTTTGAGTTATGCTGGAGATATCCGAAAAACCCGGTTCTAGATTATTAGCTAAAAAAAGAATGAGAAAAATCCCGAAAATAGAAGTAATCAAAGAAAGTTTCAGCAAATTTTTCGTTTTCATCTAACTGAATTGAAATTTCTATTTAATACTCGGCACTTTTTTCAAATCTCCACAGTTCTAACACAACTAATGCAATAAGGGTAGTTATCAATGCTACAACATAAAGGCCTAAACCCACTGCTATCCCAATTGCTGCAACCAGCCAGATTGATGCTGCGGTCGTTAATCCTATTATCTCACCTTTGTTTGCTATTATTGTGCCCGCGCCTAGGAAACCAATTCCCATTACAACATACCCAATAACATTTATTCTTCCAATATCGGCGTTAATAAATCCGGAAAAACCATCTAGAGCGATTAATGTTATCAATGCAGAACCTAAAGAAACAAGCATATGCGTCCTTAATCCCGCAGTCCCCTTTACAGAAACCTTTCTTGTTTCTCTTTCGTAACCGATTAATGCGGCTAATGCTACCGCTAGAACTAATTTTACTAAAACAGTCCCGTAATTTATATCCATTAAAATCCTCCCTCTTTTCTCTATTTTAATAAATTAACATGGATTTTTATACTTTATGTTTCAGTAAAGGTTTTGTTAAAATTTATAAAGTGAAATGTTTTCAAGATGAGATGGATATAGAAAAGAGATTTGAATTGATAAAGAGGAATACGGAAGAAATTTTGACTGAAGGAGAACTTAGACAACTGCTGGAGAAAAAGAAAAACCCTTCGGTTTATCTCGGAGCAGCAATAACTGGGAGGCCGCATGTTGGATACTATGTTTGGGTTTTGAAACTAGCGGATTTTCTTAAAGCAGGATTTAAAGTAAAAGTTTTGTTAGCTGATCTGCATGGAGCTTTAGATAATTGCCCTTGGGATGTTTTAGACAAGAGGTACAAGTACTATGAAAAAGTCATTAGTATTATGTTCGAGTCCGTTGGAGTGAATTTAAAGAATATAGAATTTGTTAAAGGAAGCACCTTCGAGTTAGATAAAAAATATTTCTTTGATGTTCTAAAAATGAGCACATTTGCAACTGAACATGATTGCATGAAAGCTGCTTCTGAAGTTGTGAAGTTTGGAGATAATCCAAAACTTGCTGGATTGATTTATCCGATTATGCAGGCCCTCGATGAAGAGTATCTTGGAGTTGATATTCAATATGGTGGAGTGGATCAGAGGAAAATATTTGTGTTTGCTAGGGAAAACCTTCCGAAAATAGGATATAAGCCAAGAGTTGAGGTGATGACCCCGCTGATTCCAGGACTCATAGGGAAGAAGATGTCTGCTAGTGATGAGAAAAGCAAAGTAGATTTGCTGGATGATGAAGAGACTGTTAAGAAAAAGATTAATAGTGCAGAATGTGTTGCGGGAGAGATTAATAACGGAATTCTCGCGTTCTTAAAGAATGTTTTAATGGTAATAAAAGAAGATAGTGGTGGAAAGTTTGTGATAGAACGACCTGAAAAATATGGTGGAAATTTAGAGTATAATAGTTATGAAAAAATTGAAAAAGATTTTCGTGATAAAAAGCTGCACCCTCTTGATCTAAAGAGCGCAACTGCAAAAGAGATCAACAATCTGCTCAAATTATTCAGAAAGAATAAGACAGAAATGCAGAAGTTAGCAAAGGAAGCTTATACTTAATTTTTTAGTCAGTATGAAATTCTACAATGTCTTTGTCCTTTAAAATATGCTGCAGCCCTACTTTTTGATTTGGAAATTTACTTGACGGACCGGTTACCCGAGTTTCTTTTACCTTGATTGTTGAATGAAAAACCTTTCTTGATAGATTTTCCACTGTTGAATTTGGTTTCATAATAACCGGATCTTCATCTTTTGGTTTACTTGGTTGTTTTGTGTAAATTCTTATTACACCAGAATTTTCAATCAACTTTTTTTTCAGAGTATTAAATCCTTCCTGAGTTTTACAAGAAATCAAGCAAAAGTCGTATCTCTTGCTTTGCAGTCGTGCACCCACCTTCCTCTTTTCGTTTTCATTTAAGAGGTCTATTTTATTAAACAGAACTATTCTCTTGCCCATTGTTTTGTTTAGGAAAGAAAAAATCTTGTCGATCTCATCTATGTTTGTAATCATAATCAATAGGATGTCTGTAGAATTTGTTGTGCCCTGATCAAATGTTTCATGATTTATTGCAGGCATATCAATTATTTGAAAGTTTATGCCCTCCAGATTTAGCATACCAATTATTGGCTGCTGTGTTGTAAACTCTAGGTTGCTTATCTGGGGTTGAGCGTTAGTTAATCTTGAGAGTAAAGAAGACTTTCCAGAATTTGTGAAGCCTGCGAGGACAATCTGTATCCCCTCTTTTTTTATCCCTGGTTTGCTTGAAGATCTTTTTTTCTGTTTTTTCCTTTCAGCTATCTTTTCTTTTAGTTTTTTGTATCTCCCTCGGAGATCTGCTCTAAGGTTTTCTGCACTCTTGTGCCCGGGCATCCAACGCATCATCTCTTCCATTGCTGACAGTCTTTCTTCTTCTGTCTTCGCTTGGAGATACTTCTTTTCAGCTGAGATGTATTCTGGATGTGCGTTGACTGGCATAAAGTTATGAAGAAGATTAGAATTTAAACTTTTTTACATAGGCTAAAAGTCTGAGAAATATAGAATGTTAAGTTTTAGAATATTGGAACTTATCGATCAATCTTGATAATCAATTGCTTGCTGGCGCGTCTGCATTTTCTGTTGCAGGTGCTGGTGCAGGCTTTTCTAATTTGGTTCCGCATTCTGGGCAAAATTTTTCTTCTTCATTCATCTGTCTTCCACAGCCTTTACAACGGATTACTTCTACTCTCCTTTCTTGTATTGGCATGTATCCCCTTTTTCCACTGATTAGGTATCCAAAGATTTCTTGAGTCTTTTGATCGTCCATATACCTTCTTAAATCCCTACATCCGCCAGCCGTAGTTGCCATCGTTCTTCTTTTTTTGTTTTCCTTTTTTAATTTTGAATTATTTCTCAGATTTTTCTATTTTATAAATCTTTCTTGACACTCGCGAAAAATAAAATAAGAAGACTTTTTTAATTCATGCAAGAAGAAGAGAGCCTCATAATCAATCGGGATGACTATTATTAAGGCGTCTCCTCTTTTTTGCATGTTTTTTAAAATATCCAACTCCCCGAAAGCTGAATTTCTTAATAATTTCTTGTTTTTTTTCTTTAAATACTTTCTTATATTTTAGAATATACAACAAAAAACCTTTTTTATGCATTTTACTCCCACTTTAGAACCTTCCTCATGCAAATATTTAAAAAAACTCATTGATATCATCTAGGATGGATGACTTTTATAAAAAGAGGCTGTCGAATGGACTAACTGTTCTTTTCGAAAAGAGAAAAATGCCGGTTGTTGCAACTGTTATATTGACTAAAATCGGTGCTGCTTATGAGACAAAATCTACAAAGGGCTTAGCTCATTTTTTTGAACACATGTTATTTAAGGGCAGTTTCAAAAGAGATCAAAAACAGATTTCGTCTTCAATAGAGAAGATCGGGGGGATATTAAATGGATTTACCTCTGAACAAATGACTGCATTTTGGTGCAAGGTGCCCAGCAAACATTTTGAAAGTAGTTTTGATGTTTTAGCAGATATGGTTAGAAATCCGAAATTAGACCCGAAAGAACTTGAAAGGGAGAGAGGAGTAATCTTACAAGAGATGAATATGGTTCATGATCAGCCTAAACAATTTTTATTTGATAAAATGAAAGAAATTTCTTATCAAACGCCTTTTGCTTGGTCAATATTAGGATTCAAGGAAAATATTAAATTATTTAAGCGAAATGATTTTGCAAATTGGCATGAAAGATTTTACCAACCTAATAATCTTTTGGTTTCTGTTGTTGGAAACACAAATTTTTCTAGTGTGCTGGAGATGTGTGAAAAATTCTTTGATCAGAAAAATAAAGTTGAAATGCCCAAAATTTTCATAAAACCAAGATACTCTACTTTTTTGGAAAAAAGAAAACACATTGATCAAGCACATCTCGGGTTTTTATTTCATCTGCCAAATTTGAGAGATAGAAAAAGATACGCATGCGATATTATGAACGCGATCTTAGGCGAGGGTATGAGTTCAAGGTTATTCCAAGAAGTTAGAGAGAAAAGGGGGCTGGCGTATACGATAAGAAGCATGGTTGAACAAGAAAGAGATTATGGTCACTGTCTCGTATATGCTGGTGTAGAGAAACCGAATCTAAAGAAGGCAAAAGAGATCATCTTAAAGGAAATAAGAGGAATGAGGAAAATTAGTAAGAAAGAATTTAATGAGGCTAAAGAACAATGTATAGGGAGATGGAATGTTGAGAGAGAACAATGCGATAGTGTTGCAATTCAATTATTTTTACAGGAAAGCGCAACAAGAGCAGAGGAATTCTATCAGTATCCTGAAAAAATTAATGAAGTGAAGATTTCTGATATCTTAAATTTGGTGAAGATTAAAGGATTAAATCAGGGGATGATCCTTCCAGCATAGACTCGCACATACCTTTAAAAATTTTCTAATCTTTTGTATTCATGATAATCGTTGAAGTCCCCATGATTAATGGGCTTGGGAAAACAAAGGGATGTGAAGATGCCCCTTGCAGAATTATTTCTGCGCTTTCTAAAAATAGGAAAAAATTCCAAGTTGTCGAATTAGATCTAAGCAAAAAGAACCTAGAAGAAAGTCAGAAGATAATATTTAAAGAAGCATTGAATCTCCTGAAAAAAAATAAAGATAATGATGAAAAAATTATTTTTTTAGGAGGAGATCATTCTGTGAGCTACCCCCTTGTAAACGCTTTTAGGGAGGTTTATGTTCTGCCTTTTTTGATGGTATTTGATGCACATGTTGATTTAATGGAACCTATGAAAGAGCCCACGCACGAAGAATGGTTGAGAGCAATAATTGAGAAAGGATTTGATCCCGGAAGTATACTCCTTATTGGTGGGCAAAGGGTTTATGACGAAGAAAAAGAATTTTTAAAAAAATCGAGGCTTAAGATATTAAACAAAAAAGAAGTTGAAGATATAATCTCCAATCCGCAAAAATTAGATTTTCTAAAAGATTATAGGGCAATTTATTTAAGTATAGACATAGATGTATTAGATTCAAGCATTATCCAAGCAACCGGCTATCCAGAAAAAGAAGGACTGGACAAAAATCAATTTGAAAAATTATTAAGAATAATTTTTGAACTCAAAAATCTAAAAGCCTTGGATCTTGTTGAGATAAATCCAAACAAAGATTTAAATAATAAAACTGTGAACTTAATATCAGAGATACTATCTAATATCTTTCAAGATTACTAAACAAAAAGGGGAAAAATGAATAGAACATTAAAACTATTGATTATTTCAGACACTCTTGTTTTTACTGGTTTTGGACTAGTAGCCCCTATTTTAGCGATTTATATAAAAGATTCAATTGGTGGAAGTTTGGAAGCTATTGGATTAATGACCACTTTATTCCTAGTATCCAAAACAATCTTTCAATTACTTTTCTCTAAGGTATTTGAACCAAAACAAAGATTTTTTATGGTTGTTGGAGGGACGCTGATGATCGCAATCGTGCCCTTCATTTATCTTTTTTCAACTCAAATGTGGCATTTTTATATTGCTCAAACCCTCTATGGGGTAGGCGGGGGATTAGCTTATCCTGCTTGGTTTTCTTTATTCTCTTCTAACCTGACGAAAGGAAAACAAGGTTTTGAGTGGAGCGTGTATTCAGGATTAGTTGGAATCGGTGCAGCTATCTCTGCTTCTATAGGCTCTGTTCTTGCAAATAGATGGGGATTTAATCCCGTGTTTTTCTTAGCAGGGGCGATCTCCATTATCGGGATGTTAATTCTTCTTGGACTTGAGAGAAATAATCTTAAAAAGATCCTGCCAAGCGAAATGTTTGTGTCGAAACACAAACCAGGACACTAAAATGAGATGTTTTCTTGCAATTGATCTGCCAGAAGACGTTAAAGAAGAACTTTTAAGAATTGAACGAGAAATTCAGCCTTTTTTAATCGGAAACTTTGTTGAATCAAAAAATATGCATTTAACCCTGAAATTTCTTGGAGAAGTTGATGAACCCAAATTGAAAGAAATAAGAAAAAAATTAAAAAAAATAAAGTTCAAGAAATTTAAATCTGGTTTGGGAAAATTCGGATTTTTTTCTCCTTCTTCTATCCGTGTAGTCTGGATTTCTTTAGAGCCGAAAGAGACTGTTAAAGAATTATATGAAGAAATTGAAAAAGCCCTTGGAAATAAACCAGCGGGATTTGAGAGTCACGTTGCTCTAGTTAGGGTTAAAAAGATAGAGGATAAAAGAAGTTTTTTAAGTAAAACTCTAAGAGTAAGAATCAAAAGCAAAGGGTTCGAAGTTAATGAATTTATTTTGAAGAAATCAACTTTAACTCCGAAGGGGCCGATTTATGAAGATATTGAGAAATTTGAACTTGACTGACCGAGGTTATAGATATTAAATAAATTCTATTTTATAACTTATTGAAAAATATATTTATGACTGGGCAACTAAGTCCGGTATTGTTCTGTTGCAATTGATGATAAAACTATAACAATATATGTCTGGGTCATTGACAATATATACGGATTCAATCGATAGGATAGGGAAATTCCAGAATCTTTTTCATATCTTCAATTTTATTTTTATTTAGACATTTTTCTAAATCTTTTTTCTTTGCATTCACAATCTTCTTAACTGTTTTAAATTCTTTTAACAAAGTTTTTGCTGTTGATGGCCCTATTCCTGGAAAATTTTCTAGAATAATCTGTTGCTGCTCTTGGATTGAGTTTGCTTTCCTTTTTGCTACGAGCGAGAGTTCACTTGGTGGTTTATTCTGTTTTTTATCGAGTAAGATCAAATAGTCTGCTGTTTCTTCATAGTCTTTTGAAAAAATAATCGGAATTTGAAAGTCTAGCAATACAGAAAGTACCATCCCTCTGATTGCATTAGGATGAATGTTGATATTCATCTTTTCTTTACCCTCGATGATCAACAACTGTTTAGGGAACTGTTTCAAGTTTTGAAGCTGGACCATAAGCCTTTTGTTTAGTATGCTAGAAATAAAATCATTCATTGTTTTTCTTTCGATTGCCAAGTCCCCTATGATATAATCCCCAACTTCTATGTGTTGGATACTTACCTCTTGCTTTCTTCCGATTAGCTCAGAAAGTAATAAAGAATTTTTTTCTCTATGATCCACTATTATCATATCCCTTTTTTTAACCTTTTATTTTCAAAAGATTTCTTATTTTGTTTTCGTCAAAACCAATGATAATGCTATTATTGATGTCTATCACTGGAACGCCCATTTGTCCTGATTTTTCAATCATCTCTTCTGCTGCTTTTTGACTTTTAGAGACATCTATCTCTTCAAATTCTATTCCATGCTCTTTAAAAAAGTTTTTAGCAACAATGCACCAAGGACAGGTAGGGGTACTATATACTTTCACTAGATCTTTTTGGGTCATTCTTTTGTTTAGGTTTAAGTGTTTTTAAAGATTTTGGATTGAAAGAAAGAGATATCTATTCTATAAAATTTTACAGGCCCCTTTATTTTGTGTAAAAACAATGCATTCTATAATCCCCTATCTTAATTATAAATTTTTTTAAAGGTTAGCAAGAAATCTGTCTGTTTTAACTGACAGATGAATTGCGTCTTGCTAAAAGATATTTATTTCTAGAATGA
>Ga0315273_10011863_pt1 | contig 11158 bp, 9 predicted proteins | sample YL17G02_0_MG_FD_205753 | JGI IMG/M metagenome (GOLD analysis project Ga0315273, IMG submission 205753) | Sediment microbial communities from Yellowstone Lake, YNP, Wyoming, USA - YL17G02_0 | ecosystem: Environmental > Aquatic > Freshwater > Lake > Sediment | place: USA: Wyoming | collected...
ACGACGAGACGGCTCCGACGGACACCAGCACGACGACCGTCCCGGCCGAGACCACCGCGCTGCGCGTCTATTTCCTGCGGGACGACCTGGTCTGGCCCGTCGCGCGCCAGGTCGAGGAGACCGAAGCAGTGGCGACCGCGGCGCTCCAGGAGCTGTTCGCCGGCCCGTCGAGTGCGGAGCAGCAGGATCTTGTGCTCTCCACGGCAGTGCCCGAAGGTGTTGAGCTTCACAGTCTCGACATCGAAAACGGCGTCGCTGCGGTCCATCTCTCTGACGAGCTCACCGGTGCGGCGCTCGCGCAGGTCGTCCACACGCTGACGCAGTTCCCAACGGTCGAATCGGTCGAGATCCAGGAGGAGACCTACACGCGAGCAGACTTCGAGGAGCAGACACCTGCGATTCTTGTGGAGTCGCCGCTCTCCTTCGAGAAGGTTACGAGCCCGCTGCACGTCACCGGCACGGCGAACACCTTCGAGGCGACATTCAACTACGAGCTCACCGATACCGACGGCAGGATTGTCGACAAGAACTTCGTCACCGCAACGTCCGGGACGGGGACACGCGGAACGTTCGACTTCACTACCGATCCCTTCACGGTGCCGTTCGACGGGGTCGGAGAGCTCATCGTCTTCGAGCTCTCCGCAAAGGACGGCTCCCGTATCAATCTCGTCGAGATCCCGCTCCGTATGAAGAAGTAGCTGCGGCGGCGTAAGCTCCGCACGTGGCGGACGCTCCCTGGCGGTGCTCGGAATGCGGCACGGTCAACGAGCCGGTTGCCAACGCGTGCCGAACCTGCGGCCGCTGGCCGAGTTTGTTCGATCTCGAGCAGAGCAAGATCGAAGGGTTCGCGGTCGAACCCGGCGCGGAGCTCGAGCCTGCAGTCGAGGACTTCGAGGATTTCGACGGCGAGATCGCCGGCGAGGCGACCGCCGATCAGGGAGTGCCCACCGAGCCTGCCGCGCAAGAGTCGCCGAGCGTTCGCCGCCGCCGGGTCATCGGCAAGATCATCGTCCCGCTCGCAGTGGTGATCTACCTCGTGATCACGAGCATCGTGAACCGCTAGCGCGGCGCGTCAGCGCTCGAAGAGCACTTCGCCGGATTCGATCGCACGGGTATCGCCGCCGTCGGTCGCGACCTCCAGGAGTCCGTCGCGAAGGATCTGTAGCGCGGTCGCTGCCGCGCCGTCGACGGTGATCCGCCGTCCGCGGAGGAAGTCGCGTGCTCCGATCTCCCCGTAGAGGTCGTCCAGGCCTCCGTGCCGCCAGCCGTCGTAGATGCGCTCGAGCCGGAAGAGGAGCGAGCCGAGGAGCACTGCCCTGTCGTAGCTGTTCCCGGTGAGGGTTCGCAGAGACCCGGCCTCGGTCGGCGTGTCGAGCGGGAGCTCGTCGCGCGTCTGGTTGACGTTGATCCCGATTCCGACGACGACGGTGCCGTCGGAGAGCTCGGAGAGGATCCCGGCCACCTTTCGCCGGTTCAGCATGACGTCGTTCGGCCACTTGATCTGGGCGGTGAGCCCGGTTGCACCCTCGACCGCCTCGGCGGCGGCGAGCGCGGCTACCAGCGAGAGCTCGGGAAGATGGCGCTCGGGGGGAGGGTGCAGCATCACCGAGACGAGCACCGAGCTCGCGGGCGGCGCGGTCCACTGACGCCCCATCCTTCCTCGACCGCCGGTCTGGTGGTCGGTCGCTGCAGTCGCTCCCTCAGGGAGTCCCGACCCGAGCAGGAGCAGCTGGGTCGACTCGCACTCGAGCTCGTAGAGGTACGGCTTGCCGAAGCGCCCGCGGACGTACGGCGCGACCGTCTCGGAAGAGAGCGAACTGGCCGTCGCTGCGCTCATCGCTTCGCTTCGACGCGTACGGCGGAGATCTTGAACTCAGGCGTGCCGATGAGCGGGTCGCCGACGTCGTGGGTGAGCCAGTTCACCTTCTGCTCGGCGAAATGGAGTGCCATCCAGACGAGCCCGGGGTAGACGCGGCCCGAGATGTGCGCTTTGGCCTCGAGGTCGCCGCGCCTGGACACGAGACGCGCCCAGTCGCCCTCGCCGAGACCGAGCGCGAATGCGTCCTCTGCGGAGATCTCGAAGAACGGATCCTCTTGCTTGTCCTTGATCCCCGACTCGCGCATCGTCATCGTGGCCGAGTTGTAGTGGTAGAGCGTTCGGCCGGTCGAGAGGACGAGCGGGTACTCGGAGTCGGGCTCCTCGATCGGCCGCTGGTACTCGACCGGGAAGAACTTCCCTCTGCCAGGAGGACGCGCCGGACGGGGGGCATGCAGGAACTTCGTCCCCGGATGACCCATCTCGGGAGCGGGCCACTGCATGCCGTTCTCCTCGAGCCGGTCGTAGCGGACGCCGTACCAGGCGGACGCGAGGTCGGCGAGCTCGTTCCAGACCGCCTCCGCATCCGAGTACTCAGGCCAGTGTGCGCCCAGCGCCTTCGCAAGGAGCAGGATGATCTCGAGGTCGGGCTTCGCTTCTCCTGGAAGTGGCGCGGCCTTGCGCACGCGGCTGACGCGGCGCTCGGTATTCGTGAACGTGCCGTCCTTCTCTGCGAAGCTCGATGCGGGAAGCACGACGTCCGCGTACTTGCGCGTCATGTCGTGGAGGAAGATGTCCTGCGAGACCAGGAAGTCGAGCTTTCCGAGCCCTTCCTCGACGTGGCGCGCGTTCGGCTCGGTCTGCGCGGGATTCTCTCCGATGAGGACGAGTGCGCGAACGCGGCCGTCGTGGAGGCCGCTCATCATCTGATCGAGCCGGTAACCGGGCGTCTCCGGCACCTCGGAGCCCCACGCCTCCGAGAACTTCCGCCGGATCTCGGGATCGTCGACCGACTGGTAGCCGGGCAGGTACATGGGGTTGGCGCCCGAGTCGTTCAGCCCCTGGACGTTGTTCTGCCCGCGGAGCGCGTTCAGGCCCGTCGACTCGTAGCCGAGGTGCCCGGTCATGAGGACGAGGTTGGAGAGCGACCAGATGTTGTCGACGCCGCAGGCGTGCTCGGTGATCCCGAGGGTGTAGAAGATCGCCGCGTGCCGCTCGCTCGCATACTCGCGCGCGGTCGCGCGGATGTCCTCGGCCGGGACGCCGGTGACCTTCTCCGCGTCCTCGGGTGAGTAGCGCATGACGACCTCTCGAACGGCGTCGAAGTCGTCGGTGAAGTCGCGGATGTAGTCCTCGTCTTGGAGTCCCTCGGAGAGGATCGTGTGCATCATCGCGTTCAGGAGCCAGACGTCCGTTCCCGGGCGGAGCTGGAGGTGGTGCTTCGCGATCTTCGTGAGCCAGATCTTGCGCGGATCCGCGACGACGAGCGTGGCTCCGTTCCGCACGGCCTTCTTGATGCGAAGTGCGAGCACGGGATGCGCCTCGGTCGTGTTCGAGCCGATCACGAACAGGAAGCGCGCGTTCTCGATCTCCTCGATGGAGTTGGTGCTGGCTCCTCTGCCCAACGACCTGACCAGGCCGTAAAGAGTAGGACCGTGTCAGGTCGATTCGCAGGAGTGGACTGAGTTCGTCCCGACTCCGGTGCGCGCGAGCTTCTGGATGAGGTAGTTCTCCTCGTTCGTCAGGCGCGCGGACGCGAGGAAGCCGACGGACTGCGAGCCGTGCTCGGCGATGATCTTCTTGAGGCTGGTCGCGGTGGTCTCCATAGCGTGCTCCCACGTGGTGGGGTGGAGCTCGCCGTCCTCGCCGCGGACAAGCGGCTGTGTGAGCCGGTCCGGGTGGTGGACGAAGTTGAACGCGAAGCGCCCCTTCACGCAGAGGTTGCCCTCGTTCGGGAGGTACTCATCCTTCGAGGTGACCTTGACGATGTGCTTCGTTTGCGGGTCGAGGTTGAGGTCGACCTGGCAGCCGACGCCGCAGAACGTGCACGTGGTTCTCACCTGCTCCAGGGCATGCTCTGGAACCTTCGTGCCCTCCTCGAACTTCTCGTAGATCGCGCCGGTCGGGCAGACCGAGAGGCAGCCGCCGCAGAGCTCGCATTCGGTGTCGAGCCAGGAGAGGCCCCACGTGGGGACGATGCGCGCGTTCCCGCCGCGGCCCTCGAGCGAGAGCGCCGAACACTGCATGACCTCCTGCGTGTAGCGGACGCAGCGGTTGCAGAGGATGCACGCGTCCGGGTCGTAGCCCATGAGTTGGTTCCGGTCGTCGTACTCCTCGCGCTTTGCGTCGGGGAGGATGATCGGCGCTTCCGCGCCGAGCTCGTTCGCCATGTCGAGGAGCTCGTTGGGCCGACCGCCCGGGGACGTGTTCAGGTGCTCGGAGAGGAGCATCTCGGTGAGCGTTCGCTGGAAGTCCGTGATCGGCCCGTTGGTCGACACGACCATGCCCTCGGCCACGCGCGTCGCGCAGGCCGGCATGGGGCGTGGCGCGCCCTCGACGTCGACGACGCACATGCGGCAGCCGCCGTAGGGCTCGAGCTTGTTGTCGTGGCAGAGCGTCGGGATGAAGGTGCCGTGGCGCGCGGCCGCGTGGACGATCAGCTCGCCCTCGTTCGCGCTGACGGCTTTCCCGTCGAGGGTGAACTCGACCATCGCGGTCATCCTAACCCTCGGTGTCAGACACCGGATTGTGTTCCTTACCCGGAGACGAGGTACCGATAACGGGCCATGGCCTCTCGGGACTTGCCTCCGAAGTGCGTGAGCACTTCAGCCAGATGGAGGAAGGCGGGCGCCGGCTCGAGCCCGGCGCACGCTCTGCAGCTACTCCATGGCCACTCTTCGGGTTGCGCGCACAGGCCGCTCTCTACCGGGTTCCGTACTGCGTAGCGGAGCGTCCAAAGGAGCTGAGACTCGCTCTCTTGAAGAATCGCACCGAACCGGTTCTTGAAGAGGTGGGCATCGCGTTCGTACCGCTTGTTGAAGCGAAGCGCGTACCGCCCGTTGAGCGCCTTCATTGCAGTGGAGAGGGCTCCGTCATGTGTCCCTACCACCAGGTGGTAGTGATTCGGCATGAGGCAGTAAGCGAGGCATTGCAACTCGTATCTGAGAACGACTCGGTCGAGACACATGAGGAAGTCCACCCGATCTGAGTCGAACGAGAAGATCGCTTGCCGATTACTCCCGCGAGAGAAGACGTGGTAGAGGGAACCGGGCATGAAGTTCCGCTGGGTTCTCGCCACGTCTCGACGGTAGTCACGACGGACAGGCGAATGCAGAGATGTGGATGCAATGTCGCTGAACTGACACGACTTGTCCTTGACACAGGACGGTGTCTGACACCGGATGACACTCAGCGAGCTTGAAGCTACGTAGCTGCGAGCGGGGCAAACAGCTCGGGCCACCACTGCATCGCGTTCCGGACCGGGAACGGCGAGGCCTGGCCGAGCCCGCAGATCGACGTCTTCTCCATCGCGAGCAGCCACTCGTCGACCTTGTCTCGTGTCATCGCCGCTCTGCCGTGCTCGAGCTCCTCGAAGAGGTGGTGCAGCGCGCGGTTGCCGATTCGACACGGCGTGCACTTCTGGCACGACTCCTCCGCGAAGAAGCGCATCGTCTCGACGAGGAGGCGAAGTGGGGAGTAGGAGGTGGGAAAGATCTGCACCGCAGCCGAGCCCGGGCCGGCGCCGTACTCTGAGAGCCCGTCACGCGTAAGCGGCGCGTCGAGTGCAGACGGGGGCATGATGCCGCTCGCGGAGCCGCCCGGAACGATCGAGCCGACGTCGCCCGTGAACCTTCCCGCGTACTCCTCCACCAGCTCGCGCGTCGTGATGCCGTTGGGCGCCTCGTAACAGCCCGGCTTCCCGACGGCGCCGGTGACGGACCAGAGACGGGTTCCGAGTGCGCCTCGTGTTCCGAGGCCTGCCCACCACTCTCCTCCGTTGCGCAGGATCGCCGGGATGTGCGCCAGCGTCTCGACGTTGTTGATCAGCGTCGGTCGGCCGAGGTAGCCGACCTGGCTCGGGAACGGAGGCTTGAGCCGTGGCATCGCTCGACGCCCTTCCATCGACTCGAGCATGGCCGTCTCCTCGCCGGCGATGTAGGCGCCCGCACCGATCACGAGCTCGAGGGAGAGCCCGTCGAGCAGCCCCGCCTGCCGATACTCCTCGATGGCTTGCAACAGTCTGTTACGAGCGGTCGCGTACTCCTCGCGCAGGTAGATGTAGCCCTCGGTCGCCTCGAGGGAGCGCATCGCGATCAGCGTCGCCTCGATCATCACCTGCGGCCGAAGCTCCATCACATAGCGGTCCTTGATCGTCCCCGGCTCGCCCTCGTCGGCGTTGACGACGACGTACCGCGGGCCGGGCTCACGCGAGACGGCTTCCCACTTGACTCCGGTCGGGAAGCCGGCGCCGCCGAACCCCGTGAGCCCTGCTGCCTTGAGCTCGCCGACGATCCGCTCGAGGGGCGGAAGGTTCCGGAGCAGATCGAGGCCTCCGCGCTCCGCATAGTCGGCGAGCGATTCGTCGCGAATGCCGAGCCCGACCGCCGGGCCGTCGTTCGTCGCGTGCGTGACCTGCGGGACGATCTCGTCTCCGCGCGTCATCGCGGGCGCGAGGTCGCAGTGGCCGAGGCATGCGACCTCGATCGCGCCGGGCGTCTGCTCGAGAAGCTCGCGGGCGCCGAAGCAGTCGCACACCGGTCCCGTGCATACGCGCAGCGCGTCGGTCGGAACCTGGAGGAACGAATAGAACGAGACGACCTCGTGCACCTCACCGCGGCGGATGTTCATGTGATCCGCGAGTGCGTCCGAGAGCTCGAGAGTGAGCGGGCCGACCTCGCGCCGGATCCGGCCGAGGTTGTCGAGCAGCCGGGTTCGCGGCATTGGCAGCTCCGCGATCAGCGCAGTTGCGCGCAGGACGTCCACGCCTTCGATCCTACGCTGCGCTCTCTGGCTGCATGAGGAGAAGCGCCAAGTGACAAAGTGTCACAAGGCAGTTCTCGTGGCGTTCACTCGTCGCCGGGCCGACGCCGAAGCTTTTTCGCCCTCGAGCGTCGCTTCTTCTCGGCCAGGCGGCGCTCGCGCGCAGCCGCCCCCGGTCGGGTCGGGACTCGTCGCCGAGGCACCGCGAGCGCCGCGCGCAGCTTCTCGACGAGTCGCTCGACGGCGAGCTCGCGGTTCCGCAACTGGCTTCTCTGGTCCTGAGCGATCGCGCGAAGGACGGCCCCCGCGCGAGCGATCACGCGCCGCTTCTGGGCCTCGGACAGCGCGTCGGACGCCTCGACGTCGAAGACGGCCTCCACCCGGGTCGACGATTTCTGAGCGTGCTGCCCACCGGGGCCGCTCGAACGGGAGACGCGAATCGCGATCTCGGAGAGCGGCAGGGAAACAGAGCGCGTGACCCGAATAGACTCACGCTCCATGGCGTGCATTCTGCTCGACATCGACGGAGTTCTCCACGTGTCGGGCGACCCGATTCCCGGCGCCGTCGATGCGGTGGCCGGGCTCCGTCGGTCGGGGCATGCCCTTCGCTTCGTAACCAACAACTCGACGCGTCCGCGCTCTCGCCTCGCGGAGGAGCTCCGCGAGATGGGCTTCACGCTCGAGGACGACGAGCTTCAGACGACGCCTGGCGCCGCTGCGCGTGAGCTCGCCGGCAAGCGAGTGCTCGCGCTGGTCATGGCCGCAGTCGTGCCCGACCTCGAGGGACTGGAGCTCGTCGGTCACGACGCCGAGGCCGTGCTCATCGGCGGGTGCGACGAGACACTCGAGCCAAACCAGGTTTTCAGCTACATGAACCTTTCTCGCGCGTTCGAGGAGATCCAGATGGGCGCCTCGTTCTACTGCCTGCACAAGAACAAGTGGTGGCAGACGAGCCGTGGCCCGATGCTCGACTCAGGCGCGTTCGTCTCGGGACTCGAGTATTCGACCGGTATCGAGGCGACGGTGCTCGGTAAGCCGAGCCCTTCGTACTTCGCCGCCGCACTCGACGCTCTCGATGCCGAGCCGGAGCGGACGTGGCTCGTAACCGACGACGTCGAGGCAGACGTTCGCGGCGCTCGCCTCTTCGGGATGCGGACTGCCCTCGTCAGAACCGGGAAGTTTCGCCCGGAGACGCTCGAGTCGGCGGATCCGTCCCCGGACATCATCGTGTCCTCTCTCGCTCACTTTCCGGCCCTGCTCGAGGAGGATCTGACCGGCGGGTGGACGCCATAAGCCCTCCCTGCGTCCTTGCCTCGCACCCTCCAGCATCCGCCTAGCGACGGGTGATCACCCTGAACGGAGCTCTAAAGGTCGGCGTCGACATCATCGAGATCGATCGGGTGCGCCGCGCCCTGAAACGGCCGGGCTTTCGAGATCGATGCTTCACCGAAGCTGAACGCGCCTACTGCGACTCGCGCGCCCATCCCGCTCAGAGCTATGCAGCCCGCTTCGCCGGGAAGGAAGCCGTGGGAAAGGCCCTTGGCTGTGGAGTCCGCTTCACCTGGAAGGAGATCGAGATCGTTGGGCGACCCAAGCCTTCAGTGAGCCTTTCCGGCCGGACGGCCGCCTTCGCCGAGCGTGTCCAGGCCGGGCCGATCGATCTCTCGATGACGCACTCGCGGGAGATCGCCGCTGCGATCTGCGTCGTCGCTCCGCGCGAGTAGACACGGTGTCTGACACCACCCCACCTAACCATGCTGGTTTTCCTGGCAAGGGTGTCAGACACCGCCTACTCGAGCCGCTCTACTCCGCCGAGGAGATGCGCGCCGCCGAGGAGCGCTATCCGGCCTATCCCGACTCGATCCCCGAGCTGATGGAGCGCGCCGGCGCCGCGGTTGCCCGGGAGGCGATGCTCGCCTTCCCGGCGGCACGGAGCTTTGCCTGCGTGTGCGGCGGCGGCTCGAACGGCGGCGATGGACGAGTTGCGGCGCGCATCCTTCGCGAAGCCGGGCACGTCGCAGATGAGACGACCGAGTTAGACGGATACGACGTCGTGATCGACGCGCTCTTCGGCACCGGGTTCCGCGGAGCGCCGCGTCCGGAAGCCGCGGAGCTGATCGAGCGCATCAACGCGGCCTCGGCACCGGTCGTCTCAGTCGATCTCCCGTCCGGTGTCGACGCGTCGACGGGTGAGGTCGCCGGTGCGGTTGTCGACGCCGACGTCACCGTTACCTTCCACGCTCCCAAGGTGGGGCTCGTCGTCGCTCCGGGGAGGTTTCACGCCGGGCGCGTCGTGGTCGCCGACATCGGGCTCGAAGCCGCTTCGACCTTGCATCGACGCGCCACGCTGGCGCTCCTCTCGGTCGTTCCTCGCCGCGGCGTCAGGGATACGAAGTACTCGTCCGGCTCCGTGCTCGTCGTAGGCGGCCAGCCCGGAATGACGGGCGCGGCCTGCCTCGCGGCGATGGCTGCGCTGCGTGCCGACGCCGGCTATGTGACTCTTGCCGTGCCGGAGGAGGCGTTGCCCGCCGCCGAGGCGCTCGCACTCGAGCCGGTAAAGATCGGCTGGAGCGACGCCGATGCCGCCCAGACGATCGTGCGCGCTGCAGAGCGGGCGAGCTCCCTCGCCATCGGGCCTGGTCTCGGCCGGAGCGACGAGCGCAGCGTGCTCGTGCGCGAGCTGCTCGAGCGCGTTCAGCTTCCGGCGGTCCTCGACGCGGACGGCCTCTTCGGCCTCGAGCCCATCGCGCGTCCAACGCCCATCGTCCTCACGCCGCACGCGGGCGAGCTCGCCCGCCTCCTCGACACCGACTCGGCCTGGGTCGAGGCACACCGCCTCGCCGCTGCGCAGCAGGCGGCCGAGCGCTTCCAAGCCGTCGTCCTCCTCAAAGGCGCGGACACGATCGTCGCTGCGCCCGGCGAAGGTGTCGTGGTGTGCGATCTCGGGCCTCCCTCGCTCGCGACAGCAGGCACGGGCGACGTCCTCACCGGCGTGGTCGCGGCGCTTCTCGCCAAAGGGCTCGAGCCACAGCTCGCAGCTGCGGCTGCAGCCGTCGCCCATGCACGGGCGGCTGAGCTCGCTCCGCACCAGGCAGGGCTCGTCGCGAGCGACCTGCTCGCTTCGCTGCCTATAGCCCTCGAGGGCTGATAGCGGTGGCGCAGGCACGGACACGTTCCACGTCATCTGCGCGACCGCGATCCAGCACGTGCGGCGACGGGGACGACCCGGATCGCAGAGAATGATCCAGTGGTCGCTCCGGGAAATACGGCACCGCTTGGCCGGCTGCAAACGCTTCGCATCGCGTCGTCCTCAGTCGCCCCGATATGGAGAAGACGTGCTGGGGTCAGACTTAAGTCTGACCCCAGCGCAGTTTCCATTGCTCCCTGCGTCCTAGCACTGCTCGGTTTTCGCGCGGCCAAGCAGCACCGGACTTCCCGGAGAGACCACGAGAGGCTTGATGCGGGTTAGGAGCACGTCCGGCTGGGGGTCTGCGCGCGGCGCATCGCGTCCGCATCGGTCGGCACCAAGGCCACCAGCCTTGGCACCGACCGCTCCGACCACGCTGCTTGGCGCATACCCTCCCCGTACGCACCCCCAACCCGCATCAAGCCTCTAGTGGAGCGCTCTTGCTTCACCATTGATCTCGGGGCCATCCGGCGAAACGCCGAGACGCTTCTGCGCGCCGCGGGCGGGGCGGAGCTGTGGGCGGTCGTCAAGGCGGAGGGCTACGGTCACGGCGCGGTCGACGTCTCGCGTGCCGCCCTCGACGGCGGAGCGTCGGCGCTCTGTGTCGCGACGCTGCCCGAAGCGCTTCACCTTCGAGCTGCGCTGCGAAACGCGCGCATCATCGTCATGTGCCCCGTCTCGGATCGAGAGATCGGCGCGGCAAAGGCCGCGAGGCTAGAGCTCGTCGGCGCGGACGGGCGCGTTCCCGAGGGCGTTCGCGTCCACCTCAAGATCGACACGGGGATGGGTCGCTGGGGGCTCTCCGAGCTGCCTGCTCCGGGACGCGACGTCGTCGGTGTGATGAGCCACCTCGCGTCTGCGGAGTCCGATCCGGCGTTCACGCAGCTTCAGGTCGAGCGCTTCAAGGAGGCGACCGCGGGGCTTGGCTCGCTGACGAGGCACATCGCCAACAGCGCGGCCACGTTGCGCTACGCGGAGGCGCGCTTCGACGCCGTTCGCTGTGGCATCGCGCTCTACGGCATCTCGCCGTTCGACGCCGGCCCGCAGTCGGAAGGGCTCGAGCCCGCCTTGCGCTGGGAGTCGTATCTCGCGCTCGTGAAGCAGCTCGCGCCCGGCGAGAGCACGGGGTACGGGCGTCGATTCGTCGCCGATCGACCGACGTGGATCGGCATCGT
>Ga0315273_10011864_pt1 | contig 11157 bp, 6 predicted proteins | sample YL17G02_0_MG_FD_205753 | JGI IMG/M metagenome (GOLD analysis project Ga0315273, IMG submission 205753) | Sediment microbial communities from Yellowstone Lake, YNP, Wyoming, USA - YL17G02_0 | ecosystem: Environmental > Aquatic > Freshwater > Lake > Sediment | place: USA: Wyoming | collected...
CTTCGATGAACAGTCCTCTCGCCTGCACATCTATCGCCGCGACTCTTTGTGCAACCTTGGCGTTCGCGAGTACGCAGGCGATGGCGGCGAAGCCGGGTGGGGGCGGGTCGACGCCCTGTACGACAGCCGTCGGTTTCCCGGCGTTCGCGTACTGGAAGCCTGCCGGCAAGACGATAGAGATTCTGGTTGCGGATGCCACTGGCAAGTGCGTGCGCTCGGTAATCCAGTCGAGCGGTACAGGCGCCACCATTCAATTCAGCTATCCGGTGAGCGGCACGTCGAACAGAGGAAGAATCGCCTGGGTGACGGCACCATCGGTGGTCAGTGTTGATTTCACCGTGGATGCTGTAACCAGGCAAGTAACCGTGTTCGCGAAGAAGACGATCTACTCGGGAACTGGTGGGTTCATCAGCCTCAGCAAGGATGGAAGCGCACTGTACTCGACAAGGTATTCCGGTTCGGGTGCGCCAGTCATAGATCGAATCCAACTCGACGCCGTTGGTTCGCCCGCGGGAGTGCCCACGCTTGTCCTGCAGGCTCCCGCGGCCAGCAATCTCCAGACGATCTCGGTGAATGGAGACGAGACGGTGATATTCGCCGACTACAAACCTACCGCGGGTGCGACTGCCTACAAGCTCGTGTGGATTCTGCTCACGGACCCAAACACCTACCATGAGATCGATTCAGGAATCTCGCCCAACCAATGGGATTTCTCCCCTGCAGCAGATCCATCGTCGAGTCGTGTCGCGTACCAGAAGTACAGCGGGACGAGCGGTGGATGCGACCTCCTGGTCACCTCGGACGTTAATGGCCAGCCAACGTACCCACAGCAATCTGCGTATGGAGTCAAACCCACATGGTTGAACGGCATGATTCTGGCTGATGGGCGGACGGCCACGTGCTCATACACGGGCACGATCATGCAGACCGATCCGATTTCCGGCCTGCAGGTTGCCCTGACGAGCGGCTACGATCCGGACGGCAAGTAGTTCGAGAGCATCGCATCGTTCCGGGACCAGTGGCTCCGCCCGTTCCGCGCTGCCCGCTGATCGGAGTACGCTGTAGGCCGCACCCCGGCAGAGGGAGCCAGGTGCCCAACGACAATCACTCAGGGGGGAGATCCATGTTCAATCGAATGGTAGCCACGGCCGCAGCAGTGTTGTTGCTCTGCACGGTTGCCGGCACGGCGTCTGCTGCGGAATGGAGCGCTGAGCAGCAGGAAGTCTGGAAGGTCGAACAGCAGCAATGGAAGATGTCGGCGTCCAAGGACATGAGCTGGATCGACACGATGGTGCATCCAAACATGACGTTCTGGGAAACCGGTGCACCGATGCCTCGCGACAAGGCATCGCTCAAGCACTGGAGCCGGTACGATGCCGAAAACGGTTCGACCCTCGAACAGGAGCTGTTTCCAATCTCGGCGACCATCACCGGCAACATTGCAGTGGTGCAGTACAACTACATGGTTGCTCGCGAGAACTACAAGAAGGAGCGGGAGACCGTAACCGGCCATTACACGGATGTGCTGATCAAGGATGGCGGCCGCTGGCTGTTCCTGACCTGGGCGGGCGGAGACGATCCGAAGAAGTGAGGTTTCTTTCCTTCAGTTTGGCGCGAACCATCGCGTCCGTGACCCCGGCCCCGCGCCGGGGTTTCTGTTTCTGGTGAGGGTCCGTTTCCAGACATCCACCCGCAGGTCTCGATGTTTCCTTCTCCGCGACGCGTGGTTTTCCGCGATCAACGGATCGATGCCAGCGCGGTCTGACCGGGCGCAGGGGGATCATGCCGCGGGGCGTCGCGCGGCATGGACGCCGCGCGCGAGTCCCCAAGGAAGGGTTCACGGCGTCCCCGCGGCATGATTCCCCTGCGCCCGGAGAGACCGCAACGCCCGGTCAGCGATGCACGACCTGCAGGATCGAATTGCGCATCTGCTCGTGCAGCACCAGCTGCGCATCCTGCGCGATGGCCTCGATCATGGCCGGTTCGTAGGCAAGCTTGCCGTCCGGTTCGCGCGTCAGCACGTTGCGCGAGATCGCGAGGTCGATGAAGTTGCCGAACAACGCACGCTCGAAGAACTCCGGCGAGTTCAGCTCGTAGAGCATGGACATACGCTGCGCCATGAGCTGGCACTGCCGCTCGAGCGCGTCCTGGGTCAGCCGCCCGCTGCCCGCCTTGAGCAGCAGCGACACGACCAGGTAGTAGCGCTCGAGGATGGGAACGGTCGCCCGCGCCAGCACCGAGAGCTGCACCGCTTCCGGTGACTCCGCGGACGGCCGGCGCCACTCGCTGCGATCGTCCGACGCGGTCAACAGCCCGTGGTTCAGCAGGTCCTCGAGCAGGTCGTCGACCACCTTCGGCAGCTCGGCCTCGGTCCAGCGCAGGAAATACTCGTCGGTCACATACGGATAGACGCGACCGGCGAGGCGCTGCAGATCGCCACGGGAGACGGCCGCATTGTTGAGGAACGCGCAGGCGAGCAGTGAAGGCATCAGCATCAGGTGCAGTGCGTTGTTACGGAAGTAGCTCGTCAGTACCGACACGTCCTCGGTCATCGAGATGATGTCCCCGAGCTCGTGCTGTTGCCGCTGCAGGATGCCGAGCGACTGCCCGTGGCGGATCATCGACACGCCGTCCATGTCGGTCACCCACACCTTGTCCGAATAAGGCGCCTGGCGCAGAAGCGACGCATACAGCTCGAGGTGCCGCGCGAGGTCCGCTTCTCCCATGCGTTGCCGCGCCGTCGCCAGCAGCACCAGGCCGATCAGGTTGACGGGCGTGACACACGCGGCCGCGTTGATGCGGGTCATGATCGACGCGGCGAGGTCCTTCACCAGCGGATTCAGCCACGGCGGCTTGTCGTCGGATCCGGCCGGCTCGCGCGTCCACTCCGGCGCGTGCTTGCTGATCAGCGTGTCGAGCGGCAGCGGCTCGCCGAAGCTCACGTACACCTTGCCGAAGCGGCTGCGCAGCTCGGGAATCGCGCGCAGCAGCGTCAGCACCGATTCCTTCTCCTTCTTCCGCCCGGAAAGCTCGCCGATGTAGGTGCGGCCTTCGACGAGACGCTCGTAGCCGAAATACACGGGCACGAACACCACCGGGCGCGTCGGCTCGCGCAGGTAGCTGCGCACCGTCATCGCGAGCATGCCGGTCTTCGGCTGCATCAGCCGTCCGGTACGGCTGCGACCGCCCTCGATGAAGTACTCGATCGAATGGCCGCGCGCCATCATCAGGCCGAAATACTTCATGAACACGGCCGTGTACAGCGCGTTGCCGGAGAAGCTGCGGCGCAGGAAGAACGCGCCGCCGCGACGCAGGAACGAACCGATCACCGGCATGTTCAGGTTGATGCCGGCGGCGATGTGCGGGACCGCGAAGCCCTTGTGGTACACCACGTAGGAGAGCAGCAGGTAGTCCATGTGGCTGCGGTGACAGGGCGCGTAGATGACCTCCGCGCCGTCCTCGACGGACTCGAGGCTCGAGAAATTGGCGAGCTCGACGCCGTCATACAGCCGGTTCCAGAGGCGGCCGAGTACGCCCGACATGAAAACCACGAACGGGTGCGAGTAATTGGCCGCGATCTCGTAGGCATAGCCGCGCGCGACCTTGAGCGCGTCACGCCGCGAGAGACTGCGGGCCTTCATCTCGTCGCGCACGGCTTCGCGCACGATCTGTGTCCGAAGCACCTGCGCGACGATGGTGCGGCGGTGCGACAGGTCGGGCCCGATCGTGGCCGTGCGCTGGTTGCGGAACTGCGCACGCAGCTGTCGCCACAACCTGCGCGGGCTCCGCGGGATTCCACGTGTGTCGGCCAGTGCCGGCTGCACCGCCAGCGTCTCGCCGGCCAGCACCAGCAGGTTGCGCCCGTTCACGATCAGCGACACCAGCTTGCGGAACCGGCCGCCGATGTCCCAGTCCTCGGCGACCCACAGCCGCAGCCAGGAGCGTTCGCGGTCCGGGGCACGGCCCCAGAACAGGCTGATCGGCAGGATGTCGACGTCGAAGCCGGGATCGGACGCCGCAAGGCCCGCGAGGGTGCGCAGGGCCTCGGGCATCCTCCGGTCGAGCCGCAGGCCGAGGAATCCCGCGCGGCGCTCCATGAAGAACACGGACGCCGGCAGGAACGCGCCGGGACCGGGCGCGGCGAGTGGCAGCGGCAGCGAGCGCTCGCGGCAGACGTACTCGAGCACGGCAACGTCCACGACGCTGCGTTTCTCGAGCGCATAAACGACCGTGCGTCCGGAGCCGAGCCGCTCGGCCAATCCGTCGGGCAGCACGGACGGCCGCACCCACAGCGCGACGAACCGCCGGACGAGCGGCAGCAGCAGCCGCTCGATCGCCGTGAGCCCGCTCATTCGGGCAGTCGCCCGCTCACTCCTGCTCTTCCTTTGGGCCGCCCTCGCCTGTGTCGCCCTCGGCGCTCTCGATGGCGGCATCCATGGCGGCCTTCTGGGCGAACGTCACGCCTTCGACGGCACGCGCCTTGTCCTGGGTCTGGATCAGGTCGTCGAACACGGTCTTGTCCGTGTCGCGGCCCAGTGCCTTGGCCGCCTCCTCGTCCTGAGCCTCCGGCTTGCCGCCGCACGCCGCGAGGCCGAGGAGCACCAGTCCGGACAAGGCCAATCCTGCTATGCGGTTCATGCGCTTCCCCCTCGGTTGCCAGCGCAATCTTAACCGATGGGGCCCCGCGCGAGCGCCGGCCGGTCGGCGCCGGCTACAGAAACTCGTCGATCGTGAACAGGAAATAGGCGAAATAGTGGTTGATCGCCCGGATCTGGTCGAGGAGCCGGTGATCGGAATCGAGCACGTGCAGCGTCGCCTTCTGCTCGCGCGCGAAGCGGTAGCTGTTATCCACGGGGATCACGTCGTCGCGCCAGCCGTGCACGATGGTCGTGGGACAGCCGGCCGGCCGTGGACTGAATTTCTCGTAGCCCGGCATGTAGAGTGCCGGCGCGAGCAGGAACATGCCGCGCGCCTGCAGCAGCGACGAGCCGGCCACGGACACGTACCCGCCCATGCTCGATCCCACCAGCACCAGCGAACCGCGCAGGTCCTTGCAGAACGCCAGCAGTCGCGTGACGCGATCCTCGGGCCGGTCGATGCCGCGATAGTCGACGGACTCGACGTGGAATCCTTCCTCGCGCGCGATCTCGGCCATGGCGGCAATCTTGCCGCCCCAGGGCTCGCTGTCCTTGCCGTGCGAAAAGACGACGTAGCGTTCGGCCATGCCGCGACCCACCCTCCATCCAGTCCGATCGACATAATAGGCTGCGCGCGATCCGGAATCCGGAATCAGTTCTCATCGCCGACCCGCCACAGCCAGCGGTCCAGGTCGCCGGGCGCATCTGGCCACCCGTACCGGCGCAGGTCGATGCGCCGCTTCGACACGTCCACGCCCTCGCGGCGCAGCCGGTCGAGCTGGCGCTTGTGTGCGTCCGATCCCTCTGCAAACGCGATGCGGCCACCGGCAGCGAGGATGCGATGCCACGGTACGCGGCTGCCCGGCGGCAGCCCCGAGAGTACCCGGCCGACCAGCCGGGCGCGCCGCGGCCACCCGGCAATTTCGGCGACGACGCCATAGGTGGCGACCCTGCCGCGCGGCACCCGCGCGACGACCGCAAGGATGGCTACGGCAGCATCGGTCATGCGCCGGGATGCTAGTCACGCGCATTGCCGGGCGCAATCGACCGCGTTTGCCGCGCTCTCGCAGCGCGTGCGAAAGTGGCGAAATGACCGGGGATCGGGCAAGGCGGGGCTGGAGGTTCGCGATCGACCGCGGCGGCACGTTCACGGACATCGTGGCCTGGGACCCCGACGGAAGACTGCACACGCACAAGCTGCTGTCGCGCGGCGCGGGCCATGGCGGCGATCCTGCCGTGCACGGCATCGGCGACGTGCTGGCTCGCCGGGGTGACGAGGCTGCTGCGGTCGAATCGGTCCGGCTCGGCACGACCGTCGCCACCAACGCGCTGCTCGAGCGCAAGGGCGAACCGACGCTGCTCGTGACGACTCGCGGCTTCGGCGACGCGCTGCGCATCGGCTACCAGCATCGACCGGACATCTTCGCGCGCGGGATACGTCTGCCGCCGATGCTCTACTCGGCGGTGATCGAGGCCGACGAACGGGTGGACGCGGCAGGCGACGTGCTCACTCCTCTCGACGAAGTGTCGCTGCGGCTCGCGCTCGACGACGCCTTGCGCAGCGGCCTGCGCTCGGTGGCGATAGCCTTCCTGCATGGCGTGCGCAACCCTGGGCACGAACTGCGCGCGGCCGCGCTTGCCGTTGCGGCGGGCTTCGAGGAGGTGGTCGCCTCGCACGAGGTCGCGCCGCTGACGGGCCTCGTCGCCAGGGGCGACAGCGCGGTCGCGGACGCCTACCTGTCGCCAGTGTTGCTGCGTTACGTGCGGCAGTTCCTGCGCGAACTGGCGGAACGGCACGGCTCGCCCGAGCTGCTGCTGATGCAGAGCAACGGCGGCCTCGTCGACCCCGACGGTTTCCGTGGCATCAACAGCGTGCTCTCCGGTCCGGCTGGTGGTGTGGTCGGGCTGGCGGCCGTGGGGCACGCGAGCGGGACGAACCGGCTCGTCGGCTTCGACATGGGCGGCACGTCGACCGACGTCAGCCTTTTCGCAGGCGAGCTGCCGCGCCGGTTCGAGACCGAGATCGACGGCGTCCGGCTCAGGGCTCCGATGATGGACATCCATACGATCGCCGCGGGCGGCGGGTCGATCGCGCGATTCGCCGACGGGCGACTGCAGGTGGGTCCGGAATCGGCGGGCGCCGACCCCGGGCCGGCCTGCTACCGCCGGGGCGGCCCGGCGACCGTCACCGATTGCAATGTCGTGCTCGGGCGCATCCGGCCGGAGCACTTTCCGGCCGTGTTCGGCGCATCGGGCACCGAGCCGCTCGACGTCGAGGCGGCGCGTCTTCGCCTCGCCGGGATTGCCGCGGACCTGAACCGGCAGGATGGGACGAACCGCGGCATCGAAAATCTCGCGGACGAGTTCCTGCAGGTGGCCGTGGCGCGCATGGCGAATGCGATACGGGACCTTGCCTTGAGACAAGGACAGGATCCGGCCCGATTCACGCTGCTGCCCTTCGGCGGCGCGGCGGGTCAGCACGCCTGTGCGGTAGCGGATGCGCTCGGAATCGAATCGATCCTGCTCGACCCGCTGGCCGGCGTGCTTTCGGCGTACGGTATCGCGCTCGCGCTCAGGCGCTGCGTTCGGCGACGCAGCGCCGGGGCGCCCTGTTCAGACGCCTGCGTCACGCAGATGAGTGCAATGCTCTCGGCGCTCGAGGACGCAGCGCGAGCGCAATTGCGGCGGCAGAGTGTGCCCGGAGACGCCATCGACGTCAGACGCACGGCCTACCTCAGGTTCGCTGGCTCGGACACCAGCATCGAGGTCGAGTGGGGTTCGCCGCCGGCCATGCGCGCCGCCTTCGAAATCGCGCACGAACGTCTGTACGGATTCACGAATGCCGCAGGGCAGATCGTGGTCGCGGAGGTATCCGCGGAGGCATTCGAACGTGGCGCCCCGACGGCGCACACGGGCGCGGGCGGTGAGACGCCGGGCCTTGCCAAAGGCAAACACGACACACGCCCGGATTCGACGTCGACCGTCGAGGTCTGGGCCGCGGGGGCATGGCGCCGCGTCCCGCTGCACCTGCGCGAAGACCTGCGCGAGGGCCAGTCACTGTCCGGGCCCGCGCTGTTGATCGAGCACGGATCGACCGCCTGGATCGCCATGGACTGGGACGCAACGGTTGTGTCGCAGGGCCGCCTGCTCCTCCAGCGTCGTGCCGCGCGCGCCGGTGCGCGATCAAGCGCGGACCTCAGCGCCGACCCGCTGCGGCTCGAAGTGTTCAACGGGCTCTTCATGCACGTGGCCGAGCAGATGGGCGTGGTGCTGCGCCAGACCGCAAGCTCGGTGAACATCAAGGAGCGGCTCGACTTCTCCTGTGCGATTTTCGATGGCGAGGGCCGCCTCGTCGCCAACGCGCCGCACATGCCCGTGCACCTCGGATCAATGGGCGCCAGCGTCACCGCCGTACTCGAGACACACGGCACACGGATGCGGCCCGGCGACTCGTTCCTGGTGAACTCGCCCTATCACGGCGGCACGCACCTGCCGGACATGACGGTGGTGACTCCGGTGTTCGACGCTGCCGGCGGCCGGATCGATTTCATCACCGCTTCGCGCGCGCACCACGCCGACATCGGCGGTACCACCCCCGGCTCGATGCCGCCCGGCAGCCGCGACATCGGCGAAGAGGGCGCGCTGTTCGAGCCCGTGCGCATCGTCCGCGACGGCCGACTCGACGAGGAACTGCTGGCGCGGGCCTTCACGGCCGGCGCGTGGCCGGCCCGCAATCTCGCGCAGAACCTCGCGGACCTCAGGGCGCAGCTGGCCGCAAACGCCCGCGGCATACACGAACTCGAGCGCGCCGCGGGCGAGCACGGGCTCGCGACGCTGCTCGCATTCATGGGGCACGTGCAGCACAACGCGGAAACGTGCATGCGCCGCGCAGTCCGGCGACTGCGGGACGGCCGGTTCCGCTACGAACTCGACAACGGCCAGTGCATCGAGGTGGCCGTGACTGTGGACCATGAAGCCGGCTCGGCGATCGTGGACTTCGCGGGAACGTCGGCGCAGCAGGACAACAACTTCAACGCGCCGCGCGCGGTCACGGTCGCTGCCGTGCTGTACGTCTTCCGCACGCTGATCGACGAGCCCATCCCGCTCAACGCCGGCTGCCTGACGCCGCTCGAGATCGTGGTGCCCTTTGGGTCGATGCTCGACCCGACGTTTCCACACGCCGTGGTGGCAGGCAACGTGGAGACGTCGCAGTGCATCGTCGACGCGCTCTACGGCGCGCTCGGCCTGCAGGCGGCATCGCAGGGAACGATGAACAACTTCACCTTCGGCAACGAACGCTACCAGTACTACGAGACGATCGCGGGAGGCGCCGGCGCGGGGCCCGGCTTCGACGGTGCGAGCGGCGTGCAGACGCACATGACCAACTCACGCCTGACCGATCCGGAGATACTCGAGGAGCGCTTCCCCGTGCTGCTGCGCGAGTTCGCGATCCGCAACAGCTCAGGCGGTGCCGGCGAGTTCCGTGGCGGCGACGGGCTGGTGCGCCGCGTCGAGTTCCGCGAGGCGATGACTGCCGCGATCCTGTCCAATCACCGGCGCATCGCGCCCTTCGGCCTGCAGGGCGGCGCACCGGGACGGCCCGGCGTCAACGTCCTCATGCGGCGCGATGGGCGCTCAGAAACGCTGGCCGCCACCGTCGAGGTCGCGGTCGAACCGGGCGACCAGATCGAGATCGCGACGCCCGGAGGTGGCGGTTTCGGCCGGCAGCGACGCGAGTGCAACTGAAGGCGCTGGCCGCGGCTCGGTGTAGTAGCCGAAAAGCGCCTGCGCAAGCGTGCGCTGCCGCTGCGTCTCGTCAACGACGACGTCGGCTTCCCCGGCGCGGACGTCGACGGTCATGCGCGTGCCGGGCGGCAGGCGATTCGCGCGTGCGGGCCGCACCCGGCTGCCCGCCGTCGAGTGGCTCACCATGAAAGAAAAGTACTCGCCTGCCCTCCCGGAGCGCAGGCCGACCAGCAGGTTCACGCACCCTTCGCTCACGTCGTGCGCTGTGTTGACCCGTTCGTCGCACACGACGTAAACGGCATCCGCGGCATCGCCCGCGCCGAACAGCCCAGCCTCCGCGAGCGGCTGCAGAAAGTCCTGCACCTGCCGGGTGATCTTGTGCCAGGCCCCGCGGTCGCCCGCGTCGAACACGGCCCAGCGAGTGCCTCGCTCGATGCTGCCCATGACGAGCAGTGCGCGGCGCCGTGCAGTCAGCAGCGAACTCTCCGCGCTGCGCCCCGTGCCGCCGGCGAGCGTGCGCAATGGCAGTCGCCGCTCCCCGGCCGTGCGCAGCGACTGCAGCGGATTGATGCCGTGGGCCGCGAGGCGGGACCGTTCCGCATCGGTCAGCACCAGCGCGGCGCGCGTCCCGGGCCGCAGCAGCAATTCGTCGTCCGGGCCCGGATGCCAGGGCGAGCGCAGCTCATCCATACGCGCGAGCACGCCGGCGACGGCGCCGCCGTTGGCGAAGGTCTCATAGCGGCCGCGCAGCCGGTCGAAGGCGAGGATGCGCGGAAAGCACATCAGCGCGTGGTCGCTCTGCAGGTCGAGTTCCCGCAGCCCCCTGAGCGCGTCGTCGCAGCCGCCCCAGGCTGCGGATGGATCGACGATGAGCATCGCGCGCAGGTCCTGGCACACGCGCGCTGCAACCACGAGCACGCTCGCCCCGACGTCGCGATCGCGCGCCGGCGGGGGGATGTAGAGGAAATGCACTTCGTCGCTCGCACTCAGCGCGAAGAGGCCGGTGCCGCGCTGCTCGGAACCGATGAGGTCGTAGTCGGTAAGCGAGTCGCCGTCGTCGCCGTCCGGGTTCGAATCCACGTAGCCGATCGGATGGCGCGCGCCCGCCCGATACGTGCGGTCCGGACGTGCCGCCGGTACCGCGCCACGCACGCGCACCAGCGTCGATTCCTGGAGCGCGGTGGCCACGAAGCGCGTCGTGCCCGGCACGATCGACAACCTGCGGAAGATTTCCTGGTCCTCGATGTGCTCCGAGCCGGCGGAACGGACCCGCTGCAGGACGAGGTTGAAGCGGTCATCCTCGTTCGCGCCTACGTTGTCGTAGTCCACCGACGCGCGCAGCGCCTCACGCGAGCCCGGACTGCGCGCCTCGAGCGTCAGTGCGCCGGCGCCACAGGGCAGCGTGATCGTCGCCGGAGCGCCGCCGTTGCAGACCCGGACGACGACGGCGCGGCGTCCACCGTTCTCGAAGAACTGCTCGACGGCATAGGGCATGGGGCTCGGCTGCCACAGCCCGCCGAACACCTGCTGGAACTCCGCGAAGCTGCGCACCGCGACGGGCTGGTTGACCGGGCCGCGCAGCGTGCGGCCGAGGAAGGCGCAGGCAGAAGCTGGCAGCCGCGCGATGGCGTGGTCCGCGCCCGGCGCCTCCGCCACGACCATGCCGCTCATGTCCGAATGCTGCAAACTCACGTCCCCCGCCCGCGCCGGACGTACGTTAGCACAAGTCCTTGTGTCACACGCTGCAGCGAGACCCAACCCATTGATGCGGACG
>Ga0315273_10011865_pt1 | contig 11157 bp, 18 predicted proteins | sample YL17G02_0_MG_FD_205753 | JGI IMG/M metagenome (GOLD analysis project Ga0315273, IMG submission 205753) | Sediment microbial communities from Yellowstone Lake, YNP, Wyoming, USA - YL17G02_0 | ecosystem: Environmental > Aquatic > Freshwater > Lake > Sediment | place: USA: Wyoming | collected...
TTGTGTCCAGACCAGCGTAGGTCACCCGGACAAGGTATAGTCCCTGCGGCGGCGCGGCCGGTCCGGCTGAACTCGGCTTTGCCTCTCGCAGCAGTGTCTCTATCTGTTCGGCGGTCAGCCTGCCTCGGCCGACCTGCACGAGCGCGCCCGTCATCCGGCGCACCTGATGCGGCAAAAAGGCATTCGCTTCCACATCGAAGCCGACAAGGCGCCCCCGCCGCCAGAGGTCAACCCGGTGGACGTTGCGGACGGTGCTGGCCCGCGGGTTGTCCAAGCTGCCGGCGAAGGCGGCGAAATCGTGTCGCCCGACGAGGCGTTCTGCGGCCTGACGCATGGCGTCGAGGTCGAGCGTCTCTCTTACGTGCCACGCCCCCTTTCGGAGGAGCGGCGACGGCGACGGCCCGTTGCAGACGAGGTAGCGGTAGTGCCGCATGAGCGCCCGCCGTCTGACTTCGAAGTCGAGCGGCGCTTCTTTCGCCTGTCGAACGGCGATCTCTTCTGGCAGCCAATAGTTGAGGCCGTTGCGGAAGACCGTCGTTGCGAAGGGGCGTCGCGTCAGGAAGGAGGCGACCTGCCCCAGGGCGTGACAGCCGGCGTCGGTGCGGCCGGCGAAGGCCGCGCGCGCTTTTTCGCCTGTCAGCATTTGTATTGCCCTCTCCAGTTCTCCCTGGATGGAGGGGGCGTTTTTTTGAATCTGCGAGCCGCCGAAGCGGCCGCCGTCATATTCGAGGATGAGGAGGATGCGCCTCACGTTGTCCTCGGACGGCTGTTGCGATGTCATGTTCGCGGGCCGTCGTAGGCCCGATAGTTGTTATACCAGTTCCAGTTGGGCGACGACGGAGCCATCGCCAATGCGCCGGCCCAGCTTGACGATGCGGGTGTAGCCACCCGGCCGGGTCGCGTAGCGCGGTGCGAGCTCGTCGAAGACCTTCTTTACGACGTTGGGGTCATAGACGACGCTGAGCGCTCGCCGACGCGCGTGCAGGGTGCCGTCTTTGCCCAGGGTTATGATTTTCTCGGCCATGCCGCGTATTTCTTTGGCCTTCGCCTCGGTGGTGCGAACCTTCTCATAGCGGAGGAGGTCGGTGATGAGGCCGCGGAAGAGCGCCTGGCGCTGCGGTGTGGACCTTCTCAGTTTTCTGCCGTCAATCTGGTGTCTCATAGTCCGAAACCGTGTCCAGGGTTACTCCTGGCGGTCTTCTTCCTCCTCTTTGCCTTCTTCGGGCTCGCCTTCTTCACGAGGCAGCTCTTTGCCGGCCTGGCGGAGCGCCTGCAAGAGAGCGCTTCCAAGCGCGCCAATGGGCTCGCCCTCTTCATCGACTTCTTCGTAGGCTACTTCCGCCTCAGGCTGGAGGTACTCCAGTTCGATCAGCTTGGCGCGCAGTTCGTCGTAGGACTTGCGGCCGAAGTTGCGAAGGGCCAGCAGGTCTTCCTCACTCTTTTCGAGCACCTGGCCTACGGTCATGAGGCCGCTGCGCTTGAGGCAGTTGTAGGCGCGAACTGAGAGGCTGAGCTGTTCGATCGGCGTGTTGTAGCGGTCGGGTGAGAGGGCGGCACCGACGCCGAGTCCTCGTTCGACGACTGCCGGTTGGGGCTTGCCGACCTGGACGAAGAGGCTGAACTGGTCGACGAGCATGGCGGCGGCGTTGCTCACGGCTTCGACGCCGGTGAGGGTGCCGTCGGTCCAGACTTCGAGGGTGAGTTTGTCGTAGTCGGTGACCTGGCCAACGCGCGTTCGTTCGACGCGGTAGTCCACTTTGCGTATGGGTGTAAAGACGGCGTCGACGGGTATGACGCCGATGGGCACGGCCCCGTGGTCGTTGGCGGGCCAGTAGCCGTGGCCCTGCTCGACGGTGAATTCGATGGTGAGATGAGCTTCGCTGGAATCGAGTGTTGCCAGGTGCAGCTCAGGGTTCACAATCTCGAAGTCGGCGGAGCCCTGGATGTCGCCGGCGGTGACTTTGCCTTCGCCGGAGGCTTCCAAGAAGAGTTTGCCCGGCCGGTCCGAGAGGGGACGCAGCCGGATTTCCTTCATGTTGAGGATGAGCTCTATGGTGTCCTCTTTGACGTGATCGATAGTGGAGAACTCGTGGACGACTTCTTCGATGCGAACGGCGGCGATGGCGGCGCCGGGCAACGAGCCGAGGAGGACGCGCCGGAGCGCGTTCCCCAGGGTTATGCCGAATCCGGCTTCGAGTGGCTCAGCGACTACGCGGGCATAGGAATCGGCGCTCTCCTCGATCTCTAGTTGAGGGGTCACCGGTTCGGTGCTCGGCACACCTTCCCGCTCCTGGCCAAAAGGTTGTGGAGATATCAATTTCTCCGCCTCCCATTGTTAACTCTAAATTTTAGCGTGAGTAGTACTCTACGATTACGAGGGGATCGAACTGGACGCCGGCTTCCGGCGATTCCAGATGTCGCAGGACTTTGCCGGTGAGGGCGTCGTCGTCGCGAGCCAGCCAGCCGGGGAAGATCCTGCTCTTCACGGTCTCCTCTATTACTTTGTAGTACTCAGTCTTCTTTCCCCTTTCGGTCCAACCGATAGCGTCGCCGACCCGCACCTGGATGGATGGGATGCTGGCCTTGCGACCGTTGACGCTCACGTGTCCGTGGCGGACGACCTGGCGCGCCTGGGAACGCGATTCGCCGAATCCAAGGCGGAAGACGACGTTGTCGAGGCGCATTTCGAGCAGGCGGATGAGGTTGTCGCCGGTGACGCCGGGACGCCTGACCGCCTCTTCGTAGTAGCGTCGGAACTGCCGTTCCAGGATGCCGTAGGTGTAGCGCGCCTTCTGCTTTTCTCTGAGCTGAAGGGCGCGGTCCGATATGCGACGCCTGCGCGTCTGGCGAACCTGGCGGGCGCCGGGCGGCTGGGTGCGTCGCTCAAGGCCGCACTTACGCGAGCAGCGGTCGCCCTTAAGCATGAGGTTGACGCCGAGCCGACGGCACAGGCGACATACCGGTCCTCTATATCGTGCCATTTACGTTTGCTCCTTTGCCTCCCTAGATCCGGCGTCGCTTGGGAGGGCGGCAGCCGTTGTGTGGAATCGGCGTTACGTCTCGAATGCTGAGTACGTTGAGTCCAGCGCTTTGGAGGGCGCGGATGGCGGCTTCGCGACCGCTGCCGGGCCCTTTGACCAAGACTTCCACATGGCGCATACCGTTATCCATCGCCTTGCGAGCAGCGCTCTGGGCGGCCATCTGAGCGGCGTAGGGCGTGCTCTTGCGGGAGCCCTTGACGCCGGAGGTGCCGCCACTCGCCCAGGATATCGCGTTACCCATAGGGTCGGTGAGCGTGATGACGGTGTTGTTGAAGGTGGACTGGATGTATGCTTTGCCGCGCGGCACGGATTTCTTTTCGCGCTTGCGGGTCTTCGTCTTCGCCTTCTTCTCAGCCACGGTTTATCCTCTCTTACTTCTTGGTCGCTGCCCGCCGCTTGCCGGCGACGGTGCGTCGGGCGCCGCGCTTGGTGCGGGCGTTGGTGCGCGTTCGCTGTCCGCGTACGGGCAGGCCGCGGCGGTGTCGGATGCCGCGGTAGCAGTTGATTTCGATCAGGTGCTGGACGTTTTGCCGGACTTCGCGGCGCAGGTCGCCTTCGACGATGTACTCGTGGTCGATGACCTCGCGGATGCGGTTGACTTCGTCATCGGTGAGGTCGCGGACACGCGTGGTCGGGTCGAGCTTGGTCTGCGCGCATATCTTCAGGGATACGGGCCGCCCGATGCCGTAGATGTAGGTAAGGGCTACCCATACCTGTTTGTCGTTGGGTATGTCAACGCCGGCAATACGTGCCATTGTTCCTCCTGGTTAACCTTGACGCTGCTTGTGCTTGGGGTTCGGGCAGATGACCATGATTCTGCCGCGGCGCCGCACGATGCGGCACTTTTCGCAGCGCACTTTCACTGATGCTCGAACTTTCATTATATCCTCTTTGCGGCCTTTTGCGCTATTTGAACCTGTAGGTTACGCGGCCGCGAGAAAGATCGTATGGAGAGAGCTCCACCAACACGCGGTCTCCAGGCAGGATCCTGATGAAGTGCAGCCTGATCTTGCCTGAGACGTGGGCGAGGACGCGGTGCCCGTTTGCCAGGTCGACTCGGAACATGGCATTAGGCAGGGCTTCCTTAACCACTCCCTCTACTTCTATCGTGTCTTTCTTAGGCATGACCCCCCAATCAGGTCCTTACGGCAACGTTAGTATTTCAGCATCGCCGTCCGTGATGGCGATGGTGTGCTCGAAATGCGCCGAGAGGCTTCCGTCGAGGGTGCTGACAGTCCAGCCGTCGGCGTGCCTCTTCGTATGCCAGTCGCCAGTGTTAACCATCGGCTCCAGGGCGAGGACCATTCCCTTGCGGAGGATGGGCCCCTGTCCCGGGCTGCCGTAGTTGGGCACTTGCGGGTCTTCGTGCATGTTACGCCCGACGCCGTGCCCAACGTATTCGCGCACTACCGAGAAGCCTTCGCTCTCGACAGCCGTCTGGATGGCGTGGGAGACGGCTCCGAGGGGGTTTCCCGCTCTGGCAGCGGCTATCCCCTTGTGGAGCGCTGTCTCCGTCGCTCGTAGCAGACGTTGCGCTTGTTCGCTTATGCGGCCGACGCCGACGGTGATGGCGGCATCGCCGACGAAGCCTTTGTAAGTGGCGCCGAGGTCGATGCTGGCGATGTCACCGTCTTTGAGCGCCCTGTCGCCAGGGATGCCGTGGACGATTTCGTCATTCACCGACACGCAGACGCCGGCCGGATATCGCTGGTAACCAAGGAATGTGGGCGTTACGCCGCGGGCGGCGAATTCGCGCCTCACTATCCTGTCCAACTCTTTCGTTTTAACCCCGGGCCTGGCCTCCCGGGCGAGTATCTGCAATACCTGGGCCACTTCGCGGCCCGCGCGCTTGATGATCGCGACTTCTTCATCGGTTTTTATGATGATAGGCATTTAGCCCACAGGCTCTCAGGCGAGGCCAGCTACCTTCAACAGGTCTTTGCCGACGGCCTCGGTGCCCTGCTCGCCGTTCACTTCGAGCAGCTTTCCCTGTCCGCGATAGTAGTCGACCAGGGGAGCGGTCTGCTGCGTGAAGACGGAGAGGCGGTTACGCACGGTCTCCGGCTTGTCGTCGTCGCGCTGGTAGAGTTCGCCGCCGCACTTGTCGCAGACACCCTGCTGTTTGGGCGGGCTGAACACCTGGTGATAGACAGCGCCACACTGGCGGCAGGTCCAGCGGCCGGCGAGCCGCCTGACGACTTCTTCCTCGCCGACGTTGATATAGAGCACCTTGTCGACGGCCTGGGCACGCTGGTTGAGAGCGGCGTCGAGGGCCTTCGCCTGGTCAACGGTGCGCGGGAAGCCGTCGAGTAGTACGCCCTTTTGCGTGTCCGGCCGGTCAAGCCGGTCGAGCAGCATGCGAACGGTGAGCTCGTCGGGGACGAGTCGGCCGGATTCGACGAAGACTTTGGCCTGCTGTCCCAGCTCGGTCTCGTTGCGGATGTTCTCTCGGAACAGGTCGCCGGTGGCAACGTGGGCGACACCCGCCTGCTTGGAGACGAGGTCGGCCTGGGTTCCCTTGCCTGCGCCGGGCGGTCCGAGGAGTATGAGTATCAAAAAGTTCCTCTCCGGGCTATCGAATGAAGCCGGCGTAGTTCCGCATGAGGAGCTGCGCCTCTAGCTGTTTCATGGTATCGAGAACGACGCCGACGACGATCAGGATGCCTGTGCTGCTGATCGTGAGCGTTTTGACGTTGGTAAAGCTGGTTGCAAAGAAGGGCACGATGGCCACGAACCCCAGGAAGAGGGCGCCGGCCCAGGTAATACGGATGAGGACGCGCATGATGTAGTCCTGCGTCGGGCGGCCGGGTCTTATGCCGGGGACGAAGCCCCCCTGTCGCTGCAGGTTCTCCGCCAGATTCTGCTGTTGGTAGATGACCAGGGTGTAGAAGAAGGCGAAAGCGACGACAAGGAAGAAGATCATGATGTAATAGGGCGGGTTGTTCGGATTGAAGGTGCCGGCGATGAATTTGGCGGTATCGTGCACCCACTGGGTGCTGGAGCCTTCAAAGGCCTGCGCCGCCGCACCGGGGAAGGTGAGAAGGGCGAAGGCGAAGATGAGCGGGATCATGCCGGCGGAGTTGACGCGCAATGGTATGTGGGTCTGGCCCGACTGTCGATACATGCGACCGCCGCGGAAGAGGCTGCGCGCATACTGGACGGGAACGCGTCGCTGCGCCTCATAGAAGAAGACGATGAGGGCGACGAGGACGAAGGCGACGATCAGGAGCAAGGCGATTCCGGCAAAGCCTGCGGATGAGTTGGCTATGCTGGGCAGCAGGCTAGGCATGCTGGCGACGATGCCGCCGAAGATGATGAGGGAAATGCCGTTGCCGATGCCATTCTCGGTGATTAGCTCGCCCAGCCAGACAAGGAACATGGTGCCGGCGGTCATGGAGGCGATGGCGGCAATCGTGGGCAGCGCATCGCCGCCGGTGAAGCCGATGTTGCTGATCGCCCCGTATCTCTGCAGGACGAGGAGCTGGCTGTAGCCCTGGACGACGGCCAGGGGTACAGTGAGCCAGTAGGTGTAGAGGGTTATCTTGTTCCGCCCCGCCTCCCCCTCTTTGGAGAGCGCGTTGAGGCTGGGCACGATGGGAATAAGGAGCTGCATCACGATTGTTGAAGTGATGTAGGGGTAGACGCCCATGGACGCCACGCTCAATCTTCTCAAAGCGCCGCCGGAGAAGAGGTTGAGCTGGCCGAGAATAGCGTTGTTCTCGAACACGTTCTTCAACTGGTCGCTGTTCACTCCCGGTATGGGCACGTGGGCGACGAAGCGAAAGATGACGAGCAGGCCGAATGTAAAGAGGAGCTTCCTCCGGATGTCCGGCTGCTGGAACGCCTGTACGAGCGCCTGCACGAGGCGCGGAAGAACAGGTTGTTGGCGGGCGGCTCGGGCCTGGGTCAAGACGCTACCTCCTCGGCCTTGCCGCCCGCAGCTTCGATTTTCTGGCGGGCGACCGCGGAGAACTTGTGAGCGCGCACGGTCAGAGCGACCTTGATGTCGCCCGTCGCGAGCACTTTGATAAGGGCACCGCTCTTTCTGATGATGCCGGCGTTGACGAGGGTTTCGGGCGTGACTTCGCTGCCGGCGGCAAAGCCGGCCAGCCGCGCAAGGTTCACCGGTTCGTACTCGATGCGGAACTTGTTGGTGAAGCCGCGCTTGCGGGCCATGCGGCGAATAAGCGGAAGCTGACCGCCTTCGAAACCGGCCTTAGGACCGCCGCCGGCGCGGGCTTTTTGTCCTTTGAGGCCGCGTCCGGAGTAGGTGCCGTGTCCGCTGGCGTTGCCGCGTCCCACGCGCTTTCGGGCATGGCGGGAGCCGGATGCAGACCGTAGCTCTTGCTGCTGCACTATTCTTCCTCTTCCACTCTTACGAGGTGTTTGACTTTGTGTATCATACCACGCATCATCGGCGATTCATTGTGAACGACGGTCTGTCCGAGCCGTCTGAGGCCGAGCGCCTGAATGGTGCGCTTCTGGTCTTCTTTGTAGCCGATGGCGCTCTTGACCCAGGTGATCTTGAGGTTAGCCATTAGCTTGCTCTCCTGGCGGCGGCGGCGGCCCGACGCCGGTTCCGCACTTCTCTGGGGTCGCGGAGGCGAGAGAGGCCGAGCATCGTCGCTTTGGTGACGTTGATCGGGTTGGAACTGCCGAGCGATTTGGCGAGGATGTCGTGGACGCCCGCCGCTTCGAGGATGGCGCGAACGCCGCCGCCAGCGATGAGGCCGGTGCCGGGGGCAGCGGGCTTCATCAGGACGTTGGCGGCGCTATACTTGGCCCGTATCTCGTGCGGGATCGTCGAGCCGGCGAGGGGGACGACGAGCATGTTCCTGCGGGCGATGGATGCGCCCTTACGGATCGCTTCCGCCACCTCGCGGGCCTTGCCCATGCCCATGCCGACTTTGCCTTTGCCGTCGCCGACAACGACGATGGCGCTGAAATGGAAGCGACGGCCGCCTTTGACTACTTTGGCGACGCGGTTGATATGGACGACCTTTTCGGTCATCTCCGCTTCTTGAGGTGTAAACTGGTTTGTCACCATCATCGATTTCCTTAGAAGCGCAGTCCGGCCTGGCGAGCGGCATCGGCCAGCGCCTTGACGCGCCCATGATATTTGAAGCCGCCGCGGTCGAAGACGACCTGTTCGATCCCCTTCTCGCGCGCTCGTTGAGCAACTAGCTGGCCGACGATTCCGGCGACTTCCGCTTTCTTCTTGCCGTCGCGGCTGTCCGCGATCTGCTTTTCGACATCAGAGGCGGCGGCGAGGGTGCGCCCCGCTTCGTCGTCGATTACCTGGGCATAGATATGCGACAGGCTGCGGTAGACGGAAAGGCGCGGCCGCTCGGCGCTGCCGTTGATCTTTTTTCGGACGCGGTCGTGCCGTCTTTTCCTTGCAGCTACGGCCGTTTTCCCCTTAGTTGTCATCTGGCATTAACCTCTGGCGGCCTTGCCTGCCTTACCGGCCTTGCGCCGCACGTATTCTCCGGCGTATCGAATGCCCTTACCTTTGTACGGCTCCGGCGGCCGCAGTTTGCGGATGTTGGCCGCGCACTGGCCGACGGCTTCTTTGTCTCTGCCGCTGACGAGGACGCGGGCGGTCCCTTCCATCTGGAGGGAGATGCCGGCCGGCGGGTTGACCTCGACGAGATGGGAGTAGCCGAGGCTGAGGACAAGCTTTTCGCCCTTCATTTCGCCACGGTAGCCGACGCCGTGCATCTCGAGCATCTTGGAGAAGCCGGTATCGACGCCGGTGACCATGTTGGCAAGAAGGGCGCGGATCAGGCCGTGCAGGGCGCGCTCGCGAGGAGCGTCGCTGGAGCGGCTGACGATGACCTTGCCGTCCTCCAGTCGCACGTCGATTTCGGGCGTGATCTCGCGGCTGAGCTCGCCTTTGGGGCCACGCACGGTGATGCGCTGGCCGTCGATCTCGACCTTTACTTTCTCCGGCACTGTGATGGGCGATCGACCCACCCTGGACATTTAGCGTTCTCCTACTCGGCGGGAACGTATCCCGCGCTATCTTGTTACCAGATGTAGCAGAGGATCTCGCCGCCGATGTGGCGGTGCCAGGCCTGCTGGCCGGTCATGACTCCCTGCGGCGTCGAAAGGATGGCGATGCCGAGGCCGCCGTAGACGCGCGGGATTTCGCGGTTCTGGACATAGACGCGCAGTCCCGGCTTGCTCACCCGTTTCAGACCCGATAGTACGGGCTCTTTCTTTCCTGTGTAGGCGAGTTTGATGCGCAAGAAGCGGTGCTGCCCATCGACGACCTCGTCGAAGTCCTTGATGAAGCCTTCGTCTCTGAGGACGCGGGCGATAGAGAGCTTCATTTTGGAGGCGGGCATCTTCAACTCGTCGTGCCTGATCATGACAGCGTTGCGAATGCGCGTAAGCATGTCAGCGATCGGATCGGTCATATTCATGCTTTCGCCTCCTTCCAAACGGATTTCCGCTGCCTCATATTGGTCATCACCTCTTCTTTTACCAACTCGCCTTTTTTACTCCAGGCAGTTGACCCTGGAGGGCCAGGCCTCGGAAGCAGATGCGGCACATGCCGAACATCCGCATATAGGCCCGGGGCCGCCCACAAACACGGCAACGGTTCTTCTGCCGCACGGGATACTTAGGCGGCCGGCGAGAGGCGACGATTTTCGATGTTTTAGCCACCTGTTTTCTCCTCTGGCTGCGTTCAGTTCTTGCTGAAGGGCATGCCCAGCAATTGAAGCAGTCGCTTGCCCTCTTCGTCGTTGCGGGCGGTTGTGACTATTACTATTTGCATACCGCGAATGCGGTCGATCTTGTCATAGTCGATCTCCGGGAAGATCAGTTGTTCGGCCAAGCCGAGGCTGTAGTTGCCACGGCCGTCGAAGGCTTCCCCGGCGACGCCGTGGAAGTCGCGAATACGCGGCAGGGCGGCGTTGACGAGGCGGTCGTAGAACTCCCACATGCGGTCGCCGCGCATGGTGACGGTGAGGCCGATGGGGTTGCCCTCCCTGATCTTGAAGTTGGCTATGGAGCGCTTGGCCCGCCGGGTTACCGGTTTCTGGCCGGTGATGGTGGCGATGTCGCCGGTGGCGGCTTCCATGGCGCGCGGGTTCTGGAGCGCTTCGCCCATGCCGATGTTGATGACGATTTTCTCCAGGCGCGGCGCTTGCATGGGGCTCTGGTAGCCGAACTCTTTGACGAGCCCCGGCAACACTTCCTGCCTGTAGTAGTCTTTCAACCTGGGTGACAAGGGTCGCTCCTAGTCTATGAACTCTCCGCAGTTGCGGCAGACGCGTCCTTTTACGCCATCGGGGCGGACGCTGAAGCCGACGCGGACGGGCTTTTTGCAGCTCTTGCAGATAAGCATGACGTTCGAGATGCTGATCGGGCCTTCCCGTTCGATGATACCGGCCTGGGTGCCCTGGGCCTGCGGCTTACGATGCCGCTTTTGCATGTTGACTCCATGGACGATGACGCGGCTGTCCTTGGTCAATACGATGCGCACTGCACCCTGTTTGCCGCGGTCTTTGCCGGCGATTACGAGCACCAGGTCGTCGCGCTTGATCTTGTTCATGCTTAGACGACCTCCGGCGCGAGGGAGACGATTTTCATAAAGTTGCGCTCGCGCAGTTCGCGGGCGACGGGGCCGAAGATGCGGGTGCCCTTCGGGTTTTCTTTGTCGCTGAGGATGACGGCGGCATTGTCGTCAAATCTGATATAGGAGCCGTCGGGCCGGCCGTAGGCTTTTACGGTGCGGACGATGACGGCGCGAACGACTTCGCCTTTCTTGACGCTGCCGCCGGGCTGCGCTTGTTTGACGCTGGCGACGATGGTGTCGCCGACGCGGGCGTATCTGCGACGCGTGCCGCCAGGTACGAGTATGCACATGATCTGGCGGGCGCCGGTGTTATCAGCAACTTTGAGTCGAGAATACTGTTGGATCATTCCTCGGTTTTCTCTTCTTCGCTGGTTTCGGTTTCGCTGTCGGCGACGGCGTTGTCGCTTGCGGCCTCAACGTCGCTGTCGGACTCGACGGTTTCGCTTGCGGCTGGCGGTTCCACTTCCGCTTCGACTTCGGCGACGGACTCGACGGTTTCGCTTGCGGCGGGCGCTTCTTCCGCGACGG
>Ga0315273_10011867_pt1 | contig 11156 bp, 10 predicted proteins | sample YL17G02_0_MG_FD_205753 | JGI IMG/M metagenome (GOLD analysis project Ga0315273, IMG submission 205753) | Sediment microbial communities from Yellowstone Lake, YNP, Wyoming, USA - YL17G02_0 | ecosystem: Environmental > Aquatic > Freshwater > Lake > Sediment | place: USA: Wyoming | collected...
TGCCGGCCTCGAACGCCGCGAGGAATGAATTCTTTTGCACGTCCGCCTGAATGACGACCAGGTTCTCGAAAATGACCGGCGAACTGGCAAATCCCCACTGCGCGTTGGGCGCCGTATAAAAGCCGGAATCAAGCACTCCGAAGTCTTTCTTCCAGCGCAGCTCGCCATTCAGGTCGTGGGAATAGAGCCCCTCCGAGCCGAAGAACGCAAGGAGGTGTTTGCCGTCGGTGGCGGGAGTCGGGTTGGCGTGAGTGGATTTCGGATGGCGCATGATCTTGGGCGGGCCGCTCGCCGCCGTCCGCTCCCAGAGGATCTTGCCGGATCCGCGGTCCAGGCAATAAACCTTAAAGCTCTGGGCGGGCTCCCCCTTGACCGGAGTGACATCCCCGTAGAGACCGAGTTTCAGCAATGCCTCGCCGGTTGCCGGGACGGCGCTGGTGAGAAAGACGCGGTCGCCCCAAATGATCGGGCTGGAGTGACCCAGGCCGGGGATGGCGGTCTTCCAGAGGATATTTCTCCCCGACTCCGCGTTCCATTCGATGGGAGGCGAACCCGTGCCCACCCCGCTGGCGGACGGTCCGCGGAACTGTGGCCAATTCGTGTCAGCCGCCCAAGCGGCCAGAGCCAAGAGGTGGATCGCGCAAAGTCTCATTCGAGGCCTCCACACCTGAGATCCGCACACACTCGTCTGCGTCGTTGTTGTCATTTCATACCGCACGAAGCGCTTTCTAACGCGGTCCGTTCCCACTCGCCGAAATGGCCCTCTTTCGCGGCGGCACCGGCACGCGAAGCTGGTGAAGTAATATGACCTATCCGCGGTCGGGAGCCAGTTTCCAGCAATGCGACCCGGCTGGAGCCTTGGCCCCCCGGAACCATCGCCGCATCGGTCCTCCCCCACATAGCAGCCAGGTTATTTTGGACTCCCAGCTTTCTGTCAGGATACACCAAGCCGTCATGGCTTGATGCTCCGAGGTGCATTTTTCGGCTTACAGAGCTGGTCTTCGGCTTTACCAAGCGCCACTTTCGCCCTGCCGCAAAGCGCCAAAACCAGCGAACCCCGCGGGTCGGATATATCCGGCCCCTACGGCCCGGGGCGGCTGGGGCCGGTTGTACCGGCGGCCATTCTTATCGCCTTCGCAATTCTTCCAACACCCTGAAGGCCGTGCCAGCAAATAAATGGGGAATGAGTACTCCGTCCCCGGTTTGCTACCGGTTTGCTATAGTTTCAGCGGAGGCGATTTCCATGTTTTCGCTGGCGAAGATCGTTTTGCCCGTGGATTTCTCCGAACGCAGCATGGGCGCGGCGCGGTACGTCGAGGTGCTGGCCACGCGCTTCGGCTCGGAAGTCGTCCTTTTGCACGTGCTCCCGCCCCCGCACTACGAGTTCAGCGCGCTCGAGGTCGGCGGCACGATGCTCAACGAGCTGTTCGCGGCGCGATCGGCCCAGCTCCGCTTGGAACTGGATGCCTTCCAGGAGCGGGAACTGGCTGACATTCAGACGCGCCGCCTGCTGCTGGAGGGCGATCCGGCCAAGAGAATCGTCGAGTTCGCCCAGAACGAGAAGGCCGGCGTCATCGTCATGCCGACTCACGGCTATGGCCCGTTCCGCCGCTTCATTCTCGGCTCGGTCACGGCCAAGGTTCTGCACGACGCCGACTGCCCGGTCTGGACCGGAGTCCACCTGGAGCAGGCGCCGCAGGTGAGCGCGATTCGCTTTGACCGGATTCTGGCCGGCCTGGATCTGGGGACGCACAGCCCCAAAACGCTTCGCTGGGCCGCCGCCATGGCGGAGCAGTACGGCGCCCGGCTGACCATTGTCCATGCGGCGGCTGGCGGCGCGGCGCCGGCGGGCGGGCCGGCCGAGGGCGACTGGGCGCGGCAGATCACGGAAAGGGCGCTGGATGAGGTCGAGGCGCTGAAGCGGACGCTGGGCATCGACGCGGAGGTGGTGGTGGAGACCGGCAACCCGCCCCAGGTCGTCTGCGGGCTTGCCAGACGGTTGCCCGCGGAGTTGCTGGTGATCGGCCGCGGCTCCGCCGCCGGCGTCTTCGGGCGTCTGCGCACGAACGCCTACGCCATCATCCGGCAGTCGCCTTGCCCGGTGGTGAGCGTGTAGCGGTGCTATAGTGAGGGACGGATGAGAGCGCGTTTTGCCAGCCTCGTGTTCGCGCTCGTTGCCTGCCTGCCAGCCCAGGCAGCCCGGGTGGTTGCCGTGTCCGTGGATGGGGTGGTCCACCCGGTCACGTTCGAGATCATCTCGCACGCCATCGACCAGGCCCGCCAGCAAGAGGCTTCGCTGCTTCTGATCCGGCTGAACACGCCCGGCGGGCTGATGGAAGCGACCCGCCAGATCGTCGAGAGGCTGGTGGCCTCGCCGGTCCCGGTGGTCACCTACGTCGCGCCCAGCGGCGGGCGCGCGGCGTCGGCGGGCTTTTTTCTGCTCGAGGCCGGCGACATCGCCGCCATGGCGCCGGGCACCAACACGGGCGCCGCGTCGCCGGTGCTGCTGATCGGCGGCCAGATGGATGCGGTCATGCGGCGCAAGGTCGAAAACGACGCGGCGGCGTCGATCCGCAGCCTGGTTTCCAAGCGCGGCCGCAACGCCGAACTGGCCGAAAAGACGGTCCTCGAGGCCCGCTCGTTCACCGACGGGGAAGCTCTGACCCAGCGTCTCATCGAGATCGTCGCGCGCGACCAGGACGATTTGCTGCGGCAACTGGACGGCCGGGAGGTGACCCGTTTCGACGGGCGCAAGCAGACCCTGCGGATCGCCGGCGCCAGCGTCGCCGAGTACCGCCCAACCATGCGCGAGTCGATCATATCGGCGGTTTCGGACCCCAATATCGCGTTTATCCTGCTGATTGTGGGCGCGCTCGGGCTGTACGTCGAGTTCTCCCACCCGGGCTTGATCGCGCCGGGCGTGGCGGGGGCGATTCTGGTGCTGCTGGGCCTGTCGGCGCTGTCGGTGCTGCCGATCAGTTTCAGCGGCGTGGCGCTGCTGGTGCTGGCGCTGGTCCTGTTCGCGCTGGAAGCCAAGTTCGCCTCGCACGGGATCCTGGGCGGAGGGGGCGCGGTGGCCATGGTGCTGGGCGCGCTGCTGCTGGTGGAAGGGCCGCCCGAGCTGCGCATCCGCTTTTCGACCGCGGTCGCCGTCACTCTGCCTTTCGCGGCCATTACGATATTCCTGCTCTCGCTGGTGGTGCGCGCGCGAGCCGGCAAAGTCATGACCGGCGCGGCCGGCATGCTGGGAGAGATCGGCGTCGCCCGAACGCCGCTCGATCCCGCGGGCAAGGTGTTTGTCCGGGGCGAGTACTGGGATGCCGAGGCGCCCTGCCGGGTGGCCGAGGGCGCGGCTGTCCGGATCGTCGCCGTCGAGGGACTGAAGCTCAGAGTCAAACCGTTTCAACAGGAGTGAACTATGCCGGAGAACATCAACCTGACGACCATCGCGGTTCTGATCGTCGTCCTGTACCTGTTGGCCTCGATCAAGATCCTGGCCGAATACGAGCGCGGCGTCATTTTTCGTCTGGGCCGCGTGCTGCCCCAACCCAAGGGACCGGGCGTGATTCTGGTCTTTGCCCCGGTCGACCGGATGGTCCGAATGTCGCTGCGGGTGGAGACTCTCGAGGTGCCCTCGCAGGACGTCATCACGCGCGACAACGTGACGGTGAAGGTGAACGCGGTGATCTACTTCCGCGTCATCGAGCCCATTCGCGCCGTGGTGGAGGTGGCCAACTACCTCTACGCGACGTCGCAGTTGGCGCAGACCACGCTGCGCAGCGTGCTCGGCGAAGTCGAACTGGACGAGTTGCTGGGCCAGCGCGAAAAGCTGAACGTGAGGCTCCAGTCGGTTCTCGATCAGCACACCGGCCCGTGGGGCGTGAAGGTGGCGATGGTCGAAGTGAAGCAGGTGGACCTGGCCGACCAGATGATTCGCGCCATCGCCAAACAGGCGGAAGCGGAACGCGAACGCCGCGCGAAGATCATTCACGCCGAAGGCGAATACCTGGCCGCCGAGAAACTCGCCATGGCGGCGGAAGTGATCCAGCGCCAGCCGGCCGCGATCCAGTTGCGCTACCTCCAGACGCTGGTCGAAATCGGCGTCGAAAAGAACACCACGGTTGTGTTCCCGATCCCGGTCGATATATTCACGTCGGTGAAGCTGGCGCTCGACCGGTCCTCCATCGAGAAGAAGGAAGCGTAAAAGGTGCCGACAGGCGGAAACATGCCGAGAAACGAAGAGGGCGAATTCGAACTGGTGCTGGGCAACCGTCAACTGCTCAGCGTTTTCTTTGTGATTGTCATTCTGATGGGCGTCTGCTTCGCCGCGGGCTACATCTTCGGCCGGAACTCCGCTTCCGCCGCGGATGCCGCGCGAGCGAAGAAGGGCGCCGAAAGCACTATCGTGATCGACCCGACTTCCGAGGGAAAGGGCGGCGCGCAGCGCTCGTCGCTGGCTCCCGGCCAGGTGGAGGTGCGGGGCGGTTCCCCCGTTGCAGCCGCAAAGCCTCCGGCCAGGCCGGCTCCCGCCGGAGGTACGGCGGAGCGCGCGGCGGCCCCGCCACCGGTGGCCGCCAAGCCGGTGACGGAGGCCGTGAAGCCGGCCGCCGCGCCGTCCAGGCCGGCTTCCGAGGCGGGTTCCGGTTTGGTGCAGCCCGAATCCGGCCAGACCTACCTTCAAGTTGCCGCCGTGCGGCGCCCGGACGCCAACACTCTGGTTAGCGAGCTGAGAAAGAAGGAATTCAGCGCCGGTGTCGCCGCCGGGCCGAACGAAACGCTATTCCGGGTGATGGTAGGCCCCCTCAAGGATTCGGCGGAGGTCAACAAGGAGCGCGCGCGTTTGAAGGAACTCGGCTTCGACCCCATGGTCAAGCGGTTCTGAGCGTGCCGGCCGGGTTGATTCAGATCGGCTCGCGTCTGCCCGAGTGGCTGCGCGCCAGGGCCGCGCACCATCCATCGGTCACGGCCCTGAAGCGCGACCTGCGCCGGCTGCATCTCCACACGGTTTGCGAATCGGCGCGCTGCCCCAACCTCCACGAGTGCTTCCATCGCGGAACGGCGACCTTCCTGATCCTCGGCGACCGGTGCACGCGCGGCTGCGGCTTCTGCTCGGTGGCCAAGGAATCGCCGTTGGCGCTCGACCCCGATGAACCCGCCAACGTGGCGCGCATGGCCGCGCGGATGGGCCTGCGCTACGTCGTCATCACCAGCGTAACCCGGGACGATCTCGCCGACGGCGGCTCGGCGCATTTCGCCGAAACCGTGCGGCGCGTGCGCCAGGCGCTGCCCGAGGCGGGCGTCGAGGTCCTGACGCCGGACTTCGGCGGCGACCTGGACGCCGTGGCGCGCGTCGCCGACGCCGGCCCCGAGGTGTTCAACCACAACCTCGAGACGGTCGAACGGCTGTACCACCGCGTGCGCCCGCGGGCGGATTACCTTCGCTCGCTCGAAGTGCTGCGTTTCGCAAAGCGGCGCCGCCCGAAGGCCTTGACCAAATCGGGGCTTATGGTGGGCCTGGGTGAGACGCCGGCCGAGGTCGAGGGGGCGCTGGGCGACCTGCGCCGGGCCGGTGTGGACATCGTCACCATCGGCCAGTATCTGCAACCCTCGCGGCGCAACCTGCCGGTGGCCGAGCACGTGACACCCGGACAGTTCGAAGCCTACCGGCGTTGCGGGTTGTCGCTCGGCTTCCTGACGGTCTTCAGCGGGCCTCTGGTGCGCAGCTCCTACATGGCGGACCGGGTGGCCGGCGCGGCGGAAGGGGCCGCTTGCTGAACCTGGCTCTCTCGCTTGCCTCGGCGGTCTTGTTGATTCTTGTCTTCCCGCGTTTTGACGCCGGGCTGCTGGCGCCGGTGGCGCTTGTGCCGCTGCTGGTGGCCGCCGCGCGCGAGCCGCGGCCGCTGCGCCGTTTCCTGATGGGCGAAGCGGCGGGCTTGGTGTACTGGTTCGGCGTCTGCGGCTGGATTCAGGCCGTCCTGGAAGTCCACGGCGCCATGGGCGCGGCGCTGAGCTGGTTCGCGTTTCTGTTGTTTTGTCTCGCCAAGGCGCTCCAGACGGCCGTCTTCACGTGGCTTGCGGGCTACCTGATGCCGCGCTGGTACGCCGTCCCCGCGGTGGCCGCGCTGTGGACCGGCATCGAACGCACCCACGCGCCGCTCGGCTTTCCGTGGCTCGCCTTGGGCAACGCCGGCGTCGATATGAGCCTGCCGGCGCGCCTTGCGCCGTTCATTGGGGTCTACGGGCTGTCGTTTTTGTTTGTGATGCTGAACGCCGCCGCCGCGCTGGTTCTGCTTCGCCGCCCCCGGCGAGAACTGGCCTGGCTGGGCGCGCTGGCCGCGCTCTACCTGCTGCCGGAGTTGCCGCGCGCGCAGGCGCCCGCCAGCGCCGCCGTCGTCCTCCAGCCCAACGTCGCCGATTCGAACGACTGGAGTGCCGAGAAGACGGACGCGCTCCACGACCGGCTGGCCCTTCGCTCGATGGAGTCGGCGCTCGCGCCGGGCGCGCCGCCGCCGGACCTGATCGTGTGGCCCGAGATGCCGGCGCCCCTTTACATCGACCGCGACCCCGCCCTCGGCGGCCGGCTCGCGCAATTGGCTCGCGCGGCGCGCACTCCGGTGCTGGCGACCGTGGTGGCCCATACGCCCAAGGGCGAACCATTGAACTCGGCGGTACTGGTTTCGGCTCGGGGGGACGTGGTCGACCGTTACGACAAGATCCAACTGGTGCCCTTCGGCGAGTTCGTGCCGTCCCTGTTCGGGTGGGTGAACCGGATCACCAGCGAGACGGGCGACTTCGCGCCGGGCAGCCGCGTGGTGGTCTTTCGGTCGGGTGAACACAGGCTCGGCGCGTTCATCTGCTACGAATCGGCGTTCCCGCACCTGGTGCGCCAGTTCGCCCGCGGCGGGGCCGAAGCGCTGATCAATCTCTCCAACGACGGCTACTTCGGACACAGCGCGGCGCGCGAGCAGCACCTGCAACTGGTTCGGATGCGCGCCATCGAGAATCGCCGCTGGATCGTGCGCGCGACCAACGACGGCATCACCGCCGCCATCGACCCCGCCGGGCGCGTCGCCCAACGGCTGGAACCATACCGGGAAGCCTCCGCGCGCGCGCGGTTTGCCTGGTCCCGGGAGACGACCTTCTACACCCGCCACGGGGACTGGTTCGCGTGGCTGTGCCTGGTGGCTGGCATCGCGGCCGCAGCGGGCGGGGTGACGGAGGTTGGGCCCCGCCGCTCTCCCGCATCCGGCGGTTGAGAAACCCGGGACAGTATCCTCAATCCCGGTTTTCGTGTGAGGGAAATTGGGGATTGAGTATACTGTCCCGGGTTTCCGTGGCGTGAGACAATGGAGCTGAGAAGGTATGAACGGTCTGAAAACGGTTCTTCTGTTGGGGCTGATGAGCGGCCTGCTGCTGGCGGGCGGCCAGGCCGCGGCGGGTAAACAGGGCCTGTACATCGGCATGGCGCTGGCCATCGGGATGAACTTCTTCAGCTACTTCTTCTCCGACAAGCTGGCGCTTTCCATGTACTCGGCCCAGCCGGTGAGCGAGAGCGAGAACCGGGACGTTTGGCGGCGGGTCGGTCCCCTGGTGAACAGCCTGTGCCGGCGCATGGATCTTCCGATGCCCAGGTTGTGGCTGATTCCGGAAGACTCGCCCAACGCTTTTGCCACGGGCCGCAACCCGGCGCACGCCTCGGTGGCTCTCACCGCCGGGTTGCTCGGCCTCCTGGACGACCGGGAGCTGGAAGGCGTCATCGCGCACGAGTTGGGCCACGTCAAGAACCGCGACATCCTGATCAGCTCGATCGCGGCGACGATCGCCGCCGCCATCACCATGCTGGCGCGGATGGCCTTTTTCTTCGGTGGGCGCCGCGACGACGAGGAAGAAGGCGGCGGGATGCTGGGAATGTTGTTCATGCTGATCCTGGCGCCGATCGCGGCGATGTTCATCCAGATGGCCATCTCGCGCACGCGCGAGTACTCTGCCGACGCGACCGCCGCGGCTTCCGCGGGGACGCCCTTCGGCCTGATTTCGGCGCTCGAGAAGCTGGAAGGCTGGTCGCGGCGCATCCCCATGGACGCCTCGCCGGCCACCGCGCACATGTTCATCGTGAAGCCCTTCAGCGGCCGGGCAATGATGCGCCTGTTCTCGACGCACCCCTCGACCGAGGCCCGGATCGCGCGCCTCCAGGCGCCGCGCTAGTTGCCCGTGGACAGCCCCGCCTTTGCGCTTGTGGTGGTGGTTGGGCCGACCGGCTCGGGGAAGAGCGAACTCGGCTTGCGCATTGCCGAAGAGTTCGCGGGCGAGATCGTCAACTGCGATTCGCTCCAGGTCTACCGTCACTTCGACATCGGAACCGCGAAGCTCTCCCGGCGGCAACAGCGGGGCATCCCGCACCACATGATCGACGTGGCCGATCCGGGGGAGCCGTTCACGGCCGGCGAATACGCCGCGCGCGCGCGCCCGCTGCTGGGGGAGATCGCCGGGCGGGGCCGTCTTCCGGTGGTGGTTGGAGGCACCGGGTTCTACCTCCGCGCGTTGATCGACGGCCTGTTCCCCGGCCCCGGCCGCGACGACTCCCTGCGCGGGCGGCTGGCCGGGCGCCAGGCGCGCCGCCTCGGTTCGCTCCACCGTATCCTACGCCGGCTGGATCCGGCGGCCGCCGGGACGATTCACCCGAACGACGTTCAGAAAACCATCCGCGCCGTGGAAATCATTGTCTTGAAGCGCCAGCCAATATCTGCGCTGTACGCCCAGGGCCGGGATGCGCTCGAAGGTTTTCGCATCCACAAGATCGGCCTGGACCCGCCCCGGGCGGAGTTGTTCGGCCGTCTCGACGCGCGCTGCCAGGAGATGTTCGACCTGGGCCTGGTCGAGGAGACCCGCCGGATTCTGGCCCTGGGCTACACTCCCGCCGCCAAGCCCTTCGAATCGCACGGCTACCGGCAGTGCGTGGATTTTCTCGAGAAGCGCTGCACCCTGGACGAGGCAATCTCGAACGCCAGACAGAACACCCGCCGCTATGCCAAGCGCCAGTGGACCTGGTTCCGCCACGAGAAGGAAGTGCTATGGTATGCGGGCTTCGGAGACGACCCCGCGCTTCAGCGGCGAGTCCTCGATAAGGTGCGCGAGTTCGTGGAAACCCGGGAGCGGAGCGGATGAATCCCAATCGGCTGCGCTACCTCGTCGAAGCTGCGATCCTGCTAGCGGTTGTGGCGTTGCAGGGCCAGTTGTCGCGCTGGCTGGCGGAGCCGGCATGGTTTCGAGGCTCGCGCCTGGCCCGCGTGGCGATCTGGACCGCGAACGGGCTGGTTGCGCTGTGGCTGGGCGCCACGCTGGTTTCGACCACCGGCCGGGCCATGCTGTGGTTCCCGCGCTGGAGTTGGCTGCAATGGAATCTGGGAATGGCCATCGGCTGGGCGATGTTCATCTGCGGGGTGTTCCCCCTGGTGTTCCTGTTGCGGCGTTTGCCGCCCATGGATCCGAGCCGGCGCAGACTGCTTCGAGTGGCGCACGCGGCCGCGGTCGCCGCTCCGCTGGCGGTCATCGGATTCGGCATTGCCGTCAGCCGCCAGCGGTTCGAGTTGAAGGAGGTCGAGATCGCGATTCCAGGCCTGCCGAAAGATCTCGACGGTTTGCGATTGGCGCAATTGACCGACATTCACCTGGGCCCGTTTCTGAGCAACTCCGAACTGGCCAGAGCGGTTGGGATGGTGAACCAAACCCGGCCGCACGTGGCGCTGGTGACCGGCGATCTCATCTCGGTTAAGGGCGACCCTCTGGACGACTGCCTGCGCCTGCTGGCGGGCCTGCGCGCCGAGGCGGGAATCCTGGGCTGCCTGGGCAATCACGAGATCTATGCGAAGGCCGTGGCCCACGCGACGGACGCCGGCGCCCGGTTGGGCATCGAGTTCCTGCGCAACCGGAGCCGCGCGCTGCGATTCGGCGGCTCGATCTTGAACATCGCCGGGGTGGATTACCTGGCGGGCCGCGAGCCTCAGTTGCCGGCCGCGGGCGGGCTGGTCGCTCCGGGCGCGGTCAACGTCTTGCTGTCCCACAACCCGAATGCCTTCCCATCGGCGGCGCGGCGGGGTTTCGATCTGACGATCTCCGGCCACACTCACGGCGGGCAGGTCACCATGGAGGTGCTGAGCGAAACGGTAACTCTGATCCGGTTCTTCACGCCCTACGTCCAGGGTCTGTTTCGCGACGGCCCGGCGGCGCTGTATGTCAGCCGGGGAATTGGTACGGTCGGAGTTCCGGTGCGAATCGGAGCCCGGCCCGAAATCACGTTGATACGCCTGTGCGCTATCTGATCCTCAGCGACATCCACGCCAACTGGCAGGCGCTGGAAGCGGTGCTCGAACACGCCGCCGGAACGTATGACAGCGTCCTGTGTTGCGGCGACCTGGTGGGCTACGGCGCCGACCCCAACCGGGTGATCGACTGGTCGCGCGACAACGTGCGGGGCATCGTGCGCGGCAATCACGACAAAGGCTGCGCCGGGCTGGACGATCTGGATTGGTTCAACAACGCGGCGCGAAGCTCGGCGCGCTGGACCCAGGCCGTGCTGTCGGAGGCCAATCTGGAGTATCTGGTGCGGCTGCCGCGAGGGCCGCTGGCCTTGGACGGCTTCAGCCTGGTCCACGGATCTCCGCTCGACGAAGACGAATACGTGATGAGCGACGCCGACGCTGCCGGAGTGTCCGGATACCTGGAGGCGCCGCTGTACTTCTTCGGCCACACTCACATGCAGCGCGGGTTCCGGCTGTCTCATCCGTCGGTGTGGTATCTGGGCCAGGTGGGCGAAGGCCGGGAGCGCCGGCGGTTCCAGCTTGAGCGCCGGTATGCCTACCTGATCAATCCCGGCTCGGTCGGGCAGCCGCGCGACCGCGATCCGCGGGCCGCCTACGCGATCTACGATCCGGAATCGCACGTGGTCACCCTGTGCCGGACGCGCTACGACATTCCGGGCGCGCAAGCGCGCATCCTGCAGGCCGGCCTGCCGCCGCACCTGGCCGACCGGCTGGCCCTGGGGGCCTAAGTAGCACAGCGCGGCATGGCCGCAAACAGAGAAGTCAGAATCCAGAATCCAGAATCCAGAATCTGGGGACACTCCGGGCTGGCCTTACGGAAACCATCGCTTACCCCGG
>Ga0315273_10011868_pt1 | contig 11156 bp, 10 predicted proteins | sample YL17G02_0_MG_FD_205753 | JGI IMG/M metagenome (GOLD analysis project Ga0315273, IMG submission 205753) | Sediment microbial communities from Yellowstone Lake, YNP, Wyoming, USA - YL17G02_0 | ecosystem: Environmental > Aquatic > Freshwater > Lake > Sediment | place: USA: Wyoming | collected...
TGCAGGTCGCGAAGCTGATCGACGATGCCGCACTGATCGAGGTCGAGGCGGACGCAATCGTAGTCCGCTGAGCAGCGGTGGAGACGCCATGCGATGCACCCGCGCAGGTCGGCCTCTGGGCCTTCTGCTTGCGACGCTCATCGGCTGCCAGAGCGCGTCCCCGACCCGTCCGGCCGACAAGACGTTCCCGACCCCCTCCGAGCTCGAGGAGCTGCCTGCTCCGCTTCCGGCGCAGCGACTGCTCGAGACCGACGTCGACGACGTCGACGAATGGACGCTGTCGGGACCCTTTCCCGAGCGCGTGGAGGACTCGCTCCATGCGCCGGCGAACCCCTGGGAGGCCTTGCTGGGGGACGCCGTCGGGCGTCGGCCTGGCCTGGCCGTGTCGACCGAAGCGATGCACTGCACCGCACGCGAAGTCGGTCTCTTCCTGCTCCAGCGCGGCAAGCTGCCCCCGCGCACGCTCCTCGAGTTCACGGCGGCGCGCTGCGGCGTCGTCGGCGAGGACTTCCGGCCCGCGTGGTTCCAGGGGATGGTGCCGTCGAACGTGTCGGACGAAGAAGTCCTCGAGCAGTGGCGTCCGCAGATCGAAGAGCTCGTGCAGCATTCGATGGGCGGAGGCGCCGTGGCCGCCGGTCTGTGGTTCGGTCGGTCGGAGGGACGCGCGGTGGTGTCGATCGCATCGACCGTGCGCCACGTCCTCGTCACGCCGTTCTCGCCGGTCGCGGCCGGGGGCCGGGTCTCGTTCCAGGGCGAGGCCCTCGCGAGCGTGCAGGAGGTGAGCGGCTACGCGAACCAGGGGCGGCTCGGCTACGCCGAGTGCATCGCCGACACCGCGGTGCGTCTTCCGAAGTTCTCGCTGTCGTGCCCGGTGTCCGCGAGCGACCCGTTCGCGATCGTCGAGGTCTCCACGCGGGCGCCGGGGCGCATCCTCTCCGATGGCGCGCTCCGCGTGCTGGCCCGAAGGCCGGGCGACGACGGACGCCGTTGGCGGCGCGTGCAACACGCCCCGTCCAGGCCGGCGACCTCGGAGCGCGACTTTGCGCGCGGCGTGTTCGAGTCGCTCGCGCTCGTGCGAAGCGATGCCGAGCTGCACGCGCTCGTCTTGTCGGAGGCGCAGAGCGAGCAGGCGTCCGCCCTGCTTCCGCACATGGTCGCTGGATCGATCGGGCTCTCGTCCCCGGCGCTCGCCGACATGGCGGCGCTGGGCCTCGCGGCAGGTTGGCGTGTCGGCGGCGCAGTGAAGGACGCGGCGATCGCGACCGACTCCGTCGCGGGCTCGATCGACGCGGGCCGCTGGCTCGACGCGGCGCTCGAGCGTCCGCTGGGGCGCGCGGCGCTCCTCGACCCGGACGCGCGCGTCCTTGCGGTCGCTGCGCTCACGTCCGCGCAGCCGCCCGCGGTGGTCGCGGTGGCCGCCACGTACGCACTCTTCGGGGAGGAGGACTTCCGCGCCGACGCGGCGCTCCTTCTCCAGCGCATCGCGACCGCACGCGCAGCGCAGGGGAAGTCCCCCGCCGTGGCGCTTGCTGCTGTGCAGCCGCTGATCGACGAGACCGCTCGCGACCTGCCGGCGCACCATCGGGATCCCCAGATCGCGCTGCAGGAGGCGCTCGGCCGCGCCACGGCCGCCGCGGGCCGGTCGCTCCACGGCTGGGTGCTCGAAGGCCGGGACGCCGGGGTGCTGCCCCTGCCGGGCGAGCTCACCGACTGGGACGAGCTCTCTCTCGCCGTGGCGGTGGGCTACTACCAGCCGGCGGACGAGCCTTGGGGCCGCACGGTGGCCTTTCTCATCGCGACACCGCCCGACGTTGGAATCTGATTCCGCCGCGCGTCGGGCTCACACCTCGAAGTGCCGGCGGATGAAGCGCAGCGAGAGCCAGTCGGGCAGCACGCGCCGGGCGAACGGGACCGCCCGCGAGTCCGGGCCCACGGGATACCGCACGTGCGGCCGCGCGTCGGTGAGCGCACGCAGCACGGCGCGAGCCACGACCGCGGGTCCGGGCGCCAGGGCGAGCGAGCGCCGGATCACCGCTTCGCAGCGTGCGATCCGCTCGCCGTAGACAGAGCCCCGCGCGTCGCCGAACTCTGTCGCATCGTTGAAGGCGGTCTTGATGTCGCCGGGCTCGACGAGCGACACCGAAACGCCAAACGGCGCGACTTCCATGCGCAGCGCCTGCGCGAGCGAGTCGACGGCGGCCTTCGAGGCCGAGTAGTGCGCCTGAAATGGAATTGGCGCGCGCCCCGATAGCGAGCCGACGAGCGCGACGCGACCGCCGCTCGCGCGAAGGTGGGGTAGGGCGGCCCGCAGGCATGCGAGCACGCCGAACACGTTGGTCTCGAACTGCGCGCGCGCGGAATCGAGGGGGGTCTCCTCGATGCTCCCGAAGATGCCGAAGCCCGCGTTGCAGACCAGCGCGTCGAGGCGGCCGGCGCGCGCGATCGCTTCGTCTACGGCGCGCTCTACGGAGGCCTCGTCACGCACGTCCATCTGGAGCCAGGTGACGCCCTGCGGTGTCGACTCGGGCCGGCGCCGGCTGGTCCCGAACACGGTCCAGCCCTCGCGGGCAAGGAGCGCTGCGCTGGCCTCCCCGATCCCCGAGGTCGCGCCGGTGATGAGAACGACGCGCTTCAAGCGCGTGAGCCGGCGAGCGGCTGCACGCGCTCCGGGCTGCCCGACCACGTCCAGGCGAACGTACGACGCGACACGCCGAGAAGGAGCCCGCCGAGCGCCGCCGGATGGATCCAGAGGTTGTCGGGCGCCGGACCTTCGCGCGGGCCGGTGAAGTCGCGGGGTGCGCGTTCGAGCAGGCGCTCGCGCAGCGCTGCGGTGTCGTCGGACTCGACGTAGCACATGTAGAACGACGGCCCGCGGCGCGCGAAGAAGCGCCCCATCGTCTTGGCGGGGTCGAGCGGGGTGATCGCCTCCACCCGGTCGAGCAAGCCGCGCCGGAAGAGCGTGAGCGAGCCTTCGTAGCCGAATTCCTCCGACCGGATTGGCACGAACCCGCCCGGGTCGAGCGCGAAGCGTCGCGCGAGCGTGTCAGCGGTTCCCTTCCAGTCGCTCGTGAGGAGCGTGACCTCGTAGAGATGGCTCGCGAGACCCACGCGCTCACGCGTCCGCTCGGGCGTCACCACGACGCGCAGACCGGGCGCGCCGAGCGCCTCCGGCGCCACGAGGAGCTGCTCCCCGGTCGCCTCGAACGCCACGCCCTGCGCTCGCAGCCCAGCGCTCACGGCGGCCGCGTCGCGCGTCGCGAAGCCCGCGGCGTAGACGCCGCCGCGCGTCGCAGCGAGGAACGTCGCAACGGGTCCCGCGCCGTCCGGCTCGAGCAGCTCGACCTCGCTCGTCCCGAGCGCGAGCACGGTGCGGCGCGCGCCGAGGGCCGCGATGGCGTCCTCGCGCGCGATCGCCGCGCCGAGGAGGTCGGCGAACGCCCTCGCTGCGCGCGCGCCGTCCGGCACGACGAGCTGGATGCGATCGACCTGCGTCAGCATGAAGGCCCCCTGTACGGAGCCCGGGCTGATGCCCGGGCGCCCCCCAAGTTACCCTGACCGGCAAGGAGCCTCGATGCCCCGCGCCCCCCATCCCGCTTCCGCCGTCGCCGAGATCTCCGGCGCGATCTTCTCGCGGCTGGCCGATCGCATCGCTGCGCACCCGGGCAAGCTCTACCCCCTGCACGTGGGCGACACCTGGATGGAGCCCTTCGAGGGGGGCCGCATGGAGGATCTGCGCGTCGAGGCGCACCCCGGCATGCACCGCTACAGCGAGACCCAGGGCGTCCCGGCGCTCATCGACGCGATCGTCGAGAAGGTTCGCGCCCGCAACGCACTGCCCTGCGAACGCGCGTCGGTGCTCGTGACCGCCGGGGCCACGGGCGCGCTCGGCGCTGCGGTCGGGATGCTCGCGGCGCCCGGCGAAGAGGTGCTCCTCCTCGCACCGTACTGGCCGCTCGCGCGCGGCATCGTGCAGGCGTTCCGCGCCGTGCCCGTCGACGTGCCGTTCTACGACCGGGTCGACTCGGTCGCCGACGCTGTCGAGCGGGTGCGCGCGGGGCTCACGCCCAAGACGGTCGCCCTCTACGTGTCGACGCCGTCGAACCCGACCGGCCGCGTCCTGCCCGCCGAATGGCTCGCTGCGCTCGCGGACCTGGCGCGACGGGAGGGACTCTGGATCCTGTCCGACGAAGTCTACGAGTCGACGGTCTATCGCGGCGACCACGTCTCGATCGGATGCTTTGCTCCGGAGCGGACGCTCACCGCGTTCTCGTTCTCGAAGGCGTACGGCATGGCAGGCAACCGCACCGGCTATCTGGTGGGACCGCCCGCGGCGGTCGCGCAGGCGCGGAAGGTCTCGACGCACACCTTTTACGCCGCGCCGACGGCCGGCCAGCTCGCAGGCTTGCGGGCGCTGCGCGACGGTGGAGCCTGGGTGGAAGGAGCGCGAGCCGCTTATCGTGCGGCAGGCGAGGACGCGGCCGGTGTCCTCGGCGTGCCTGCGCCCGAGGGCTCGTGCTTCCTGTTCGTCGACGCGAGCGCCCACTGCGACGACACCGGCGTGTGGAGCTTTCTCGAGGGGTGCCTCGATGACGGCGTCGTCCTCGCGCCAGGACTCTCGTGCGGCGAGGCCTACGGCAGCTGGGTGAGGCTCTGCTTCACCTCGGCGCCGCCCGCCGACGTGGCGGTCGCCGTACGGCGGCTGGCGAAGCGCCTAGGAATGGCTGCGCCGGTCAGCTCTGCCGCTTCGCGCTCTTGATCACGACGGGCTCGGCCGGCACGTCGCTGCGCGTTCGCACCGCCCCGATCTTCTCCACGACGTCCATGCCCGAGGTGACGCGGCCGAACACCGCGTAGCCGAAGTCGCGCGAGCCGTTGTTCAGGAAGTCGTTCGCCTTCAGGTTGATGAAGAACTGCGCGGTCGCACTGTCCTTGGCCGACGTCCGCGCCATCGCGATGGTGCCCTTGTCGTTCTTGAGGCCGTTCTCGGCCTCGTTCTTGATCGAGGCGCGCGTCTTCTTCTCCTTCATGTCCGGGAGCATCCCCCCACCCTGGATCATGAAGTCGGGAATCACGCGATGGAATACGGTGCCGTCGTAGAAGCCGGCATCGACGTACTCGAGGAAGTTCTGCACGGTGATCGGCGCCTTCGCGGCGTCGAGCTCGAGCGTGATGTCGCCGAGTGAGGTGCTGAGGACGACCACGGGCTTGCCTCCCTTGGCCCCGCCCGGAGGCGGGGTGTCTGCGTGACCGGCGGCGGTGAGAAGGAACGCGCATAGAAGTCCGAGCGCGCCTGCGATCGCTCTGCCGTTGCGCCGTGCCATGCTCCGTCCTCCGCTTCGCGCGCGTCCGTCGTCCCGGGTGAGTCCGGGCGCGAGCGCGCCCTTCTTTACCCCGGATCGCGGACGGTCGCAAAAGCAGGGGATCCCCAGGTCTCGCCCGTCAAGAAGACCGGGATCCCTGCCGATGGCCAGCCCGTGGACGTGTGCAACCGGTCTGCGGCGCTCGCTGCGGCGCTGCTCCTGCAGGGCTGCGCGTGGCTCTCGCCGCCGCCTCCTCCGCCGCCCCCTCCTCGCGTCGCCGAGGTGGAGGCGCCCCAGGGCCCCGATCCGGAGGTCTATCGCCGGGCCGAGGCCGAGCGGGCGAAGGCCCTGGAGAGCGAGATCGAGCGCCTGCGGGTCGACCTGCGAGACGCCGAGGCTGCGCTCGTCACCGTGGAGTCGGGGCTGCGTGGCGCTCAGACGCGCGCCGAGGCGGTTTCCTCCCTTGCGGAGGCGCGGATCGAAGTCGATCGCGCGGCGAAGCGCGTGCCCTGGCGCGGGGACGCCGTCACCGAGGCCCGGTCGAAGCTCGAGGAGGCCGATCGCCAGCTCACGGAGAACCGCATCGGCGCTGCGATCTTCTTTGCCTCGCGCGCCTCGCGCATGGCGGCCGGTGTGCTCGCGGAGGCCTCGCGCGCCGAGAAGGGCCCGGGCACCCGCTGGGTCAAGTCGGCCCGCGCGAACCTGCGCGCGGAGCCGTCGAAGGACGCGTCGGTGGTGGCCGTCCTCGCCGCCGGCATCCCCGTGTTCTACGAGCAGACCGTGGGCGAGTGGCTGCTCGTCCGGACGTCGGCGGGACAGGTGGGCTGGGTGAACGCGTCGGTGGTGAAGGACCGCTAGCACCGACCCCTCCGCGCAAGCGGTCGAGCTCTTCAGCAGCCTGCTACACCGTGGGGCGCGCCACCACGACGCAATCCTTGCCCTGCGCCTTCGCTTCATAGAGCGCTCGATCCGCTTCCTGGAAGAATGAGGAGCGGTCGCCGTGGTACAGGGCCACACCGACGGACACGGTGAGCGAGAGCGGCGTAATGCTGCCCTTCACCAGGAAGCGTTCCTCGGAGACGGCCGTGCGGAGCTTCTCGGCGAGCGCGAGCCCGCCCTCGAGATCCGTGTCCGCCGCCAGCACCACGAACTCCTCGCCCCCGTAGCGCGCGACGAGGTCGTGGTCCCGCGTCTCCTCGATCAGCACCGACGAGAGGCGCTGGAGCACGCCGTCGCCCACGGCGTGGCCGTGACGATCGTTCAGCTGTTTGAAGTCATCGATGTCGAGGAGCACGAGCGTGAGCGGTGCGCCGGTACGCTCGCAGCGCTTGATCTCCTTCGTCAGCGTGTCCTGGAAGAAGCGGTGGTTGTGGATCTTGGTCAGGCCGTCGGTGATGGCGAGCTGCTCGAGCGTCTCGTTCGCGCGCTGCAGCTCCTGGTTCTGCGCCAAGAGCAGGCGGTTCGCGTTGTCGCTCTCCTGCCGGCTCACCTCCACCTCGAGCCGGGCGTCGTGGAGGCGCTCGACCATCTCGGCGAAGGTGCGGGTGAGGATGCCGACCTCGTCCCCGCTCGAGGTCACCGGGAGCACGACGTCGGTCTCGCCGTCTCGCAGACGTCGCGCGCAGTCCGAGAGCGCACGGATCGGTCCGACGATCGTTGCGGCGATGCGGAACGCGCCGAGGCTGAGCACGAGCACGATCCCTAGGTTCAGGATCACGGTGCGCTGGAGGATCGAGGCGATCGGCGCGAAGGTGTCGTCGGACGGCTCCTCGACGACGAGCGTCCACCCGAAGCGCTCGAGCGGCTGCACGCCGCTCACGACGTGCGCCCCGTCGGCGCGGTGGTATTCCCGCACGCCGCCCGCCTCGGCCCCCGCGAGCTCCTGGGGAGGCGCGAGCGCTTCAATCTGCGTTCCGTGCGACGCGGCGACCGGGAGGCCGGCTGCGTCGAACACCAGGATGCGCCCCGCAGCCCCGAGCTCACGGCTTGCGAGCTGGCCGGACAGGGCGTCGAGCCCGAGCACCGCGTGGAGTGTGGCGAGCCGGCGATCGTCGCGGCCCCGCACCTGGCTCGACACCACTTGCACGCGGTCGCCGCCGTCGCCCAGCACGCCGCTCACGGCGGCGTCGGTGATGCCCGCGAGCGATCGCAGCGTCTCCGGATCGAACGCCACCGCGCGTCCGACCGCGAACACCACGTTCCCTGCGTCATCGAGCGCGAAGACCGACGAGTACTGTGGAAAGCCGTCGAGGACGTAGCCGAGGTACTTCTCGATCACGACGCGGTCGGCGGCCGCGAGCCGTCTCGCCCCGCGCGGCGCGAGGCCGTCGACGAGGATCCCGCTGTGCGCGAACACCTGCACGTCGAGCGTCCGCTGCGCGTACCAGAATTCGACCTTGTCTTGGACCTGCGCCGCGATGGCCGGGATCTTCTGCTCGATCTTGCCGCGCAGGAAGCCGCGGAGCGCGTAGGCGGACGTGAGCGCCACCGCGAATGCGCTGATCAAGGTCGCCCCGAACACGAAGGAGCCGAGGCGGGCCGCAAGGCTGCGGAACGCCGCGCGGGGCAGCTCGGGGGCGGACGGATCGTTCACGCGGAGGGCCTCCGCAGGAAACATCGGCCGGTCCGGGCGAAGGCTTGACGGGGATTGGCACCAGTCGGGGCCAGGCCTGCGAGGGGCCCCGGGGAGCCGCTGCTACGCCGGCTCTCAGCCGGCGATCAGCATGCCGCCGTCGACCACGAGGATCTGTCCGGTCACGAGCCGCGATCCGGTGACGAGGCCGAGGATCGCTTCCGCAACGTCCTCCGGCTCGCACACCTTGCCGAGCGGGGCCTTCTTCTCCATCGCCTGCTTGACGGCGTCGTAGGCGGGGCCGAGGCCGCCTGCGAGCCAGCGCCCCGTGATGAAGCCGGGCGCGACGGCATTCACACGAATGTGTGGGGCGAGGGCGCGCGCGAGGGTGATGGTGAGGTTGTTGAGCGCGGCCTTCGACGCGCAGTAGGGGATCGAGCTCCCGATGCCCGCGATCCCGGCGACGCTCGACACGTTCACGATGGCGCCGCCCCCCGCGGCGAGCATCGGGCCGCGCGCAGCGCGCGCGCACTGGAACGCGCCGCGGAGGTTCACTCCGAAGAGATGGTCCCACACCTCGTCGGTCACCTTCTCGAGGTCGCCATGGGGGATGAACGACGTGACGCCTGCGCTCTGCACGAGCACGTCGAGGCGGCCGAGCTCGCGGGTCGCCGCGTCGACCAGCCGCCGGCACGCCGCGTCGTCGGCGACATCGGCCTGCACGGCCACCGCCTTCACGCCGGTGGCGCGGACGGCGTCGGCGGTCTCCTCCGCCTCGTTGCGCGAGCGGCTGTAATTGATCGCCACGCCGCAGCCGAGACGCGCCAGCGCGAGCGCCGTGGCCCGTCCGACACCCGTGCCGCCGCCGGTCACGATCGCGCCCTTGCCGTCGAGTCTGTGGAGTCCCATCGGGTTTCGAGTGTCCTTGTACGCGGAGGCCGCGCGAGCCTACCACGGCGCCCGCGAGCGGGGCTGGCGGGCGTCGGCCGCGTTGGTGGATGATCCACCTTCGATGGGACCCGGGAGAGGCAGCGCGCGAAGCCTTCGCGCGACGTTCGCGGCATGCGCGCTCGTCGCCTGCTGCGCGCTCGCCGCGGCCGCGCAGGGGCCCACCGTGATCGTGCTCTCGTGGGACGGCGTGCGGCACGACTACCTGTCGCGTGGCGAGCTGCCCGCGCTGGCTCGCATGCAGACGGAGGGCACGCGCGCCGAGAAGCTCGTCCCCGTGTTCCCGAGCCTCACCTTCCCGAGCCACGTCTCGATGGCCACCGGCGCGCACGTCGACCGGCACGGGATCGTTGCGAACGCGTTCCGCGACCGCGAGCGCGGCAAGTTCTCCTACGGCAACGACGCGAGCTGGATCGAGGCCGAGCCGATCTGGGTGGCCGCGGAGCGGCAGGGCGTGCACGCGGCGGTGTACTTCTGGGTCGGTTCGGAGACCGACTGGCGCGGGACGGGCGCGAGCTACCGCAAGACCCCCTTCGATCCCGACGTCACCGAGGACGCGAAGGTCGATCAGATCCTCGCCTGGCTCGACCTGCCGTCCCCGGAGCGGCCGCGTCTCGTGCTCTCGTGGTGGCACGGCGCCGACACGCCGGGCCATCGCTTCGGACCGGACTCGCCGCGGATCGCCCAGGCCATGCAGGCGCAGGACGCCGCGCTCGCGCGACTCCTGGCCGGTCTCGACGCGCGCAATGCGTGGGCGGACACGACGCTCCTGATCGTGAGCGATCACGGCATGGCCAAGGTGGACGACCCGGTGGATCTCCTGGCGCCCCTGCGCGAGAAGGGCATCGCGGCCGAGCTGGAATCCTCGAATGGACTTGCGCAGCTCTGGCTCACCGACCCGACGCGGCGCGACGAGGCGCTCGCCACGCTCGCGGCGCTACCGGGCGTTCAGGCCTGGGCGGGCGACGCGGTACCAGCGACGCTGCGCTACGGGTTCGCGGCGCGCATGGGCGACGTCGTCGCCGTGACGCGGCCGCCGCGCTTCTTCATCGCGCCGCGTACGCTCGAGGGTGTCATGATGCAGGCCGCTGCGGCGTTCGGGCGCGAGCAGGGAGCGCACGGCTTCGATCCGGCTCTCCCCGACATGGGCGGCATCCTGCTCGCGCTGGGCCGCGGTGCGCCCGCAGGCGTCCGCCTGCCGGCGGCGCAGGCGCTCGACGTGGCGAGCACGGTGGCGCTGCTGCTCGGGATCGACCCGCCGCGCGATGCCGAGGGCCACCCGATCCCGGGCCTCGGCGGGACGCCGCGCGAGGGAGCCGGCTCGTGACGAGAGGGCGCGCGGCGGTGGTGGGCGTGGTCGTGCTCGCCCTCGTGGTGGGCGTGCTCCTCTTGCGCGGCCGCCTCGCGCCGGCGCCCGAGGCCCCGACCGAGCCGCCCACCGCCCTCGCGCTCGCGGAATCGCGGGTGGTCCGGGAGCTCGGCGACCTCCCGGAGTTCACAGCGAAGCTCGGCGGACTCCCCGAGGCCGAGCGGCGAACCGCACTGCAGGTGATCGAAGTGAAAGGGATGGGCCGGCTGTCGGACGACGCCCTGCTGCAGCGCGCCGCCCTGGTCGACCAGATGCTCGGCAGCCTCGATCCCGAGACGTGCGGAGCGATCGTGCAGGGTCGCCCCACCGCGGAGCAGCTCGACCGGGCGCTCGCGTCGCTCGGGCCGTCTGCGACCCAGGCCTGGGCGGAGCTCTCCTTCGAGGCCGCGCGTGCCGAGCTGCTGGACGCGCCCGCGCCGCCGGCCGATCCAACCGCCGTACGCGTCGCGATGATCGCCCTCAGCAAACGCTTCCCGGCCGCCGAGAGCAAGCGCCTCGGGGCCGCCCTCGCGAGCCTCTCGAGCCTCCCGGAGACCGATGCCTGCTGGGCCGGTCGCACGGTCTATCGGCAGGTGCACGAGATCGGCGCTCCGCACGACCGCGCGCTGGCGCGGGTCCTCGCGCAGCCCTGAATCGCCCGCTCCCTGCTCCCCTCGCCGCCGGGATCGACCGATGAATCCAGCGGTTTCTTGCGATGCACGGGACAGGCATGATACTACGCCGCCAAGCGTCGTCGGATCGATCCGGCAAACCGCGGCGGCGCTGGGGGGGGCACATGCACAGCCGTCGAGTCTCGGGCCGTTTCGTCCCGCTCTCGAGGCGCGGTCGGGGCTTCGGCCTCGGCAGCCCTGGCCTCGCCTTCGCGCTCGCGGTCACGGCGCTCGCGTGCGGATCGGACCGCGACTCCGGATCGGGAACCGCGGGCGCCGCGGCGCCGATCAAGGTCGGCCACTTCGCGTCGCTCACG
>Ga0315273_10011870_pt1 | contig 11153 bp, 9 predicted proteins | sample YL17G02_0_MG_FD_205753 | JGI IMG/M metagenome (GOLD analysis project Ga0315273, IMG submission 205753) | Sediment microbial communities from Yellowstone Lake, YNP, Wyoming, USA - YL17G02_0 | ecosystem: Environmental > Aquatic > Freshwater > Lake > Sediment | place: USA: Wyoming | collected...
ATAGAAAGGCGCCAGAGCTGCTGCTTGCGAAGTGGCAGGCTTACATGCCGGTGCAGCCGACGAGCGGCGGTAAGATTTGGTTGATGTGAACTGGAAATTAATGATTACCGAGGAAACAAACATGAGCAAAGATAAACCCAAACAGGAATTACCCGGCTGGATCGCAGAACACACCAAGCTTTATCTGCAGGATCCGGACAAGGGCCACAATTGGGATTCAACTGCAGCGGGCGGTCCTGGCATGCTCCTCACCTTGCTGCTTTTTACCGTGGGGCGAAAATCCGGCAAAGCAGGCATTTTACCACTGCTGTACGGCAAGTCCGGTGAGGACTACATCATCGTCGCTTCCAAGGGTGGCGCTCCCCAGCATCCGGCCTGGTACCTGAACCTGCTGCACAATCCTGAGTGCGAGATCCAGGTGGCGCATGACCGTTTCCGGGTGCGTGCACGCACGGCCACGGGCACCAAACGGGAAACCTTGTGGCAATTGATGGCCGGGATCTATCCTCCCTACAACGACTACCAGAAGGCCACAGCGCGGCAGATACCGGTGGTGGTGCTGGAGCGCATCAAAGCCTGATGCCGTGTTTGGAAACTAAGGTGGACATATAGGGGCCACTGCACTCTGCCCCGGGCATCCCGCAACCGCAAATTACTGCATATACCTCAAGCGATTTCGAGGAAAAATTTCCGCGGGAACGTCTGAATTAAAGGAAGTGGCGGCCCCGTCAAAGTGGCCGCTCTCGCGCATCCCTGCGCTTCGCGGCGTTAGTGCATCCTTGCACGTCATTGCCAGCATTGAAGACCCGGCGGTAATCAGGAAGCCACTTGCTCACCTGGATGGCAGAACAGTGTCTCCACCGCCAGGCCTGCTGCCGGAATGTCGGGCTCCACCGCAAGTGGGCTTGTTTTAGGAAGCCCATCATTCAAACATCCGGCTGCTATAAACTCAGCGGCACAACGTCTTTTGCCCTGCAAGCGGGAATTAGCCTGAAATAGCGCTATACCAGGGCAGATTCCTGCTTGGTAGCTTCAAATCCAGTGAGATTTCGCTGATCTCCTCAAGCTAAATATGAATTTACGGACTTCCCCTAACTGTGAATTCATTGCAATATGGCTTTAAGGAACGACAACACCGCTGGCCTGGTGGACGAGTTTTTCCAGGCGGCGGTGCAACGGCCAGACTTGTTTTCTGATGACCATAACCGCACGGGCAATTCCCCGAATTTTATTGCCATCGCCACGACCAGTCGTTTTTTTCGCTGTTCTATACGCGGGCGGGCTTTGCGTCCTTACCCGACGAATCCTGGGCCGAAGATTGGTCACGGCTGCAGAGTGTGCCAATCTTGTCCAGACGGTTGCGGCAGAGAACGATCAGGCGGGAAATCAGGAAGCGCTTCAACCGGATTATTGATAAGGTACGTTTAACCCGGGACCGGGATTGACGGTTCAACACCGCAATGGAGAAAAATGCATGACACAATCTTTACCACGCTACTTCGTCGAACGCATCACCAATATCGAACCGGATGTGAACAGTGGCAACGTCAAATTGACCTATGCCGTGCGATCAAAGAACAGCAATCACGACGTGGTGCAACTGGTCATGCACGCCAATGATCTGCGCCGTTCGTTTGGTGAAGTCTGGGAAGTCATGCAAAATACGTTCTTTGACCCAAAAAATCCGGGCAAAAACACCGGTCCCCTGCCCGATCTGACGGGGAACTGAGAGCGGTCCGACGGGAACCTGAAGCGAACCGCAGCTAGTGGCCTGTAACAGCCAATTCAGTAGTGCCTTGCAAACCAGGATCGCCGATTGCTGTGTCGCTCACCTTGCGAATAGGCAAAAGCTATTCGACGCGGCTCGCTTCGTGCACTCGGCGCATCCGGGCTCGCCTTTCACTTCCGAATTGACTGTTACAGGCCACTAGTATGCGCAAGTACGTCCACATTGGCTTTCCCAAGTGCGCTTCAACCTCGCTGCAGAATTCCTTTTTTTCCAATCACCCGGAGCTTTATCACCTGGGCAGCGGGTTCAACGGTATCAACGGCCGGTATATCGATCGCGACATGGCCCGGGTGGTGGAATCCGATTTACGTTTCAAGAAGGAATTTCTCTGGCGCCCTGATTCCGTCACCGGCGTGTTGGCCGGCTATTTCGAAAAAGCCTCCGCACAGCACGACTGCCGCGCGGTGGGTCTGTCCAGCGAATTCCTGGGGTTTACCCTGGGGAACGAAATCGACGTGATGGCCAAGGCGCGGCGCCTTCGGGAGGTCTTCGGTGAGAACACCACGATCATCATGGTCATCCGCGAGCAGATGGGCCTGCTGGAATCTTTGTACCGCGAGATGATCAAGGGCGGCTATCCGGGAACCTGGCGCAACTTCCTCGAATACACCTTGCTCTACCAGGACCGGAACTGGTGTCATGATTTCTGCTTTGACCGGGTGCTGGGTGCTTACAGCGACCTGTTTGGCAGGGAGAATGTCCTGGTGCTGCCGTTCGAACGACTCCGGCAGGACCCTGCCGGGTTTCTGCAGGCTCTCTGCAAAGGCTTGGGCATCAGTCCCTTCGAAAACACGCTCATGGCGAAAAACGCAGCTTCTGATCCGGCGGAACTGGAGTTGTTGCGCCGCTGCAATGAAAAATGGCCGCATGAATTCGGCAGTCCGTTTTTCCAACCCTTTCACTCCACCCGGCTCAAGGCCTGGTTTGAAGATGAATTGGGCGTGAAGGCGCCTCAGGAACGACTGCTGGACGATGCCGTGCGTGGACCTTTGACGGATATTGCCCGGCAAATGCTCGCGCAGGGGAACATGGTTCCGCTCGACACCGCGGTACCCTCGATCCTGGGCAAGAGACTGCGCGAAATATATGGCCCTTCGAATATCAGACTGGCGGAACGGGTCGATTTTGACCTGGCTGCCTACGGATACCTCCAGGTTTAATTGCCTGTAACCGTCGCTAGTATGGAATTCATGTCTGTGGCGGGCGATCCAACCCCCGCAACAACTGATTCCGCTCTTCGGCCTCAAGGAGGTTCATCCGGCGCAGGAGGTCGACGAACTCGGGTCGTGTCCGAATCGTGTCCCACCTGGATTCCACACTCAGGAAGGTCATTTTCGGATCCCTTTGGACAAAACCTTGTTCCAGCCAGCCAAGAGCTGTATCGGCATCGTCCAGTCCGATATAGGCCAGCGCCAGGTCGTAGGGTGGGACGTAGCGGTGCCTGGAACGGTCGAGCAATTCGTTCAACAGGGCCTCGGCTTCAGGGTGACGTCCGAGTTTTGCCAGGGCGTTGACCTCGGTGGCCATGGCGTAGGAGCTGCCGCCGGAGAGTTTCCGCGCCTCGGCGGCCTCAGTCAGTGCTTCCGTAAACCGGCCCAGCTCCGAGTAGACGTTGGCCAAGGTGATTCGTGCTAACCAAAATTTCTCACTGTTCTGCAGGACTTCTTGCAGCCGCTGGACCGATTCTGCGTGACGACCGGCGCGCTTCAGGAATGCTGCCTCAAGCGTGGAGGCAACGGGGGAAAACGGCCCGAGTTCGCGCGCGCGCCGCACTTCCAGGAGTGCTGCTTCATGGCGGCCGGTGTTTGAAAGCAGATGCGCGTAGCCCAGGTGACTTTCGAAGTCATTCGGGTTCAAAGACAGGGCACGTTTAAAGCGAGCTTCCGCTTCGACCCAGTCCCATTCGAACCAGAACGCAATCCAGCCGAGGTAGGCATGTCCTTCGGCCGACCGGTCATCGATCTCCAGCGCTCTGATCGCCGCAGCTTTCGCCTGTGGGAAAAACTCCCTCGGTGGCGCTTCGCCCGCCAGCGGCATGCGGAACTGGGCGTTGGCCAGGCCCAGCCAGGCCTCTGCGTAGTTGGGATCCAGGGCAATTGCCTGGCGAAAGTAGTCAATACTCTCCAGCAATTCCGGCGGCGTAAGCCGGGCGAGATGAAAGCGGCCCTTCAAGTAGAGCAAGTACGCTTCGGTCTGGGACGTCTCGCCTCGCTCCAGGTCCTCCTGTTCCTCGGGACCCAGACGCAGGGCCAGGGCATCGGCAATGCGGGCACATATATCATCCTGCATGGCAAAGATATTGGAAAGTGGTTCGTCGAATGTACCGGCCCATAGCGCCGTCCCGTCGGCGACCCGCAGCACGCGTGCGGTTACGCGGATAAGCTCGCCGGACTTCTGAATGCTCCCCTCGACGACAGCATCTACTCCCAACTCTTTTCCAGCCTTAATGGAGTCACGATCAATGGCCCCATATCCACGCACCATGGCGATGGGTCGCACGACAATTTGTTCAAGTTTGCTCAGGCGGGCAATCAAGGTATCCGCCATGCCCAGTTCCAATTCCGGTTCGCTGTGCTCCTGCACCAGGGGAAGGAAAGGCAAGACGGCGATGGTTTGCATGGGTTCTGACGTGGATTGAATCTCTGTTCCGTTGCGCCAGTCGAAAACGACCCAGGATACGCCGATCGTGAGCAAGACTGCGATTGCCCAGGCCCCGTAAGGACGGGTGCGATAGCGCGCTTCAGTTGTGCTGGGTTCAACCGGTTGCAGGGGCGCGCCGGTATCCGGTTCGACAGGCCGCACATGGGCATTGAGAATGAAGCCGCGTTTGGGCACCGTGGAAATCAGGTTGCGATGTTCACCGCCACCGAGAGCGCTCGCCAGTTGCTGACGTAACTGGTAAATGCACTGGGTAAGCGCCTCATCGTAAATGTCGCCACCTGGCCAGTTCTCCGCCAGTAACTCACTGCGCGACACCAGTTCCCCGGCTCTGCGACCGAGCGTTTGCAGAACCCCCATGACCCGCGGCTCGAGATGCACATTTCCACCCGGTCCGCTGATCAAGCCAATGGCAGGGTCGACCTGGAGATCGTTCAGCCGAAAAGCTGCCAGGTTCATGTTTTCGGGTGGTCGCACAGTGTAGGCACAGCTCCAGTGTCAAGCGATTCGCTTGCATGTTACTCATTAATGCGCATTCGACGCAATTGTAAGCCACGGAAATCACGTGTAAATTTTTTCCTGAGAAAAAGCTGAGAGGTTCTTCAGGCGAATTCTTCCCTCCCCCATCAATACTTCAGCCAGGCAAACCGCTTCACGGAGGAGGAAGTAGAAATGAAATCCTGTGTATTTGTGCTTTTGATGGTTGTTTGCAGCTTCGAGCTGAAAGCGGCCTCAGTTCTGGTCGGAAATCCGTTCACACCCTATCCACCGGGCTGCGCCACGCTTCCCGATCTGCAGGCTGCGTTGTACGGGGACAACAGGGCAAAAGTTTTCGATGGGCGGGTTAGCCTGCATACAGCTTCGCTCCCCCGGGAGGCCCGGGATGTCAATCTGGCCGTGTACCGGGTGGCCTGCGCCGAGTCCAATCGTTCAATCATCTGGCTGGAATTCTCAATCCCCGAAGGTGTTGATCCATCGACAGTTTATGAAACACCCTACATTTACGCTCAGCTGGCGCAGGACCCGAACTACGGTTTCTCGGCGTTTCTAATGAGAGAGCCCAACACCTGGGGAATCGGAATCGAGTCCTTTACACAAACCTTCGGCAACCCTGGAGGGATAAATAACCACGAAACGCGGTGGACTTTTGTTCTCGACACTCGCACCACGTGGTTGTCTTCACAGTACAACGCGAGCTTGAAGCTGAATCTCTACGGAGCGGGCAACCCGGTCATCATTGACGTCCCCGCGACCGAGGATGTACTGAGCGCGGCTCCCGGCATTCCCTTGAACGGGCGGCTCTCCGGCAACTGGGTCATGGAGGGTATTCCGGACCAGGGGCTCCTGATTTCAGTTTCAGAGCAAGTCGATGATCAGAGGGGCTCAGAGGCTCCTGAACCGCTTGATTTCCGCTTGCTGATGTTCCTCTCCTGGTACACCTACAATGCGGATGGCGACCTGCTGTGGCTCACCGGTGCCGCGGAGTTTGCGCTGGGCGCCACGGAAGTCACGGTGCCCATTGAACTCGTCACACACGGACAGTTTTTTGGCAGCAAAACTGCAGACCGGGAAGTGGTTGGCAGCGTGACCATTACCGGGAATAACTGCAATGACCTGGGTTTTGAATATGACCTGGCTGACATTGGCCTGGGTTCCGGCACTCAGAACCTGCAACGTTTGTTTTCGCTGGAAACGGCCGGTTATGTCTGCCGCGATCTGGAAGCACGCATCCTGGAGAATGGAAAATGAGACCCTACGCCCTGCTACTGTCAGCGCTATGCTGCAACGAAAATGTGCAAGCCTATTCCAACTTCATCAGCAATCCGGATTCCCACTATCCGCCCAGTTGCGTCGGCAGCCCAAACCTGCTCGATTTCGCCAACAAGAAGAAATTCTTCGAAGGCGAGCTGGCGCTGATCAGTTTGAGGAATATGGCAACGGGGGAGAGCCCTATCGGGGCTGAAACACATAATGCCCATCTGGCGGCATTTCGAGTACCTTGTGCCGACTCCAATCGCTCGATGGTTCTGTTTGAATTCAACAGGGTCGAAGGCTCAGACCCTAGACTTTTCAAGGCGCCCCTGGTCCAGGCCCGGACGGCTGACGATACGGAGCACTGGATGAGCCTGGCGCGAGAAACCAATACATGGCAAGTGGGCATTGAGCCATGGGCCTCTCCGCAAAACTTTTATACAGGGGCGTGCGACTGGGGCTGTTACGATGTAGATACAATTTTCGTACTCGACGAAGGCGCACCCGAAGGTGAAAACCCCTGGCAGTCCTCCGGTCTGTCAGTCGCGGATTACAACGGGAGTTTCAAGGTGGTATTCACCGGAGGTGACAATTCTGAACTTGTCATCGACGTTCCATCCAGCGAAGAGATGTTCGACTCCAGCCCCCCATTTCCCTTGTCAGGCCGGCTGTCGGGTAACTGGGTGGTGGCTGGGGCTGCGGACCAGGGTTTTCTGATATCGGTTTCCGAATTGGTCGGTGACGATGCTGGAGGACCTGAAGATCATCTGCAATCACCGTTGTTGATGTTTTTGTCCTGGTACACCTACGATGCCGAAGGTAATCTACTGTGGCTCACGGGTGCTGCGCAATTTGAACAGGGCGCAACGCACGTCAGCGTGCCCATTGAACTCGTCACGAATGGTGAGTTTCTGGGAACGAAGGTGGCAGACCGGAAAGTCGTTGGCAACGTGACCCTCACGGGCAACAACTGCAATGACCTCGGGTTTGAATACGATTTGAATGATATCGCGCTCGGCTCAGGCACCAAGCGCCTTAAGCGCCTGTTCTCTCTGGAAACCGCTGGCTACACCTGCCGCGATCTCGAAGCGCGGATAGAGGAGTTCGCAAAATAAAAGCAAGGTGGAAAGTGTTTCTTTCAATGATGGCAGTGTTCGCGGCCAGCGTTTCTGCGGTCTGCGCAGACACCTCTCCGCTACTCGATAACTGGACCATCACCGCTGGCCCGATCAAGGTGGTAAAGCCACCTTCAACCGGGGGTGCCAGCCATGTGCGGGGCACTTTCAAACTGAAAAGCAAACTGGCGGAACCCCGAACCCGTCACGCCGGAGCTTGCCTCCTGGCTGATCTCACGGAGCAATTGGTTGGGAAAAGCAGTTGCACGAATAATGATGACTGCCAATCGGATCACCGCGTTGTGCCGCCCAACGTTCCGGCAAGCAGTGTCAATACGACGGAGTTGCTGTTTGGGGGAAAGGGGCACGGTTACTGCATCAGCCCCGATGGAGCCGAACCCAAGCGATGCTGGACACGCCCGGGTTCCGATGCCGACTTTTGCATGAAGAGCCAACTTACACCGGGCAAGTATGCCGTGCCCGGGTCTGATCCGATCAGTGGAGCCGTAAGGTCTGTCAGCGCCGATCCCCTGGGCAATGGAAAACCCGTCCGGTGGTTAATATTGGGCTGCCTCAACCCGGAATATTTTGATGGGAAACACCCTTGCGCGGATCCCTTATCAGACCTCGAAGTGATCTCCATAGGACCAAAGAAACGCGTCAAACCGTGATTCGAGTTGACCGGGGTAATGCCCTCGTGACCGCACATCAGAAGCTAACTGCAAAACCGACTTCATAGGTCGCCGGATAACCGGGACTGGATTGCAGAAAGATCTGGTTGTAGTAATCCGCGTTGGTCAGATTCCGGCCGATGGCAAAAATCCGCCATTTCCCGCTGTTGTCTTCAAAGGTCAAAAACAGATTCAACAAGCCGAAACTCTCTTGTTCCAGCAACGGATCGTTCTCTTTGGTAAAAAAGTAACTGCTCCGGTAGTTGTATTCCAAACGCATGGAAAGCAACCCGGGATCGCCCAAAGCATACTCGTAGTTCAATGCCACGGTCGCACTCCATTCCGGCGCGCGACTCATGGTGTTGCCGGAAAGGCTGTCGCCGGTCCATTCGCTGACAAATTCGACAAACTCCCGCTTGGGCATCCAGACAAAGCCGCCGGACAGGGTGAGCTGGTCCGTCGGCTGAAAGTCCCCAGAGACGTCGAGACCGTAGATTTCAGCCTTGGCAGAGTTTTCAACATCGGTGATCAATTGCCCGTCGAAAATGAAGGTTGAGCTGATCTGCAGGTCTCTGAAGTCGTAATAGAACGCGGCTGCATTAAGAGTGATCTCCTGGTTCGGCCACTGCGATTTCATGCCGACTTCAACAGCAGTCAGGTCTTCCGGCTCAAAGCTGTCGAATTTGCCATCGGGCAGTTGCCTGGTAGTAACCCCCCCACTCTTGTACCCGGTGGACACGCTCCCATAAGCGACGAGGTTGGCGTTTGCGATGTATTCCAGATCGAGACGCCAGGAAAGGTTGTTCCAGTCGTTTTCAGCGCTGGTCAGTGTCGGATTGTCGCGGCTGCCCACACCTTGATCCGAGGCGCTGCTGCTCTCGTGGCCCAAACGCAACCCGCCGGTGAGGCTCCAGTGTTCCGCGAATTGCCACGCCGTCTGGCCAAAGGCGGCATAGGCGGTTTCAATTGCCGTGGCGGCATAGTCATTGCGCGGGACTGGGCTCAGCACGGGGATGATGTTGTAAAACCGGAAGTATTGATCCCCGTGGAAGAAGTAAGCCCCGGCCAGCCAGGTCAAAGAAGAATTGTCTTGCGAGGCCAGCTGGATTTCCTGGCTCCATTGATCAAACCGGGAAGGGTCCACGCTCCGGATGCAACCCGCAAGGAATGGTGCCCCGGAGCAGTCATCCAGGTCGCGAACTTCGTTGCTCGCGAAACCGGTAATCGAATGCAGCATGGCAAAACCAAGTTCGTATTCAACATTGAGGCTGATAGTGTCGCTGTTCATTTCGAGGTAGGGGTCCGCCAAATAAACTGTGGTAAGCCGGATATCGTCCGGGTCCACCAGGAATTGCGGCGGCGGCCCCCAGAGTTCCCCCGTGCCGCCGTCATCCGTGACGTGCTGTGCCATCAAGTCGATCAACAGTTTATCGCTCGCGTTCCATCGCAAGGCAGCCCTGACGCCCCAGAAATCGCTTTCACCAAAAGTCCGGTCGTCAATCGAGTTGCGGATGTAACCGTCGCCTTCGGATCCGATGAAGGCCAGGCGAAAAGCGCCCTGGTCAAATGGCACATTGAGGTGCCCCTGAAGCCGAACGGTATCGTAACTGCCATAAGCTGCTTCAACTTCGGAGCTGAGTTCATCCTGGGGCGCCCGGGTAATGAAGTTTATGGATCCACCTGTGGAATTGCGCCCATAGAGGGTGCCTTGCGGCCCCTTCAGTACTTCCACGCGTTCGAGATCAAACAGGCGCGTCAAGGCGAGACTGGAGCGCCCCAAGTAAACGCCATCCAGGTGCGTTGCGATCGACGAATTCGTGCCACCCTGGTCGGTTATGCCACGCAAGGCAAAGCCTGCCCCATTCAGCCCGAGGTTATTCACCACCAGGCCGGGAATATTGAATTGGAGCTCGTAAAAGCTGCTGAGATTCGCGGTATCCAGAAACCCGGCAGACAGCACCTGAATACTCATGGGGATGTCCTGCACGCTTTCTGCAACCTTGCGGGCCGTGACCACGATTTCTTCGAACGCTGCCGGGTCCTGGTATTCGCCACCTTCGGCTGTGAGCAGCCTGGGCATGCACATGCAACACAAGACAATACCGGCAATGACAATTGGCCATTTGAAGTCAGGTCGGTCGGAAGACAGCCCCGGATATCTGTCGGGCATACTAGTCTCGCTGATACTCGTTGCGGGATAGTCTACAACAAGACATGAACAGCCGGGGTTTGAACAGCGGGAACAGCGGGGGTCAGAGTAAAGGGACAGAGTAAACTTGTTACCCCGCTTGTTTCGCTACTTAGGGATCAGACTTACTCTGTCCCTTTACTCTGACCCCAAGCTCGGGCCACTGCACTCTGCCCCGGGCATCCCGCAACCGCAAATTACTGCATATACCTCAAGCGATTTCGAGGAAAAGTTTCCGCGGGAACGTCTGAATTATAGGAAGTGATCTGCCTAAAGCTTTTAACTACTGAGTTTTCCAATCTCAGCCAGAAAGGGAAAATTCCGAAGATCCAAGTCCAATTTGCTGACTGCTTGCCCGAAACGAAGGCTGGTGTGAAAACGAGCTAAGGGGGCAATCAGGGTACGCAAATCCCAGTTGCGCTTTTCGCAGAGGACCTCGTCCACCAGCCGCACAAGACGAGGCCCCCGGCGCCGCGGATATTTCCTCTGATCCACCCCAGATCAGGGGTCTACTTGGAGTTATGTTTCTTGACAGCACCTTTGAACAGGTGCTATTAATCGTCCTATTTAAACAAAGGTGTTAGTATGCAAACCAAGTTCTCTGAGGATGTCATTCCTCTGTCCGACTTGAAAGTCAATCCTGGCAAGGTGGTAGGTCGTGCAAATGATACGCATCGGCCTATTCTCTTAACGAGTCGAGGTCGAGGGGTTGCCGTGGTGCAAGGCCTTGAAGATTATGAGAACACTGCTGAAGAGCTGCGCTTCGTTAAGGCTGTGGCTCAAGGACTGGCTGATGTCCGGGAGGGCAATACCGTCACACTGGCTGAGGCTAAGAAAATACTCGGCGTGGCGTAAGTGAAGCTTATTATCGCGCGATCTGCGTTAAACGACCTTCGGGCCATAAAAGCTTACTACCTTGAGCAGGGAATTCCGGAAATTGGCCAGAAGTTCGTAAGCACCATCCTGGAAAAGGCGCAAAG
>Ga0315273_10011871_pt1 | contig 11153 bp, 8 predicted proteins | sample YL17G02_0_MG_FD_205753 | JGI IMG/M metagenome (GOLD analysis project Ga0315273, IMG submission 205753) | Sediment microbial communities from Yellowstone Lake, YNP, Wyoming, USA - YL17G02_0 | ecosystem: Environmental > Aquatic > Freshwater > Lake > Sediment | place: USA: Wyoming | collected...
CTGTAACTTGAGCTATTGAACCATTATACGTGTAATCAGCTCCGGCATCAAAAGATTTTGCTCCAGTGACCTGAATACTTCCTGTTGCTGCAGCTGTCGAGAGCCCCTGGGCGTGTGCAGTAAATATTCCTCCCCCGGCGCTTAGTGTAAAAGTACCACTACTCCCATCAATGATACTTGTTCCTACATCCAGGATAGACACATTGTTAATTGTAAAGTTTATGGCATTTGAGATTGTTCCTCCTGTTTTCGAGTAGGTTTGAGGTATGGTCCCATTAAAATTTATGGCACCTGTGCCTAATGGTCCATCTAATAAAGTGATTGTCCCACCTGACTGGGTGAAATTACCTTTAACATTTAGTGTTCCAAGTGTTGCAACAGCATCTTCTTTCATTACTAAATTTCCACCTGAAATATTCACATTCCCTGTTACATTTACTGTTGAATTTACTGTTCCGGTTACAATGGTGAAATATCCACTGTTGAGTGTGAAATTGCCTCCGATATTCATTATGCAGGAACCATTGCTGTTGTTCATTTTGAACGTAGCGTTGTTGTCTATTAATACATTCCCAGTCACTGTTATTAAGTACCCAATGCCAGAAGTCGACATCCGAAGTGAATGGGTAGTATGACTTTGCGTTCCGGTTTCAGATACTGTAAAATTACCTGAGACAGTGAAATTCGATGCCATATAAAAATTTGAAATCTGCCCTGGGGAATTCCACGTAAAATTCCCAAATGTCTGTCCTTCCAATCCACCAGTGAAACCGGTACTTGCTATAATTCCAATAATATTACAGTTTGAAGCAGCATTCCATGTGGCGATGGGGATCGTTCCACCATCCTGGGCATGGTTATATACAGAGGAAGCATTAAAAACAATTGTTCCGGTCGGGGTGATGGTCCCTGAATTATCAATTGTTCCGGACACATCCAAATCTGTTCCAGTACCATTTGCTATAGTAAGCGTTTGCCCGGCACTTATTGCCAGAATACCCGTACTATTTAAAATAACCTGATCAAGAGTAACTGGAGAAGTTACAGTTGCGGTATGCCCGTTTTGTATATTAATGACTCCATTAGCAGATGTAGGAGCAGCTCCGGCTGCTACCCAGGAGCTTCCATTGTATGTCTCCCAACCCCCTGCGGCTGAAAATGTCACATTACCATTTGTTCTGAAATCACCAGCAGATTGCCCATACAATCCGGTTAGAACCAGCAACCAGCAACCAGCAACCAGCAACACCTTTCTGATACCATTATCCTTCAGCCAGCCGGGAACCGAGTTAACAAAAGATACGATATTTGCAATTGCAGAAATCAAACTTTCAGGTTCAGTATAATATAAATAAATTATTGTCCGACTCTAAACTCTTTTTTTTTAAAACCGGTCAATATTTAATACTATATTCTGTTTCCGTTCTACAAATAAACGGAGTCAACTATTAACTTATTACAAGACCACGATTTATTAACCATGGTTGCATTGTCCTAACCATTTAATAATAAGTTAAAGATAAAAATTATTTCAGAAGTCAGTGGATTTTTTTGACCAACAGAAATAATTCTTTGACAGCAGGTTCAGTTTGATTGGAACCCTTCAGATAAACGAGTTAAAAGATGTGGAAAAGATGATTGTCTTACTGTCTTTACAGTCTGCGGCCTCTCTTCTGGTCAATATTCAGACAGCGTAGCGTTAAGACTAAATAATGAGCATCGCATCGCCATAGGTACCAAAGCGGTACTTTTCCCTAACTGCGGTTTTATATGCGTCAAAAAGCAGATCATAGCCCGCAAATGCAGCTACCATCATAAGAAGAGTTGAATAGGGCAGATGAAAATTACTAATCATCATATCGGGCACTTTGAATTCATAGGGAGGAAAAATAAATTTATTTGTCCAACCATCAAATGGTTTGAGGTATCCGTCGGTAGAGACCGAACTCTCAAGTGTCCTTACAACCGTCGTGCCAACAGCACATATTTTAAACTTATTATCTTTTGCTTTATTTACAATCGCTGCAGAACCTTCTGTGATAACTATCCTTTCTGAATCAACTTTATGTTTTGTCAGGTCTTCCACATCTACGCTCCTGAAGTTGCCTAATCCTACGTGAAGGGTTATCTCAGCAAATTCAACTCCTATTATTTCAAGTTTCTTCAATAATTCTCTGCTGAAATGCAATCCGGCTGTTGGTGCTGCAACAGCACCCTCATGCTTTGCAAAAATAGTCTGATATCTTTCACTGTCCTCGGGTTCCACCTTCCTGTTGATAAACTTTGGAAGCGGGGTCTCTCCCAGGCTGTATAAGGTTTTTTTGAATTCCTCATAAGTTCCGTCAAACAGAAATCGCAGTGTTCTTCCCCTGGAAGTTGTGTTATCAATAACTTCTGCTACCAAAAGGTCGTCCTCTCCAAAATATAATTTATTCCCTATCCTGATTTTCCTGGCAGGATCAACCAATACATCCCATAAACGTTGTTCTCTGTTCAATTCTCTTAAGAGAAAAACTTCAATCTCAGCACCTGTTTTCTCTTTATTGCCGTATAACCGTGCCGGAAAAACCTTTGTATTATTGAATACCAGAACATCATTCTCATTAAAATATTCCGTAATATCTTTAAAAATCTTGTGTTGAAGCTCCCCGCTTTTTCTGTTAACAACCAATAATCTCGATTCATCCCTGATTGCAGATGGATAAAGCGCAATGAGCTCCTGTGGTAAATTATACCTGAATTGCGATAGTTTCATACTAAATATATAATCATTGTAAATTAAAGAAGTCCTTTATACGTAAAAATATCAATTTTGTTTCATCTGAATGTAAAAATAAAATTAAAAGTCTGAAGGACCCTGTATCATTGAGAATTTTAATCATTTATGTTTGTCTCAGAACAAAGTGAGGATCTTATTTGTTCGATATAATCCTTAAATTGTTCCATACTCCAAGCATCTTTCACATGAAATAATCCTATTGCAGTCCTCTCAAGAGCAGATAAATAACTACCACTTTGCAGCGCTTGTCCAAAATCCCTTGCAAACGATCTTATATAAGTTCCCCTACTGCACACCAGCCTTATTATTACTTCAGGAATTTTAAAAGAGATCAATTCGATTTCCCTGAATGAAACAGTTACAGGTTCAAGTTTTTTTTCTATCCCTTTCCGGGCAAATTCATATGCTCTTTTACCTGCTATCAGCTTAGCAGAATACATTGGGGGAAGCTGTTTCTGTTCACCCAAAAAACTAACCAGGACATTTTTCACCATTTCTTCGGATATATGATCTGTCGGATAATGATTATCTGTCTCTGTTTCCAGGTCAAAAGAGGGGGTCGTTGCTCCGAGGTGAAATGTGCCAATGTATTCTTTATCAAGATCACGGAACTCGTCAATCTTTTTGGTTGCTTTGCCGGTACAGATAATCATTAATCCGCTGGCCAGCGGATCGAGTGTGCCGGCATGACCAACCTTTAATTTTCTGATCGCAAAAGTGCTCCGGATCATTATTCTTACTTTGTTTACCAGATCAAATGAGGTCCAGTAAACCGGTTTATCAAACAATAAAACTTTTCCTTCTTCAAAAATTGTTGGTTTTTTTTCAGATAACATGCAAACCTAATAAGATTGAGAAAATTCCGATCAGAATACAGTATAGCGCAAACCATAAAAGATTCCCTTTTTTTACAAGGTTTATCATCCATTTACATGCAAAATAACCTGTAATAAAGGCAGCTACAAACCCTATAATAATTACATAAAAAGATGTTCCTTCTGTAGTAAAACCACCGGATTTTATTTCAACAAGGTTTGCTCCGATTACCGGGAAAAGGACCATTAGAAAAGAAAACTTTGCTATTTCCGATTTTTTAATACCTAACATCATACCGGTTGCAATCGTTGCACCTGAACGCGAAACAGCAGGGAGTACAGCAAAGGCCTGAGCTATTCCGATGATAAAAGAATCAACAAAACCGATAGGTCTCTCTCTGGGTCTTATAATTAAAGTCATCATCAACAATAAAGCTGATATTAAAAATTGAATCCCTAGTGACACCATATTGCCTGTAAAAAATTCTTCAACTATATCCGTTAAAAAGAAGCCTGCAATTCCGACTGGTATCATTGAGACAAGTATTTTGAGGATATAAATTTTCTCTTCATTTAAACGGAACCTGAATAATCCTTTAAATAATCCTCTAATCTCTTTCCATAACGCTGCGATAGTACTCAGAACTGTAGCTCCATGCACAGCAATGGAAAAATAAAAATTTGCTTCAGGGTTAATTCCAAAAAGGTATTTCCCCAACTCGAGATGCCCTGTACTGCTGACGGGTAAAAACTCTGTAAGTCCCTGGAACAGTCCAAGAACCAATGCTTCAAACCAATTCATCCAGTCGAGAATATTAATTTATTCTTTATCAGTGTCTTTGGGCTTTTTCATTATTGCCCATATTTCAAATATAAACCCTGCCAGAACAACTATCGGAGCAAGTGTAATTCGTCTGAAACTGAATATGTTGTCACTGAATTTATCGGGACTCGGGGATTTGCCACCAAGCATAAGTATAAATCCAATAACTATTATAACGAATCCAATTGCCAGCAATTTGTAGTTTTCGCGGCCAAGAGCAAAATTTAATTTTTCCTTATTTTCGTTTTTTTTACTCATGATAAATCAATAATAAAGTTTGTCTTCAGAAATACTAAGATACCTGTTAACAGAGAAAAATGTAGAAACAATATTAATTAAAACTCCGATAATTATTATAGAAGCACCAAGCAGGAGCAGAAGATACGTGCTCTCAAAGCTGAACATCAGGAAGAACTCCTTTTCGATCAGGTAAAGAAGCCCCATTAACAAACTCATAGCAACAAGTGCTGCCAGTAGTCCGTGAATAGCACTCTGAATAAGAAATGGCCTGCGTATAAATGAGCGGGTTGCACCCACAAGCTGCATAGTGCGGATCAGGAACCTCCTGGAATAAATCGAAAGTCTGATAGTATTGTTAATGATTGTCAGAGCGATGAGAAAGAGGAATGTACTTATTACCAGAAGGAACAAGCTGATCTTTTTTACGTTTTCATTTATCAGAAAAAGTAATGATTCCTGATAATAAACCTCCTTAACAAAGGGATATTCCCGGACATATTTTTCAATTTTTGCTACGCTATCAGGACTAGTGAAACCTGCAAAAAGATATACATCAATTGATGGCGGCAGTGGATTGTCTCCGAGAAAATTAATAAAATCTTCCCCAAGATCCTTTTTCATTTTTGCTGCTGCTGCATCCTTGGAAACATATTCTGTTGATTTTACATAAGGTTTGGCATCAAGATCTTTCTGCAACATCCTGATATCAGGCTCTTTTGCTTCATCGTCAAGCATTATGGAAAATGAGAGGCTTTCGCGCAGATAGTCCGATAATTCCCTGGCATTTATAATAACAAGCCCTAACACTCCGAGAAGAAAAAGAACAAGTGAGACACTAAAAACCAGTGTCAGATAAGAGCTTCTCAGCCTTGTTTTGGAATATCCTGTTTCTTTATTTTTCACTCTTTAATCAGTTTTTTTACCATGGAGTAAACGGATCTGCACGGATCTAACTTCTCCCATTCACCCATTCTCCCCTTCTCCCATTCATTCTTTCTATTCCACGATTGTCACCCAGCCAAATGTATCCGGATCATCACCGTTCTGAATTGAAGTAAGCTTTTTGTAAAGCTTCAGGGTCTGAGAACCAGGCTTTCCATCTTTACAATATTCATAAATCATGTTCTTCTCCGGATCAAATATCTTTGCAATCGGACTGATTACCGCTGCTGTACCACATGCTCCGGCTTCATCAAAGGAAGAAAGTTCTTCAACGGGTACCTGCCGTCGTTCAGTTTTCATCCCAATACTTTTTGCTATTTCGATCAGACTCATATTTGTAATTGAATTCAATATTGATTCTGATTTTGGGGTTATATAAGTATTATCCTTAATTCCAAAAAAATTTGCTGGTCCGCATTCATCAATATATTTCTTTTCTTTTGAATCAAGGAAAATAGTATTTGAATATCCTCCATCTCGTGCAGCAATAATGGCCCTCATACTGGCAGCATAGTTACCACCTACTTTGTAAATACCTGTTCCAAGAGGGGCAGCTCTGTCTACATCTCTGCATATCAGCATGTTTACTGGTTTGATTCGATCCTTAAAATAGGAACCTACAGGAGTAACAAATACCAGAAATGTATACTCTGATGCCGGCTTGACACCAACCTCAGCACCACTTCCATATAATAGTGGTCTTATATATAATGTGGCACCGGAACCGTAAGGAGGAACAAATTTTCTATTTAAATGAATAACTTTAAACAAAGCTTCCCTGAACAACTCAACGGGAAAAGCTGCCATTTTAATACCATTTGCAGAAGAAATCAGTCTTTTTGCGTTATCCCTCCAACGGAATAACCTGATCTTTCCGTCTTTTCCCATATATGCCTTTAGTCCTTCAAATGCCTCCTGCCCATAATGCAATCCTGTTGCAGCTATATGAATATCAATATATTCAGAAGCAGAAACCTCTAACTTCCCCCATTTTCCATCTTTATAAAGACACCGGATATTAAAATCTGTTTTTAAATAACCGAATGGCAGAGATTCCCAGTCGAACTTTTCCATATATTATGGTTATTAAAATATGGCCGTAAAAGTACATTTTTAAAACATATCTTAAGCACTTTTCTCCAGGAATTTGGATTATTCATTATACGCCTTCAGTACTTCAATCTGGTCCACTACAGGAACACTTCTGAGAAGCCGGGCAGTATTTGTTATAAATTCATGATCTGAGAGTTGTTTCTGTTGAATCTCAATCCACGTTTTATTATCTGAGTGTTTGCCATACTCCGTTCTTTCCCGTAATAACTTATCTGTAAGTCTCAAATAATCGACCCGACCGAGATAATCATACCTGGCGTCATGAAGGATATTATCAGATAATGATTCCTGATGACCTATAAATGAATTTTTTATAATCTTTTTGGTTGATTCAATATTTTCCTGGTTGAAACCATATCGGGGCAGGATCTCTTCGACCAGGCGCAAGGATGCTTCCATCGGTTTTTCATAGTCCGAGATGAAGCCTGTAAGCAGAAACACCGATGCAAGTTTAAGGTTAATAAACTCCTCATCCGTCAGGTTTTCGGCCCGGGAAAGAAGTTCCACCTGATTGCTGATATTCTTTACCAGTGATGAATTGTGAAAATAGAGGTTTGGTGGAGCTTCATCATCAAACATTTTAGTTATCATTTCCTCAATATCCTGAAGTTTGATCATTTGCATCTTAACAACAAATTTTTGATTAGGGCCACCAGTCTCATCACTTAATTCAGGAAAAATCCCATTTACGAAATACATTTCAAGTTCCCCTTTATATTTGACTGGCATTTTTCCCCGGTACTCGCAAGTGAAAAATTCCTTAACAAATTCATATGTTGTTCCTGAGATATTTATTTTCCCAGCCTCTCCTGAAGATTCCATCCTGCTAGCTGTATTCACAGTATCACCCCATATATCATATGACAGTTTCTTCTGCCCTACAACACCTGCAACAACCGTTCCGGTATGAATCCCGACTCTTATATCCCAGTACTTCATCCCCTCTAGTTCGGATGTTTCTTTTAATTTCTTCATATATCCCTTCATTTCGAGTGCTGCAAGAATGACCTCAACAGGATTGGTCCTGTTCTTCTCCGGAATTCCTCCGGCACACATGTATGCGTCCCCTATAGTCTTAATTTTTTCTATGCCAAACTTTTCAACAACTGAATCAAAATAGAAAAAGAATTTATCGAGTTCATCTATTAAGATTTCAGGGTTCATTTCTTCAGCTATCCTAGTGAAACCCTGAATATCTGAAAACAAAACTGTTACAAAATTATATTTGATCTTGGTGGCCTTTCCTTTTTCCATTATCTCGCTGGCGGTGTTTTTTGGAAGTACATTTGCGAGTAATGCTTCCGTTTTTTCCTTTTCAATTATCAAATCCTCAGTTCTTTTATTAATTATCTGCTCGAGCATATACAGCTTACGGGCAAACCGCAAATTGAGAAGATCGTATAATGTCCGGATTATCAGCGAGAGCAATATAATATATAGAATTATTGCGAGTCGTGAAAAGCACCCTAGAGGCAACACTCTTAATGAGAGCAATGAGATCTGTCCTGCACTGTTACCTGAGCTTATATACCTTACTTTAAACTTGTATTTTCCGGCTGGCAGGTTAGTATATTCTTTAAAACTGATGTGTTTCCAGCCACTCCATTCCTTGTCAAAACCTTCCAGAAGAAACTGATAATTGATGCTGTCTTGAGGCTGTAACTCAAATATGATATTATTATTCCGATGGTTTAAAACAATATTATGTCTGAGTTCCAAATATTGTGTCCTGGTGCTGTCCGAGTTAAAAATAACAGAATCACTATTAATTAGGATAAGCCTTATTGCTGGTGTTATTTCCGGATCAAGAGAAGTTTGAACTGCAGAAACTTCAAAAAGGACCGAAAATAAAATAATCCCGAAAAAAAATTTCACGCTTACGAAATAAGACATAACCAATTATCTTGCATTTTATTAATCCAAATGTAGTACTTAAAAAAATCAGGTCAAAAGGAAAGGTCAATTTTGAGTACTTTTACAGGTTTAACGATGATACTATTATGAAACTTGTTTTTGCTTCAAATAATGAACATAAAATAAGAGAAATAAAAAGTCTCCTTGGAAACAGTTTCACACTTTTAAGTCTGAATGATATAAATGTCAGAGAAGATATTCCTGAAGAAGAACCGCTCATTGAGGGCAATGCACTTTCTAAAGCCCGTTTTGTCTATAATTCAAGAGGAATGGATGTCTTTGCCGACGATACCGGACTGGAGATATTTGCTTTGGATGGATTACCGGGAGTTCATTCGGCAAGGTTTGCCGGGCAGAATAAGGATTCATCGGCAAATATTGAGAAAGTATTATCGATGCTTGGCAATGCAGAAGACAGAAAAGCCAGGTTCAGAACTGTAATTGCCCTGATCCTTGATAAAAAAGAGTATCTCTTTGAAGGAGTTGTAAATGGAACTATCGCCCTTGAGAACAGGGGGACCGAAGGATTTGGATATGATCCTATATTTATACCTGATGGAAAAATCTGCACATTTGCTGAAATGGATCTTTCAGAAAAAAACAGCGTTTCACACAGGGCAAGAGCCTTTGAAAAATTAAAAGAATTTTTAATTCATTACTGATGAAAAAGATCTTTATCATACCGCTATTAATGTTAATGTCACTTAAGTTATATGGACAAACACCGGTTGGATCATGGTCAGATCACCTTGTCTATAGTACTGCTGATTGCGTTTCTGCAGGTACAGATGAAGTTTTTGCCTCAACAGGCTCATCAATAATAATATACAACAAAGGATTTGCTGAACTAAAAAAAATGTCGCGCATTGGCGGACTTACAGAAACCGGCATAAGCACAATCACATGGTCGGAGGAAAATAAAACGCTAATAATTGCTTACAATAGTACGAATGTTGACCTGTTTAAGAACAACCTAATTTACAATATCCCTGATATAAGCAGAAAATATATTCCGGGAAAGAAAGCGATAAACAAAATACGCTCTTACGGGAAATATGCTTACATGGCTTGCAGCTTTGGAATTGTCGTTATAGATCTTAATAAGAAAGAGATATATGATACATGGAAGCCAGGTACCGGGACCGAAAATACAGAAGTGTGGGATATTGCTTTCGGAAAGGGCAAAATATATGCAGCTACAGAAATGGGGATATACTCTGCTGATATTTCAGATACCGGATTGTCTTACTTCGGAAACTGGGACCTTCTCAGTCTTCTCCCAAATCCTTACGGGAAATACACTGCTCTGATTTTTTCGGGAAATAAACTATATGCAAACCTGTCAGATCCTTCCGCAGGAGGCGATCTTGTTTATGCTGTTGACGAAACCAGCTCATTGTTTTCATTCATAAATGGCATTTATAACAAATCATTCGATGCTGCAACTTTAGGATTCACAGTCTCTTCACCTTCTTCAATAAAATATTATAACCTCAATGGTTCGCTTATTAAAACAATCTCATCATATGGATGGGCTGTACCAGATATTTCTCAGGCAGTAGTTGATAATGCAGATATTTGGATTGCAGATATTAAATCAGGTCTTGTAAAAGGTGAAAGTATGTCTGAGTTTTTAGCGTTAACACTTCCCGGACCTTTTTCCAATAACGCTTTTAATATCACTTCAACAAATGGAAAAACTATAATATGCGGAGGGGGAACAAATGTTAACTGGAATAACCAGTGGAGACCACTTCAGGTTTCCATTAATGAAAATAATAACTGGACCTTTCTTCCATCCGGAACAATTTCTGATCCGATGAGAGCCCTGACAGATCCTGATAACAATAACCACCTGTTTGTTTCAACCTGGGGTGGCGGATTGCTTGAATATGAAAATAACAACCTTGTAAAACAATACACTGAGTCAAATTCACCATTACAGACAATAATTCCTGGCCGGCCTTACGTAAGAATATGCGGACTGGCGTTTGATAAATCAAAGAACCTTTGGCTGACTCAAACAGAGGTTCCCGGCAGTATTAAAGTACTTAAATCAGATGGAAGCTGGATTATCAATCCTGTAACAATTGATGCTCCGACGATCGGGGACATAATTATTACCCGTACCGGGCAAAAATGGATTATATTACCGCGGGGGTATGGCCTCTTTATTCTGGATGATAACAAAACGCCTGATGTTTTCAGTGATGACAGATATAAGAAGATGCTTGTACAGGATATTGAAAATCAGCCAATCTTTTTCGTCTTTTCAATCGCAGAAGATCTTGACGGGAACATCTGGATTGGGACAGATGAGGGGCCACTTATCTATTACAATCCTGAAAATGTATTTGATAATGATCTGAAAGCCAACAGGATAAAAATTCCCAGGAATGATGGCTCCAACCTTGCCGACTACATGCTTAAAACTGAAACAATTACCTCAATTGCTGTTGACGGGGCCAACAGGAAATGGTTGGGAACTTCAAGTTCAGGTACTTACCTTCTTTCTGCTGACGGAATA
>Ga0315273_10011872_pt1 | contig 11152 bp, 9 predicted proteins | sample YL17G02_0_MG_FD_205753 | JGI IMG/M metagenome (GOLD analysis project Ga0315273, IMG submission 205753) | Sediment microbial communities from Yellowstone Lake, YNP, Wyoming, USA - YL17G02_0 | ecosystem: Environmental > Aquatic > Freshwater > Lake > Sediment | place: USA: Wyoming | collected...
TCCACACCTGGCCGTCGCCGGACGGCAAGTGGGTGGCCTACTCCTTCGTCCAATTCAACCGGAACAACCGCGTCTTTCTCTACAACGTCGACGAGAACAAGAGCGTCCCGTTGACCGACGGCTTCTACGACAGCATGAACCCGTCGTTCGATGCGAACGGCGAGTACCTCTACTTCCTCTCTTACCGCGACTTCACCGCGAGGATGGACATCTTCGAGGACAATCACGTCATCTCGAATCCGGTGCAGGTGATGGCCGTGCAGCTCAAGGCCGGCCAGAAACCGCCGTTCGAGAAGTCGCCGGCCGGAGACAAGAAGGCGGACACCGGACCGTTCCGCATCGACCTTGCGGGGATCGAGAAGCGCGTGTTCCCGCTGCCCGTCAAGTCTGGTAACTACTTCTTCCTCAAGGCCGGAAAGAACAGCGTCACGTGGGCATCGACCGATTCGTTCGCCGAGGACGAGTACGAGACCATCTTCAAGCCGTCCGGTGAGGACAAGTGGACGCTGAACGCCTTCGATATGGGAACGGCCAAGCACATCACCCACGAGACGACGATCAGCGACTGGCGGTTTTCGCTCAACCAGGAGCAGATGATCGCCCGGAAGGGCAACATCTATTCCGTCATCGCCGTCGACAAGGCGGTCGGATCGAAATCCGCCGGCACCCGCCTCAACCTCGACCAGATGACGTACCGCGTCAGCCCCGTCAACGAGTGGACGCAAGTCTTCAACGACGCGTGGCGGTGGTATCGCGACTTCTTCTACGACGAGAACATGCACGGGCAGGACTGGAAGAAGATCGGCGACAAGTTCCGCGCGCTGCTGCCCGACCTGACGACCCGCGCTGACCTCAACTGGGTGCTGTCGCAGATGGTGGGCGAACTGAGCGTGTCGCACACCTACGTGAGCGGCGGCGACATGAGCCCGGTGCAATTGCCGGCCAACCCCGTCTACACTGGCCTGATGGGCGCGGATATCAAGGGCGATCCGAGCGGCTACCCAAGGCTCGCCCGGATCCTCGGACCCACCGCGTACAACCGCGATCTCGTGGCGCCGCTCTCGAGGCCCGATGTCGACGTGAAGGACGGCGACTTCCTCATCGCCATCGACGGCAACGACCTCAGGGGCGCCAATCCGTACCGGTACACACAAGTGACCCGCGGTCAGAAGGTGAAGGTGACCGTCAACGCCACGCCCTCGCCCGCCGGCGCGACCACCTATGAGGTCGAGCTTTTGCGTAGCGAGAGCGACCTTCGCTACAACCGGTGGATCGCCGACAACATCGACACGGTGCTCAAGGTGTCGAACGGCGACCTGGGCTACATGCACATCACAGCGATGAGTTCGAACAACACGGGCCAGTTCGACAAGTACTGGCGCGCCTTCCGCGACAAGAAGGGCATCGTCATCGACGTGCGCGGCAACGGCGGTGGCTGGACCGAGTACTTCATCATCGACAAGCTCGAGCGGAAGATGACGGCCCAGAACGTCCTGCGCGGCATGGTGCCGTTCCGGTACCCCGGGTCGATCTCCACCGGCCCGATCGTGGTCCTGACCAACGAGTACAACGGCTCGGATGGCGAGGCGTTCCTCGAACACTTCAAAGCCCGGAAGCTCGGGACGGTGATCGGCGTGCCGTCGTGGGGCGGTTTGGTCGGCATCCTCAACCGCCAGCTCACCATCGACAACGGCACCGTGGAGCAGTCGAACAACGCGTTCTACAACGAGAAGAGCCAGTGGCTCGTCGAAGGGCACGGAGCCGACCCCGATATCCTGCTCGACAACGATCCGGTATCAGCGTCGGCGGGACGCGATCTGCAACTGGAGAAGGCGATCGAGGTCCTGATGAAACAGATCAAGGACAAGCCGTTCACGTTCCCGCCGGTGCCGAAGTACCCGAAGAAGTGACGCAGACCGCTGAAGGCATTGATGGAGACCGGGGTCTTTCCGCCTCCGCGCGCAGCGCTACGGCGAGACCTCGACGAAGCTCGAAGAGCGAGGTCGGGCAGACCCCGGGTCGCCGAAGGCACAGCGGCGGATGGTCTGAAGACCCGGCCTCCATACGGACAGCACGCAGCTACGCTGTCCGATCGGTCTCGAGCCTGGGATCGCCGGGCTCCAGCCCGGCCCTCGGGCGCGAGGGATGGCGCCCCTACGCATGTCGAGCGATTGATCCACACGTCGAGATGAGGCCAGAGAAGATGTCCAAGCTGCTTGATCGGTTGACTTTCGCCGGGCTGGCCTTGCGGAACCGGATCGCGATGCCGCCGATGTGGTCCGGCAAGGCTTCCCCCGAAGGCGCTGTCACCGACGCCATCGTCGAGTACCACCGCGTCCGGGCGGCGGCCGGCTGCGGTCTTGTCATCGTCGAGCACGCGTTTGTGCATCCGCAGGGGCGGCACAGCAGCACGCAACTCGGCGTGGACGGGGACGCATGCGCGGATGGCCTCGCGCGGCTCGCTTCGGCGATCCGCGCCGAGGGCGCCGTCGCGTGTCTCCAGATGTCCCATGCCGGCTCGCGCACGTCGTCCAAGGTGACGGGCGGTCTGCGCCCGCTCGGACCATCGGCCATACGCCATCGGCGAGAGCCCCACGGAGAGGTGCCAGAAGCAGCCACGCGCGAGCAGATAGCCGGTGTCGCGAGCGCGTTCGCCGACGCCGCCCGGCGTGCGCAACACGCCGGATTTGAGGCTGTCGAACTTCATGCCGCGCATGGCTTCCTGCTGTCTCAGTTTCTCTCTCCGCTGACCAATCTTCGGAACGACGAGTTCGGCGGCGATGAGGAGCGACGGGGACGGGCGATTCTCGACGTGCTCGCGGCTGTTCGCCACCTGGCGGGCGCCGCCTTTCCGGTGTTTGTCCGGCTGGGCGCGCACGACGAGTATCCGGGCGGGCTCCAACTGGATGCGGCGTGCCGGATGGCGGTACGACTCGAGACCGCCGGGGCTGCTCTGATTGACGTGTCTGGAGGACTGGCGGGATCGGACGACCCGGGACGGGGCCCGGGCTACTTCGTCCAGTACGCGGCGGCGATCAAGCAGGCGGTCACCGTGCCGGTGATGGTGGCGGGCGGCATCGCGGCTCCGGCACATGCCGACAGCATCATCACTGAGGGACACGCGGACATCGTCGGCGTAGGCCGCGCGATGCTCGATGACCCGGAGTGGGCGCGGAAGGCTATTCAGGCGCTGGGCTAAGTGCCCCGATTCCTAATTACGACCACGTATTCCGGGCGGGGCATCCCGGCTGCCACCCCAACGCGGGTGCCGCGTCGGGGGCCCCGGCCTCGCGGCGTTGCTTCTTCCTCAAGTATTCCCGATATTTTCGGTCGTCGCGCCTTGCGATCCGGGCGCCGCGCTCCGGACTACTGTTGCCATAATTAGGAATCGGGGCACTAAGCCCCAAGCTCGCTTGCGTTGATGGCGGGGGTCTCGTGTCCGCCGGGTCTGCCTGCCCTGAGCGCAGTCGAAGGGAAGGCCCGGCCTACAGGAGACAGCGCTCAGGTGCGTGGGTGGGGCGCCTTTTCTGATGTAGCCCGGGGTCTTTCCGCCTCCGCGCGCAGCGCTACGGCGAGACCTCGACGAAGCTCGAAGAGCGAAGTCGGGCAGACCCCGGGTTGCTCGTCGAGTTAGGTGAGCTCCGGGATTAGGCGCGCCCCTTGTCGCTGCGCAGGCGCGGGGCGAGGATAAACCGTGGCGCTGTCAGTCGGCCCAAAGCGCGCCGAGTGCCAGCTCGATGTCCGCGAACGGTTCTGCACGGACGACTTCGTCCCCGTAGTGGGTGCCGAGGATGGTCCAGCGACCGCCGTCGAGCCGCAGCACCTCGAGGGTGCCGAGGGAGGGGTCGATCAGCCAGGCAAACGACACCTGCTCGCGGGCGTAGATCGCGAGCTTCTTCGCGCGGTCCAGTTGCGCCGTCGATGGCGACAGGATTTCGCAGATCCAATCCGGTGGGATGCTGAAGTAGGCCGTGTCCGGCACGTGCGGCATGCGTTCGCGGCGCCACCCGGCCACGTCCGGGACCAGCACGTTCCCCCCGAAATGCAACTCGGGCTCGTCAAGGATCCACCAACCGCCGGGGCCGCCGCGCCCCTCGTGAAACGGCGGCACCAACCTGCCGCCCAAGACGGATCCGGCGATCGAGTGCCGGGGCGCGGGCCGCGGACTCGCATGGAGTTCGCCTTCCACGATTTCGGCGACCAAGATGTCGGGAACCTTCATCAGGTCTTCGTACGTGGCGGGACGATCGAGCGGAGGCACACGCGGCATTGGCTGCATCATACATCGTCCTGTTGCAGGACCGATGCCGCCGCGGATTGCTCAGGAAATGCGGGACTGGACGCCCGTTCCGGGCCGACGTGTTGCAGAAACTGCCAGATCGCGCGACGCCGATCGTGGCAGTTTCTGCGATGTCTGGCGCGTCTACTTTGTCGCGCGCGCTGGCGGCTTCGTCACGGACGGCTTCGAGGGCGGAGGGGTCGCATTGTGGAATCGGGCATCGACCGCGCGAGTTATAGCACGGAGCGAGATGGTCGGGGCGGCACCATGCGGCACAGCCTTCGACCTTGACTGAATCTTGACAGCGCCGCTGTCGCTTTCAGTCCGCCCAGAGCGCACTCAGTTCGAGGCCGACGTCCGCGAACGGTTCCGCACTCACAACCTCGGCATCGATGTGTGTGGCCATGATCGTCCAGCGGCCGTGGCCGAGCCGCAGCACCTCGAGCGTCCGAGCCAGCGGATCGAGAAGCCATGCATGACTGACGCCTTCGCGGGCGTAGATGGCCAACTTCTTGGTCCGATCGAGCTTGGCGGTCGACGGTGACAGAATCTCGCAGATCCAGTCGGGCGGCATGGTGAAGTGGGCCGCGTCGGGCAACTGGGGCATACGCTCCCGCCGCCACCCGGCGAGGTCGGGCACCAGCACGTCGCGCCCCAGATGGAGTTCGGGCTCGTCGAGGATCCACCACCCGCCTGGTCCGCCGATTCCGTGGTCGTACGGTCCGCCGATCCGGATGCCGAGCGACGAGTACGCCCGCGTGTGCTTCGTCGCCGGTCTCGGCGTGGCGTGCAGTTCGCCATCGACGATTTCCGCCACCATGATGTCGGGAACCTTCATCAGGTCTTCATACGTGGCGGGACGATCGAGCGGAGGCACACGCGGCATTGGCTGCATCATACATCGTCCGATTGCAGGACCGATGCCACTGCGGGTTGTTTAGAGAATGCGTGGGTACAGGCCGGTTCAGAGCCAAGGAGTTGCAGAAACTGCCAGATCGCGCGACGCCGATCGTGGCAGTTTCTGTGATGTCTGGCGAGGCTACTTCTTCGGAGGCGCGAGCAGCTTCGGTGCGGCCGGTTTCGCCGGCGGCAGGAAGTTCTCCAGCAGCCACTCCTGTTGGTTCGGAGGTGTCATCGTGACATAGGCAAGGTGCTTGCCGTCAGGATGGACCGCCACGCCCTGGATGCCCTGATGGAGGATCCCCACTGGTCGGGGTTGGCCACCAGTCGTGTCCACCAACCAGAGTTCGTTCGACCGATTGCCGGCGTCGTCCTTCGGCTGACCGTACACGACGTACCGCGCATCAGGTGTCCAGGCGCTGGTCGTGACCGTTCCGGTCGGCTTGCGGAGGCTCTTGGTCGAGCCATCTCTGACGGAGAGAATCATCAACTCTTTTGGGCCGGCGCCATCGAACGGATTCAGCATGAACACCAGGCGTTGGCCGTCAGGGGACAGCGGTCCTGGGAAGATCCCGGCAGGCACCGCGGTCCGGTACAACTGCTTCTCGGTGCCAGACGCTACGTCTCGACTCCACAGCGAAGCCAGCCGCGTTTCAGCGTTGTTCTTCGAGTAGTAGATTGCCTTGCCGTCCGAGGAGACACCCGACACGAGCGACATCCGTTCCCCCGGCGCCCGAAGATCAACACTGAACGGCGGGAACAGTGGCTCACTGGCTCCAGACTGAACGTCAACACGGTAGAACCCGCGCATCGACGGTTCGCTTCTGCCGTCGAGAAACACCGATCGAGAATCGGCTGACCAGGAGTCCGGGGAGAACGACGAGGGGAAAAACGACGGTGTGATGAGGCGCGGCCTGCCGCCATCGCCGCCAACCTGGCCCGCGCCTGCGCTGCGAAGTCGCTCTGATCGCCATACTGGCTGACGACGCGCTCGTACGCCTTGCGTGCCTCCGCGCTCTGCGTCGCGCCGAGTTTCTCGTAACACTGACCCATCCGCACGAGGGCCTGCGCGACCACGGCGCGGTCGGCGCCGTCCGCCAGCTTGCGATACAGTTCGATCGCCGCCTGCAGATTGCCGTCGATCGTCTCGACCTTGATGGCGGCCTGCAGTGCGACGGCCGCGCTTGCGCCCTTCGCCTGCTGAGCAATGCCCACGCCGGCCAGCGCAACGGTGACGATGATCAGAACCAGGATGAGCCGTGCTCGAGTCATGTCGGTTTCCTCCTGCCTCTGAGAATGAGCGATGCCTGTCAGGAGACACGCCACGCGACTGTCAGGATTGCGTACAGCTCATCCATCGAATCGGTATCCCAGTCCGCGCACGTTGAGCAGGAAGTGTGGCTCGACGGGATTGGGCTCGATCTGCTTCCGCAATGCCACGACGTGATTGTCCACGACTCGGTCGGTGACGAATGTGGCCGATCCCCAAACCAGATCCAGCAACTGGGCCCGGTTCAACAGTCGTCCGCGGTGCTGCACGAACGCCGTCAGCAGCTTGAACTCAAGGGCGGTCAATGCCACTGCTTCGCCGCCGCGACGCAGTTCGCAGCGGTCGAGATCGACCTCGCAGTCACCAAACGCATGGATGCCGCGGTCGGCTGCCTCCAACCGCCGCAACGCGGCCTTGACGCGCGCCCGCAGCACACGCGGGCTGAACGGCTTGGTCACGTAATCGTCAGCGCCCGAATCGAGCCCCATGATGATCTCGGCCTCCTGCGTCTTGGCCGTCAACAGGATGATGGGCGTCCGGCAGCCGGCGCGTCACGCTGACACGACCGTCTGCCGGGCTGGAGCCCGGCGATCCCAGGCGCGTCACGCTGACACGACCGCCGGCCGGGCTGGAGCCCGGCGATCCCAGGTGCGTCACGCTGACACGACCGCCGGCAGTTCGATCGTGAACGTGCTGCCCTCGCCGACCTCGCTCTCGCGCAGGATCATGCCGTAGTACTTCTGCCGGCGGGCTTCGTCCTCCACCCGACCGCGCGCCAGCAGTTCCGACAGTTGCCGGATGCCGGTGAGCGGCGACCGACATTCGTGAGAGACGGCGGAAACAAATTGAGATTTCAGTTGCGAGACCTCGAGTTCACGTTTCACGGCGCGCACCGTGAGGGCGCTGCCCACCGCCAGGGAGGCAACGATGAGCACGAACATCGAGAGGTAGAGGAACGCGCGACGGATGATGTCGCTGAAGTAACGGGCCGCGTCCTGCGGCCATACTCGAAGACCCCAGACCTGATCGTGCTCCTGAAGCAGTTGTTCGTGAGAGGCTGACGGCGGATCCGGTACGCCTCGCGGCGGACCGAACACGGTTGCGCCGCCCGGTGCCTTCAGTCTGACGAGCAGACCGTCGGCAGCCGCCGTGCCGAATGCCGACGGCCAGACCTGCTCGGTGAGAAATGTCCGAGAGAGCACAAGCAACTGGCCTCGGCCGGCGTCATTGCCGGGGCGCCACAACGCCACCGCGATGCCGACCGGCATGTCGATGATGAGTCGCGCCGTCGCCTTGGGCACGGGGCGCGCCCGAAGCACACCGATGGCGGCGACCACCGCCTCCGTGAGCACACGTTTCCGGCGTTCGAGCAATTCGGTGTCGCCCCTGCGCCCGACCACTCGCTCAGGCCGTCATCTTACCGGCGCCACTCGCGATCGAGAGCGCCGGTCGCCCGCTCGGCGGCCCGGTCAAGGCGATCCTGTCGTTGCTGGCCCAGCGTCTGGCGATCTTGTACAAGGGCGACGAAACCCAGACAGGCGAGAACGGTCCCCGGAAGCAGGACACCGATCGCAAACAGCCGCTGCGGACGCTGTTGCACCAGAGGGCGGAGGGGTCGCATTGTGGAATCGGGCATCGACCGCGCGAGTTATAGCACGGAGCGAGATGGTCGGGGCGGCACCATGCGGCACAGCCTTCGACCTTGACTGAATCTCGACAGTGCCCCTGTCGCCATCAGTCCGCCCAGAGCGCGCTCAGTTCTAGCTCGATGTCCGCGAACGGCTCCACGCGCACGACTTCGGCATCGACGTGGGTGTCCATGATCGTCCAGCGGCCGTTGTCGAGTCGCAACACCTCGAGAGTCCGGGCTAGCGGATCGATGAGCCAAACGTGCGGCACTTGCTCGCGTGCATAGATGGCCAACTTCCTGCCCCGGTCGAGTTTGGTCGTCGAGGGCGACAAGATCTCGCAGATCCAGTCCGGAGGAATTGTGTAGTACGCCGTCTCGGGCTTTCGCGGCATGCGCTCCCGGCGCCACCCGGCAACATCCGGAACGACCACGTCTCGACCGGGATGCAACTCCGGCTCGTCCAAGATCCGCCACCCGCCTGGCCCCCCGCGGCCATGATGGTAGGGCGGGCCCACGAGCATGCCAAGCGACGACCCGGCGGTTGTGTGCGCATGCGCCGGCCTCGGCGACGCGTGCAATTCGCCATCCACGATTTCCGCCACCATGATGTCGGGAACCTTCATCAGGTCTTCGTAGGTGGCCGGACGATCGAACGGAGGAACACGCGGCATTGGCTGCATCATACATCGTCCTGTTGCAGGACTGATGCCGTGGCAGGTTGTTCAGGAAACGTTCGAATGGAGGCCCGTATCGGAACGACGTGTTGCAGAAACTGCCAGATCGCACGATGCCGATCGTGGCAGTTTCTGCGAGATCTCGCGGCGCCACTCACCAGAAGAGACGCCAGAAGAGGCGCGAAGCCCGTCTTCGACACCGCTCAATCAGATCACGCTGCCTCACCGTCTGCCGGGCTGGAGCCCGGCGATCCCAGGTGTGAACGGCCAGGGGCCTGGCGACTCCTCTACTTCTTCAGGGGCGCGGGCGGCTTCGTCGTCGCCGGTCTGGCGGGCGTGGAAGAGTCAGCTTCGGCGCAGGCGCGGCGCCAGGATGATCGCAGTCCCGTACAGAGCCAGCGCGACAAACAGGGTCACGGGACGCGAGTACGGGAAGTCCTGGGCCACCATCTTCAACCCGATCCCGACCAGCAGCGGATAGACCAGCCATCCCCACTCGCGGAAACGGGCATGACGGCCGATCCAGGCAATCAGGAGCGTGGCCACGGCGAGCACGCCGGTGCGAAGCGTGGCGAGCACACCCAGATCCACGCTGCGATCAGCCAGCCCCGCCGCGACGGGCGCGAGACACCCAATCACGCAGCCCCCGGCGATCCAGACGAAGACCAGGATGATGACGAACCTCGGTCCGCTTGCGAAGACACTGCCGTCCAACTTCGGCTGCGCCGCGGCAAGTCCTGCCGACAACGCGCCCGCGACGAGCACCACCAGCATGACGGCATCCGGCAACGTCCACGGCCCGACTGCACCCGCGGCCAGCGCCCAGGCGCAATAGCTCAGCGTGTCGGACACGATGGCGGCCGCCACGATGTACGCCGCGCCGTGGATCAGCATGAAGAGCCGTCCAACGCGAGACCACAAGAGAGCGGCCAGCGCCGCCAGCGCCCCGAACACTGCGCCCAGCCAGTGCCCGCCGAGGACCAGCGTAAATCCAGCCAGCACCAGCACGAGCGCCAGAGTCGTATAGAAATAGACGTTCCGGCCGCGATCTTCGAGCCTGTCGATAAACGCGAAGGCCACGCCATAGCACGCCGCTCCGAAGACCAGACTGGCGACCCCCAGCATGGTCGGGAGGGCCCCGGTGGCCCGGGTCACGGAGACCGCGCCGCCGAAACCGACAATCAGCGCGGCCGTGGTCTGCACGACCTCGAAGGGAATCACGTTCCGGCCGCGGACCAGCGTGCGAATCGCGATACTGACGACGTAGGCGCCAAGCAGGGACAACTGCACCAGCATCGCGACGTTCGGCGCGTCCTGCTGTGCAGGGGCCAACGCGCGCAGCGTCACACCGAGGACGACCATATCGGCAGCGAGGGCCACGGGCCAGCGGATCGCCCGCCAGTCGAGCGAGTAGCCCATCCACAGAGTCGCGATACCGAAGGCGATGAGGAAGAAGGCGAACGGCACGACAACGCCGGTCTGGGCCAGCATGAAGATGCTGGTGGGCAGCGCCACGATGACGGTGACCCAGGCGACCGCGTGCAGACGCCTGCGCCACGCGACAAACAGCAGGCCGGCGGTCAGAACAGCGATGGCGAGGGCGCTTGTTGCGCCAGGCAGTACCTTGAACTTGGTCGTCGCCTCGAGCAGCAACGGGAAGGCGACCATCGCGGCCGCCAGCGCGTGGAACACTGCGCTCGGCACCTGCCGGCGTCCGCCCATCCGATCGGTCAGGAAGAGCCAGACCAGGCCGTACCCGAACCCCAACGCGACGCCGACGCGCGGCGCGAACACGCCCGTGTCGGTCATTCCACGCAGGAAGAACCCGCCGGCAAGAACGAGGACGAGTCGACCGATGAGGGAGACGACGACCAGCGGATCGCGCCAGCCGCGCGTGGTAGCACCGGCCGGCGCGACCTCCGGCGGCGTCGCCGCCGGCTCCTCGATGAGAGCGTCAGCTTCGCCTGTCGTGCCACTGAGGCGCTTCGCTTCGAGCACGTCGAGGCGTTGCTGGAGCGCCAGCAGGTCTGATCGGAGTTGCTCGACCGTGGATTCGAGACGACAGAGGCGATCGTCCACGATTAATCCCCGCACCTGATGCCGGGCTGGAGCCCGGCGATCCCAGGCTCGCAACCGAACCCCGCCTGCCACGCCGAAGCTCGGTGCGAAGGCGAAAGACGCGTCCTCCAGCTCCTCGTAGAGGCAACCCCCTGTGGTTGCCCCGCTGTCAGGGCGGGCACAGGGGCCCGCCCCTACGCCTCCCCTCCCCGAATCCCGCCTGCCACGCCGAAGCTCTTCGATACGCTCGGGGCGTAGGCGGGAACCCCGACTCCCGTCCACGTGCGCTACCCGCAGCCAGCTGCGTTGTTCACGCCTGCTTGGTGTTCGGCTGTTCGTCG
>Ga0315273_10011874_pt1 | contig 11152 bp, 11 predicted proteins | sample YL17G02_0_MG_FD_205753 | JGI IMG/M metagenome (GOLD analysis project Ga0315273, IMG submission 205753) | Sediment microbial communities from Yellowstone Lake, YNP, Wyoming, USA - YL17G02_0 | ecosystem: Environmental > Aquatic > Freshwater > Lake > Sediment | place: USA: Wyoming | collected...
AATGTTTTTCGAGATGTTCAGCGATATATTGATTTGGTGAAGAAAGGGAAAGCACCGCAGCATTGGAATTTTTAATTACAGAGAGAGGCCGGAATAGCGTTTCAAAACGATGGGCATCGATTGACCGAGCAATATGAGAAAGCATGTTTTTCCACAAAAGGAAATGATTCATAGGAGCTACAGTATAATTCATGAAATAATTGTTTCTAAACACAAACAAAATAGTATCTGACGTAATGTACATGTTTTTTCAAGAAAAAAAGCATTAATGTGCCTGTCACTGAAAATTAAGACCATGTATTGAAAACAGTTGACATTTTTCGCTTCCGAAAGCATTTTAAGCTGATTTAACTAAAAGGAGGCAAAAGGATGAAAAGGACATTTCAGCCATCAAAACGCAAAAGAGCAAACACACACGGTTTCAGAACAAGAATGGCAACAAAAGGAGGAAGACAGGTTCTTTCAAACCGTAGGAAAAAAGGAAGAAAACGCCTGACCGTTTCCAAATAAATAAAAATCAAGAACGGCAGAAAACATATCATTACAACAGCTTGAATAAAACACATAAAAAAAAGCTTCGACGATACGGAAAAATTAAAAAAGCAGGCGATGTATATTTGCTTTTAAAAAACGGGAACAAATGGGAATGCCCTGCTTTGCGTGTAAGTTATTTACCAAACGGGAAGAAATGCAGCAGAATAGGAATTATTATATCAAAAGAGATGGGAATAGCCGTTATTAGAAACAAAATTAAAAGAACAGTCAGAGAGTTATTCAGGAAAAAAATCGCACATTTAAAACCGCATTTTGACGTCCTGATAAAACTAAAATCAAAAAACGAACAAATAGTAAAGAAGCAATTGGAAGAGAATATAGAAAAATGGATCGAAATTATAAAAAGATAGTTATCTGGGGAATTGGAATCTGCAGCCGAGCGGGGAAAACATTTTTCCATATACCGCAAGGATGTTGTAGATTTTACCCAACATGCACAGAATTTGCAAAAGAGGCTGTTGAAAAACTGCCCATTACCACAGCGACAGCGGTGATTATTAAACGAATTCTAAAGTGTCACCCCTTTCATAACGGCGGCTTTGATCCCGTTGTAGAGGAAACAAATATCTGGAAAGATGGTTGTGGGCGTGAGTAAAAACACGACATTAGCATTTATTCTCATACTAGCAACGGTAGTAATTTTCACCAGCCCCGTTTACCAAAAGTATTATGTAACCAAGGTTCTTAAGCAACCATATCCCGAAAACATAGTAAAAAGTAAAAAAACATACGACAGCACCGTATCGGAAAAAAACAACACTTCACAGAAAAATATTGAAATAGAAAAATCAAACGGGGAAAAGCCGGAAGAAACAATCGCGGTTAAGCACGTCACTACTACACTGGAAAAATGGGATACCATCTGGGTAGAAACAGAAAAAATTATAGCTGGCATCAGCGAATTAGGCGCAAGGTTAGTATCGTTAAAAATGAAGGAATACCCACTTGTCTGTTCATCAGGAACAGACGCAGACAGCACAAATAAAGTCGGTGATTATGTAGAACTTATTGCCAAAGAAAGCCCTGGCGGGGCCTGTATGATAATTAACAACACGCAGTATGATACCATGATGTTTTCCGTTGAAAATAATTCAGGCACCCGGCATATTTTAAAAAAGGGGGATAAGACAGAATTTTCGTTTGTTACTGCTGATTCGCCGGGTAATAAAACAAAAAAACAATTTATTTTCAAAGGTGATGAATATACCATAGGGTTAAACGTTAAAAACAGCTTATTAAACAACAGTAGAATTACCATATCATGGCCTGCAGGAATCGTTGAAACAGAGAAAAAATCCGGGTTATATCAAATAGAGCAACGATCCGCACATTTTTCGGATGGAAATATAGTTGAACATTTAAAATCAGGAAGGCCGCTGAAAGAGGAAAAAAGCGGGTTTTATCGATGGGTCGGAGTATCATCAAAATACTTTTTTGAAGCGATTGTAGTCGATACCATCAAAGACGCCGATATAAAGATAATAGCCTTCGATGATAATAATGAAATTGCGAAAGACGGAAAAAAGAATAAATCAAACAAGATCAATTATTCCATCAGCTATCAGTACAGTGTTCAGGGAAACGAAACATCGTGCTGGTTTTATGTAGGACCAGCAAAATTTTTTGAACTGAAAAAACATAAGAACCAATTTCAAAAAATAATGTTTCCGGTTTTTCCATGGAACATTTTTGGAATTTCTTTTATTCCAATTTGGGCTGATTCCTGGTTCCCGCCAATAGCGGAATTTGTGCTTTGGCTGCTGTTGGTATTATTTAGTTTCACCAAAGACTATGGTGTTTCTATTTTACTGCTGACCATTCTTACTCTAGTGATTACCTTTCCGTTAACACAGAGCAGCATGAAATCCATGAGCCGGATGAAGGATCTTCAGCCAAAAATAAATGCAATTCGTCAGAAACACAAAAACAGTCCAGCAAAAATGAACCAGGAGACAATGGCTCTTTACAAAAAAGAAGGCGTTAATCCTCTGAATCCCGGATGCCTTCCCATGTTTTTGCAGATGCCGGTGTTCATTGCGCTTTATGTCGTTCTTCAGAAAGCGATAGAACTGCGCGGGGCGTCAACAGTCTTAATCCCCTGGATCCACGATTTATCTCTACCAGAATCGTTATTTTCATTTGAAAAAACAATCCCAACCGGCATACCGCTCTATGGGTCGAATTTTGCTGTTTTACCAATAATTATGGCGGTTCTTACCTTTTTACAGAACAAAATGACCATCAAAGATCCTAATCAAAAAATGCTGGTTTATTTCATGCCGATCTTTATGCTTGTGCTCTTCAATAATTTTGCATCTGGTCTTGTTTTATACTGGACAAGTTCAAGCGCATTACGTCTTATTCAGCAATATTATACCGAAAAGATACGAAAGAAGAATCTGGTTCAAGAGAAGACTCCTCCCCTATCATCAAAAGCTAAAAAATAACAGGCATGCCAGTGCGGCAGCATATAGCAGAATCAGAAACAATTGTCGCACCCGCAACTCCACAGGGAAAAAGTGCCCTTGCCATACTGCGCATTTCCGGGACGGATGCCTTGAAAATAACCGCGCTATGCATCAAAGAGAAAAATATTTTTGAAAGAACGCCTGCGCGCTATATCCGGCTATACACAGCAAAAGACCCCATAAGCGGGGATATTATTGACCAGATTACCGGGATTAAATACTTCTCTCCGCAATCATTTACAGGAGAAAATATGGCAGAAATAATCTGTCATGGAGGAAAGCTTATTTCAAGAAAGATTTTTTCCGCGCTTACCAATGCAGGTGCTCGATCAGCAACCGGTGGGGAATTCACAAGAAGGGCCTTACTTAATGGGAAAATAAATTTATTGAAAGTCGAGGGAATTCGAGGATTAATTGAAAGCAACAGCGAAACAGAGTTGCGGTGCGCGCAAAAACTTTACAGCGGAACGGCTTTAGATCTCGAAAAGTGGAGGAAAGAGATAATAGAACAGCTGGAAAGGATTGAGACGCGTATCGAATTTGAGGAAACAGAAATGTTATCAGATACCGCAATGGGTGGGAAAAAAAGGATTGAAGATTTTTTACAACGACTTAAAAAAGATATTGAGAAAAGAGAAAAGATACGTGTTATTGAAAACGGAATAAAAATTGTCATTGCTGGGCCGGTAAACGCCGGCAAGTCGACATTATTCAACAAATTAGTTGGAAAAGAAAGGGTAATTGTTCATAGAGAACCAGGAACCACCAGGGATGTTATAAGTGAGCAATTATGGTTACATGGCCATGAAATACAACTGTTTGACAGCGCAGGTATTAGAAAAACCGAGCGTGAAATTGAAAAAGAAGGTATAGAACGATCGAGAGAAGCCATAAAGGAAGCTGGAATTATTATCTGGGTGACTGCTGCGGATGAACAGCTGAGAAAAGAGGAATTAAATGAACTTGTATCAAGCGGGGGAAAAAACAACACAATCTGTATCATTAACAAAATTGATAAGAACGATGGAAAAGAAAAGATGACAGCAATTGAAACGGTGGGAATAGAAACAATATTGATAAGCCTTAAGGAGAAAAGAAAGGGAAATATAGGAAACCTGATTTCAAGAATTGTTAAAAAGATTGAGAACATAAAGGATGAAATAGAAATGCCGGATATGCTGTTAAACAAGCGGCACGAAGAGATTGGAAAAGCGTTATTCAAGGAAACAGTGAAGGCACGGGACGAGTGGGAAAGACCGGAAATCGCGGCAGTTCATTTAAAGAAAGGGTTGTCGTATATGGACGAATTTTTCGGGTATGTTAATTCAGAAGAAGTTATCAATAATATTTTCAGGGATTTTTGTATTGGAAAATAAGGGCCCTGTAATTGGCTCTCCAAAAAAACGAACGGCATTCAAAAGTATTAATTTTTACACTACCCAGTTATTTTTCCCGAACGTTGGCCCCGCACAATTATTCAAAAGCACATTACCTCCAATCGGGGAAAAGTATTTTTAATGTGTTTAGCAGAAACCCTAACTTGTTCCACGTGAAACATCCATGGATTATGACATTCTTGTGGTTGGTGGAGGGCATGCGGGGATTGAAGCCGCTTATAGTGCTTCTAAAAAGCACCTGACAATTTTGTTGGTTACAAACAATCTTGACCTGATCGGGCAAATGTCGTGTAATCCGGCGATCGGCGGTATTGCTAAGGGTAATATTGTCCGGGAAATCGATGCGATCGGCGGGCTTATGGGCAGACTCATCGATAAAACAGGGGTTCATTTTCGAATGCTTAATAAAAGCAAGGGTGCGGCAGTATGGGGCAACCGAGCGCAAGCCGATAAGGTTCTTTATAGAATTTGTGCCCGAAAAGAACTTGAAAAAAGCGGAACTGTTTTTCTTCTCCAGGGAATGGTAAAAAGGATACTGGTTAAAAACGAACAAGTCTGCGGAGTAGAAATGGATTCGGGGGAAAAGATCGGTGCGCGCAGTGTTATTCTGGCCATGGGGACCTTTTTAAATGGAGTAATTCATATCGGGATGAACTCTTTTCCGGCGGGAAGAGCGGGGGAACCCCCTTCGACAGATCTGCTTGAATCCATAACTGGTTTTGGAATTGAAAGCGGAAGATTAAAGACAGGAACCTCGCCAAGAATTGACGGCCGGACGGTTAATTTTGATGCAATGCAAAGCCAGCCAGGTGATAGAGAACCATGGCCGTTTTCATTTTCTACCGGTGAGCCGCTTTATAACAAATTGGTTTGCTGGGCAGGGAAAAGCAATGCGGAAACACATCGAATTATCAGGGACAACCTTAATCGTTCCCCGCTGTATACGGGGAAAATAACGAGCATTGGACCAAGATACTGCCCGTCAATTGAAGATAAGGTGGTTAGATTTGGAGATAGGGGTGGACATACATTATTTTTAGAACCTGAAAGTTCCGACACAAAAGAGATGTATCTCAATGGACTTTCAACATCATTGCCATTTGATGTTCAGTTAAAAATGGTGCAAAGTGTTATTGGCCTTGAAAATGCGAAGATTCTGCGACCCGGGTATGCAATAGAATATTCATTCTTTCAACCGTTGCAATTAAGAAATACCCTGGAATCTCGAGTAATAAACAATCTCTTTTTTGCAGGACAAATTAACGGAACCTCTGGATACGAAGAAGCGGCCTGCCAGGGATTAATAGCTGGAATTAATGCAGCACAGCAGCTATTGGGAGAAGAGGAACTGGTTCTATCACGCGAGTCTTCATATACAGGTGTGCTTATTGACGATTTAATATCGCGAGGAACAGAAGAGCCGTATCGGATGTTTACTTCAAGGGCGGAGCATCGTTTGAAGCTTCGGCAGGATAATTGTGACGAACGGCTTATGCCTATAGCATTCAATTTGGGATTTATTGAGTTATCAACCTACGAACAGCGGCAACGAGTATGGGAAACTCGAAATAAGACAATAGAACATTTACAGTCTACAAAAGTGGAACCGGAAGTATGGGAAGGTCTGTTTGCAGAAAAATTGGAACAACCGGTTAAAGCATCAGACCTTTTAAAAAGGCCTTCGGTTAAACTGGAACAATTAATTCATTGTTGTCAGCTTAACGTGCCCGAAGACAGAGAAATTCGTCTGAAGATAGAAGCTGATATTAAATATAGCGGTTTTGTAGCTAAGGAAAATGCGGAAATTGATAAAATAAGGCGGCTTGAATCAGCAGTAATACCGGAACATTTTGATTATTCTAAAGTTAAAGGATTTCTTACCGGGTCGTTGATAAAGTTTCAAAAAGTGCGGCCTCACACGCTGGGGCAGGCATCAAGGATTTCAGGGGTAACGCCTGCTGACATATCGATTTTAGCAATGCACCTTATAAAAGACAGTAAACGTATATTTCACATGAAACAGTCAACATTATAAAAGAACAGGAAACAACATGAACAAAACACTTAAACAATTTTTAAATAGAGCCAAAGCCTGCTATGACTTGAAAGAATTGGAGCGGCTGGGACTTACTCCGGATATGAATCAAAGAGAGTATATTTTAACTTTTTTATGTCTCTTGCTGAAATGGAACAAAGTCGCAGGGCTTATTTCAAAGGCTGATGAAAACAACCTTTTTTTACGGCATTTTTGTGATTCATTGCAGCCGTTATTGCTTTTTGGTTTCAAGAAAAACGCCCGCATTCTTGATATAGGTTCCGGTGGTGGATTTCCGTCAATTCCAATTCGGATTTTTAGACCCGATCTCACCATGGTTTTAGCGGAATCAAACAGAAAAAAAGCAGTCTATCTTAAAGAAGTAAAAAAGGAACTTGTTTTAGAAAACATTACCATTTTTAACGGAAGGGTTGAAAAAATGCCAAAACCCGAAAACGGTTTTGACTATGTCATAAGCAGGGGCGTGGGATCATTAGTTTTACTTTCTCAGATAAGTAAACCGTTTCTTGCACCAGATGGCCATCTTTATACTTATAAAACGAAAAATATTGTTGCTGAACTGGAATTAATTACTTCAAATAAAGAAAAAGCAGGAGTTAAAATAAGCGAAATTGCAGAATATGACTTGGGAAACCAAATTTTGGGCCTTAACCTTATTTCGCTCGAGATACACAAATAATAATAGCCGTGTCTTCAGTGCAGTTTCAAGACAACAGGAAAAAGCACGCAACAAATTGATTTAAAACACGATAAGAACAGACGCTATACATAAAGACGACGCGTTGACAACTTGTGAGCAACTTAAGTAAAAAGAGGTCTGTGTGGCAAAGGTAATTACAGTATGTAATCAAAAGGGAGGAGTGGGAAAAACCACGACGGCGATCAACTTGGCCGCGTGTCTTGCTGCCGCAGAAAGAAAGACGCTCATTGTTGATATGGATCCCCAATCACATACTACAATTGGACTTGGAATCGACAAAAACGAACTTGAGTTTACAATGTATGATGTTTTGACCCATCGTTCTAAGGGAAGCACATCAGTGCAAATAGAGGACATTATTTTTTCTTGTGATTTGATACATTACCTCGATATAGCTCCCGCCTCAACGGATCTAGCGGCCGCAGAAATAGAATTAGTCAACACCATTGCACGCGAAAAACAATTAGAAATTGCACTGGAAACGGTTCGGCCGAAATATGAATACATAATTATTGACGCGCCACCTTCGCTTGGTATATTGACAATTAATATTCTTACCGCAGCAGATTCCGTGCTCATACCGATCCAGTGTGAATATTATGCGCTTGAAGGGCTTGCCGAGCTCCTTCACACTATCAGGCTTGTCCAGAAAAGCCTCAACAGGAAGCTTGTGATTGAGGGGGCGCTTCTTACCATGTTTGACAACAGACTGAATTTATCAAAACAGGTGGCTGATGACGTGCGGTCTTATTTTAAGGAAAAATTATTCAAGGCGGTAATTCCCAGGAATGTAAAACTCAGCGAAGCGCCTTCGTTCGGTAAACCAATTATTCTTTACGATATTATGTCCTCCGGAGCAGAAAGCTATTTAAATTTAGCAAAGGAAATAATGCAGCATGAATAAAAAAGGATCACGAAGGGTTCTTGGGCGCGGACTTGCAGCACTTATACCGACATCCCCGCTTGAAGGAACGGCGGGGGAACAGGAAATTGTGGATATTGATTCCACAATAATAAAACCGAACCCTTATCAGCCGCGCACCGAATTCAATAATGAAGAGATAAAAGAACTTGCCGACAGTATCAGAGCTCAAGGCCTGCTGCAGCCGATACTGGTTCGTCAAAAAGGAAACGCAGAATTCGAAATTATTTCTGGAGAACGACGGTTCAGGGCTTTACGAACGCTCGGTAGAAATAGAATTCCCTGTATTGTTAAAACGAAAATTTCAGACCGTGAAATGATGGAAATTGCGCTTGTTGAAAATATCCAGCGGGAGGACCTTAACGAAATAGATAAAGCCGAGCAATATCAGAAGCTGATTACTGAGTATAATTATACCCATGAAACACTCGCAAAGCAGATGGGTATAAGTCGGTCCGCCATAACTAATACACTGCGTCTACGCACTCTTCCGCATGAAATTCAGCAGATGCTGAAAAAAAAGGCGCTTTCCATGGGTCATGCGCGGGCCCTGCTGAGCATTCAAGATAACAAGCAGCGAATAGAACTTGCCACAAGAATTGTGGACGAAGAACTTTCTGTACGAGCTATTGAAAGAAAAGCACAGAGAGCCGGAGAGCAGCAGGGGAGAGGAAAACAGAAAAAAGGAAGGCCGTTAAAAAATGTCGATCCGAATATTGCAGAAGCTGTCAATCGCCTTCAATATAAACTTGGAACGCCGGTTACAATAAAATTTAAAAAAGCAAATCAGGGAATAATTGAAACAGAGTTTTATTCAGAAAAGGACCTGTCAAGAATTTTTGATGTGTTGCTTACCGGCACATCGCATCCGGGCGATGGCAATGAATAGAAAAGCGCAAACCTATACGGTAGTGATAATCCCCGATCGTAAAGGCGGGAAAACGCTATCGGTTTGTTTGTCAAGAACAATTATTTTGCTACTTCTTACCTTGTTCTTTTTGCTTGCAGGCGTGGCCACATTATTATTGGTTAAATCAGCAGTGGCGGCAAAAAAACTGCAGTATTTTAATATGCTTCGAAAGGACAACGAATATTTGACAATAGAAAACCATCAGCTTCGTGGTGCATATCAAAAAACAATGCGCATTGATTCCTTCTCGTTATATTTAGAAAGGCTGTCGGCACTATCACCAACACAGGAAAAGACGAGGGCATATAATAAAACAAACGAAACAAAAGTTTGTGAACCAGCGACGGACACCGCGAAAAAGAAAAACGGAAATAAATCTCCAGCGGATAAATCTTCAGAAAGGACAGAGGATTTTTCTTTAAAAACAACGCCGTCAGTACTCCCGGTTGAAGGGTGGATAACTCAGCAATTCAATAATGACACCTCTCAGGGGACTGATGCTCACCCGGGAATAGATATTGCTGCTGCTGAAGGGTTGATAATCAAAGCACCGGCTCCGGGGGTCGTTTTAACTGTTGAAACAGATCAATATTATGGGAACCTGATCGTTATCAAACACGACGAAGAATTCATTACTCGCTATGGACATTGCGCAAAAGTCTTTCTTTTAAAAGGCGAAAAGGTAGAGCGAGGCCAAACAATAGCGCTTGTTGGAAATACTGGACATTCCTCCGCACCGCATCTGCATTATGAGGTAATTAGAAATGGGAAAAACATAAACCCCCTCAAGTTTAATCCGTCAGGGGAAAAATAATTCAACAAAGGAGAAAACAATGGATAAGAAAACAGAAAAAGGATTTTATACGATGATTGGAGAAGGAGCCTGTTTTGAAGGGTCCGTAATGGTTCCACACGGTATCAGGATAGACGGGACATTTAAAGGGAAAATAGAGGCATCCGAGATGCTCACGATTGGTAATACAGGGGTTGTGGAGGCTGATATCAAGGCAAAAAGCATAATCATCGGCGGGAAAGTCAGCGGAAATATTGTTGGGGCCGAGCGTGTCGAGCTTGAGTCGAAAGCGTCATTCATTGGTGATCTTCAAACACGGGATTTAGTCATTAACGAAGGGGCGTTGTTTCACGGGAAATGTTTAATGAAAGAAAATACAGAAAAATGAAGCATAAGTCTCTTTCGCTTGCCAATAGAATAACATTAGTGCGGCTTTTTTTTATCCCGATCTTTATAGTGCTTTTGCTGTATTATGACAAAAGTGTATTCCGTGGAGAAGATAACGATTTTTTCCGTATTTGCGCATCATTGATTTTTATTGCTATATTTTTTTCAGATGCTCTTGACGGCTATATAGCCAGGTCCCGCAACCAGATTACGCGTCTTGGTACCATTCTGGATCCGCTTGCCGATAAGGCACTGCTTCTTTCCGCGTTGATATTGATTTCGTATGCTTCAGATAATGCTTACCGTATACATCTGCCGATATGGTTTGTGTGGCTGGTAATCTGCCGGGACATTATGCTGGTTGCAGGTGCGTTGTTAATTCATTTTATTTCAGGAGCGGTTACCGTACGACCGCGTATTTTTGGAAAAACCACCACCGTTTTTCAAGCAGTTCTTATTCTGTGGGCGTTGCTAAACTTTCCTGAGGAGCCATATATTTTCTTGTTATGGACGGCAGCGGTCCTTACCATTGTTTCCGGCGTACAGTATTTTTTTGACGGCATCAGGCAATTCGACAAATCTTAAATTCCCTTATGTATAATACGACCCGCACCGCAGTCAACCATAAAAGGGAATAACCGTGAAAATAACCTTTGTTTTACCTTGTACGTTATGGATTTCAAATGGCGGTTTCAAAGTTGTTTACGAATATGCAAACCGCTTGACAACGCGTGGTCATTCGTTGACAATAATTCACCCGTATTATTTGCAATGGAAGAATATGTCACGGATAAAATCAATACGGGTTACCGCCAACTATTTCCGACATTTATTGAAAAGCTATATTAAACCGCCCTGGCATTGGTTTACAATAGATCCACGCGTTCGAATGATAATAACTCCAAATCTGGAAAACATTTGGATTCCCGACGCGGATGCCATTGTTGCAACCCTATGGAATACG
>Ga0315273_10011875_pt1 | contig 11151 bp, 12 predicted proteins | sample YL17G02_0_MG_FD_205753 | JGI IMG/M metagenome (GOLD analysis project Ga0315273, IMG submission 205753) | Sediment microbial communities from Yellowstone Lake, YNP, Wyoming, USA - YL17G02_0 | ecosystem: Environmental > Aquatic > Freshwater > Lake > Sediment | place: USA: Wyoming | collected...
CCGCCTCGGCCCGCCTCAAGGACCTCGTAGCCCGCCGCCTCGAGCGCCTCCCGATACCTGGCGCGCGCTTCCGGGATCGCATCTACCACCAGCACCGTTCTACCCACTCGACCTCCACCACCGCGGTATCAGGGCAGTGTATGCGGGCCCGAACCCCGGACAGCCCACGGTCGCGAGCGTTGCTCCGCCCGACCGGAGTCAATAGACTGCCCCGAGCCATGCTGGGACCTGCGATCCTCTTTGTCCTCCTCGTCGCTGCCGGCGTCGCGTTCATCCATCGCGCCGGTCTCCTCGTCCGCCTGGTGAGGATGGGCCAGCCTGTATCCCGCTCGAACGACATGCCGAAGCGAGTCGAGTCCGAAGTCACGGTTGTACTCGGGCAGAAGAAGATGTTTCAGCGCCTGGGTCCGGGCCTGATGCACGTGTTCATCTTCTGGGGCTTCCTGGTTCTCTTCACGACGGTCGTCGAGGCGATGGGCGAGGTCTTCAATGACAGGTTCGCGATCCCGCTGATCGGGAGAACCCCTTGGCTCGGCCTGCTCCAGGACCTGTTCCTGCTGTTGGTTCTGATCGGCCTGGAGATGGCCGTCTACTTCAGGAAGGTGCGCCGCGACGATCGGTTCATCGGAAGCCATCTTGAGGCAGCAGACTTCATCCTCGTGATGATCTTCGGCATCATCATCACGCTACTGGGCCTCAGCGCAGTGAAGATCGCCCAGGGACTCAACGACTCGCCGGCTGCGTGGATGCCTCTTTCGAACCTCGTGTCCCACCTGTTCACAGGCATGACGTCCGGTGCGCTGCAGATGTTCCACGGGATCTTCCTCTGGGGCCACATCCTTCTGATCTTGGGCTTCCTCGTGTACATCCCGTACTCGAAGCACCTTCACATCGTCACCAGCGCGATCAACGTCTTCTTCTCGCGTACGGAGCCTCGTGGCAAGTTGCGGACGATCGAGGTCGACCTCGAGAACGCGAAGGAGGGGGCGACGTTCGGTGCCGCCACCGTTGAGGACCTCACCTGGAAGGAGAACCTCGACACCCTCACGTGCACCGAATGTGGCCGCTGTCAGAACGTCTGTCCCGCATGGAACACGGGCAAACCGCTGTCTCCGAAACTCCTGATCATGAACATCCGCGACCACCTGCTGTCATGGGGCCCGAAGATCCTCGATGCCAAGGACAGGGGAGTCGACTACGAGAAGGTCCCGCTGAACCCCAACGTGGTCGCCGATGAAGCCGTGTGGGAGTGCACGACCTGCGGCGCATGCATGCAGGAGTGCCCCGTGAACATCGAGCATGTCGACCATATCATCGACATGCGCCGCAATCTCGTGATGGGAGAGTCGCGCTTCCCCGCAGAAGCGGGCACCCTGCTGCGCAACCTGGAGAACTCCGGCAACCCTTGGGGCATGTCGCGAACCACGCGCGCCGATTGGACCGAAGGCCTCGACGTCCCCGTGGTCCCGGAAGACGGTCGAGCTCCCGAGTACGTCTACTTCGTCGGATGTGCAGGCAGCTTCGACGATCGGGCGAAGAAGATCTCGCAGGCGGTCGTGGCCTTGCTGAAGGCGGCAGACATCGACTACGCGATCTTGGGCTCGGGAGAGGGGTGTACCGGCGACCCTGCCAGGCGGATGGGCAACGAGTACCTGTATCAGCAACTTGCCAAGCAGAACATCGAGACAATGGATGCCAGGGGCGTCACGAAGATCATCGCCAATTGCCCGCACTGCTTCAACACGATCGCCAACGAATACCCGGACCTCGGCGGCAACTACGAGGTGATCCACCACACGCAGCTGCTCGCGAAGCTCATGGATGACGGCAGGCTCAAACCGACCGAGGAAGTGCGCGCTCTCCTCAGCTATCACGACCCGTGCTACCTCGGCCGTCACAACGAGATCTACTCGGATCCGCGCAAGGTGCTCGACTCGATTCCCGGTCTGTCCACCGTCGAGATGCCGCGCCACGAGCACAACGGATTGTGTTGCGGGGCGGGAGGCGCTCGCATGTGGATGGAAGAGCGGATCGGCAAGCGCATCAACATGGAGCGCATGGACGAGGCAGCCTCCACCGGCGCGCAGAAGGTCGGTGTCGCCTGTCCCTATTGCCTGGTCATGCTCGACGACGGCGCCAAGGCCAGGGGGGACGATATCGAGGTTCTGGACGTCGCTCAGGTCGTTTCCCGTTCCATCACGGGTACAGAACCGCAAGGCTGAGAAGCGTCCTGGGTCCCCCGTAGTTCGCCCGCTCTAGGTCTTTAGATTCAGGCCCAACCTGCCGATACCGCTACTAGACCGAAAGGCGTATGGACAGATGAAGCCTCTGAGCAGCACGAATGACATCGATAGCTCCCCCGAGGGAACCCTCGGGCCTGGAGCCCCACGGGGCCTCCGCGTCATATCCGAGGCCGCCCCTTCCGACCCCACGGTCATCGCCAGGGCGTTGGCTAACGAACTTCTGGCGGAAGAGAAGACCCGCTGGGCCTACGAGATCCACGACGGGCTCACCCAGGTCGTGGCCGCAGCCATCCTCCAACTAGAGCTGCTCTCGCACAGGATCTCCTCTGACCCCCAGGCCGCCGCCGAGGACATCGGGGAAGCCGCCACTGAGATGCGCGGCGCGATGGCCGATATCCGCAGCATCCTTTTCGACCTTTCCTCGGGAACGCCCGGAGGTGAGGCCCCCACGGAGCGACTTCAAGCCTGCGTGGAAGAGGTCGCGGGCCGCTGGAAGTTCGATGCTCGGTTGACCATCGAAGGCGACCTCCTTGGCGTCCCGGCGCAGGACTTCGCCACGTGTCTTCTCGTCGTGCACGAGACGTTGACGAATGCGGCGAAACACGCCGGCGGCCGGGAAGCATCCGTTGAGGTTCGGGCAGACCTCGATGGGCTTTCCGTCGCGGTGGAAGACCGCGGTCGGGGCCTCGGGGCGAACAGCAGGCGATTCGGGATGCGGATGATGGAACGCCGCGTTCGCGAAAGCGGAGGGTCGCTCCTCGTAGAGTCGTCCGTCGCAGGAACTCGGATATCCGCCCACTTCCCCAACGGAGCATGAGATGAAGGTCCTGATAGTCGACGACCATGAGCTGGTACGCCACGGCCTCGCTCTGATAGTCCAGGACATGTTCGAGGACGCGGAGATAGAAGAATGCGCGACCGCAGTCGACGCCCTGGAAGTCCTGAAGACGGGCCCCGTCGACGCCGCGCTGGTAGATGTCCGGATGCCCGAGGTGGACGGCATCGAATTGCTGAAGGAGATCAAGGCCACCTGGCCCGCGGTGCCCGTGATGATGCTCACGACCTTCGATGACGCGAAATACGCTCGCGCTGCCCTCGCTGCGGGCGCCGCCGGATACATGTTGAAAGACTCGAGTCCGACCGATCTCGCTCAAGCGATCCGCGTTGCCGTCTCCGGAGGAGGCAACGTCCTTTCCAGCCGGGTCATCCAGAACCTCTTCGACGACCTGCAACCGAAAGCTCCACCTCCGGCACAGCCGGCCAACCTCACTCACCGCGAACTCGAGATCCTGGAACTGCTCGTCGATGGACAGAGCAATAAGGACATCGCCAACCGCCTCTACCTTTCCGAGAAGACCGTCAAGGCACATCTCGCGGCTGTCTTCCGCAAGCTGAACGTTACGAATCGAACACAGGCAGCGATGCTGGCCCTGAACATGGGTCTCGGCTCGAATGATGCAGGCAAGGACACCGACGAAGAACCCGCTTCGGAAACGTCCGCGGACGTCTAGTCGTCGAACTCCTCGAAGAACCTGCTGGCGGTTGGTCCGCGCTGACCCTGGTACTTGCTTCCCGCACCGTCGGCGCCATATGGAGTGTCGGCCGGAGTCGAGAGTTGGAAGAACGAGATCTGCCCGATCTTCATCCCCGGGTAGATCGTGATGGGCAGCTTGGCCACGTTCGAGAGTTCCAGGGTGAGGTAGCCGTCCCAGCCGGGGTCGACGTACCCGGCCGTCGAATGGATCAGAAGCCCGAGCCGGCCGAGTGACGACTTGCCCTCGAGTCGCGCCACGAGGTCATCGGGGATCCTGACGCGTTCGAGGGTTGAGCCGAGTACGAATTCCCCTGGGTGCAAGATGAAGGGCCGTTCTTGGTCGGCTTCGACCAGTTCGGTCAGATCATCCATCCGTTGCTTCACGTCGATGTAGGGGTGTCTTGCGTTGTGGAACACGCGGAAGGCGTTGTCAACGTGAAGATCGACGGACGAGGGCTGAACGCAGCTGTCATCGAAAGGCTCGATCTCTATGCGTCCGGCCGCGATCTGCTCGCGGATGCTCTTGTCGGAGAGGATCACGCCGAGCGGCTCCTACAGCGCCTGCGAGAGTTCGACCCAATCGGATAACACCGATGCGGCCTTTCCCTCATCGATCGATTCGGCAGCTTGAGCGATGCCCTCGATGAGGCTATCGGCAGCTCCCGCGACCTGGAGGGCCGCGGCCGCGTTCAGCAGAACGACGTCGCGCTTCGGCCCCGTTTCACCCGCGAGGATTTGCCGGGTGATGTCGGCGTTGTCTTCAACGTCTCCGCCGTGGAGGTCCGTTATCCGCGCATGCGTGAGTTCCAGATCGTCCGGATCCAGGGTGTGCTTGCGAACCTCGTGGTCGCGAACCTCGTAGACCACCGACGGCATGACCGTTGAAAGCTCGTCCAAGCCGTCCAGTCCTTGAAACACTGTCGCCCGTGTGCCCCGCCGGGCGAATACGTTGGCCATGACCCCGAGCATGCGAGCGTCCGACACTCCCACGACCTGAGCGGCAGGTCTCGCGGGATTGGTCAGTGGTCCCAGGAAGTTGAAGGCGGTCGGAACCTTCAGTTCGCTTCGGATGCCCGCTACGTACGCCATCGCGGGATGGAACACCCGCGCGAACATGAACCCGATGCCGACTTCCTTCATGCAACGCTCGACGCCCTCGGGTCCGAGATCGATCTTCACTCCCAGGGCCTCCAGCAGATCGGCCGAACCACACTTGGACGTAGCGGCCCGGTTGCCGTGCTTGGCGACGGTGACTCCCGCCCCAGCCGCGACGATAGCGCTGACTGTTGAGATGTTGAAGGTACCCACACGGTCGCCCCCGGTCCCGCACGTATCCACAACCGGTCCGTCGGTCTGCACGGGACTCGCGAACTCCAGGGCTGCCTGGGCGAAGCCCTCCATCTCGTCTACGGTCTCGCCCTTGGTGCGGAGCGCCATCAGGAAGGCGGCGACCTGGACCGGCGAGGCGTCCTGGCGCATGATCGCGCGCATCGAGTCGGCGGATTCGTCAACGGTTAGCGACTCGGCAGCGGACAACCTACCCAGCATCGCTGGCCAGAACTCGGCGCTCATCTCTTCGCTCATCCGTCCCCTCCTCGAACGAGGAATGTACATCAGGGGGAGTCCTGATGAACCCTTCGGAGCCCGTTGCTAGACTGAAAGCCGCCATACGCGGGTGTGGTTCAATGGTAGAACGTAAGCTTCCCAAGCTTGAGACGCGGGTTCGATTCCCGTCACCCGCTCTTGCCGGTCGTCGCTAGGCCCGAGGGACAGACGTCCAACAGAGGGCAGTCACGGCATCTGGGATCACGGGCCTTGCAGACCTCTCGACCGAGTCTGATGAAGCCCACGTGCAGCGGCGTTCGCAGACCGTCAGGGATGAGGTCGTGCAAGATACGGTCGGCCTTCTCAGCGGAAGTCCTCGCAGGTATCAAGCCTAGGCGGCCCGTCACTCGGTGGACGTGGGTGTCTACCGGCATCGTGTCTCTTTCCAGCGAGAACGAGAGCACTACCGCCGCCGTCTTCGGCCCGACACCCGGCAAGGAGATCAGGTAAGCGCGCGCTTCCTCGTCGGCCAACCCGCGCAGAACCGACAGGTCGAACGCCCCCTCGCGCGCGCGTACCTCGCGAAGGATCGCCTGGATGCGCGGCGCCTTGGTGTTCGCCAGCCCTCCGCTTCGGATAGCGTCCGCCACCCTCTTCTCCGGTGCGCCTTCCACCGCCGCCCAATCCTTGAAGGCCTCGTGGAGGTCACCGAACGCGCGGTCGGCGTTGAGGTCGCTCGTATGTTGCGACAGCACCGTGAGTATCAGCTCGTCCAGAGGGTCGTCCTGGTGCGGCGGTTCGAGCGGTCCGAAGAACGACTCGAGCAGGCGAACGATCTTGCGCACGAGCGCGCGTTGCTCGCGCGCGCTCACGGTGCCGGCGCGTAGTTCCTGAATTGCGTGTACTGCGGAAGGAACGTGAGCTTCACGTCACCGGTCGGACCGTTGCGGTGCTTGGCAAGTATGAGTGTCGCCGTTCCCTTCACGCTGGGGTCCTCGGAATCCTCGCGGTGGATGAACATGACGATGTCGGCATCCTGCTCGATGGCACCCGACTCACGGAGATCGGAAAGCTGCGGGCGTTTGTCGGCGCGGCGCTCCGGGTCACGGTTCAGCTGCGAGACGGCGATGACGGGTATGTCGAGTTCCTTGGCCAGCAGCTTCAGGTTTCGGCTTATCTCGGCGATCTCCTGCTGGCGGTTCTCGACGCGTCCGGGCTGAGACATCAGCTGTAGGTAGTCCACCATGATGCAGTGGAGGCCTTCCTTGCTGGACTTCATGCGACGCGCCTTGGCTCGGATCTCGGTGATGTTCACGTTGCCCGAGTCGACCACGTAGAACGGCGCGGTGTGCAGCGTCTCGGCCGCCTGACCGATGCGCATCCAATCGTCGCCGCTCGGGTGACCGTTGCGGATGCGGTCCCATGGAACGCGGGCCTCGCCGCAGAGCATGCGCATACCGATCTCCCAGCGCGACATCTCCAGCGAGAAGAGCGCGACGGTCTTCTGGGCGTCTACCGCGATGTTTCGCGCGATGTTCGTGATGAAAGACGACTTGCCGACGCCAGGACGCGCGGCGACGACGATCAGGTTGCCGTTCTGCAGACCCGCCGTCAGCTTGTCGAGTTCGGTGAACCGCGTCGGGATGCCGGCGAACGCGGAGTCTCGCTGTTCGATGCGCTCGAGATCGCCCATGGCCTGGTCCACGAGGGTGGCCATCGAAACGACCTCGTCCTTCTCGTGATGGCGGGAAACCCTGTAGATGAGCTCCTCGGCGGCGTCGGCGGCCCGAGTTGGGTCCTCGGGCTGCGAGTAGCCGATCTCCATGATCTCGGACGCCGCCCGGATGAGGCGGCGCATGAGGGCCAGCTCGGCCACGATCCGTGCGTAGTGCCCGGCGCTGCCTGGATTGGGCACGCTCTCGACCAATTCGTGTATCCGCAGGTGGCCGCCCACGGCGTCGAGCAGCCCGCGGCGCTTGAGCTCCTCGACCACCGTGATGGCGTCCACTGGCTCCCCGCGGCTGAAGATGGCGATGATGGCGTCGTAGATGGTCCGGTTGGAGGATCGGTAGAAGTCGTCGGACTTGAGGTTCTCGATCACATCGTCGAAGGCCTCTTCGGCGAGCATCAGCGACCCGAGGATAGACTCCTCCGCTGCAAGGTTCTGGGGCGGGACGCGGTCACCGCGGATGCCGGTGGCCTCGTCTATCCTCTGAGCCACGCCTCTCCCCTTTCCTGGATGGTGGAGATTAGGGCCAGGGCGTGCCCCAAGTCATGGGAGAACCTGTGGGAAACGCATTGTGCAAAACATAACCCCAGGTCGCGCTCCGACATTCTTTGTCACACCCCTTCTCACCAGCGGTCTTGGCCTGTGGAGAACCTGTGGACCATTGTGAACAAGCCCTCTGACACGAGAGTGACAAAACCCGCGCGATCAGGCCTGGTGGCGGGGAGTGGGCGGGCTCGCTGCTCGGATCTCGCGAGGGAACCTCGCTCGACGCTCGACGACGCTCACCCGCCCCCTCCCCGCCTTCCCAGCATCTACCGCCGGCTTGGTCCCGCTTCTATCTGTGACCCTAGATTGCGGTTGTTAGGTGGGTCCAGTCGGACGGTTTGGGGGTTGCTGCGAGGCAACGGTCGATGCCCGCGAGGATGTTGCGGTAGTCGTTGTGGGGGTGGCTCCAGATCAGGATGCATCCGGGGTGCGACCTTCGGGACTCGGCCCACGTTCTCAGCAGCGGAGCGAAGTCCCTGGCATTCCTGGTGACGAGGATGCGCTTCTCATCGGTCGCTAGTTCCAGGACCTGGAGGTCGCTTAGGCCGTCGAGTTCCGGATGGTCGGCAAGTGCGAGGACATCGTGACCCGCTTTCCGAAGAGGTCCGCCGATGCGTTTGGGAGACAGGTGCGCGTCGAGCAGGAACCTCATCGTTGGGCGACGAAGGGGTACAGCGAGCGCCACTCCTCGATCGGCCTCGTGTTCTCGGCGATCGCCTCGTTGATCTCGGCCGGGAACTCCGCGTGGTACGCGCGAGCCAACCGGAGGTGGCCGTCTGTTAGCTGCGTGTCCCGAACGAGTGCCGCGTCCGAGCCGAACTCCTGCGACATCTGGATGACCTCCCAGACATCGAGCCCGGTCCCGATCACCCACGCGCTCCGGTTGAAATCGTCCCCTCGGAACCCGATCCCAGGGAACCGCCGCACCCTCGCAGCCTCCTCGGCCAGCGACTCGACCACCGCGCTCTTCGACCTACGCGTACGCCGGGCTTCGGCCGACACCAGCCGGTCGGTGTTCTCGCTCAGCCGGATGCTGAACGGCTCGCCCTTACGCTCTTTGGTTGCCATCCAGTCAATCTACTACAGAACTTACATCGTGCCTCACCATCCCGGACTCGGGGTCCCTGCCCCGGTTCCAACCCGAGAGACCGACTCTCACCCTGCTCAGCGGATACCCTGACTCGGCGGTGGGGCGGCTTGCAGCTCATCCGCCTGACGCTAGGCGAACGGGCGAGGCGTGGACTCCAAGAGCGCAACTCTCATATTCGATCTCGACGGCACGCTCACCGATCCCAGGCTGGGCATCGTCAGGTCCGCCAACCACGCCCTCCGGACACACGGGCTTCCGTTGGTCTCCGATGAGTTGATCGTTGCCGAGATCGGCCCCCCGCTTGACGAGATGTTCCGCAAGATCGTTCCACCCGGTTCGGCGCAGGTCGTCGACTCGCTGGTCGCCACGTATCGCGAGCGCTATGCGAGCGTGGGCTTCTCCGAGAACGCCGTGTACCCGGAGATTCCGCAGGCCGTTGCAGAACTCGCGGATGCGGGTTGGCGTCTCGGCATCTGCACGTCGAAGCGCCGCGACTTCGCTGAGGAGATCCTGTCGCTGTTCGGTCTAACGGAGCACTTCACGTTCGTGGACGGCGGCGATATCGGCATCACCAAGGACGAACAGCTCGCCCGTCTCTTGTCCGGCGAGGTCATTGGCGCCGATGCGGTCATGATCGGTGACCGAGCGGTAGATATCTCTGCGGCACGCGCCGTCGGGTTGGCATCCATCGCCGTCCTATGGGGTTTCGGCAGCGCGGACGAGATTGCAGCCGCAAAGCCATCCCACACGGCCGCCACCGTCGATGGTCTGCTCCGAATCGTGGGGGCCCTGCCCAAGACCGAGGCATGAGCCAGGCTAGGGCACCCTCATCCAGGCCACGGTTCGCAAGTGTCACCGGAAGACAACGCTTGGGAGACGGGGGCCGGGGAGAGAGGTCTACGGGTCTGGCAGGTGGCGCGGGACGGGTTCGGTCGGGTCCGGACTCGCTCGCAGGGCAAGAGTGGCCGACGCCAGGAGCGCACCTGCCAGAAGGATGATCGCGACAGGGAAGACGTAGTACTGCCAAACGTGGAAGTCGTCTGTGAGGAGGACAACCATGGCGGCCAGAATGGACTCGTAGATGCCGCCGAGGACTAGCACCAGCCCAGCCGCTTCGCGGTTCGTGTCCTTGACAAGGAGGAAGACTCCAACCGCCGTTGGGATGGCGACCCACAGATAGGGGAGGCTGTAAAAGATGTAGAGGCCAACCACGCGAGTGAGCGGCACTCCGGCCATCGATGGGAGGGGCAGCACCGCGCTCCAGCTACCTCTCGAATAGGCCAGCGGAAGGAAGGGCAGGGCGATCGCGAGGACGAGCGCCCCGGAGGCCAACCAAAGGCTCAGTCGAAGCTTCGACCTTGGCTCGGATCGCCCCGACTCATCCTGCATGTCGCAAGTCTGATGTAGGCGCGACGCCCGCGCAAGGTGAGGGGATACTCACCCAGGCCAAGGTTCGTAAGGTACGTCAGAGCGAGAAGGTGAGGGCCATGCGAGGTTCCGAGCCGCCCGAGACCTAGCCGTGGAACACCCTGGTCCGTCATACTCAGCGAACTCAACGGCAGCTAGAGGCGAAACTGGAGGCCCCGTGGAAGGCTACGAACCACCAACGTACGGCGATAGGGTCGCCGACCGATACGACACTTGGCACCCGGAGGCAGACGAAGGTGCCGCTGACTTCCTCGCCGAGCTTGCGGGACCAGGGCCGGTGCTGGAGCTCGCCGTCGGTTCCGGACGCATGTCGCTGCCACTCGTGCAGCGGGATCTCGAAGTCCATGGCATCGACGCCTCCGAAGCGATGGTCGAGAAGCTGCGAACGCGACCGGGTGGCGACAAGGTCCAGGTGACCATCGGCGACTTCGCAGACGTGGGGGTCGAAAGCCGCTTCCCGCTGGTCTTCGTCGCCTTCAACACGTTCTTCGCGCTGCTGACACAAGAAGACCAGGTCCGCTGCTTCCGCAACGTGGCAGAACACCTGACCGGCGAGGGCGTGTTCGTCATCGAGGCCTTCGTCCCCGACCTATCCCGCTTCGACCGGGGGCAGCGGGTCGGCACGCCGGAGGTCGAGCTTGACCGGGCCCGGATTGAGGTATCTACCCATGACGGGGCGAACCAACGGGTCTCCACCCAGATCGTCGAGATGACAGAGGGCGGTATCAGGCTGTACCCGGTCGATCTTCGCTACGCCTGGCCGTCTGAACTCGACCTGATGGCACAGCTGGCCGGACTCCGCTTGCGGGATCGCTGGGCGGACTGGGTCAGGTCGCCATTCGGATCGGACAGCGAGAAGCACGTGTCCGTCTACGGGCGAAACTGACCCTCCGGCTCACGCTGGAGGGCGGACACCTTCACTCACGCCAACGTCCGCCAGGTACGTCAGAGGTGTGGTCGGATTTGCCTCCGACTTCCGGAGCGGTCAGTATCGGCAGCATGGAGAGGACCCCAAGACAGGCGGCGACGATCGGGG
>Ga0315273_10011877_pt1 | contig 11151 bp, 8 predicted proteins | sample YL17G02_0_MG_FD_205753 | JGI IMG/M metagenome (GOLD analysis project Ga0315273, IMG submission 205753) | Sediment microbial communities from Yellowstone Lake, YNP, Wyoming, USA - YL17G02_0 | ecosystem: Environmental > Aquatic > Freshwater > Lake > Sediment | place: USA: Wyoming | collected...
GCGCATTCGGTCGTAGCCGGCGGCGCCTTCCTCGCCCTGAAGCAGAAACCTCGGCGCGGCGCCGGGGTTCTTGAAAGTGGTAGCGGGGGCAGGATTTGCGATTTGTTTGCTGTGCATTCCGCGACTACGAAAGCCGGTATAGGGCCGGCCAAGACGGGCAACACTCCATCCCATACAAGCACTTACGTCGTGACAAGGTGATAGACGGGCCAAAATGACGTAAAAGAGACACTTATTGATGACATCTAATTGCGGTTAGCTGGCACATGAAAACAAGTCGCGTGAGATTCAGTGGAGCAATCCTCGCACGCGGCTTCTGGCTATATGCATGGCGCATTACGTGTGGAAATGCCCAGTTCTTCTATGTCGGCCGCACCGGCGATAGCTCGTCACAGTATGCTGCTTCACCTTTCTCCCGCCTCGGGCAGCACCTAGATGTTCGCCCCAAAGCCGCGGCTAACATGCTCCTTCGTCACGTTCGAAACGAAGGATTAGATCCCACTAGCTGCGACTATGAGCTTGTGGCATTCGGACCGATATTTCCGGAACAGCTCGATCTCACGAGTCATCGCGTACATCGAAATCGCATTGCACCGCTCGAGACCCAACTTGCCGAGCTACTTCGTGGCCGCGGGTTTAGAGTCGTTGGCAAGCACGGCTCTAAGCATATGGTCGACGAAGACTTGCTGTGTCAAGTTCGAAAAGCCTTCAATGCGGAGTTCCGCGATAGTGCCGGCTAACAATGCGTCGGAGCGGTCTGTTACAGCTTGTCGGGTTGGCACCGCGAGCGGCTTGGACACTATTGCCCCCCGGCGCCTTGTTCGGCTATACCGCAGCCCCGCTAAACGCCGGCCAAAAATGAATGTGTCGACGCTGCGACACTCCAACATGGCACGTAGAATTAGAGCTTAGCTTGAGTGCCCGTGTACGCGACAATTCGGACTGGGTCCACATACTTTTCTGATTTCATCTCCTCTTCCCAAGGCTTGGAAGCCCCCCTGAAATGGGGCGCCGAATACTTCCTCTCCCGCCACCGCCCACCGCGTACATTGACAACGGATATTTCAGAGCCTTCACACGTTTGCCTTTACGCGACGGCAAAGGCTGCGACCCAGCGAGCCGCGTCCAACCGCACGACGGGCAGAGTGCTGTGACCTTTTTTGGCGTCCTGCATTTCGGACAGTACTCGGTCACCTGGCCCGTTTTCTTGGATCGATTTTGACCGCTCGAACTGGAACCTGCGGCGCGCGGCAATTTCCGCCGGCGGTGCCGCTCGAGTCGGAATTGAAACTCCGTCCGTGCAACATTCTCAATATTAGCCGCACGCTTGCATTTCTTGCAGTTCCACTGCATCGAGCTCGGCGCCCTATTACGAGCTAGAAGACTTGCGATCTCACCCTGTGGAATCTCTTCCAACCAGCCGCAACCTCGGCAGTCGGCCACAAATGCTCTTGTCGGGCCGATTAACTTACGCGCTCGCTCGCGTTTTGCCATCTGTCTACTTCCGTGATCTTCTCTGCAAGAAATTCTTACCCGCGCACTGTCCAAACACTCTTATGTGTCCCACCCCTGCCCTTCTTGAATCCCTTGGCTGACTTACGCCGCGCCTTAGCGCTCACTCGAGATCGGATCTGCGCGCTATCAATGTCCTCGGCGCGCTTTCTGATCCTCTCTTTCTCGCGCTCTGCTTCCTTTTGGGTCAACACCATTGGAACGCCTCCTGGATCTGACTACCCTGCTTGGGGTCCACACAATGGTGAATCCTACCCCAGTGTGACGTAGGCCGATGCCAGGGGAACCTCACCCATGGGAACGTGATCGGAAGCATTTGACACGGTGGAGCGCAAATCATCGATGAGCGCCAACAATTCAGAATCGCGGCTGGCAAGATCGGTGACGTTGACGTAATAGCCGACCGCGACCTTTCTATCCAGTCCCCTCAGGCGCACTTGGAACGATTGCCCGATCTTGGCGTCTCCCTCCGCAAGGCAGACTGCCCAACCTACGTTCTCGCGCCATAGTAAATCTCCAACCTTGTGCAGCAGGGCTCGATCTGCCTGTGCATGCATTTCTGTCTGCCAAATTGGTCGGAGCATGTTCTCGACCTGGTCGAGGAGACTCGTGACTCTCGGCGCAACCCGAGCGACGTAAGTTCGAGCCTCGTCAATGCGAACCTTTCCGAGAAGGCCAGCGATCCGGGCGAGATGCGCGGACCCCAGTAGCTGGGGCGCCGTGAACACCTCCCTCAATGTGACTGCCTTGTCGATCTCGGTGCCAACGCCTTTCCAGCGGGCATTCCCCAAGGTCGCGACTAGCACGATCCAAAGTGTTCCGTCTCCGACCACTTCATCGAATGTCGATTTCCGGTCGTTCTGCTTGTAACGCTGCTCGACAGCTCGGAGTAGTCCCCCAGCCCCGGAACCGTTACCACGAAACAGAATCGAGAACACTGCCAGTGCCCAGTTCTCGGCAAGCTCTTCCGAGACCCAGCCGAGCGTTTGTCCACGCAGCGCTACTGCCAGTGGGAAAGCCACAGCCTGAACCATCTGAGTAGCAGAGCATCGATCGACGAATGTCTGCGACGACATCTCTTCCAGGAATATCTTGATCTGAGCTGCCAGTCGCACTCGAAACCGCTCCTCAATGGGCTTCGACTGCTGCGGAGCTGGATGTCGTTTGCTCTTCTTCTCTTCCGCACTCCCGCTTTCGTCTGGGAGTTGGCCCTCATCAATATTTTCATCGTCTTCGGCGGGGTGCCTTCCGCCCTCTTCGCCTTCGGCGTAGAATAGTAGGCGAACGATGCCGGTAAAAGACAGAGTTCCTGGACCGGATGAACTGAAGTTTGGCAGCGGTTCGTTCAACTCCTCCAGGTGAAAAATCAAATCGATCGGGTTGACGGGCTGCGCCGCCTGCCCATTTGTAGACTTGTTCTCTCGGTCTGAGCCAAACCCTGGATCGCGAGCATAGGCCGCATCATGGAAGAGTGTTTGGGCAACTTCCTGTAGTTCATCAAGCATCTGCCGCTGCTCGGCTGAGCTTGCATTGCGCTCCAAGTCATTGAACGGCTCCAGCAACCTCGCCGCATGGCTGGCTTCATGCAGCGCCGCAGGGTCATCGATCCATCGAGTCTTCGTGCTCCATTCGCTGCTTCCTCGCCTGATACGAACCAATGCGAAGGCGGTCGCACGGCCAATGCCCGCAGGCAATGGGCATTCCCAAAGTCCGTCCGCATACTGCACACGCGCCATTGGAAGATGTTTGCCAGACAAAACAAGGTCGACTGTGACATCCGGTAGGGGTGCCGGGGAGATCGCTGCAAGAAGCGAACCCGACGACTTATCCCAGCAAAGGCTAAGCAGTTCGTAATCATGTTTGGCTGCGGCCTGTTCGGCAGTGGCATTCGGCTTTGCCGCAAGTAGATCCGCCGGGGTTTGTGAGGGCAGATCGAAGAGTGTCAGTGCGCTCGAGAATTCTTCGGTGTTCGGGTCGTCGTAGACAACCATGGTTTCCACGTTCCCGCGTTTATCAGGGCTCAATAACCAAGCCGCCGCCGAGCAGTTTGCCGAGCCCATCACGGCAGCTAGCCCCTCGGGTCCGATGAACCAGTAGAACTTAGCGTGCAGGGGGCGCTCGGCGGGCGCCCGAATCAAACGCAGTTCGACGGGCAAGTCCACTAGTTTGTCTGGGACTAGGCTTGCCATTCCGGGCGTAAGCGCCACCGTTGCCCGCTTAATTCCGAATGTCGAATGGGCCCAACGAAGGAACGCGCCCGATTCATCCGTTGAGCCGGTAAGTATTTTCAGTTCTTCGAACTGGCGTCCCGTCCAGCGTTGCGCTAGCGCAGGGCCTAATGCGCGATCCTGTCGACTGTAAAGGACAGTGCTGGCCGCACCCGAATCTACAGACGTCATCGCAAGCCACGGCACGTCTTTCATGCGACGCACCGCGTCCAATTCGAGCTCGCCGCTGCACCAAGACATCACGTCGTCAAGAAAGGCGTGAAGCCAAGCTCCATTATCAGCATGCTCGGGCCCCACCACCCACGCCGCGCCAAGCTCCTGATTTCCTCCCCAGCCGGAACTTGTCACGTTGCCGCTGCCCATCATGACCACGCCATCTTTGGCACCAAGACGAAGCATGACCTTGGGGTGAAAGGATCCCACGTGGTTGGCGCCCGCCAATAGGTAGCGCTTGCCAAGGTGCCAGAGCTGGCCTGCCGCCGCCTGTGTCCCTGCCTCGACTTGTCCTCGATCCCCTAGAACGAGGATGTCGCTCGATCGTCCCGCCCAAAGGTCCGGCAGAACTACCTGCTCGAAGAAGATAGGGTCGAAAGAATACGTCAGTAGCAGTGCCTTCTGGTAAGAACGTTCACGGCAGAACAGGCGCGGGTTCATGCCTGCGTTCCTTCGGACAACACCCTCAAGGCCCGCTTGAGCACCTGATCTCCGTCGCCGGTAATGCCGACGTCATCGATCAGATTTAGTTGCCGGAGCCACCCCAATGCCTGTTGAAGACGGGAAGCGGTGCGTCCACCGCCAAAGCTCTTGCCCCGCGAAAACCACTTGTTACTTTCTGCGGTGAGTAGTGCAACATCACGCCTCAGATCCACCTGCAAGCGGGACCACGTAATCTGGAGGTGCTGCTGGACCGTCCGATACGCAAGTTCCGCGGCGACCTGACGCAAGGACCGATCCTCGCGATGGAATCGCTCTAACTCCGGGAGAATGACTTCGCGTAACCCGAAGCGACGCCACCCCTGATGCGAGAGGCCGCTGTATTCCTGAATTCCCTCTCGCACAGCATTTCCGACGCGAATCGACGCCAGAACCCAGGCCACCACAGCCAGCGAGAGCGCCCCGGCACCTGATTTCAATGCGCGCCTGTAAAGGCGTGGCTCAACCAAGTCATCCGGCCATCGATTGATTCCGCCCGTCTGCATGCCAGGCACGGATACGCGAACTTCGATACGAGAATGAAGCTCCCGAAAAGACAAATCCGCCACAGACTCGTCATCGTCGAGCAAGCCGAGGTCGCGTAGCGCGGAGTCGTGCTCCCATACTCGCTCCATCAAGCCAGCAACTACGACGCCGCGGTCGACACCCAATAGACCACCGTCGGGGCTCGACATGATTTCGCCCATGACGGCTGCCATGACGGCCTCTTGTGTGACCGCGATGGAGTCACGCACACAATAGATCGTCCAGCGGTCCGCGACGCGATCCAGAATCGGTTCACCAAATCGCGACTTCGAGCAGGCCGCATCAAACAATGCTCCTTCAGTTGGACTGGCCTTCATCTTCGACGCCAGCGCGAGCAGACTCGCATATGTCCCAATGCGCGCCCGTTCTTTCGTTAATGGTTGCTCGGGGACAATCGCGTCGATCAGTAATTGCCGTTCATCGTCAGGAATTTGATCGATACGAGCGACGGTCCCCAGCTCGCTCAGGTCATCCTTTGATACTTCAGCGAGATCCGATTCCAAAAGCAGCCGCTGAATCACGGGCACATGACTCAGCCGGCGATCAACAATCGCGGCCAACGGGACACCTCGCTCAAAGACCAAACCGGGTACGGCGTCGTCTCGCGCTTTCGTGATGCCGAGTTGATCGGATGGGCCTGCATAGACAGTTGTCGCCGGAGACTTTGCCAGTGCCGAAATAGCCAAGTTCGCGGTGTTCGCCTTGAGCCGCAAGTGACCTTCATAAGACCCGATTAGGCCCCCGATTGATCGGTCTTGGAGAAGATTGCCAAGCACCAATGCGGATTCAATCCTTGCCGAGAAATCCGTAAAGCTCTGCCAACTATCGGGCTGACCGCTTTGGCCATATCGATGAATGAGCCAGGCGCGAAACGCGATATACCTTACCGAGGGCGTCACGCTCGTAATGCCATCAAGCAGGGTGCCACCGATCTCCTGGACAGGCAGGCGCAAGCCTAAAAGATCCAGCCCGCCCGTAATGACCGCTCCGCTAGAGACCCAAGTGGGTGCCTTTAAGTCTTTTCCATCCGACATTGTTATTGCCTATTCGCGGAGCAAACAGTTCGCAACGCCAGATGCGCTCTACTCCCAGCGACAATCCACCTAGTCTATCAACGCTCCGTCTGGGTCTTGGCCAGCTCGCTGGCATGCTGCTCGGTCTTGTTCGGCTTAACGGCCTTCACCCACTTGTACAGGCTGTGCGCCGACACACCCAGCCGCTGCGCAAATTCACTCACTGGATGGCCGCGTTCCACGATCTGACCAACCGCTTCGTCCTTGAACTCCGACGCGAATCGTTGGCTGCTCATACACATTCCTCCTAGGCTAAAATACCAGCCCGGAGTTGTCATCCGTACCGGGGGAAGTCCAATCGAAGCAGAGCCGCCTACTCCACCATCGGCAAATCCAGCTTTACGCCAAAATGACCTTCGTCCAATCCGCGCTTCCAACCGCCAACGATGAGCGCAGGAACACGACAGACGGTTACCGAAATACCTTGCTGCCTGAGTTCAGCGCGAAACTCTCGCGCATGTTTGCGCGACAAGTAACCGACTTGCTTGCCGTCGATTGCGACCAATATTGCTTGATTGTCGTGCGGATTATCATCTTCGAGGACCAACTCGGCGACGCAGTCGTGCCGTTTGCTTTCGTCGTCTTTTGCGCCCGCGATGGATTCGAGGGCCTCCTGATAGTGCGACTCTCCGACGACATCAAACTCGAAATGACCAGGACCTTGGATGTTCCCCATTAGTTCTTGGCGCGTTGGCTTGAAATTGTCGGGACCTCCGCAATTTTTGGTAAATACGTTGTGCGTTGACTTTGGTCGGCTCTTAACCCATGAATTCCAAACGATGGCAATTCCCACGAGAAACAGGAACCATTTCATAGAGACCCCCCTTTGAAGGCTCGGCAAGTCAGGCCGCCGGTGCCTCGCTAGAAGTCAGCATGATCGTACTGTCTGCATCCTGGCGAAAATCGCGACCAATTCTCGACACAATCGCAACGCGAATCGCATCTTGAAGATCTTGCCCCGTTCGCTGAAACCCGAGCCGCCGCGCGATTTCAACGATCAAGTCATCCAAAGGGACTCTCACATTGTCACGAAGGACTTCGGTCGCACAGAGGCGGATTTCGGACGGCGGAAGGTATTTCGCAAGGCGAAGTGATGCAGATTCGACATTGGAACGATTCCTTACGATCAAAGCACTGCCGTCGGGATCTGACCAGAAGTCCCCCTCCCTTGTGAGCCGGCCACTTGCAAGCAGCGCCTTCAAGGCCGCACTGACAGCGTTCTGTATTCGCGAGCCAGCTCGGTCGAGACCCCACACCGTCGCAACCCGACGGCCGACCTCGTCCTCATGGATGGGGCCCTCCAGCAAAACTATCCTGCCAGCCACCTCCATAAGCTTTGACCTCGGCACCTCATGGGGCGCAATCGTTGCATTCACCTCAAAATTCGCCACGATGTACGGACTACTATTTGGCGCGGGCCCCTCCAATCTTAGTGACTCCTGCGCAGGTGCCGATTCGTCCAATAATTCCGACGCTACTCGAGACGCAGCCGAGGGTAATGCTTCTTGCGATGGTGCAGTTTCCTTCGTCTCTAGACGACTCAGAACATCAAGCAATCGTCGTTCTTCCGTTGCTCTTCGATGAAACCAATCTGTGCTCCAGATTCGATGAATAACCCAACCCCGCGACTCCAGAATCTGTTGCCGGATGCGGTCCCGATCACGCGCGGAACGAGAGGAGTGATAGGTAGCGCCGTCGCATTCAATGCCGAGGCAGTATCGATTCTCGTTTGAGCTGTCCAAGACGCCGAGATCAATGTAGAAACCGGCCATACCCACCTGCGGGTCAACCTTGAAGCCGTGGCGACGAAGGAATTCAGCAACCGACTCCTCGAAGTCGCTATCAAAGGTTCGATCGGTCGGCGTAGGAATATCAAAGTAGCCCTTTTCGGCGAACTGGAGAAATTCCTTTAGCGCGACAACTCCAGGTTTACGTGAAGAAATGTCGATTTCATCGGCAGTAATGGGCGAGAACAATTCGCATCTCTCTCGCGCGCGAGAGATTAGGACATTCAGCCTGCGCTCGCCGCCGTCATTATTGATCGGACCGAAATTCTGGACAAAACGCCCATCGCTACCTCGGCCGTAACCGATCGAAATGAAGATGACGTCTCGCTCATCACCTTGGACACTTTCCAGATTCTTGACAAAGAATGGATGTGGCCGACTGGTAGAGAAGAAGGCTTCCAGGGACGGATCAGCGCGTCGCCGAGCATCGACGCGATCTCGGATCACGTCTCTTTGGGCAACTGAAAATGTCCCAACTCCAAGAGACTTGTTGGGCCACCGTCGCGCGAAATCACACACGGCCTCAGCGACAACTTCTGCCTCTATGACATTACTGGCACTTCTGCCTCTGTCGTAGCCACCTGGTGGAGTCTTGTGAAAAAAGATTCCAAGATCTTCGGACGCGCGACCCTTGACGATCGAAGGGGGCAATAACAGACGATTGTCATAGAAATTGCGATTGGAGACAGCGATCAAGGCAGGATGCTGACTCCGGTAATGCCAAGTCAACATCGTACGCGCGGACAGCGTAGCGCTACATAGACTGAGGATGCTCTCCATTGAGGCGACACTAGGCGTCCCATCATTTGTTACTTCATCGTCGATAACTTCGTCGGCGTCCGCCACTAGTCGGTTGAAGAAATTTGTCGGTGGCAGTTGCTTTGCGTCCCCGACCGTGACTACCTGCGAGGCCCTTGCCACCGCGCCAAGCGCATCCTCTGGCCGTACCTGACTCGCCTCATCTATCAGCAGGAGGTCAAAGTGCAAGCGGCCCGGCGGCAAGTACTGGGCCACCGAGAGCGGACTCATCATGAAGACCGGCTTTAGTTGCTGGACGGCATGGCCTGCCTGATCTATGAGCTTTCGCACGGGCAGGAGTCGGCGAATCTTATTGAGCTCGCCACGAATTACGCCCATGTCACCAACACTGCCGGTTGGCTTGTTATCGAAATGCTTGCGCGCAACCTCCAGCGCCGCAGCTTTGATGCGTCGTCTGTCGAGATCCCGAAACGCTGACACGCGCCTGTCCAGGATTCGCCCGTCCATGCGGGCCAATTCTGGGTCGTGCTCGCACATTTGGTTCCAGATCTGTTCCAGAACTGCGAGCCGCACCCGATCAACGAGTTCGCCGGGTTGAATCACGCCGTCGTAGACTCGCTTGTGGAGCGGACCATCCGTGGTGTCTGCGATCCAAGCTAGTCCATCGCGGACCGGGGGCCATTCGTTGAATCGCTCTGCCGCTTCCTTCCATCCAAGCGACCGGCGTTCCAACTGCCCCACGGTTCCGGCGAGCCCTTCAATTGGGCCGACCAGACTCACATCCGAAAGCTGCGTTGTTGCGGCGAGTTGTTGCAGAGTTGTGTGCACACGAACCGTAACGGCCGAAAGCTTAGCCGCCCACTCTTGTGGGGTATCTGACCACCCCAAAAGACGCGCGTTACGGATCGATAGACTTGGCTCAAGCGGAGTGAGAGCGTGTAGCCATCCACTGAGGCAAGCCAATCGCGCCCAGCCGGCTGGTAGCGCCGCCCAGACTGCTCCGAGATCATCACGGAACAGAGGCGCAACTTGCTCAAGACGACCAGCCAGCGCCTGACCCTCGATCAGGAGATCGAGAAGCTCAAGTCGCCGGTTATAGCTGCCTGGAAACCCGGATTTGCACGCACCGCGACAACATCGAACTGCGTCGCGGTAGGGTGATCTGAAAACACGAAACCACGAGTGCCCCATCTCCGCAATCGCTGTTCGCTCAGAGGTCCAGTCCCGCGACCAAGCCGCGTCAACGAATTGCCCTTCAAGGCTTTCCTTTATCTCTGCCAACCTCTTTGCAGTTGCCAGCAGATCGTCAAGTTGCGAAAGTTCTTGCGTCCAACGTGGATTGCAAAGCAGCCCTAGCGTTTCGTCAGGTTTCCGGGCGGCAAGCGAAAGCGCAGTAGCAATATCCGTAAGACGTGAGAGCGGAATGTCGCGAAAATCGCCGGCGCCTTTGCCGCGCACCAGTGGCCACACCGCACGAAGAACAACTTCGAGCCCCTGCACGGCAGCCAGTAACTTCGCGGCGATAGTTGCTATTCGTTGCACATCGAGCGGATTAAGCGGAGGGCTGCCGCTGCCGCGCCATGGGTGCCTGGCCGGGACGCCCGTAACCAAAAGACGCTCACGGAGTTCCAGCAATTCCGAGAACAGATGTTCGCGCTCCGCTGTAGATAGGGTCTCCGCGCCTTTGACACGGAAGTCCGGTCTCGCGACTGCTCTATCAAGCAATCGGCAGATCTGCCCGATTACCTGGAAGGGGGTATCGCCGCCGGGTTCACGGATCTTGTGCAGCCGATCGGAGTGCGCCCAGAGTGATGCCGTCTGCTCATCAAGCAGTTGGCAGAGATTGCCCGGTGTACCGGGCGGGCTCGGCGCCTCCAAAGCCTCACGAAGTTGTGCCAGCACTTGTTGCTTGGCTGCGCGGCGACTGTGTAGCTCGAAGCAGAGGGGACCAAGACCCACAGACTTCAGGCGCTCATAAACGACATCCAGTGCGGCCATTTTCTCCGCAACAAACAAGACGGACTTACCTTGATAGATCGCAGCGGCGATCATGTTGGCAATGGTCTGCGACTTGCCAGTTCCGGGCGGCCCCTGAACGACTAGATCCCGCCCAGCCACAGCCGCTTGGATAGCCATCGTCTGATAGCTGTCAGCGTCGAGCACATACTGGAGATCCGCTGCCTTGAAAACGTCGTCGATCCGGCGATCATCCGGTATTACTGGTGGGTCGTTGACCGGGTTCTCTTCCTGCGGAGCGAGGAGTTTCCGAAGGACGCTGTGGTTGAGAAGGGCATCAACGGTCGGCCAGTTCGTTGGGTCCAGATCTCGCCAGAGCAGGAACTTACTGAACGAAAAGAATCCGAGCAGTATCTCGGACCCGAGGACCTCCCAGCGCGCGGCACTGGACACGGCCGTTCGCACCTGGTCGAAATAGTTACTTGGGGTCCAATCATCTGAGTCGGGCAGGTCGGGAAGTTGAATAGAGTGTTGCTCCGCGAGCCACACCTTCAGCGACACATTGGTAAAAAGATCCTCATCACGCGCCTTCAGGCG
>Ga0315273_10011878_pt1 | contig 11150 bp, 5 predicted proteins | sample YL17G02_0_MG_FD_205753 | JGI IMG/M metagenome (GOLD analysis project Ga0315273, IMG submission 205753) | Sediment microbial communities from Yellowstone Lake, YNP, Wyoming, USA - YL17G02_0 | ecosystem: Environmental > Aquatic > Freshwater > Lake > Sediment | place: USA: Wyoming | collected...
GCAGCCGGCTGATGGAGCTCACCGAACGCCGGGCAAAACCCGCCGTCTATTTCGGCGGCAAATCGCGGATCATCGATTTCGCGCTGTCGAACGCGCTCAACTCGGGCATCCGGCGCATGGCGGTCGCGACCCAATACAAGGCGCACAGCCTGATCCGGCACCTGCAGCGCGGCTGGAACTTCCTGCAACCCGTCCGCAACGAGAGCTTCGACATCCTGCCCGCGAGCCAGCGCATCGGCGAAGACAAGTGGTATGCGGGCACGGCCGACGCGGTATTTCAGAACATCGACATCATCGACGGCTACGCGCCCGAATACCTCGTCATCCTCGCGGGCGACCATATCTACAAGATGGACTACGAGCGCATGCTGGTGCAGCACGTCAACGCCGGCGCCGACGTCACCGTCGCCTGCATCGAGGTGCCGGTCGCGGAGGCGACGGGCTTCGGCATCATGCACGTCGACGCGGCCGACCGCATCGCGGCGTTCGTCGAAAAGCCCGAGCACCCGCCGGAGATGCCGGACCGGCCCGGCTGGGCGCTGGCGAGCATGGGGATCTACGTATTTCGTCGCGAATTCCTGAACGAGCAGCTGAAGCGCGACGCGGCAGACCCGCATTCGAGCCGCGACTTCGGCCGCGACATCATTCCGTGGCTCGTCCAGCACGGCAAGGCCGTGGCCCACCGCTTCGCAAGCTCGTGCGTTCGCTCGCGCGACGAAGCCGAGGTCTACTGGCGCGACGTCGGGACGCTCGACGCCTATTGGAAGGCCAACACCGACCTGACCGACGTCGTTCCCGCGCTCGACCTCTATGACCGCGAATGGCCGACCTGGACGTACGCGGAAATCACGCCGCCGGCGAAGTTCGTGCACGACGTCGATGGCCGGCGCGGCATCGGCACGTCATCGCTGGTGTCGGGCGGCTGCATCGTTTCCGGCTCGACGCTGCGCCACTCGCTGCTGTTCACCGGCGTTCACCTGCATTCGTACGGGCACGTCGAGAACGCCGTCGTCCTGCCCTACGTGGAGATCGGTCGGGGGGCGCGGCTCACCAACGTGATCATCGACAGCGGAGTCAGGATTCCCCCCGGCCTGATCGTGGGTGAAGATCCCGAGGTCGACGCGGCGCGTTTTCGCCGCACGCCAGGGGGCATCTGCCTCATCACGCAGCCGATGATCGATCGGCTGGGCTTGAGCGCCTAGCCGGCTCATGCCAAGCCTGCACGTCCTCGCGGTCGCATCGGAGGTTTACCCGCTGGTAAAGACCGGCGGCCTCGCGGACGTCGTGGGGGCGATGCCGGCGGCGCTCGCTCGCGAAGGCATCGCGACGCGCACGCTGGTTCCCGGCTATCCCGTCGTGCTCGACGCGTTGCGCAAAGCCGAGGAAGTCCACAGGTTCGCGCAACTGCATGGCGGACCGGCGCGGCTGCTCGTTGCGCACGTTGCGAAGCTCGATCTGCTCGTCCTCGATGCGCCACATCTTTACGCCCGGCCGGGAAATCCCTATCTCGGCGCCGACGGCAAAGCGTGGCCCGATAACGCGCTTCGCTTCGCGGCACTCGCGACAGGCGCGGCCGCGATCGCGCGCGGCGCTGTCGCTGGTCTTGCGCCCGACGTCGTCCACGCGCACGACTGGCAGGCGGGCCTCGTCCCCGCGTTGCTCCACTACAGCGATGCGCCGCGACCGGGCACCGTGATGACGGTGCACAACCTCTCGTTCCAGGGACAGTTCCCGCGCGAGCTGCTGGCGACGATCGGATTGCCTGCCCACGCGTATGCGATCGACGGTGTCGAATATCACGGAACGATCGGCTACCTCAAGGCCGGGTTGGCCCTCGCCGACCGCATCACCACGGTATCGCCGACCTACGCCGCGGAGATCCGCACGCCTGAGGGCGGGATGGGGCTCGACGGACTCTTGCGCCAGCGCGCCGACGTTCTGACCGGCATTCTCAATGGCGTCGACGACACGGTGTGGAATCCGGCGATCGACGCGCATCTCGTCGCGCGTTTCGACGCAAAGCACCTCGCCCGGCGCGCACCGAACAAGGCGGCGCTGCAGCGGCACTTGGGCCTCGATGTCGAGCCCGCTACCTTCGTTTTCGGGGTCGTCAGCCGGTTGACACTGCAGAAGGGGATGGACCTCCTGCTCGATGCGTTGCCGGCAATCACCGACAACGGCGCGCAGCTCGCCCTCCTGGGCTCCGGCGATAAATCGCTCGAGGACCACTTCGCCGCCGCCGCGTCCCGCCACCCCGGGCGCGTCGCCGCGGTGATCGGTTACGACGAGCCGATCGCACATCGGGTGCAGGCAGGCGCCGACGCGCTGCTCGTGCCGTCGCGCTTCGAGCCCTGCGGCCTCACCCAGCTCTGCGCGCTGCGCTACGGCGCAATCCCGATCGTGGCGCGTGTCGGCGGCCTCGCCGACACGATCATCGACGCCAACGAGATGGCGCTGGCCGCAGGAACCGGCACGGGCATCCAGTTCGCGCCGGTGACGCGCGAAAGTCTCGAACTCGCGATTGGCCGCGCCATCGCGTTGCGGCGCGACCGCGCAGCGTGGCGGCGAATGCAGTCGCGCGCCATGGCGACCGACGTCGGCTGGACCCGCCCCGCGAAACGGTACGCCGCACTGTTTCGCGAGGTCGCCGCGCGCCGCGCGGACTAAAACATGCGCCACATCGGCCCCGGCAAACCCGAGCCGCTCGGTGTTTCGCTCGCGCCCGAGGGCGTGAATGTCGCCATCTTCTCGGCGCACGCGACGGCGATCGAATTCTGCCTCTTCGACAAGGCGGGCCGGCACGAGGTCGAGCGCATCGCGTTGCCGGAACGCACGGGCGACGTGTTTCACGGTTTCGTCGCCGGCGTTGCGGCCGGTGACCGTTACGGGCTGCGGGCGCAAGGCCCGTACGACCCGCGTCATGGTCACCGCTTCAATCCCGCGAAACTCCTCGTCGATCCGTACGCGCGGGCGCTCGACCGACCCTTTGCCTACCATCCGGAGTTGGTCGGCGGTGGGGATGACCGCGCGACACGCGACGACGCCGACAGCGCATCGTTCCTGCCCAAGGGAGTCGTGACGCCGCTCGCGATGCCGGCAGCGTCGCAACGGCCGCGAGTGCCGTGGGCAGCGACGATCCTCTACGAGCTGCACGTGCGCGGCTTCACGCGGGCGCATCCGGACGTGCCGGAAGATCTCCGCGGCACCTGTGCGGGCCTTGCCCACCCCGCCGCGCTCCTGCACCTGACGCGGCTCGGCATCACGACCGTCGAGCTGATGCCGATTGCGGCCGCCATCGACGAGCGCCATCTCGCGCGCCAGGGGCTCACCAACTACTGGGGCTACAACCCCGCTGCGCTGTTCGTCCCCGATCCGCGGCTGGCACCTGGGGGCATCGACGAGTTGCGCAGCTGCGTGGACGCCCTGCACGCGGCCAACATCGAAGTGATCCTCGACGTCGTCCTCAATCACACCGGTGAAGGCGATGCGCCCGGACCGACGTTGTCGCTGCGCGGCCTCGACAACGCGACCTGCTACCGGAGCTTCGCTGACGATCGCGCCCGCTACGTCGACGACACCGGCTGCGGCAACACGCTCGCCCTGGACCGGCCGCCGGTGCTCCGCCTCGCGCTGGACGTGCTTCGCTACTATGCCGAGACGGCGGGCGTCGACGGGTTTCGCTTCGACCTTGCGACGACACTCGGCCGCCGCGACGACGGATTCGATCCCGCCGCGCCGCTCCTGCAGGCGATCGCGCAGGATCCCGTGTTGCGCGATTTGAAGTTGATTGCGGAACCGTGGGACGTCGGGCCGGGCGGGCATCGCCTCGGCGCGTTCCCGCCCGGATGGGGTGAATGGAACGACCGCTATCGCGACACCGCGCGGCGATTCTGGCGCGGCGACAGCGGGCTCATCGGCGATATGGCAACACGTCTCGCGGGCTCGGCCGACGTCTTTGCGACGCGCGCGCGCGCCCCATCGCGGTCGGTCAATTTCGTCACGGCGCACGACGGCTTCACCCTCGCCGACCTCGTGGCCTACGCAGCGAAGCACAACGAGGCGAACGGCGAGGACAACCGCGACGGCAGCGACGCCAATGGCTCGTGGAATCACGGCGTCGAAGGGCCTACGCCAGACCCCGCGGTACGCGCGGCGCGTGAGCGCGACATTCGCAACCTGCTCGCGACGCTGCTGCTGTCCCGGGGGACGCCGATGCTCGCGATGGGCGACGAGCTCGGACGCACGCAGCGGGGCAACAACAATGCCTACGCGCAGGACAACGCGCTGACGTGGATCGATTGGCAGAACGCCGACCGGGAACTCACCGAGTTCGTCACCGCGCTGATCGAACTGCGCAAGCAGCACGCCGCGTTGCGCCTCGAGCGCTGGCTCACGGGCGCGCCGGTCGACGGGAGCGGCATCCCGGATGTCGAGTGGCGTCATCCGGACGGTCGAGCAATGACCGACGGCGACTGGACGAATCCGGAGGGTCGCGCCCTCGTCGCGATCCTCTACGCGAGCCCGACCGACACGGCGGCCGCCGATCGCGTCGCGGTCGCGCTCAACGCCGGGAAAAATCCCGTCACCCTACTGTTGCCCGACGCGCGCGAGGGCTTCGCGTGGCGCCGCGCCATCGACACGGCGTTGCCCTCGGGACAATCCGATCCCGCGAGTCGTGTCGTGGTCGACGCCGCGCTCGTTACGGCGCGGTCGGTGGTCGTCGTCGCGGAAGAACCGGATGCGGCGCCCCGGCGTCGTAGCTCGGGTGTTGCGCCGGAGGCACTCGACCGGCTCGCCGCCGCCGCCGGCATTGCCGACGAATGGTGGGATATGGCGGGCGAGCGCCATATCGTCGCCGCCGAAACCAAGCGCGCATTGCTCGCGGCGATGGGGCTGACCGCGGACTCGACCGGTGAAGCGCGCGCGCGTCTCGCCGAAATCGCCGATCGGCGCGAGCGTCGCCTGCTGCCGGCGTTCGTCGTCACGCGCGAGGGATCTTCGGCAGAGGTCGCCATTGCGCCGGCGAACGCAAACCGGCGTCATCGCGCCCTTCTTTGCCTGCAGCACGAGGACGGGGCCGAGCGCCTTCTCCCGGTCGCGATCGACGACCTTCCCGCGAACGTCGTGACGGCCACGGACGGGCGCGCCGTCACGCAGCGGATCCTTACGCTGCCGCCGCTGCCGGTCGGCTACCACACGCTGCGCTTCAACGACGATTCCGGTCCCACCTGCCGCGTAGTGGTCGCCCCGGAAAAATGTTTCCTTCCGCCCGAGATTCGCGACGGCGCGCGCCGTTTCGGTCTCGCCGCACATCTGTATGCGTTGCGGCGGCGTGGCGATCAGGGCATCGGCGATTTCACGACGCTCTCGATCCTGAGCCAAACCACGGCCCGCGCGGGCGGCAGTGTCGTTGGCATCAATCCGCTGCACGCGCTCTTCGCCGAAGATCGCGAACGCGCGAGCCCCTATCATCCCTCCGACCGCCGTTTTCTCGATCCGATCTACGTCGATGTCGAGCGCGTGCCCGATCTCGCGGCCTCACGCGAGGCGCGCGCGCTGCTCGAGGACAACGGCCGTCTCATCGCGGCGCTCTCGGCGCGCGCCGACGTCGACTACACCGCGGTCTGGCAGTTCAAGCGGACGCTGCTGGATGCATGCTTCGCGCACTTCGAGCAGCGCTCCGGCGCCGACTTGCTCGTCGCCGAATTCGATCGCTTTGTCGCCGCCGGCGGTCTGCCGCTGCAGCAGTTCGCGCGCTTCGAGGCGATCGCGGCGGCGCATCCGCGCCTGCCCTGGTACCGGTGGCCGCACGCTTTGCGCGAATCCGATGCTTCGGGAATCGCCGACTTTGCGGGGCGGCACGCGCGCCGGGTCCGGTTCGCTCTTTACCTGCAGTGGCTCGCGGACCGCCAGCTCGGCGCCGCCGCCCGGCACGCGCGTGCGGGCGGCCTGACGCTCGGGTTCTTTCGCGATCTCGCGGTCGGTGCTGCCCCGGATGGCGCCGAGGTGTGGGCGAATCCCCGCGCATTTGCACGCGGCGCGTCGATCGGAGCCCCGCCCGATCCGTTTTCCACCGCGGGCCAGAACTGGAACCTCCCGCCGCCAAATCCGGAGACGCTGGTGGCGTCTGCCGGCGCGGGCTTTCGCGATCTGCTTGCCGCCAACATGCGGCATGCCGGCGCGCTGCGGATCGATCACGTGATGGGGCTGTCGCGGCTGTTCTGGATTCCGGAGGGAGCCACCGCGGCGGACGGCGCCTATGTCCGATATCCGCTCGACGCTCTGCTCGGCGTCGTCGCAACCGAGAGCGTCCGGGCACGCTGCGTCGTGGTCGGCGAAGACCTGGGAACCGTGCCGGAGGGCTTTCGCGAGCGGCTCGCGGCTGCCGATGTCCTCTCGTACCGGGTGCTCTGGTTCGAACGCGACGGTTCGGGCTTCGCCGCTCCTTCGCGTTATCCAGCCAAAGCGGTGTCGTGCGTGTCGACGCATGATCTGCCGACCGTTGCGGGTTGGTGGACCGGCACGGACATCGACGAGAAACATTCACTTGGACTGCTGACGGAAGACGATACCGCATGCGCCCGTGCGGAGCGGCTTGCCTCGAAGAAGGCGTTGGCGGATGCCCTCGATCAGGCCGGCGTTACCCAGGGCGCGCGGGTGAACGGCGCGGCGCCGCACGATGCCGCGATCACGGCGGCGATCCACCGTTATGCGTGCGCATCCACGTCCGCGCTGGTGATGATCCAGGCCGATGACCTTGCCGGCGAGACGGTGGCCCTCAACCTCCCGGGCACCGATCGCGTGCGCCCGAACTGGCGCCGGAAGCTCAACGTCGACGTCAAAGACCTGTGGACGTCCAGCGCGGGTGTACTGGCAACCGCCGATTTCGCGACCGCGAGAACCGGGCGCTGACCCCCTCTGCGAGCTTTCACGGAAAAGTAGGGTCAGACTCGACTTTTTTCGGGATTCGCCGATTGGCAAACGGTCTGCCAAAAGTCGAGTCTGACCCTACTTTTCAGCGCAGGTGATGAACCTGCTGGCCGAGCATTTCGGGAATGATCAGCGTGGTGCCGCGTTCGGTCACGTGAAAGCGTCGCCGGTCCTCGTCCGGATCGAGCCCGACCGTGAGCCCTTCCGGCAGCCGGCAATGCTTTTCGACAACGGCCCTCTTCAGCACCACGTTGCGGCCCACCTCGACGCTGGGCAGAACCACCGAATCCTCGATCGTGCAGTAGTCGTGGACGCGTACATTCCAGAACAGCACGGACCGGCGCACGATCGAGCCGCTGATGATGCAGCCGCTGGCGACGATCGAGTCGATCGCCGTGCCGCGCCGGTCATCGTCGTCGAACACGAACTTCGCCGGCGGCAACTGCTCCTGGTACGTCCAGATCGGCCAGTCCGAATCGTAGAGATTCAATTCCGGCACGACGTCGGTCAGCGCGACGTTGGCCTCCCAGTAAGCATCGATGGTGCCGATGTCGCGCCAATACGGGACGCCATTGCTTATGTTCACGCAGCTGTCGGCGAAAAAATGGGCGTGGGCGCGCGCGCCCTGCCGCAGGAGGCGCGGGATGATGTCCTTCCCGAAGTCATGGCTGGAAGTCGCGTCGTCGGCGTCGCGCAACAGCTCGTCGTACAGAAACGCGGCGTCGAACACGTAGATGCCCATGCTGGCGAGCGCCCGGTCCGGCCGACCCGGCATCGGCGCCGGTTGCGACGGTTTCTCCTGGAATCCCACGACGCGACGCTCGGCGTCCACGGCCATCACTCCGAGGGAAGGCGCCTCGCCCAGCGGGACATCGATGCAGGCGATCGTCATCTGCGCCCGCGCGCCGACGTGTTCTTCGAGCATGCGGCCATAGTCCATCTTGTAGACATGGTCCCCGGCCAGGATCAGCACGTACTCGGGGTCGTGGCGCCGCAGGATGTCGAGGTTCTGGTAGATCGCATCGGCGGTGCCCTGGTACCAGGTCGCGTCGATCCGCTGTTGCGCCGGCAGCAGGTCGACGAATTCGTCGAACTGGCCGTCGAGAAAACTCCAGCCGCGTTGCACGTGCCGGATGAGGCTCTGTGCCTTGTACTGCGTGCAGATCCCGATGCGGCGGATGCCCGAGTTCACGCAGTTCGACAACGCGAAGTCGATGATCCGGAATTTGCCCCCGAACGGCAGCGACGGCTTCGCGCGCCAGTTGGTCAGTTCCCCGAGGCGACTGCCCCTGCCGCCGGCCAGGATCAGCGCGAGCGCATTCTTCGTCAACGGACTGGGCAATCGCTTGGCGCGCCCGCCATGGGCGAGAGCCTCGAGCAAGTCCTGTTCGGCAACGATGTTCATCACGATTCGGCCCGGACAACGTCATGAACAGTCCGCGGCGCACACGCCACCGGCCCAACGACAGCTAGGCGCGCAGCAGCGCCTCCATCCGGGCTTCCGCCTCGAGCCAATCCTCCATCTCATGACCCGTCTCGAAGCCCCTTTTCTCGGCGCAGTAATACGCGGCCTCGGCAATCATCAGTTGCTTCGTTTCAAGATCGACAGGGCGGTCCATCGCGATTTGCGATTCCATCTTGCCGGGCTTGCTGTCACCGGCAGGCGGCAAGACCGGTGGGATCGCGGAAATGCGGCCTGGATGCCGCGACGACGTGGTGTGCAGCGCAGACATTGTCATCTCCTTGTCTACATTTTCCCCAATTTATGTTTCTTCGTCTTGTGCTCTACACACTACGCGCCGACACCGGCTTTCCATTGACGTCTGTCAAACAGCGGCTCAACTCCCGCAACATAATTCATGTTGCAGCGCACACATCGAACGCCGATCCCAAGTGTCGCGAACGAACGAGTCGCTGTCACCGCCCACCGACGTCCGCGCGAGGTCGGTCGCGACACCAGACACGCTGCCGCGCATCGCGACTTCGGCCTCGAACTCGCGCGGGCCGAGGATGGCCGCGTCATTCGAAGCAGCCGGTGCGCGCATGCGGGTCGACCCTCGGCTCGATGCCGAGCAACAACGCGTCGAGCGCAATCGCCTGCGGCATCACGTCGAGGCAGCGGTCGCGGTTCGCGCTCCTGACTTAAGCTTGATATTGGTCAAACACGTTCGGGCTACTCCGGCGAAAATGACGTCTCGGTGCCCACTGCGTGACCCGCCGCGCCCGGTGAGCCGGTCCAACGATGGCGCGATCCGGCAGCGCGGCCGATCGCCCGTCGCGCGTTGCGGGTCTGACGATGCCTTCCGTCCCTGACATTGCGTCGCCACCGCCGGCGCGCATCGCTGTCGCACCTGCCCTCCTGCTGCGGATCGTCGCCGAGCTGGCGCGCGACGTACGGGCCGGCAGCGGGTCGGCGCCGCAGGTGGAGCTCGATAGCAACCTCGAGCGCGACCTCGGCTTCGACAGTCTCGAACGGTCGGAGCTGCTGCTGCGGGTCGAGCGTGCGTTCGGCGTCCGCCTGCCGGCGCGCACGTTGGTGAGCGCGGAGACGCCGCGCGACCTGCTGCGCGCAGCGCAAGCCGGCAGCGCATCGTCGCTCCCGTCGTCGACGGCCATCGCGGCCCCGCTCGTCGGCCAGAATGTCGAGATTCCCGACCACGCTGCGACCTTGCTCGACGCACTGGAATGGCACGCACGCACGCAGCCGGATCGCACGCATGTCACTCTGCTCGCCGAAGCGGATGCCGGCCCCGCCGCGCAGCCGCTCACCTATGGCGAACTCGTCGCCGAAGCATCGCGCGTCGCGGGCGGCCTCCTCGCCTGCGGCTTGGAGCCCGGTCAAAGCTGCGCCATCATGCTGCCGACGTCGCGCGAGTTCTTCGTCGCGTTCTTCGGCATCCTGCAGGCAGGCGGCGTGCCGGTCCCGATCTATCCGCCGGCAAGGCGCTCGCAGCTCGAGGAGCACCTGCGCCGGCAGTCGGGCATCATCGCCAACGCACTCGCGGCCATCCTGGTCACGACGCCGTCGGCGCGCGCCGTAGCGCGGTTGCTGCGTGCCGCCGCCCCCTCGCTGAAACACATCGTGTCGGTCGCCGAACTCGGCACATCCGCGTCGTCGGCAGCGCGATGGCGACCCGGCGCCGCCGACATTGCCTTGCTCCAATACACGTCGGGCAGCACCGGGAGCCCCAAAGGCGTCATCCTCACGCATGCCAACCTGCTCGCGAACATACGCGCGATGGGCCGCGCGGTCGCCGTCGCGCCCACCGACGTTTTCGTGAGCTGGCTTCCGCTCTATCACGACATGGGATTGATCGGCGCGTGGCTCGGCAGCCTCTATTACGCGATCCCGCTGGTCGTGATGTCGCCGACCGACTTCCTCGGCCGACCCGAAAGCTGGCTGTGGGCGCTGCACCGCTATCGCGCGACACTGTCCGCCGGGCCGAACTTCGCCTACGAGATGTGCGCGACGCGCATAGACGAGAGCCGCCTCGCCGGACTCGATCTCTCGGGGTTGCGCATTGCGTTCAATGGAGCGGAGCCGGTGCGCCCCGAAACCATCACCCGATTCGCCAAACGCTTCGCGGCGTTCGGGTTCGACGCACGGGCGCAGACGCCCGTCTACGGGCTGGCGGAGAGCGCGGTCGGCCTTGCGTTTCCGCCACTCAACCGGGGTCCGCTGATCGATCGCGTCGATCGCGGGCGGCTCGCCCAGACCGGCGTGGCGACGCCGGCCGCGGTGGGAGATCCGCGCGCGCTGCCGGTCGTGGCCTGCGGACAGCCGCTGCTCGGACACGAAATCCGGATCATCGACGCGACGGGGCGGGAGCTGCCCGAGCGGCACGAGGGCCGGATCGAATTCCGCGGTCCCTCCGCCACCAGCGGCTACTTCCGCAATCCCGAGGCAACCCGCGGCCTGTTCCACGGTGATTGGCTCGACACCGGCGACCTTGGCTACATCGCCGGGGGCGACCTTTATCTGACCGGCCGGGTCAAGGACATCATCATCCGGGGCGGTCAGCATATCCACCCGCAGGAAACCGAAGCGGCGGTCGGCAACATCCGCGGCATCCGCAAAGGCTGCGTGACCGTCTTCGGAGTGCCCGACCGTGCCTCCGGAACCGAGCAGGTGGTGATCCTCGCCGAAACGCGCGAGACCGATCCTGCCCGAAGGCAGGCGCTGCGTGCGGCCGTTGCGGAGTCCGCGCTCGCGCTGCTCG
>Ga0315273_10011879_pt1 | contig 11150 bp, 11 predicted proteins | sample YL17G02_0_MG_FD_205753 | JGI IMG/M metagenome (GOLD analysis project Ga0315273, IMG submission 205753) | Sediment microbial communities from Yellowstone Lake, YNP, Wyoming, USA - YL17G02_0 | ecosystem: Environmental > Aquatic > Freshwater > Lake > Sediment | place: USA: Wyoming | collected...
CTGGGAATATTCTGGCAGATCGGAATTTCAAACTTGAAAGACAGGGATCAGAGACAGAATAACATGATAGAGCTGAAAGAAAAACTCCGGGAAATGCAGATGTCCCATTACAGGTGGGTGGATAATTTAAGAGAAGCAGTCAGGAGAAAGGGCAAGTTTGAAGGCGAATTAGATCCGACAAACTGTGTATTCGGCAAGTGGTACTATTCGTATCAACTGCCATATCCTGAATTGGAAAAACTTTTCAAATCCTTTGAAGAACCTCACAAAAAAATGCATCAGTCCGGTGAAGCAGTTGTAAGAGCAATAGGACAAGGGAATATTCCCGAGGCAGATAGAGTGTCATTGCATACCCGTCAGGTTCTCCTGCCAGAACTCATGAAAGTTTATGATCCGTTTATGCAAGGCATTGGCGATGTATATTTACAGCAGAAAGCAGAGACAGAGAAGTCTGTCCAGACACAAAAAAATACATCCAAGGCCATAATAATTCTTTCATTAATATCAGTAGTCATATTGGCGGTTTTACTGACCCGAGGCATTGTAAGACCGTTAAAAAGGGTTACTGACACTGCAAATAAGATTGCAGAAGGCGATATCCCTGATTTTACACATGCAGCGACCAGCGGAGAAAGTAACAACGAGATTATGCAGATGGAAAATGCCTTTGCCCGGATGGCGATCTCGTTGAATGAACTGGCAAAAACAGCGGGTAAGATAGCCTCCGGAGATCTTGAAGCTGTTGTAAAGATCAGATCGGATAAGGATATCCTGGGGAATGCTATTTCAAAAATGGTCGAGAATCTGAAACAGAGCGTTGAAGAGCTGCATACAAATTCCATGAACCTTGCCCTGGGGATGAGTGATTATTTCAGCGTTATTTCAGAATTAGCCATTGGCAATCTTAACGTGAAGGCTTCAGATGATACAGGGGATGACCTCTTGAACCAGTTGGGAAAGGTTACGAACGGAATGATCTCTGAGTTCAAAACACTTTCTGAATGTATAGAAGAAGTAAAGGGAGGCAATCTGGATGTGAAGGTTCATGTGCGGTCTGACAAAGATACTCTCGGCATCGGCTTCCAGCATATGCTTGACCATCTCCGGGAAACGTCAGAAGAACTGCATTCAAGCTCGATGAATCTTGCAATGGGTCTGACCGAATACTTTATGATCCTCCAGAAGGTCGCTGCAGGAGATTTGACCATCAGTGCCAATGAAGATACCGGTGATGATTTATTAAATCAACTTGGTAAGGCGACGAATACGATGATCGTTTCACTAAAAGATCTCAACATGAAAGTCCTGGAACAGGCTGAGTTGCTCACGAGTTCAGCAAAATCCATGGCATCTGTTACAAAGCAGTCAACACGCGCACTTTCTGAACTTTCAAGCGCGATTTCCCTGATATCATCAGCTGCGACCTCAGTTGCGGAAAATTCTCAGGGTGCATCTTCTGCATCACAGGTTGCAAATGAATCAACTCAGAAGGGAAGCGAGTTGATGTCCAGGCTTTCAGAGAAGACTAAAATACTGCAGGTTGCAACAGAAAGGTCAGTTGATGCAATGAAGAGCCTTTCAACCCGTTCATCAGAGATAGGCAAGATAGTCAATGTCATTACAAAGATAGCCTTTCAGACGAACCTCCTGTCGTTAAATGCTGCAATAGAAGCAGCCAGAGCCGGTGAATCCGGACACGGGTTTGCTGTGGTTGCTGACGAAGTCCGCAAACTTGCCGAGAGTTCAGCTAATTCTGCCCGTGAAATATCAAAAATAATCAAAGAGGTTCAGGATGAGACAGAAGAAGCAATGAGGTCGGTTCAGGAAGGCAAAAAAGAAATGGAATCAGGGGCGATGCTGACAAATGAGATCAGCCAGCAGTTCACAGGCATTTCTTCACAGGTCAAAAACATAGTCAAGCAGATTGAGAGCATAGTTGCTGCAGCAGCAGATACTGCATCATCAGCTGAAGAGGCATCGGCTTCATCAGAAGAACAGACAGCAGCCATGGAGGAACTCTCTGCTTCGGCTACAGAGCTTTCGAGTTCAGCGCAGATTCTGCAGGATACAATGGCAAGGTTTAAGGTCTGAGACATTTCTTCCATGCAAAAGATCATTCAGGATTTAATCCAGAAGAATAACACGAAAATACTTCTCATTGTACTTGATGGCCTCGGGGGGCTTCCTAAGGAAGGTAAGACCGAGCTTGATGCTGCAAATAAACCAAATCTTGATTCACTTGCCATAAATTCTGCATGCGGACTTCATATGCCTGTTGCCATGGGCATAACTCCTGGAAGCGGACCGGGCCATTTGTCACTTTTCGGCTATGATCCGGTTCAATGGCAGATCGGCAGAGGTGTGTTAGAGGCCCTCGGCCTTGGCATAGAGTTAAGAAAGACAGATATTGCCATACGTGTAAATTATGCCACCATCGAAAATGGCATAATTCAGGACAGACGTGCCGGGAGACCTCCAACAGAGGAAAGCAGGAAGATTACCGGAAAACTTCAGGAGAGAATCAGGAAGATTGATGATGTTGAGATAATCTTTGCTCCGGGTATCGAGCACAGGTTTGCTACAGTGCTCAGATTTCCTGAACCCTTACCTAAGGGATCGGCTTCGATAAAAGATACAGACCCGCAAAAAGAAGGAAAGGCGCCTGTCCCATTGACTCCTGATACACCAGAGGCTGAGAGAGTTGCAAGAGTTGTTGAGAGATTGATATCAGATATCGCAGATATCATAAGAAATGAGCAGAAGGCAAACTCTATCCTGCTGCGCGGATTTTCACAGGTGCCTGATATCCCTCATTTCGAAGATACATATGGACTGAAGTCCCTCTGCATAGCTGTCTATCCCATGTACCGTGGTCTTGCCAAGCTGATCGGAATGGATGCCAGACCCTTGAAAGGTGATATAAGGGAAGAGATAGATTTCCTGAAAAAGAATTATAATGACTATGACTTTTTCTTCATGCATGTGAAGAAGATGGATTCTTACGGAGAGGACGGCAACTTTCAGGGCAAGGTTTCAAAAATAGAAGAGTTCGATAAATTCCTTCCGGAGATACTTAATCTTAAATTTGATGTAATTGTAATAACAGGTGACCATTCAACACCGGCTCTCATGAAAAGCCACAGCTGGCACCCTGTGCCGGTTCTCCTGAATTCACCTTATGTGCTCGGGAATACCTGCAAGGGTTTTTCTGAGCGGGAATGTTTAAAGGGAGAATTCGGGATATTCCCCGCAGTAAATCTTATGCCCCTGGCGCTTGCCAATGCAGGCAGACTCAAGAAATACGGCGCATAAAAAACGTAAAACGTAAATCGTAAGGAGTAAAAAGATCAGTTGAAAGAAAATACACCTCACGATTCACGCCTCGCGCTTCACGGTCTTATCGATACCCATTGCCATCTTGAGATGGATGCATTTGATCAGGATAGAGAAGAGGTTATTCAGAGGGCAAGAGATGCCGGCATCGAGGCAATGATCACGATCGGCTCTGATCTGGAAGGCAATATCGGCGGGCTTGAGCTTTCAGGAAAATATGATTTCATCTATTCATCGGTTGGCTTCCATCCTCATGATGCAAAGGATTTCACAGGGGAGATATTCGATAAGATAAAAGAATGGGCAATAAATAGTGGTAAGGGGCAGGGGGTAAGGAGTAAGGTCGTGGCAATTGGTGAGATTGGTCTGGATTACCATTATGATAATTCTCCGCGGGAGATTCAGCGTGAAGTATTCATGAAGCAGCTCATTTTTGCGAAAGAGATTAATCTCCCTGTCGTCATTCACAGCAGAGAGGCAAAAAAAGATACGCTTGATATTGTCAGGGAATCGGGCGTCAGGAAAGGGGTCTTCCACTGCTTTTCAGGAGATATGGATATGGCAGAGAAGGCAATGGGAATGGGATTTTATATATCAATAGCAGGGCCAGTAACATTTAAGAATACTAAAAAGCTGAAAGAGGTTGCTGAGGCAATCCCTGATGATTATCTCCTGATCGAGACAGATGCACCATATCTTACCCCTGAGCCTTTGAGAGGTAAGAGGAATGAACCCTCTTATATCATTCATACAGCAAAGGCGGTCGCAGAACTCAGAGGGATTACCCCTGAGGATATCTCAAGGGTTACAACGCTCAATGCAAAGCGCCTTTTCAGGATCGGACAGGTGCAGGCAGAAGGAGAGATAGCCTACAGGATCAGGGATAGCCTTTATCTTAATATTACAAACCGGTGTACGAATAAATGTTCTTTCTGCATACGGTTCTATTCTGATTATGTAAAGGGGCACAACCTGAGGCTTGCAGGTGAGCCAACAGAGGAAGAGCTTAAGAAAGCCATAGGTGATCCGGAACAATATCAGGAGATAGTCTTTTGCGGATACGGGGAACCAATGCTGCGGCTTGATCTGATCAAAAGTCTTGCAGCATGGATAAAGCAGCATAAAGGGAGGGTCAGGATAAATACGAACGGCCATGGCAATCTCATACACGGCAGAAATATCCTGCCTGAATTACAGGGACTTATTGACAGCATTTCGATAAGCCTCGACGCCCATGATGAAGAGACATACAATACAATCTGTAAGCCTGCCTTCAAGAACGCCTTTCAGGGAATCATAGAGTTTATTAAAGAGGCCAGGAAATTTATCCCTGATGTACAGATTACTGTTGTTGAACTTAATGGCGTTGATATGGAGAAATGCAGGAAGATTGCCGGGGAATTGGGGGTAGAGCTCAGGCTCAGGAAGCTTGATGTGGTGGGGTAAAGAAGTCGTAAACTTCAGTGATTGCTATCTCTCCCTGAATTCCGTCTGAAAGGCGTTTCCATTTCAGCCTGCCGGATGCTATCTCATCATCACCTATGACGAGAACATAATCGGTTGATAACCTGTCTGCCCTTCTCAATTGGCTCTTTAAAGAATTTCCTGCATATCCGAGCTCGGCCCATACCCCATTTTCTCTGAGCCTGTCAGCCATTACAAGGCACTCCTTAACTGCAGTTTCACCTATTGCAGCAATAAACACTGATGGCGCCGGGATCGTATCGGTGCCTGATGACTTCAGGAGTGAAGTTATCCTCTCCATCCCGATTGCAAAGCCGATTGCCGGGGTAGCAGGCCCTCCAAAGTCCTCAACGAGTCTGTCATACCGTCCGCCTGCAGCCACTGCATTCTGTGCGCCAAGGTGTTTGCAGGTGACTTCAAATGTTGTTCTCGTATAATAATCAAGACCTCTGACCATGTTTGGATTAATGGCATACGGAATATTAAGTAGCTGCAAATATGATTTAAATATATCAAAATGTTCTTTACATTCATTACACAAAAAATCTGCAACATGGGGAGAGCCTTCCCGCAGCTTTATGCATGCATCAACTTTACAGTCGAGTATCCTGAGAGGGTTCTGGTCATATCTTCTTTTACAGTCAGGACAAAAACCATCGATCCTGTTTGAAAAGAAATTTAGGAGGGCTTTTCTGTAATCAGGTCTGCATTTTTCGCAGCCGATCGAGTTGACCTCAAAAATAAGATCTTGTAATCCGAGCCTTTCAAAAAAAAGTTTGAGCATGGAGAGTATCTCTGCATCGATCTTCGGCTCCCCGGCGCCGAAAGCCTCAGCACCTATCTGGAAGAACTGCCTGAAACGGCCTGCCTGTGGCCTTTCGTATCTGAACATCGGGCCTGAGTAAAAGAATTTCTGCGGAGCAGGAAGGTTATAGAGATGATTTTCAACATAACATCGGACAACAGGCGCTGTGCCCTCCGGACGCAAAGTAATCCGCCTGTCTCCCTTATCGGAGAAGGTGTACATCTCTTTTTCAACAATATCTGTAGTCTCACCTATGCTTCTGATAAAGATATCCGTGGACTCAATGATCGGGGTCCTTAATTCCTGAAAACCATAAACGGAAAATATATCCCTGGCAATCTTCTCAACATTCTGCCATATATAAATGTCAGGAGGGAAAATATCATGCACGCCCTTCAGGGCATTGTATTTCATTCCCCCTTCATGCCTCCCTCTTCTTCCTCTCTCTCTTTATCAAACTCAAGCATCTTCATGTGGCTTTCGACCATCCTCTTTATCTCTTCCTTGAAATGGCGTCTTATCCCTTTGAGGTCAACGATATCCTCATGTATCTTTATAACTTTCTCCTGTGCTTCTTTAAGGACAGAGTCTGCTTTTAATTCTGCCTCTCTCACAACAAGTTCTGCTTCTTTCCGTGCGTTTGTCTTATAGTCCTCGACCAGTTGCTGGGCAGTCAGGAGGGTCTCTCTCAATGTGGTTTCCATGTCCCTGTATTCTTTTATCTGATTCTCCAGCCTCTGTAAATTTTCCTTGACGGATGCATTCTCCCTGAGCAGGTCCTCCATCTCTTCCCTGATTATCTCAAGAAATGTATAGACCTCTTCAATATCGAATCCCCTGAACTTCATGGGGAACTGTTTCTGCTGGATGTCAAGCGGCGTAATTCTCATAATATGGCGCCTCCTTTCAATTTATAGGCAAACTCTATTAAAGACTGTATAAGGAAATACTTTACAAACAATATGGCAAGTATTACAACCATGGGTGAGATATCGATAACTCCCAGCCTGAACCCTATAATCCTTCTGATCCGCCTGAATACCGGTTCTGTGGCAGTATGAAGGAATCTGACTATCGGATTATACGGGTCAGGGTTTACCCAGCTTATTAAAGCTGAAACGATTACTATCCACATATAAGCGGTAAGCAATATGTCAAGTATATTAGCTGCTGCAAGTAAAAGATTTGCAAAGATAAACATCTATATCTCCTCTGTCATGACTTTACTCTATGCTCTAAGCTCTTTGCTCTGAGCTTTTATCTTTTCCCCAATTCTTTTGATCTGTTTGCTGCTGCTTCAATAACAGCATTGATAATATCTGCAAAACCCTTTTCTTCAAATATCTTAAGTCCTGCTGCTGTGGTGCCTCCGGGGGAGGTAACCATTTCCCTGAGCTTGTCAGGCGGTATGCCGCTCTCAAGGAGTTTCGCAGTGCCTATTAATGTCTGTATCGCAAGTTCAGAGGCATTAAACCTTGTTAATCCGGCCTGAATACCTGAGTCTATCATTTTTTCTACAAATAACGCTATAAATGCAGGCCCACTTCCGGAAAGCGCAGTTACGGCATCCATATATTTTTCAGGGAGTACCATGACTTTTCCGATAGACATGAAAATATCCCTTACCAACCCCATCTCTTTATCATGGATACATTCGCACATGGACAGGACAGACATCCCTTCCTGTACCAGAGCAGGTGTGTTCGGCATTACACGTATTATCTTTGAGGTCTTCAGCCTTGATGAGAGATACGAGAGTGTTATGCCTGCAGCTATTGATACGACTATTTTGTCGTCCGATACATAGTCCCCAATCTCTCCGGTAACATCATCCATATTCTGCGGCTTAACAGCAAGGATTATGATATTGCAATTTTTTGCAATTTCTCTGTTGTCTGATGTGGTTTTTACATCGTATGTCTTTTCGAGATATGCACGCCTCTCAGCCCTTGGTTCAGAGGTCATTATATCCTTCTTCCCGCTCTGCCTTATTCCCTTGATCATCGCCTCTGCCATATTCCCACCACCTATGAATCCGATCATTAACTCATCTCCTTTCTCCAAATATCCCTGTGCCGATCCTTACCATTGTAGCGCCTTCGAGGATAGCTGTTTCATAGTCGTTTGTCATGCCCATAGAGAGTTCCGGCAGTCTGTATCCTGTACTTTCCGCCTGATCCCTCAATTCCTTTAACTTTTTGAAGTACGGCCTTGCCATCTCAGGGTTATCAGAAAACGGAGGTATGGTCATCAGGCCTTCGAGTTTAAGGTTTTTCATTTCTGAAATGACTTTTATCAAATCCATAAGGCTTTCTTCTGCAACCCCGTATTTTGAATCTTCTTCTGATAGTTTTACCTCTATTAAAACCCTCTGTATTTTACCTGCTTTTTCAGAGTGTTTGTTCAACTCTTTTGCAAGTTCGATCGAATCGAGTGATTGAATCAGGTCGAATAGCTCTACGGCAACCTTTGCCTTGTTTTTCTGGAGATGCCCGATCATATGCCATTCTATATCACAGTCTGCACACTGCGCTCTGCAGTCTGCAATTTTCTTCTGAGCTTCCTGCACCCTGCTTTCTCCCAGCGCCCTCAGCCCAAAAGATACCGCCTCCTTTATCATTTCGATGTCGACGGTTTTTGTGACTGCGATGAGTTTTACATCAAAAGGATTTCTGCCTGACCTAATGGCAGCAGATGAGATTTTTCGATAAATATTTTTGATGTTCTCAAGAATTACAGAGTTAATTGTTCCGATCTTAATGTCTTTCATGCTATAAGTCAAATTTAATGAATAATATAGTATCACAGGGTCTTAACTATTTCATCAAGTGGAAGCCCTCTGATTTGGGTTGATGCCTTTAGTTGCCAGATATCCCCGGAAGGAAAACGGCAAATTTCACCCTGCTATATTGATCAGTGAATTGTCGACTTTCCCGGATTATCAAATTTCAGGAGTTTCAAAATATTCTCAGCTGCTTCATCAAAGCCGGCACAGGAGATGGGCTCAATAGAGTGCGACTAACACCTACTTATATGCAAACAAAGCTACAGAATAAAGCTACTGATTTACGGATGAAACATATATTAAAAATGGCAAGATATTTCACTCGCCCTCTATGGTTGTACTACTGTTTGGACGTTACATAGACGTTACGCTTATTGTTACTGATTTATTATTACCCTCATTGCTTTCATCCACTTGGCTCCTATTATCGTCTACTATCACATACACCGAAGCCGTCTTACCATGTTTGGAACGTTGGAGACACTGGGGTAAAACTAATGTCGCTCTGATTGTTCTGGTTTCACCCGCCGCGAGAGGAGAGCTGACGTTAATTGGGGGAGAAAAACGAAAAGACATTGTCGGAGGCCTGCCCCAAAAAAACTGGCAGTCGATCCCAGCGGCCAATTCATCTATAGAACCTGGGCAATGCGGTTCGCATTGTGGAGAATGATGAACGCCTATCGAGAAATTGCTGACCCTGCCCGTTGCTACAAGACCTTTATTCATAATTGTAATTTCGACCCCAATTGCATACTCCAGATATCCCATACGTTCACCTATCTTGTATGCCTCACCAAGTGGCGTGATGTTCGTGACCACCAAATCGGGCTTTTTTTCTACTGCTAAAGGTTGTTTTATTGATTCTACCGGTGGTGTGGGTGCAACTTTCCCTGACGAGGATTGTTCAGCCCCCCCTGCGGGCATTGTCAGAGTTACTGCCCAAAAAACGATTGCCAAAAAAACCATTCTCTTTTTCATTGTCTCCCTCCTTTTGCATTAATTAAGGCTTTTATAATTAGTGGTAGCCTATCCTAAAAAAATTCAAAATTAGTTATTAATTACCACTTGTACTGACCAGTTTTGGATACTATATCACAGTTGTGCCTTACAGGAAGTAGTTAACCCCAGAAAATCCCAGTCGGATCCTTACCAATCTCATTTAATATTATGTCAATATCTTGCGTAGGCTCCAAGCCATAATATTCGTGCCACTTGCTATTTCTGTCAGCACAGTATAATGACCATTTATCAGTCTTTCCGTTATATCGTATCTGTGCAACTGAAAGAGAAGTCCATTCTTTCATGTCTTCTCTCCATGGCGCTCTTTCTTCATAAATGGTGACATTATTCCCTCTGAATTTATGTGTTAATCTCAGTTTGTTTCGCACATGAGGAGAGACTCGATTATCACAAAACTTTTTTATCTTCTGATCTACGAGCTTTTTTGTGAACATTGGCAAAGGCACCTTTAACCCCCTAATAATTACCAGTTGAACTCCACACAATTATATCACGGCTGAGAGGTGTTTCGTTCAGGAAGTTACAAACAAAAACAGAGATAGGGGGAGGGGGGAACATATAATGCGGTTTTTTAACCAATCCCCAAAAGGATATTGTTTCCCCTCCCTATGTTTCCCCCATAAAACCAGAATATCAAAAAAGGGTTAAAATTCAATTCATTCAACAGAAGAGAAAACCAGTTTGTTAATTTTTGTTTATAATGTGCTCTTTCTGGAACTATCTATCTATTGCAACATTTCAGGAAGGAATCGTAAGGGATTAGCGGCTGAATATTAACCCTAAAATAAAGAGTAAATTTCCGTACGTGAGTTTCGGTTAGATAACTAAGTTCTCAATCCAGTCTCCCACACTTGTCTCTGTGAGAACATATAAAATCGAAAAAACAATCGTCGTCAAAAGAGCCGATAGTAAAAAAATAGAAATAATTGCAATTTTATTCATATGCTCCCTTTCTTTTACAGGTTAGATTTCAGTTCTTTTTCCCGAGTCTTTCAAAATAGTCTCTAATTTCTTCATCAGTAAACTGGAAATGCTTTAATACTAAGTAACTGTCTTTCCCTGCCTTCTTTGAAGCCTTAAAAACGATCTCTATCATTGTTCCCACTGGTATATGGGTAGGATAATCTTCGTTAAGTTCGATAGAGAGTTCTTTTAAATAAATATCTTTAAATGATTCCATCAGATTTCTCAATCGGTCACCTCTTTTCACACTTAAATACTATTTCCCAACCTTTATTGTTTCGTTAAAAAGTGATACTCTTCCATTATCTTTTTAATCAATAAATGCCTCTCTCCTAAAGAGACTTCCCAATAGAAAGGAGACTCCATCAAAATTGTTATCAATTTGTTTATCTTATTTCTATAAGTAAGCTCTTCCATATTCATTATTCATTCCTATCAATATTTGATTACTGCATATAATTATTATTGTCCTTTATGAATAAAAAAAATATCGGCTTTTGTCTGATTTTTTCGTAGGACTGCTGGGTTTTTTAGAGTAGGATTTGTCCTACATTCAGTGGACATAAAAAGGAATTACATGATATGTTGACCATGGGAAGGAGTGTTGCTATCCGTGATACGCATTTGTAATTTTGCATCTTTCGTCCCGAAGAGAACACCCCATTTTTGTTAATGACACCTACGATCAAACACTGGCACTATTTTGGCAAGGTAACAATTGCCGATTAAAACCTTTACTGTTTTGAGGGATTTAAGCTTGCAGAGTACATGTCGTTATAC
>Ga0315273_10011880_pt1 | contig 11150 bp, 8 predicted proteins | sample YL17G02_0_MG_FD_205753 | JGI IMG/M metagenome (GOLD analysis project Ga0315273, IMG submission 205753) | Sediment microbial communities from Yellowstone Lake, YNP, Wyoming, USA - YL17G02_0 | ecosystem: Environmental > Aquatic > Freshwater > Lake > Sediment | place: USA: Wyoming | collected...
CAGTTCATAGACCGGCAGGTTGCTGGGTCAGAGGGCGTATCGACAGGATCAGCAGCATAATCGGACCTGAAAGGAGTTTGCATGAATCCCCGCGAGGTATTGGAGTTTGCGAAGAAGCATAAAGTCCAGATGGTGGACTTGAAGTTTGTCGACCTGATCGGCACCTGGCAGCACTTCTCGATTCCCGTGGAAGAGCTGACTGAAGGGCTGTTCAAGGACGGGTCCGGGTTGGACGGTTCGTCGATCCGGGGCTGGAAAGCGATCAACGACAGTGATCTGCTGATGATCCCCGATCCGTCCGAGGTCTGTATCGATCCGTTCTGTGCGGTCCCCACGCTGAGCCTCGTCGGCAACATTGTCGATCCGATTACGCGCGAGCCCTATGACCGTGATTCGCGGTTTGTGGCGCAGAAGGCGGAAAAATATCTCCAGAGCACAAAGATCGGCGATACCTCCTACTGGGGGCCGGAAGCGGAGTTCTTCATCTTCGATCATGTCCGGTACGATCAAACGGGCCACAGCGGCTACTACTTCATCGATTCCGAAGAAGGCGCCTGGAACATCGGGCAGGAAGGCCACAACTTGGGCGGAAAGATCCGTCACAAGGAAGGCTACTTTCCGGTCCCGCCGACCGATACGCAACAGGATATCCGTAGTGAGATGGTCCTGGAGATGCAAAAGGTCGGGATTTCCATTGAGAAGCACCACCACGAGACGGCGACGGCGGGCCAGGCAGAGATCGATATCCGCTTCGACTCGCTGGTCAAGACGGCAGACAAATTGATGATGTACAAGTACATTGTCAAGAACGTGGCCCGCCGGCATGGCAAAACCGCCACCTTCATGCCCAAGCCGATCTTCGGGGACAACGGTACCGGCATGCATACGCACCAGAGCATCTGGAAAGAGGGGAAGCCACTGTTTGCGGGAAAGGAATATGCCGGCATCTCGCAACTCTGTCTCTACTATATCGGCGGCATCCTGAAGCACGCGCCGGCCCTGGCGGCATTCACGAATCCCACGACAAACTCCTACAAGCGGCTGACCCCGGGGTTCGAGGCGCCGGTTCTCCTGGCCTATTCCAGCCGGAATCGATCGGCGGGCATCCGGATTCCCATGTACTCACCGAGCCCGAAAGCCAAGCGGATCGAGGTGCGCTTTCCTGACCCGACCGCGAACCCCTACCTCGCTTTTTCTGCCATGCTCATGGCAGGGTTGGACGGGATCGAGAATAAGATTAATCCGGGTGAACCGGCTGAGAAGGATCTGTACGACCTCGAGCCGGAGGAAGCGGCAAAAATCCGCACGCTGCCGGGAAGTCTCGACGAAGCGTTGCGCAACCTCGAACAGGACCATCAGTTTTTGCTCAAGGGCGGGGTTTTCAGCAAGGACCTGATCGAGGCCTGGATCCGCTACAAACGCAGCAAGGAAGTCGATGCTTTGAGGTTGCGGCCGCATCCGTACGAGTATGTCCTGTATTACGATGTGTAAACCGCGCTCAAGCGAGACGGGCGAGACTGGCGGGAATAGCGAGACGGGTGAGACGGACAACGGTTCGAGGTCCGAAGTTTGGGGGTTTCAGAACTTCGAACGCAGAACTTCGAACATCTAGTCGCGCCCCTCTCGCCTGTCCCGCTCGTCACGCCCTCTGTAAGGCTCTCGACATAAGATAAACGAGACAACGGCGTCCGTCTCCCGTGACCGGGAGGCGGCCGCCGTTTTATTTCGTCCCTGTGCAGCCGGCTCGGCTTAGGCACTCGGCTAAATATGAAACGGGGGCGAGTTCTCCTACAGTTCAAGGGTCTTCTGGTTTGAGCCCCGTCACCTTGGATAGGCGGGCCAGCATGCGCGGGCCGATTTCGTCGCGGTCGTGAAACGCGAAGACGACGTTAGGCCAACCAGTCCGTTGCAGAATTTTATGAGAACCAGTGGTGCGTTTGATTTGCCATCCGAGGCGGAGAAGCGCGGAGAGAACGCGGGAGGCTTGCGTCGAGGACCAACGGCTCATGCCGCAATGAATGAGACGTTCAGCAGTTCCTCAGGCACCGCCTCGTCATGTTCGAGGCGATCGGCCATTGCCCGAAGGGCCAGGACTTGGACAGCCGCAAGCGCGGCAGCCTTTGTCTGCCCATAGGCCATCACACCAGGCAGCGTCGGCACCTCGCCGATCCAGCGGCCATCTTCTTCTTGTTCCAACTCGATCCTGAGTTGAGTGACCTTCGCCATGGGCATTCTCTGAAATGTTTGGACTGGCACCAGGCTAAGCCCACGAAGACAAAAAATCAAGTTGCCATATGCTTCTTCGTGGGGACTCTGCGCGCAAGACGGACACCTATCCCCATATCCCCCCAAGCTCGCTCGTTTCACTCTCACGGGAATGGCACCCGTGTTGATTCCACTGGGCCGTCGAACGAAGTTATGGATGCTCCCTCCAAGCTTGCTCGTTTTCTTTTCAGGGAGGGTGTCCTGCTTGCTCTCCCACTGCGCGCGTCCAACGAGGGCCTTCTGAGGCCGCGCGTTGCGCGAGCACAGGAGAGCAACAGGCCACCCTCCCGCTCTTTCACAACGCCCCGAACGTCCGTTCGAAGAAGGTCTTGGTGAGTTTCATATGCTGCTGGATGTCTGCCTCCAACTCGCGCGCGCCGGCCCTCCAGTCGTCTCTCGTGTAACCGACGCGGCGGGCAAGACTCACAAACTCCTCCGAATCGGAAGGAGGGAGCACGAGATCCTTGGTGTTTCCCCGGACCATGCGCAATCCGTCGACCAACATCCGGATGAAGACGTAGGCTTTCCGGAGGCCTGCTCCATCAGCGCGTGCAACCAACCCCGCATTGACCAACGCGGCGAGTGCCTGGAGAGTATTCGGCGTACGCAGGCTCGGGTGGTCGTGTCCATGCATCACTTGCAGGTATTGGACGGCATATTCGATATCGATGAGTCCTCCCGCGCTATATTTCAGGTTGACCTGCCCAGGCTGGACTAGTTGTTTGAGCTGTTGTCTTCGCAAATCGAGCGCTGTAGGGAGATCCCAGGGGGCGCCGCTATAGACGAACGAGTCTCGATGTGCTTCCACTTGATGCCCCAGGGCGGAGTCGCCGGCGATATGCCGCAACTTGATGAGGGCTTGCCGCTCGAATGGCGCGGCAAGTCGCTCATGACCATCAGCGGGAGCACAAATACTTCGTTTGATGAGGGCTTGCCGCTCGGATGATGCGGGAAGTCCGGTCAGACTGTAGTAGCGACAGACCTCCTGGAATGCATTGGCCAGCGCGCCCTTGCCTCCGTGCGGTCGAAGCCGGACATCGAGGCGAAAGATGCCTTCTTGCTTGGCTTCAATCCACCCCAGGAGTTCCTGTGCCAGCCGTTCGAAGTATTCGCTGTTTTCAATTCCATTCTTACCACTTGTTCTGCCCGATCCACCGTAGACGAACAGTATTTCGATATCCGAGGCGTAGCCGAGCTCTCGCCCTCCGAATTTTCCCAGGCCCAGGACGGCATAGGGGCAGGGTTTCTTGTTGACGAGCTGTGGCCGTCCGTACGATCTCTCCAGCTTGGCGCTGCAATCTGCGATGCTCCGTTCCATGATGACTTCCGCCAGTTCGGTGAGCGCCAGCGAAAAGTCAGGAAAATTGCTTGAGGGCTCGACGATGTGCTTGATGTCGATTCTGAACATCTCATGGTCTTTAAACCGGTTCAAGGCGTCCTTTCGCGCTTCGTCTGTTTTGGCTCGCATGACCAGACGTCCGAGCTCCTTCCGAAGGGCCGCTTGTGGCTTGATCAGGGGGGCGTCACGGTATTCCGTGAGCAGCGGAAGGAGGTTATCGTGCTGACGTCTGAGAAAATCCTCCCACAAGAAGTCGCTGGCGCCGAGCAGTCGTGCGAGTAACGGGAAGGTTTTTTTATCGCTGACGAAGTCGAGCGCGTGGTTCTTGCCCTTCTTGCCCTGGTCTTTCACGATGAGATCCAGGAACTGGTCGAATGATGCCAGTGCCTTAGCCGGGTCGGAAGCCCACGTCAAGGCATGCGTGAATTGTTTGATGAGCACGGCGGTCAGTCGCAGTTGCTGCTGATCGTCGGAGTCGAGCAGTTTCTTCCCATCGCGATTCCTGACAAAGAATCGATCGTGCAGCTTGGCGCCGTCGCATTCGATCTGGGCCTTGGTAATGTAGATGTTGCGCATGGCCAGGGCGTTCGCAAGCGCATAGAGGAAGGCCGGAGTATCATCCGATTGGATGTCCATGATCGTATCTGTCGGCGATTGGCGATTGTCGAAGGTGATCTGCACCGTGTCGAGCAGGCCGGTGAAGGCACTTCGCTGCTTGTCCAATCGTTCGACGAGCCGACGGTTGACATATTGCCGCGCTTCTTCGAACCGGCCAGCATCCAGCAGGTGAACGATCTCGCTGATCGTCTGTCGGAGCGCATTGTGTTGCGGCGTGGGAAAGCCTGTGCGGTCTATGGGGTGTACGAGGAAGACATCGACAATTTTCTTGCGGCTGAGGCCCGGCCGGCCTTTAGGTCTGCCGACCGTTGAGAGAGCCTCCCGGCGCGGTGAGGGAGCAGGCGTAGCCCCCAAAAAGGTATAGATCCGTCCTTCTTCGATATTGAGCCCGAAGGCCGAGAGCACACCGCAGATGGCGGCGAATTCCGAGAAGTAATCGTAGGCGACGATGCTGATTTCTGATTGCCCCGCGTGTTTGTCGAGTACGGATATTTCGCAGGGGTGTTCCGGCGTGAGCCGGCTGGCGAGCTGAATATGGTGCGCGATGGTGTCAGGTTGGAACCGCTCGAAGTACTCGGGGTCCATCCGAGACACGAAATCCTGAACGACCTCATCATCGACATCAGGACAGAGAGATGCCAGGGTCTTGATGATCGACTCGCGTGATCCAAGCCCATCCGTCATGGCTGGGAGTATAGCCGAAGAGGGTTTCATTGTGCGAGGGTCAATGTATGAGTATAATGCCCACCTATGTCCAATCATCCCAAGCAGCCAGCACCGCGCTATTGTGGTGTGCCTATGCTCGAGAGTGCTGCTCAGCCGGATCCGACCCCGGTCCTATCAGCGCTCGGACTGGAACCGGCCAAACTTGAAGCGACTCTTCAATCCTACGGACTCCATCGCATTCAGGAAGCCAATGCGAATCTGCAGTCGATGGCGGGCGATCCACACCAGCGACGCCAGTTGGCAGACATCCTGCCCGCGTTGCTCGAGGCCATTGGGCGGACCGCCGATCCAGATCAGGCTTTGAACCATTGGGAACGTTGGCTCGCGAGCGGGGTCAGCCGGTCGGCCGTGCTGGAATACCTGCGCAGCGCTCCTCGCATGTTGGACCTGGTGTGCGCGATCTTCGGGAACAGTGACTCGCTCGCCTTCACTCTCGTTCGCGATCCTCTGCTGCTGTACTGGCTGGCCCAACAGAATGTGCTGTCCACCGCGCCGACCAGGGCGGGGATGGAACGTACGATCCGGCAAAGTCTGGAGGGTGTCACCGCCACTGAACCCAGGTTGGACGTGCTCAGACGATTCCGTCGTCGAGAGATGTTGCGCATCGGCGTGCGCGATCTCGTACGCTTAGCAGATGTGGTGGAAACCACCGCCTCCCTTTCGGATCTGGCCTCGGTCGTCATTGACGCCGCCTATCGCATTGTGGATTCCGATCTACGGGCCCGGCACGGGATTCCCATGCACCAGAATCGGCAGGGGCGGTGGGTGAAGACCGGCTTCACTGTCATTGCGATGGGGAAGCTGGGCGGACATGAGCTCAATTACAGCTCCGACGTCGACGTGCTCTATGTCTGTGAATCCCATGAGGGGGAAACCAGGCCGGCTGCGTCCGGACGCGCGAAGGCGAAGGGCCCTGCGCAGCGCGGGCTGTCCAATGAAGAATACTTTGAAATTCTCGCGCAGGAGCTCACGAAGGCGCTGACCGCACAGACGCATGAAGGGTACGTCTATCGCGTGGACCTCCGCTTGCGGGCAGAAGGTTCGGTGGGGCAGCTCACTCGCTCGCTCGACCAATATGCCAAGTACTATCGGACGAGAGGACAAGTGTGGGAACGGTTGGCCTTGCTGAAAGCCTGGCCCATTGCCGGGTCGCAGGAGGTCGGGAGGTCGTTCATCAAGATGGTGCGGCCCTTTGTGCTGGCACCCTCATCGAAACGGCCGGATGTTGAACAGGGGCTCGCGATTGTGGAGGAGGTCCGATCGGTCAAGGAGCGGATTGACGCGAAGATGACGGAGCGCGGGCATGAGCAGCGCAACGTAAAGCTTGGTGTCGGCGGGATAAGGGAAATCGAATTTCTCGTCCAAACAATCCAGGTGCTGGCTGGCCGGCGGTTGCCAAGGATTCTTGGCCGGGGGACCCTCGGTTCGTTGGTGCGGCTTCAAAAGGCCGGCATTTTGTCAGGAGAGCAACAGGCTGATCTGACCCGTGCCTATCAGTTTCTCCGAGACGTGGAGCACAAACTCCAGATGGTGCATGATCTGCAGACGCATGCTCTCCCAGATCAGCAGAAGGAATTAGAACGCTGCGCAATCCGCATGGGCTATGACAGAGCCGATCGATCGATCGCGCTCAAAGAATTTCAAGCCGACCTTGCCGACCATACCACCCTCGTGCATGACATCTTTCGGTCGTTCTTCGAAACGCCGAAATCTTCGGCGATGCTCAAAAAAATTTTCCAGCTGATAGGGCGAGAGCCGGTAAGATAGCCCCGCGCAGGATGCTGAAAAAGTCCTCCAGCGGCGTTCTCGCATCGTTCAGAGGCTCAACGTACCGAAGCGTACGCCTCGCCTCTTCGCTCGCTGCGGCCTTGCTTGGGGCAAGGCGCGTCTTGGCGCGCCAGGGTTGGGCGGGTGAGAAGTCTGGCCTTTTTGAGCATCCTGCGCGCGGTTCTCCTATTGTCATAGATGTGGCGATCTTTGAATTTCCACCGTGCCACAATAGTTTTTCCACAGACTCCTAGTCGGCATATCGAAGATCACGATCGCTCGCCAGGGAAAGATACGCCTCTCCCCACTGGAGCGGATTTTCGAGATTCCAAGCATCATCGATATTGATCGGCTTGAACCGTAAGCCGTGAATCCCTCCATAGACCAGGTGAGTCAGGCCCGCGCCGGAGTCTTCAACCAGCTGGGCGTAGGCCGGGCACACAGGCGTCCGCTCATCGTCGCTCCAGCCTGTGGCCCAATACCATTCCCCGGCAGGGGTTCGGTCATAAAGCCGAACTTGCAGGACCAGTCGAGCATGACCGATCTCCTTGAACCGCGCGAAAACGCTGCCCTCGCAATTCTCGTTTGATTCGACTTCGACGATCACTGGACACCCACTTGACTTGTTGTAATCGATGCTCATTCTAACGCGATACAAGGCCAAGAAACACGAAGGGCCCGGCGGACGATCCGCCGAGCCCTCCGGTCTTTACTCCGAGCTATAGGCTATACGCCATGAGCTCTTTGGCTTTTCTTAGTACATGCCTTCCATGCCGTGGTTGTGTCCACCTCCGCCACCGGCCGGTTCTTTCTTCTCTTCCGGCATCTCGGTGATCATCACCTCGGTCGTGAGCATCAATCCCGCCACGCTCGCCGCGTTCTGTAATGCGCAACGCGACACCTTGGTGGGGTCGATGATACCGGCCTTGATCATGTCCACATATTCCTCGGTCGCGGCGTTGTAGCCGCCGCTGGAGTTCTTGTCATTGCGCACTTTTTCAACGATGATGGAGCCTTCCATCCCGGCGTTTGCCGCGATTTGACGAATCGGCTCTTCGAGTGCGCGGCGGATGATATTGACACCTACTTGTTGTTCCGCCACCAGCTTGAGCGAATCCAAGGCGCCGATGCAACGGAGATAAGCCGTTCCGCCGCCAGGGACGATCCCTTCTTCGACTGCTGCCTTGGTGGCGTGCAATGCGTCTTCGACGCGCGCCTTCTTTTCCTTCATTTCGGTTTCGGTCGCGGCACCGACGTTGATGACGGCCACACCGCCCACGAGCTTCGCGAGCCGCTCTTGGAGCTTCTCCCGGTCGTAGTCGGAGGTCGTCTCGTCGATCTGTGCCTTGATCTGCTTGACGCGGCCTTCGATCTTCTTCGGATCGCCAAAGCCCTCCACGATCGTGGTGTTGTCCTTGTCGACCGTGATGCGCTTGGCGCGGCCGAGGTCCGTGAGCTTCACATTCTCCAGCTTGATGCCGATGTCTTCCGAGATCACCTGGCCGCCGGTGAGGATCGAGATATCCTCCAGCATGGCCTTGCGGCGATCGCCGAATCCTGGGGCCTTGATGGCCGTCACGTTGAGCGTGCCACGGAGCTTATTCACCACCAGAGTCGCCAAGGCTTCGCCTTCCACGTCTTCCGCGAGGATCACGAGCGGCTTGCCCATCTTGGCGACCTGCTCGAGGATCGGGAGCAAGTCCTTCATGCTGCTGATTTTCTTCTCGGAAATGAGGATGAGCGGGTCTTCCATGACGGCTTCCATCCGCTCGGCGTTGGTGACGAAGTAGGGGGAGATGTAGCCGCGGTCGAACTGCATGCCTTCGACCACGTCCAACGAGGTGGTCATGGACTTGGCTTCCTCGACCGTGATCACGCCATCCTTGCCGACTTTCTCCATCGCTTCCGCGATGAGGTCGCCGATAGTCTTGTCATTGTTGGCTGAAATCGTCCCGACTTGGGAAATCTCGGTCTTGTTCTGGCAGGGCTTGCTGAGCTTCTTCAGTTCAGTGATCACCACTTCGACCGCCTTGTTGATTCCCCGCTGAATTTCCATCGGGTTCGCGCCGGCGGTGATGTTCTTCACGCCTTCACGATAGATGGCTTGCGCGAGCACCGTCGCGGTCGTGGTTCCGTCGCCTGCCGTGTCGCTGGTCTTGCTGGCGACTTCGCGCACGAGCTGGGCGCCCATGTTCTCGTACGGATTCTTGAGTTCAACTTCTTTGGCCACGGTCACGCCGTCCTTGGTGATCGTCGGGGCGCCGAACTTCTTGTCGAGAATCGCGTTGCGGCCTTTCGGACCGAGTGTAGCCTTCACGGCGTCGGCGAGCTGGTTCACCCCCCTGAGGATGGACGCGCGCGCGGCGTCACCGTACATAAGTTGCTTTGCCATGGTCTTTCCCCCTTTATCGTCGTAGTAGTGTAGTTGTGTGTGTAGGTGTGGTGATTAGCTGGTGAAGACCCCGAGGATGTCTTCTTCCTTGATGATCAAGCATTCTTCGTCTTCGATCCGGAGCTTGCTGCCGGAATACTTGTCGAACAGGACCTGGTCGCCGACTTTCACATGCTCAACCTTTTTGCCGACGGCTTGGACGATGCCTCGTTGCGGCTTCTCTTTCGCGCTGTCCGGCACGTAAATCCCTCCGGAGGTCCGGTCCATTTCCTCGTTGTAGGTCACGAATACCCGGTCACCCAGAGGCTGGAACCCCTTGGCTAAGTTCTTCTTCTCTGTCTTCTCCTTGGCTGCAGTGCTCATTACAACACCCTCCTCGTGAAGTTAACCCAGTGAATATCGACGATGTAGAACAGGTTCGAACTCGATGGCGTAACCGTGGTACTCCAGAACGAGCAGAAGTCCTGATCCCTGGACACGGGAGTGGAGATAGCCTCCGGTTTGTCCAAGTCAAGGGGGAGAAATGAGGAAATTTTTCCACGTCCTCAGAACAGGGATGTCGGGAGAGCATAACCTATTGAGAATTGGATACTTTGGACTTTCTATTAGTGAGGACAGGCGACGTCAGATCCGCAAGTGGTCGAAATCTTTGATGTCTTTCTTAATGTAGTCGCGCAAGCGTTTGATGATGCGGGCTTCCAGTTGCCTGGTTCGCTCTTTGGTGATGGAGTATTTGGCGCCGAGGTCGTCCAGAGTCAAAGGGGTTTCTGAAAGTATCCGGTTCCGAAGGATGTCTTCGTCCCGTTCGTCGAGTGTCTTGACAAATTCAGAGAGCTTGGCACGGAAGAGCGTTTTTAATTGGGTTTGCGCAAGCTGCTCGTCCGCCGGAACCTGCGGGGAGGGGAGCACATCAAGCAGGCTTCCTTCCTGGTCCTCGCCGATCGGCTGGTCCAGCGAAAGTTCCCAGTTGCCCAGCCGCTGCCCCATCTCGATGACGTCTCGCTCCCGCACGTTCAAGCGGTCGGCGAGCAACTTCGTGTCCGGAGCGAACCCCTCCCGTTCAAGCTTGGCCTTCTCTCTTTTGAGGTTGTAGAACAGCTTCCGTTGGTCTTGGGTCGTCCCGATCTTGACTAGGCGATAGTTGTTCAGCAAATAGCGAAGGATATAGGCCCGTGACCACCAGGCGGCATAGGCGTAAAAGCGCACGTTCTTCGAGGGGTCGAACTTCTTGATGGCATGCATCAGCCCGACGTTGCCTTCTTGAATGAGGTCCATGTGGTCGGCGCCGGTGTGGAGATACTCAGCGGCAATCGAGATGGACACGCGCAGGTTGGCCATGATGAGCTTCACGGCGGCGTCGCGGTCCCCGTTTATTCGATATTCATGGAACAGGCGCAACTCTTCTTCTTTGGAGAGATAGGGATGGAGACGGACCTCGGCCAGATATTGTTGGAGTGCCGTAACCGGCACCACGGCTGTGGTATCGGTGGCGTGAGGAGATTCCGGGGCTGCACGGTACGGCACTTCAGGAGGCGGACTGATCTCGGCGGTCTCCTCCTTGGACGGGTCCAAGACCTCCGGTTCGATCGGTTCTTCGTCGAGATCCTTCTTGTGCTTGCGCGGACTCATGGAGGTCGAGATTATCATAAGAACCTCTGGCCTGGGTGCTGAAAAAGTCAGAAGCTTAGGGCTGAGGCCTGCTTCCTTGTTCCCTTGCGCGGACGAAACGGCGTCCCCTATGATGTCGTCTCTCGTGCATAGACTAGCCCGCATTATTCATGAACACTTCTGCTACAATCGCCGATCCGCTGCTACGACAAGCCTTCGGCCAGCGGGCTCGCCCCTCGGACCCTCACCGTACTGCTGGGGACTGGCGCCCTTCTTTTTGGCGCCTGTCCCCGTCCGAGGAGCAGCGGGACAGGCACCGCCGCAGACGTCGGAGCCAGTCCCCTGGGCTCCGCGCGCTGGTCTCGCGACGCGGCTCAGCAATTTCGCGACGAACCGTCATGAATAATGCGGGCGAGGAAGACCGACATGACGATT